>JAEEGL017108818.1_pt1 | contig 26372 bp, 25 predicted proteins | sample 9134231 | NCBI WGS metagenome assembly JAEEGL01 (sample SAMN16246548, study PRJNA631951) | gut metagenome | biome: gut microbiome; feature: rumen; material: fiber-attached | host: Bos | place: Iran: Karaj | collected 2018-10
AGCTATATGTCCGCCGTTGATATATATATCAGCCAGAGTGTCCAGTCCTTCAAAAACAAGCAGCAGTTCGGACATATCCGCCGCTTCGTCATCACATATGAATGTCGTGCTGTATTCATAATCGTGATCCATCAGTTTAAGAGCTTCTGTTTCATTGTCTTTCCAGAACGGATCCTCCATCCGTCCCGCGTTAAGCAGGTCCTGATAGACCGATCCCGGTACCGACGCCTCGCAGAACCAGTCTTCGCCCACTCTTCTCATCTTCCAGTTTTTGTCCGGTATTATTCTTTTCATTTCACTGACCACCATCTTTCCCTTGTTAACAGCTTTAAAAAAAGATATCGTTTCACTTAATTATTTTGTTTTCTTAATATATCATTAGCTAATATTCATGTCAATATTACTTTATCGTTTTAGCGGATTTTTGTATCGTTTTACGAAAAGCACACGTCATCTTCTCGGTATAATGCATATTTGGCCGTGATTTTCCACTTGACTTACATAAGCCTATCCGCTACAATAAATTAAGTAAAAAAATATAAAAGGAACGATCATGGCAAAAAAAGTAACTTTAAAAACCATAGGCGATGCTCTGGGTATCAGCGCGGTATCCGTATCCAAGGCTCTGTCCGATAAAGAAGGCGTCAGCGAGCGGATGCGTGAAACTATAAGGCAGAAAGCCGATGAGCTGGGCTACGTTTATAAACGCAATCAGACAAAAAAGACAGCGGAGCCAAAACACAATATCGGTGTCCTTATCGCCTCCAGATACATCTCCGAAAATGCCTTCTATTCACAGATGAACACCTGTATACTGCAGGAAACAAATCTGCACAATGACACCTGTATCATGGAGATCCTGAGTGAAGAAAACGAGCGCATGCTAATATCGCCCAATATGGTCAGCGACAGTTCCGTTGACGGCATGATCATACTGGGGCAATTAAGCAGTGCCTATATAGAAATGCTGAGATCCTGCCCCGTTCCCTATATCTTCATGGACTTCTACAGCGCAAACCATGATATAGACAGCGTTGTCTCCGACAATGTGTACGGCAGTTATCTCTTAACCTCATATCTGATCAAAAACGGCTGCAGAAAGATCGCCTTTGTTGGCAGCATCAAAGCGACAAGCAGTATATGTGACAGGTATCTCGGCTATCTGCGGGCACTCATTGAAAACGATATACCGGTCAACCCGAAATATCTGATCGAAGACAGGGAAGAAAGCGGAAGGTATATACCCCTGATCATTCCGAAAGACACTCCGGATGCCTTTGTCTGCAACTGCGACAACATAGCCTGCATTCTGATCAATCAGCTCAAGGAACTGGGTTACGAACTTCCGGATGATATCGCGGTCGTAGGCTATGATGATCACCTCTACTCAGGTCTCTGCACGCCGCAGCTTACAACGATCCGTGTCGATATGAAAGAAATGGTACATCAGGCTTACAAAATGATCTCTGCCAAGATCAGCGATCCCGCCGTACACTTCGGACGGAGAGTGGTCAACGGAAAGCTGATCATAAGGGACTCCGTAAAGTGCAGAACCCGGGAATAGCATGCTGATCAGCTGATATATGAGCAGTATTCCGGCAAACAGAAGCACATAATGATACCAGCGGTATTCCAGATGAACCGTGCAGGCAACATTGGCTACAAACATAGGGAATATCGAATCTATAAGCAGCTTTGCTGCCGGGATACCGATAAGCGCACCCATTATCACAACCGTCCTGTCAAGCCCAATGGGGGCCTTAGGTGTACCGTATTGCCCACGACCGGACCTTGGAAGAAGCCCTTTCCACTCCTCCGGGATCTGTCCGAACGAAAAAACCTGCTGGTGAATGATCACCAGCAGGTTATATTTTTTTCATTCCGTTGCATTGGGACAGTATCGAGTTACTATATCGATGCAGACACATAATGTATTCCCTAAAACAAGGTAATTTCACTTTACACCATCATCTACACCATTTCTTTATGGACTTTCATTCCATTTTTATCAAAAAACATTTTTTTACTCCTAAACCACGATTCCCAGTTTCATTTTATTCTATATCCTCCTTTTTCCAAGAAGCTCCACGCCTTCTTTTTCTTTTTGTTTTCCGGCAGTTCTTTCCACATGCTCTCAAGCAGCTTACGGAGAAATTCACGGTCATCCGGATCATCAACCAGTATCATCTCTTTGGCGCCATTATTCTCCCACCGGGTCTTTCCAGAATCCGCCTTTATGGAAATTCTCATTTCCGAGAGGCTCTGCTGTCAAACGGAACATTACACAGCCGTCCGGGCATACGATGGTCTTGCTGTATTTCCCGTCACCGCCAAGATTTTCCAGATCACCGCCGCTGCGCACCGCTTCCATCAGCGGATACAGCATCATCATGGTTTTGGAACAGATGCCCTGTCCGTCCTGATTCACGGGGCAGCCGTATGTGCAGCTGTATTTATCCCCGATCTCTTCTCCGTTCCGGCAATACCTTTCTGTATGATCGCCACGAAGGAAACCGACAACCTCAACAGTAAACTCGTATTCTTCGTCATACCACTTCTTCATATATCCCCTTATCCTTTCACCAGCTTAAGAAACTTCTTATCATTCATCTGTTCATTTGTAACATATTCACCGTCATGGAACAAGGCATAATTAGTGACCGGTGTAGGCTCATTCCCCTTTCTTCCTTATCGGATGCCTTATCACTGTCTTAAGCTTCTCCGGTGCAACTTTCCTTGCATCACTGAGATATATCTCATGATGCAGGCGTTTATCCGTGATATCAAGTTCATATCCCTGCTGTTCCATGAACTCATGCATCATAGCAACCGTTGCCGGTTCATCATCATATGAACCTATATGCATGCACTGCACGCACAGTCCTTCTTCGACTTTCAGAAACTCCGCCTTAGAAAAATCCTGCTTTTTCTTTTTCGAAGCCTCACTGACAGCCCAGTCAAAATCTTCCTTTGTCACAAAATCCGGCAGACGTATCACGGATATCCAATGAAAGTCTTCCTTATGGGCATAGTCTATTCCATCTTTGCCATTCTGCCACCAGAAGCCTTCCAACGGCGGTACCACATAATCAAAGTATCCGTCGATCTGATGATCAGCCTTCTTGCTCATCTTGATCGTAAAAGCGATTCCGTACAGCAATCCGATCGCCCGCTTGTAGTCTCCATCCTCCTCATTCGGATCCCCGCTCCCCCGCACGGCTATATAATTCATCTTTGGAACCATCACGATAGCCGGCTTGTTCTTCGGCAGGTAGAACTCTTTGTATTCTTTCTTAAAATCAAATGCCATCTGTCTCTCCCAATATCTCCTTCTGCTTTTTCTTACTGAAACTCCCAAGCACTATCTTATATGCCTTATCAAGAAGATCCTTCAAAACATCATCCGGTACATCTCCATCAGCCTTTACCGAATTCCAGTGTTGTTTGTTCATATAATAGCCGGGGATGATGTCCTCATACTGCTGTCGCCAGAAATCCCCCTCCACGGGCTCCAATTTCAATGTTATGTAGTAAGGCTTGTTATCATCGTCCCGACAGATCGCTGCAAACATCTTTCCACCGATCTGATAGCGTATCCAGTTCCACTCTGCCTGTAAGTCCTTGGTCACACCGGGCTTTTTCAAAAGGTATTCATCCATCCATTCGTATTTCATATGTTCAAGTCCTTCTTTGCCGCCCACATGCGCAACCTCGGTCTGACTGGATTTACGCACGGGATCCTTTCCCTTGAACAAATCTCCTGCCTTTATGATCCCGGAATGCGCCCACTCTTCACTTACATCGTATCTTTTAATTTCTCCCATTTTTCTTTCCTCCGTATATTATCGTCATTGATTTCGCTATTGCTATCAATTTAATCCTTACTTCAAGCGGTTCAAGCACTTCCACCTTATCACCGAATGTAAGCATCCACATGGTCAGATTCTCGATATCACTGTAATCCCGGATAAGAAGCAGCCTTCCGTCATCCTGTATCTCATAACAATCAGGGCCGAATTCCTCTACCAGTCTCCACTTCATCTCGGGATCGAACAATGCTTTCAGCAGGATATTCCTCGGAAAAGCAAGTTCCGAGCTAAGTTCCGGTACCGGGGCATTTCTGCATATGAATTCCTTAGCAGTTTCCCGGACCTTATCCATGCGGTTTAGCTTAAACAGCCTGTAATCCTTCCTTTTCCTGCACCAGCCGTATACATACCAGCTGGTCCATTTGAAAACAACGTAATAAGGTTCTATGGAGCGCTTGCTCTCTCCCGAAGGTGCGTAATAGTAAAAATCCAGTATATGTCTGTTCTCTATCGCATCCTGTATAGTCTCTATCTTCGGCGCCAGTGACGCTTTGTACCATGAAGACAGATCGATCAGTATCGAATCCCTGCCGCTGACATATTCAGAGGAGCCTGCCTGTATCTTCTCCATCAGCTGAGCATAATCATTCCTTCCGCTCACGCTGTCCAGACTTCGCAGTCCCGCAAGTATCATCTGCATATCCCTGGATGTAAGTATAGTCCTGTCCATCCTGTACCCGTCCACGATACTGATCCCGCCGCCGCTTCCCTGCACTGTCATTATGGGAATCCCGGCCTTGCACAGATCCTCGATATCTCTGTTGATGGTCCTCCTTGACACCTCAAACCTCTTTGCCAGCTCAGGCGCCGTAGTCTTCTCTTCCTGCAGCAGCACGGACAGTATGCTTATCAGCCTGTCTATCTTCATCCGGCTTCTTCCTCCCTCTCACGCTCCATATGTATCATATCAAAACAAACATGACATCAGTATGTCATGTTCATTATAACACATTTTTTCCTACAAGGCGCCCCCCTTAAGTCTTCCGTCCCCCGAAGAGCAGCCAAAAGATCAGGCCCTTGCTAAGCCGTCATTGATCTTACATCTGTGCTTCGTCCACAGAACACTTAAGGGCGCCCCACGGAAATGTATCGATCGGGAGCGCAGACTGACTTCAAATTCTACGGCTGGTCGTTCCGCACTAGAATTCGAACTTCGCAGCAAAACGATCCGCGACTCGAAACAGTCTTCGCTTCGCGAAGAGTTTCTCGTACGTGGATCTGCTGCTCGTTCTCATTAAGTGCTGCACTAAGGCCTTGAATTTGAAGTCTGTCTGCACTCCCTGTACTACTTTCTGTGAGCCACGTGGAGTGTTCCCCCGCCACCTAATAACGAAATGCAGATGTAAGATCAAGGCCCTGCGACTGAGGGCGACACTTAGCGAAAACAAGCAACGTATCCCGGACGCAGCAACTTCCAGGAGGGAACGTTGCGAGTCCGGAGATAGTTTTGCTGCGAAGTTTGAGCTTAGTGTACGCCCGGCTTAGCAAGAGCCTGATCTTACATCTGCATTTCGATAGAAAACAGTGGTGGGGCACGAGATATCAGGCTTAACAGGCAGCTGAAGTGAACAAAGTTTCAAAGATGGTTTTTGCCGCCAGTTTCGATCCGTCGACGGAGGCGTGCTTACGATCCTCATAGTAGAGATCCACTTCAGGATGCGTGTGGATGTGCTCCCACCATTTCTCGCCGACGGGAGCAACAAGGCAGCCATACTTCTCGGCAAGCTTTCTGTATCTGGCAGACATTTCCGGCTGAGAAGCCTCATCGCCTTCTTTGGTCCAGGTCATGTAGAAACAGGCTTTCGCCCGGGTCTGTGCTATCCACTCCATGATCCTGTCTGCAGCTTCCTCCATAACTGAGAACTCTCCCATGGGGTGGGCCACATGCTGCAGGATCACATAATCGTAATCACCGTAGAGTATGTTAAATCTTGTCTGCTGATTATCCGCATGATAATCAAGCCCCATGCCCCCTTTGCTGAGCAGGGTAATCTGCGCATCAATACCGTTTTCAGCGCAGATATCCTTAAACATCTTCGGCATGTCATTATAATAAGTGTGACTGTTCCCGATAAATAATACTCTCATTTTTCGCCTCCTTCAGTATTCACTCCCTTTACCCTGCTCAGATATAAGCAGTAGACGATCCCGACTGCTATGGTCGCTCCGATGTATATCCAATCCGTCAGTTCATTATCCGCGCCGAACACCGACAAGGCATCGATGAGTGAGTGCGCGATGATGCAGGGGATGATGCTCCCGCTCTTGTAGCAGACCATCGTAAAGATAAAGCCCCAGCTTATGGCAAAGATTATCTGTATCACTGTCTCAAAACTAGCCTGCCCGGTAAAAAGATTAATGATATGGCCTATCCCGAAAGTCAGGGCGGAAACCGTGATCGCAACGATGGTCTGATCCTTTGAAAGCATAGCCCTGAAAAGAAATCCCCTGAAGATCATCTCTTCCACAAAGCCGACCAGTATCATTGAAAGCAGAGCAAATATCAATCCCGTCCCCTCATATGAAGGAGCAATCCCGCCCCAGAGGTTACCCGTAGCAAGTATCCACATGGGTAAGAAGAACAGATATTTTTTCGTATCCTTCGGCCAGGCTGCAAGTCCGTATTTCTTTTCCAGATGATTTGCTTTTACAAATGCGATGATGCCTGCAGAAAAAATAAGCAGCGCTGCCAGCATAGCCAAACTTTCATCTCCTAAATTGCCTCTGATGGTACCTAATATCACGCAATAGGCAACTATCCAGAGCACAGCAAACAGTATTTCTTTCTTTTCATACAACTTACGCATATTATACTCCCTTCCCTGCAGCGATCATTCCGTCGAAAACGCTTATCAGCATCTTCTTACACTGCTTTTCATCATATTTCATTGAATTATTGGCCAGCAGACTTGCCATGCCATGTGCCACACAGAAGAAGGTCATAAACATCTCCCCTGCCTTCTTTTTATCAACCTTTAAACCCGCTGCCATGATCTTAAGTATCTCCGAAAGACCGGGATCCGACATCAGCGCCCTCACATCTTTTCCGCCGAACTTATCCGTCTGGAACAGAAAGCGGAACAGGTTCTTTTCCTCCTGAGCGAAGCGTACATAGTTAAGCCCCAGGGCCAGCATCGGATTCCCATCCTTTTCATCAGGCATGATAAACTCCGTATGGTAGCTGTCCGCTATCTCATAGGCCGCTTCCCTGATCTCATCCACGGTCTTAAAGCTGTATAGTACCGGCTGGGTCGAGCACCCCAAGTGTTCCGCTATCGTTCTGGCATTCAGCTTCTCATGTCCGTCAGATCTGATCAGCTCAAACGAAGCATCTGCGACCATCTCCTTTGTTACTTTTACTCTGGGAGGCATAGCTTTACTCCTTTTATATAATTTATGTTATATAACTATAATTATATATATAAATCCTTATCCGTCAAGTCTTTATTTCCGTTCAAAAAAAGAAGAACCCTCCGGTTCTTCTTTATATATCCTGAACTTCTGTCTTAAGCTCTTTCTTCCAGCCATTTCACCGACTTCTTCAACGCTTCAATGGTCTTGGTCTCCAGAACGCAGCGGGCATTCATGCTCTCTGCCAGCTTTAGTCTGTCTTTAAGATCGATCTCGCCGTCCCCGAGAGCCAGATGATTCTTTGGCGGCTGTTCGGAACCGTCATGGATATGAAAATGTATCAGCTTATCCCGATGCTCAAGAATGAAAGGAACATCCTTTTCTCCCGTCGCCTTGGAATGTCCTATATCCCAGGTCAGACCGAACTTAGGGCTTTCAAGCAGAAATTCTATCGCCTTTTTCTCATAACCGCGAAAGCCGTCCGTATTCTCCACAGCGATCCTCACATCGCTGTCTCCTATCCATTCCTCACATTTATCGCGGAAGACGGAAAAGGATCTCATGTAAGTATCAAAGTCTCTGTCATACATCTGCACCTTACGATCGGGAAGAGTTATATATATGCCGTGATTCATATGCATATTAAGGGTAAGGGGCTGGCTGCGATCTCCGAAGCGGTCACGAAGACACATGAGCTTCTTCGTCACCTCTATCGAGCGCCGCACGGTCTCCAGATAGGCCTCCGACACGAGAGCGTTAAAATCCGCGATATTCAGATTCTCGTCCAGATGGATCGTGTAGTATATCCCCGCCTCTTCCGCTATCCTGATCAGCCGGTCCGTCTGCTCCAGCTGATCCGCCTGATACTCCGGAAAATTCATATTCAGCTCTATGAATTTAAGACCAAGGCTGCTGCACAGATCCGCATTATCTTCCGGTGTCCTATTCTCAATAAGCGTCGGCATCCCATACTGTATCATTCTAAAGTGCTCCATGATCGCATCAATCCTTTTTATCCCTGACAGGTCCGTTCTTTTTAGGTATATTCATTTCCTCTTCTTTGATCTCCTTGATGCTGCCTGCCGAAGACCTTCTTGGCCTTGCCTCTTTCTTTGCGCCGCCTTCATCATACTGCTGTTCATCAATAAGATTCACGATGTTCGTTTTCTTTTTATCGGTAGGTGCCGGTCTTCCTACTCCCGGAAGATTCTCAAGAGCATTAACGGAAATCTTATGTTCATCCGAACGGTCCGCATTGGCCCTGCTTGCATAGTTTGCATACAGCGGATCATCCGTATATGCCATGCAGCTTATGAAAGTCTCTTCTTCATCTCCGGATGCTTAACGTAATAATCCCTCTTGTCTTCATACATCCTCATGTCTGCTATCTTCAGCGCTTCCCTGACCTTGCTCGAATCACTTTCAACGCAGCCTCCTATCGCAAAAGACACGCCCTCATATTTCTCGGAAACTTTGCGGAGTTCTTCTATACTCTTCAACAGTTCATCACCGCTGACTCCTGCCAGTATGACCGCAAACTCATCACCACCCGCGCGGAAGATGCGCTCCGGGGAATATACCTCTGCTATTGCCTTTGCTGCGTCACGAAGCAGGTCATCTCCCTTTCCGTGTCCCAGTTCATCATTTATGGTCTTGAGTCCGTTCAGATCCACAAAGACCACACCCACACTCATTCCCGCATCCTGCTCTCCCTTGCTCAGCCGCTCGACCAGATTATTCATCTCATTACGGTTCAGCACTCCGGTAAGCATATCCTTGGAGCTCAGTATCTTAAGTCTGTCTAAAAGCAGATGATTGCTTATTTCCGAACCAAGTATGAACGTGGTAAGCTCAAGTGTATCCTTGATCTTGGGTGCCTCTGCCACATCAAAATTTACAGCCCAAATATAACCTAAGAGTTCATCCTGTGACTTAAGCGGGAAAAGGACTATGTTCCTTGCTCCCGAAGCCTTCATGGACTCATACCATTCAGGATCCCGCTCTTTTACCAGCTCCATATCATGCTCATCCTTGGCTATGACGCAGTTGCTGCTTCCTATCAGCTCTTCCCATTTTTCCGCTATTTCATAAAAGTCGGGCATCCCGGGCGTCAGAGCACGGTCTCCCGTATCAACAACACTCGATGCTTCGGCAAAATCCATGCAGAGTACCGAAGTAGTCTTCTCATATCGGTCCGTAAGGAGTATGCAGGTCTGCTCTGCCTTGCAAAGTTCACGTATATCCTTTATCACCTCCTGCATTGCCGCCTGAAAGTCACTGGCCCCACGGAGTTTGATACAGGTTTCAAGCACTGCCGAAGCAAGCTCCGGATCAATATCGGACATTCGTTTGGTATTTGCCCTGAAATTCACCTCCATCGTATAGGTACAATAATGGATATTACCCTCGGAAGGTCCTGCCGGAAGGAAGGTCATATTAAACCATACCGGCATATTTGAAGGTTTCACATAAGAATGCAGGCATTTCTTCTGTACTGCGCTGCGAAAACAGTAATCCTCGAAATTAAGATCCCTGGGAACGTAATCCGTATATATGCTGTTAGGGATAAACTTGTCGGAATTCATATGATAATCACCCGCCGGCTTTTCTATGGCATCGATATATGCCTTGTTACCGGCCACTATGCGAAGTTCTCCCATGGAACCGTCTTCCTTTACCTGAACCGACATAACGCTTGTAGCAGCTTCTATTCCGTCCGCCAGCTTTTGAAAATCCGTAGCCATCTTAAGTCCTCCTTATCAGGTGATTTCCTGGAATGATATCTAGAATTTTACCATTATTCAAATATCAAGTCAAAAGAACAAAAAATGATAAAAAACTGACAGTCTTTCGCTTGTCCGCCCCGAGAACCGCGGATAAAATAAATGTCGTAACACAGGAATCAATCTATTTCGGAGGTATATCATGGCAAAACAGGCAAAGATCACCATCCATCCCTCTTACAGTATAGGAGAGATCTCTGAGCGCTTATTCTCTGCTTTTCTTGAACCCATCGGCACCATGGTCAACGGCACGATGTTTAACCCTAAGCATCCCACCGCTGATGAACAGGGTTTCCGCACCGATGTTATCGATGCACTTAAGACCACCGGACTTCCTGCAGTACGTCTCCCCGGCGGTAACTTTGTATCGGCTTGGCAGTGGAAGGATTCCATCGGTCCCATGAGCGAACGCAAGGTTCACCTGGATCCCGCCTGGCATCAGATCATCCCCAATGACGTGGGACACGACGAATATCTGCAGTGGGCCGAGAAAGTCGGCACCGAACCTCTTTACACGGTCAACTTCGGTACCGGCACGCTTCAGGATGCCATGGATATCGTAGAATACAGTAATCATGAGGGCGGCACCTACTGGTCGGATCTTCGCAGAAAGAACGGTCATGAGAAGCCCTATGGTATCAAGCTCTGGTATCTGGGTAACGAAATGGACGGTCCCTGGCAGCTGGGAAGCTGGGAACGTGACCCCGTGGGCTACGGCGTAAGGGTACATGAAGGCTCAAAGGCAATGAAATGGATAGACGAGACCATAGAGACCGCTGTATGCGGTTCCTCCGCTCCTTTCATGGATCACTTCCCCGAATGGGATGAGAAAGTCCTCGATAAATGCTATGACACTGTTGATTATCTTTCGGTACATCACTATCATATAGCGGCTCCCGGCGATATCAAAGCTCTGCTTGGCGGCGCCGAATACTATGAAGACTTTATAAATACTGAAGCGGCGATGATAGATTTTGTTGCTTCCAAGCACCGTTCACCTAAGAAGGTAAAGATATCCTTCGATGAATACGGCAGCTTCTGCAAACCCTTCTCACCGCTGAATCCGGGTTACGGTCCTTACAATATGGCAAGGGTTCACTACAAGGTAGATCCCGAACGCAAATATGTACGTCACGATCCGGACAATATGCCTGAGCGTGAATTTCCCGGCGGTGATATGCTGCATCTGCTTTCCATGGCTTCGATCCAGCTCGCCCTCTTAAGACATGCCGACAAAGTGGCCATCGGCTGTATGACCGGCGGTCTCGGAGCCCTGGCTGCCTCCAACCATGACCATGTATGGCGCAGCGCATCTTATTATGCTTTCACAGATCTGATCCGCTATGCAAAAGGCACCTCAATGAGCACTAAGGTTGACTGCGAGACCTTTGACATCCCCGGCTATGCCATAGACGATACTTCACAGTATCCCGGCAAGGAAGGCGTAGGCTACATAGATGCCGCTTCCGCCTGGGATAAGGAAAACGGACTTACGGTATTTGTGATAAACAGAAGTGAGACCGAGGAATACCCGCTCAGCATAGATGTAAGAGGCTTTGACGTTTTTACGAAATGCAGTCAGAGCGAACTCTTTGCTCCGGATCTTGAAGTGAAGAACAGCTTCGGAAACGAGGATGTGGTAAAACCTCAGGAAAACAAGGAATGCAGCCTGAAGGACGGTGTACTGACAACTCATGTTAAGCCGCTTTCCTGGAATGTATTCAGACTCTCATAAATAACATAAATGCCGGGGGATCACTCCCCCGGCTCTTTTTCTTTTTTCTTACACTCTCCCGCCAGCGGACAGCCGGCGCAGCTTCCGCCGCATTTTTGCTGCTTTCTGATGAAGCTTACGGCCGCGATGACCGCGATCACAAGTATCCCGATAACTGTTATATCAGCAGCAGACATATTCACTGTCCCTGCTGATCATTCTGCTCAGGGACATTTCCCTGCGTCGGAGTATATCCCTGTACCGGTGTATATTCCTGCACAGGTGTATAGCCCTGAGCGGGTATGTAGCCCTGACCGAATACGGCAGGATTTATCCCCATCGGCGCTGCCTCGCGGTATTCGCTTTCCACACTGAATCTTCCTACAGCAAGGAGCACAAGCGCTGAAGCTATGACGCTGAATGGTGTTACGAATATGGATATCTGGGATGTAAGTATGCTCACCGCTGCCAGAGAATCGCTTCCCTTCATGGCTGTGATCTTGCTCTGTACACTACTTGCATAAGGATATGCTATATTGAATACGATCCATGCGGCCAGCATTCCGTTACCGACTCCTCTGCAGGAACTTCCGTCATATGTTGCCATTATCAGAAAATATATTATATAAAGAATAAGCATACTGATATACAGCAACAGCGCTGAAGGGAATACCTTCCCCGTCGGCGGAACCGATCCCGACATGTTCCTTATGATCTTAGTCTGATTAAAATACATTATCATACTGATAAGCACGATCAATGCCTCCAGAATGATCGCCGCGATCATAGGGACCTTGATATAACTCTTCATAACTTTCTCCTCCCTCAATATCAAAAAACGATTATAAATCTTCAAAAAATGAGAAGTATTTTTCCATACGAAAGCATAAACTATTTTCGAAGAATATACAAGGAGAATTGCGTTTATGAAAACAAATGTAAGGGATATGACTTCGGGAAGTCCCGTAAAACATATATTGATCTTCGCACTTCCGACACTGATCGGAAATATCTTCCAGCAGGTTTACAATCTGGCTGATTCAATGATAGTCGGTCGTTTTGTGGGAGCAAATGCCTTTGCTGCCATCGGCGCCACCGCCTCCATCACCTTCCTGTTTTTTGCGCTCTGCAACGGCCTTGGTAACGGCGGCGGCATCGTAGTTTCACAGTACTACGGCGCTCATGATGAGAGCAACGTCAAAAAATGTATCATCAATACCGGCTTTATAATGCTGATAGTTCCCGTGTTCTTCGGCATAGTAAGCCTGTTCCTTGCTCCCGCTCTTCTGCGTTTTCTGGATACTCCCGAACAGCTGATGAACGACGCGGTATTCTATACACGCTTTATGTGTGTGGGCCTGACCTGCGTTTCACTGTATAATTACATGTCTGCGATGCTGCGCGCTCTCGGAGATTCAAAAACACCGCTGTACTTCCTGATCATATCGACTATCATCAATATCATCCTCGACTTGCTCTTCGTATGTGTTTTTGATCTGGGTATAGGCGGCGCGGCAGTAGCCACCATAATAGCCCAGGCTATATCGGTGATAAGCTGCTTTATACATGCCCGCAGGACCAATCCCTATTTCCGTTTTAAGAAGGAAGACTTTTCCATTACCCTTAAGATGACCGGAAGGATCATCCGTCTGGGCGTTCCCATGTCCCTCCAGTTTGCTCTGATAGCCATATCATCCATGGCGGTACAGCGCATAGTCAATCAATACGGCCCTGTCGTTGTTGCTGCCTTTACGGCTACCAACAGGATCGAACAGCTCATACATCAGCCTTTTATGACCCTTGGCGCATCTCTTTCAACCTTCAGCGGCCAGAACTACGGCGCTAAGAGAAACGACCGTGTATATGCCGGTTATAAGTCCGGTATTTCTATCATGGTATTGCTTTCACTCATCCTTATCCTTGGCATGCAGCTCTTCGGTCGCACTCTTACCTCTCTCTTCGTAACCGATACAGCTATCATAGAGCTGGGTGCTAAAGGCCTTCGCATCACCAGTCTCTTCTATATGGCCCTGGGACTCATCTATGTGGTACGCGGAGTCCTGACCGGTATCGGCGATGCCTTCTTTGCTCTTTTTAACGGCATAGTGGAAGTAATAGGGCGCTTCACCATTCCCATCTTCATGTGCTCCTATCTCGGATTCGGATCCACGGGAATATGGCTCAGCGCCGGTGTTGTATGGTTTTTAAGCGGCATTACCGCCTGGTTCAGGTATCTCGGATACTTCCGTCTTAAGCTCTCCAAAGAAGATCTTACTCCTGTATCCGACTCATACGGGCATATATCCCGCCTTTTTCAACCAGTTCTTCATGCGTTCCGCTCTCGGCAACGCGCCCGTTTTCAATAACCAGGATCTTATCCGCGTTTCTGATAGTGGAAAGTCTGTGGGCGATGGCAATGATAGTGCGTGAACCGCTGATCCCGCTTATCGCCTGCTGTATCTGCTGTTCTGTCTCTACATCCACCGAAGCCGTAGCTTCATCAAGTATGATTATCGGTGACTTTCTGAGTATGGCTCTCGCAATGGCCACTCTCTGCTTCTGTCCTCCCGAAAGTCTGAGGCCCCTCTCTCCAACCAGAGTATCATAGCCCTCCGGCATCGCCATGATATCGTTATGGATATTGGCCGCCTTTGCCGCTGCTTTTATTTCTTCTTCGCTTGCTTCCGGCATCGCATAAGCTATGTTTTCGGAAATGGTACCGTTAAACAGGAAGGTATCCTGCAGTACAGGTGAGATATTCTGTCTCAGGCTCTCTATGGTCACATCAGATATATCATGTCCGTCGATCATTATCTTTCCTTTTGACGGTTCGTAGAAACGTGATATCAGCTGTGTCAGCGTGGTCTTGCCCACACCGGTAGGCCCTACCAGAGCAAGCATTTTACCCGGAGGACAGTGAAAGCTCACGTCGTCGAGGACCACTCCTCCCGTTTCATAGGAAAAGCTCACATGCTCGAATACGATGTCCCCCTTTACATCCTTCATATCTTCGGCATCCTGCTTATCTGTGATCTCACAGGGTGCATCAAGAACAGCCATGACTCTCTCGGCTCCGGCCAGTGACTGCTGCATGCTCTCCAGCAGGTTCGCGAGTCCCGTTACCGGCGCATAGAAAAGCCCCAGATATAAAAGAAAGGCAACCACATCTTCAACCTTAAAACTTTCCTTCCAGGCGAGATAACCGCCAAAGCTCACTACTAGTATGGTTCCGAGGGATGATATAAATTCCACCGAGGGATGAAATACAGCGCTTAATTTCAGCGCCCTGAGCATTGCCTTGATATGTTCGAAGTTGCTGATATTAACCTGATCGGTCTCGTACTCTTCCCTGCCGAAAGACTGTATCTCATGTATACCCGAAAGATTGTCCTGCAGTTTTCCGTTCAGTTCTCCCATCTTCTTCTGGGATATCTTGAAATATGGCCTCACTTTTTTGGAAAAGATAATACCCGAAATAAAGATAAGCGGTATAGGGGCGCAGGTGATAAGCGCCGGCTTCCAGTTGATAGTAAGGAGTACGATCAATACACCGAGAAAAGTGACCATATTGGTGATGGTCTCAGGGATCATATGCGCATAGAGCAGCTCGAAATCCCTGGTATCATTCACGATGCGGCTCATCAGGTCGCCGGTCTGCTTGTCGTGAAAATAACCTATATGCATACGCTCCAGCTTGTCATAGGTGCGGGTCCTTAAATCCCCCACCAGATACCAGGCTGCTTTGTGTGCAAGATAATTGCTTAAGAAACGGAAAAGGATACGCAGAAGGTAAAGCAATATCAGTATCACGGTGAGTCTTACTATCCTTCTCATTCCGGCTTCATCAACACCGTCACTCACTATACCGGTCATTGCAGATAATACTTTGGGTGCCGTCAGATTGACCACGGTCAGCATCAATGTTGAAAGTATCGCGACGATATACAGCTTCCTGTATCTTATCGCCTCACGACTGAGTTTCCATAGGAGTTTCATGGGCTTCTTCCTTTCTCATTTTATTCTGCAAGCTTTTCTTTTAAGTATTCGTATCTCAGTCGCTTCTCCTCTTTAGCAAAATGTTCCTCACGGCTCTGCAGGGGATCCGTGTCGGCATAAACAAGTTCCTCATCCTTAAACTGTTCACTGGTCAGATCAAGCACGCGGCCATCCACCACATTGTAGCAGTGAACACTTCCGCTTTCCCGCTCTATGCCCCTTACTTCACCGCCGAAAATATCCTGAACGAGAAAAGCGGTGATCGAGCACTGTCCCAGTGTTTTATTATCCTCGCTCCAGCTCTCACGCAGTCTCGGCGCACAGGTATACTCACACCATATCTTCATAAGTCTGTCGTACAGATCACGGGGATTCATAATACCGGGATAAAGGTTCAGTTCCGGCTTCATATCAGCCTTGTCTGCTCCGTAAAAGCGGTATTTGGCATTTTCCTGCTTTCTCATGTATTCCTCCGCCTTATGCTTTATGTTGATACTCATGACTGCCGCAAAAATAAGGGCAACAAGCATGGTGATAAGCAGAGAGCCAAATTCCCCCGGATACAGATACTTCGAATCAAACCATACCACTGCTTCGTAACTTAAGCTTCCCTCTCCGCCCGGAAAACTCTTATGAACCACATGGCTCATCCCGTTTGGATCATCCCAGCCCTCCGGTCTTAACACCGTTCCGGGACTGTCTTTATCATCAACCGCAAGCAGAAGCAGTCCGCTGGTACTATCATAAATCCCCAGAGCAAGCCTGGAATAGCCCGGACAGATTTCTTTGAACTTAAGCAATGCTTCCTTAAGTTCCGAATACTCCGGAATCTCTTCTACACCTGCAAAGGCAGCCATGACCACGGTCTTCTCATCCGCCGTCATTTTCCTGCTCTCTTTCATTACATCCGGGCTTCGCTTTATCAGTTCGGCAAACAGTTTCTTTGTTGCATCGTTTTCTCCCAGGGCCAGCGCCGCTGCGGCTGCAGTCTGTTTAGCACTGTCCTGTGAAAAGCTTATCATTTCCCTGCTTTTCGAAAAGAATGAGTACAACACAAAAAGCACTATAAGCCCCACACTCAGTGTAAGGCTTATATTCAGCATTTCCCTGTTATGAGGGAGTTCTTTTCTTTTCAGCGGACGCCCTTTCCGGCGTCCTGTTTTATTCTCTTCCATCTTTACTGATTCTTATCATCATCCTGTTTGGGTTCACGCTCATACAGGTTCATTCCGAAGGTATGTACACTGTCTGTCTGTACCGAACCGCTATCCTGATCATAGGATCTCTGTATGCCGAGAGGTGAGAAATCAGACATATACATGCCTCCCACATGGGTCTGTATATTTCCGTCCTTGTCCTTATAATGATCCTCCTTGGCCCTGAACTTCATGCCCGGCACGCTTACCTTGGATACATGCATCTTCCCGTCATCGCTTCTCTTGTACTTTACAAAAGGATTGCTCTTTGATGCAAGTTTTCCGTCTTTGTCATACTTTCTTGTAAACCCGAAAACGTTCATCTTCCAGGTACCGTCTTTTCTCATACCTATACGGAAATTCTTGCCGAGATTGACACCCAGATGTCCCTTGCCATCCTTATCAAAGGTCTTGGTGATCAGGCCGCCTAAGTATCTGCTCTGTCTCAGCTGATTATTTTCCTTCTTATTGGCATAACCGCCCTCTTTGGTCCTGCCTGTCTTAGCCAGTTCCGCATCTTTCTCAGCCTTGAGTTCTTTCTGGCTCTTATAAGGTTCGGGTTTGAGCTTGCTGCCCAGAGCCCCGGCTCCTTTAAGCGCCATACCGCCTGCAAACTTGGCGGCGCTCAGAGCAGTGCTGCCTGCGGTCATGGCAACCATGGCTCCGTGTGCCTGCGCGCTTCTTTCTGCAGAAGCCGCAGAACCGCTGAATATACCGGTTATAATGGTACCCGCCGTGTGTACCGAATAAGCTCCGCCGAAGAGCAGTATCACCCTTATCAGCGCGTTGGCTTCCACTGTACCGTCTCCGAAAGTGAGTCTCGAATCCATAAGATAAGGGATCAGCAAGAGATATATCTCCATGGATACGACGCTTCCGAAGCCCATAAACAACTGGCCTACAAAGGCCTCTTTCCAGGTATCGTATCTCTTTCCGTCATCGATTGGCATGGTTGATGCAAATATCGGTGATATAACGAAAAGTACTATCACATTGAATAATCGTTCTATGAATTTGATCACGCAGATGATCAGAATGAAAAGCATGCCGAGACACAGAGGGATTCCAAGCGAATAATCTATATCCTTATAACTGAAAAACTCGGACACTTTATTTCTGTCGGTGTAATCCAGTCCTTTGCTTCCCAGAGGTCCGTTGTAATCCTCATAATAGAAGGGTGCCCTCACGGTATCGTTCAGCGCTATTACCGCTTCCGGTTTCATGGTGTGTTCACCCGTGATATTGTATTCCTGGTTGTTCGCCGCATCCAGCGTAGTCAGACAGAAAATAACTCTGGAGATACTGGTGCTGCTCCCGGTGTAATCCGCTCCCTGCACAGTCATAGCTTCACTCGAAACATTCTTTACACCGTTGTATACGCTTTTTAAAACCGTACCGCTCATGGCAATCAGGAACAGACAGGAAAAAGGGATAAGGATAAGGCGCACAAAACCCTTAAAGGTCATCTGCAATACCTTGGAGACCGGCCTGTTAAGCTCTCCTCCCGATTCTCCCAGAGACTGTACAACTGCCAGGGTAGAAAAGATCAGTAACAGAACAAAAGCGATCGCTGCCACTCCCCAGGCAGCCTTCTGTATGGTCGGAGACAAGAAGAGCACATTTAAAAAGGGCATTTCCTGACCGTTATACTTCACATTGCTGATGCCGCTGAATATCTCAAAAAACTTAATGACATATTCAATGATACGGTAAAGCATGCTCACCAGATCAAAGAGAAAAGTCGAAAAGACATCCATGATCAGCGAAGCTATGGCTTTTACCGTAGGCCAGACTATGCTTATGAGCATCGGCTTCATTATGTTGTCAAATACCCAGGACAGTATTTTCGAGAGAACGCTGGCAAGGAATTCGATAATAGGCTGTATTATCTTTTCGAATACCATTTTGAATATTTTCCCGAATAGTCCGAGATAAACACTCTCCATATGCTACCCTTACTTTTCTTTTATTGCTCCCTGCACCATAAATCCCGCTGCAGACAGGAATACCTTTGCTCCGGTCCAAACTCCTTCCGGAACTCTCTCAAGGAAGGTAATGTCTACAGGGAATACAGGTATCATCTTTGTGAAAAAGCCTATTGCCGCAAATCCGCCGAGGACTGCGGTGACAGATACCACCACTATCCTCTCTGCCTTTGTTGAAAGATGCGCGATCAGGGCAGCTATAGCCGCTCCTGCCACAGCCGAGAATATCGGATATGCTATCTCGGGTATACTCAGCTTCTCTGCCAGCAGGCTGACAAGTATGGCCGAAAGATTGGCCTGCACGAAATGATACACCGCAATGAAGATACCTATCTTCAATACCGTGTAAGCCAGGGCTGCGCAGACAAGTCCCGCTATCACCTGTACCATGAACATGGTCTCGTCCGTCAGCTCAAAGCCCTGAACAAAAGTATGTATATGGCTGTATCCCACCGCAAAGCCGATCACTGCCAGAGCTGCGCGGTAGATACCGTAGCCTTCCATGCATATGAAGCCTGCGATCAGCATAAGGATCACATACATCAGCACCCCTTCAAATTTAATGTTTGCAAACTGTCCCGTAAGATCCTGCATCAATGAGACCGTTTTATCCGTTGCGCTTAAACTGTACATTTATTGTTCCTCCTTGTCACATAATAACCGGAGCTTTGGCCACTTTCCTGAGTATTTCCTCCACAGCCTCGTCCCAGGTCTTTCCCAAACCGCTGGTCTGCGCATTCTTTTTCAGATCATCGATTATCTTATGGCAATCCGATTCTTCAAACGCTTTCTTCTGAGCATCCAGCTCATCCTCTTCCCTGCTGTAATCCTTCTCGGTATATGCTTTCCATGCTTCCTGCATATGAGGATCATCAAGGAAATCGCTGGTCTTAAGCTTGTATTTGACTATCACTTCCTCGATCTGCCAGGTAAATCTGCAGTCCTCAAGCTCTTTTTTAAGCTCCTCTTCATCCCAGGGCAGAGGTACCGTCACATTTTCCTGTTTCGGAAGCCCGGTCATTTCATAGAACACGTCATATCCACTCTTCTTCATCTGGGCGAAGACATCATTACCGTAATCGGGGCTTATATCCATGAAGAGCGTCTCGAGATACTCATCAAAGCTCGGGATCTCCTTTGTGCCATCCGGATTATTGACCATATCATACTTGTTTTTGATATCATCGAGCACGATCTGGTAGAATTCCATCTGCGTGATGCTCTGGGCATCATCCTGGCCTGTACGGTCATTATACAGATCGACTATGGTTCCCTGGAGTTCATCCTCATCCATTCCCTGGATGTCCACACCCGCTTCATTACCTGATACCTTGACAAGCGCATCGCTTTCTCTTCTCATTTCCTGCCATTTCTTATAGGCGCTCCTGTACTGTATGTACTCATCGGTAACCGCAACCGCGCCGTCCTCCACAACAACCCCCAGCAGAGAGCTTGTAGTGGCATTAGCCTTGCCCGGCGTAGTGATCGGTGTCGTTACTTTCGCATCCATATAATAATCCGAAAGCACCATCTCTACCAGCATGATCTCCAGCATGCCTTCATAACTGGCAGTGAACACCTCGCTCTCGTTCATGATATACTGCCATTTGTCGGGTACTCCTCCGTTATTCACCTGTATACCGATCAGCGCATAATAAGCGATCAGCGCCTTTCTCTGGTTTTGAACCTGTCTTGCCACTTCCAGCCCATGTTCTTTTATATTGTCAGTCAGTTCAACACCGTAATCATCGCATATCTTTTTCAGCTCCGTTATTGTATCCGATTCGCCTCCGGTAAACAGCTTGACTGCCCTGTCGTAATCCTTATTTTCACCGGTCTTTGGCGGCTTAACGATCGAATATTTCTTATTACCTTCCTTATCCCTTCCGTCATACTTCAGAGTATGGGTCAGTGAATGATAGATATCCCTGAGCTCATCAATATAGGAATCAACATTGGAATTGCCTTCCTTCCGTATCAGATTTCCCAGATCTATCACATAATACTTTGCCATCGAAGCATCTGCGAGTGAATAATCGTATTGCTCGGACTGGAAGCCAACCAGCATATATTCACCGCTTTTCTTCATCGGATATATCCTGTAATAATGTCCTCCGAGGAGTTTCATCAGGGTTTCGCCCTTGGTATCAAACAGGGTTATGCCGTCACTCTCATGACAGATCATAAGCTTGGTCTTACTGTAGGGCATCAGGTTATCGGCCAGAAGATTATACTTCTGTTCCTGATCCATGGCTTCACTGACCATTTCATCCGTTTGGGTCTGTTCCCTGTCCTTTTGGGTCTCATGGTCTTCCATGACATCTCCCTCAACGTTCAGTCCGTATCCGCTGACGCGTTTTATGGTATCCATGGAGATCTCTTTGAAAGCCTTGTATCTGCCGATACTCCCCCTTGCATATAAACGTATTGCCTCATCACTGAGGAATATCACCTCATCCGTGCCGTCAGCAGTCTTATAAGCACCTACATCTCTTGCTGTTCCCGGCATACCCTCATCTATCAGGGAACCTGAACGTCCCTGATGCATCTGCTGTATCCATGAATACTTTTTGCCTCTCTGTTCAGCAAACATATAGCTTCCGGTCAGGTCGTCATAAGGCAGGGTCCATATGTTTTGCGTATCTGTGTGATACGGTCTTTCTTTATAGGTCACACAGCCAAGATCTTTCAGGGCTTTTACACCTTCTCCTATCCAGATGTTACCTCTTGCGGTAGCCATGGTTGTTTCCGGAAATACCATTCTGTACTTTGTCGGTATTTCAAGATTTACCTTTACCTCCTGCAAAAATTCCTTCTTACCTCTGATCCTGACATACAGCGGCTGGCGTACGGTCACAGTCATGGTTTCCTCTACTACCATCTTGGGGAGACAATAGGTATACGGTTTGGCCCCCGAACCGTTAAGCGGATTACTCATTAACGCCGAATAGTTACTGACAATGCTTTCATCACTGTACTTCTGCTCACCGTATAACATCACCATAGGAAGGTTATCGGCTAGTTTTCTGTATTTATAATTATATGAATTGTCATACTTATAAAAGCCGTCGCTGCTGTCAATACTGTCGCTGTAGTAAGAAAACGGAGAATTGCTCATCCTTTTCATGTCCTTATGCGAACTGTCATTTCCAGTTGCTTTGAAACTTCCGGGCGAAAGATAAGGATAGCGGAGCTCGTCACCGTATTTTAAGAAGTAACCTGCAAGCATCCCCATACTCATCATCATGCCTATCTCACTTGAATAATATGTATTAAGATAATCACGGGTATAAAATTTTTTGATCCAGAGAGGCATGTCGCTGTAAATATACGGTAAGAAATTCCTTCCTGCCAGATAATTGCCTACCACATTCTGCGCAAAAGAAAGCGGAGTCTGTGTAATATAATCCTCTTCAAAACTCAGATAATGCATGGCCGAAGAAACCGAATAGTCAGCATGCCTGGGATCATATGCAGTCCCAATATCCTTATAATCCTTATCTTTCAGCGGAATGTAGTTTATATTGGCTATGCCTGCAAGGGCGTAATACACATCCGATTTCATCTCGGCATTGTCAAAAATCGTATAACCGTCGTTTAAAGCGTTCTCCACATTACCGTAATAAGTCTCATAAACTTTCTTACAGCCGTCGGTATAATAGTCGCTGATCTTGCCGGCAAGAGTCGCTGAATAATCCTTGTGGGATTTTATATAATCCCTGAGCATGTCTTCAGTCCATTCCTCATCCTCCTTTAACGCCTTTTTCATAGTATCCATGGCGTCATCTACCAGCCAGACGGGCAGATCAAAAGTAACCGCCGAAAGATTCACCGAATCCTCGCAGGTTTTCTTGGCAGTATCTTTGATCCTCGAAGTGAACTTTATTGGCGAGTTTTCTCCGCCTATATTAAGGGAAAAGGTTGTGACTACAGCATTGAAATATACTATCTTATCGACTTCGTCATAATCGCTGCTTTCATCATCCTCTTCATAAGTATCATCGGTGTCATTCTCGTCGATCTGGCTTGCAACGGACTGGTCGTCAAACTCTTTCTCGGACACTTCAACCTGAAGGTTGAAATACACATACATCTTATCATCGACCTGTATATCCGAAACGGTATAGCGATAATGATTAGGCTTGATGTCCAATGTCCATCTGTTCATGCCGTCCAGCATTTCTCTCAATGAAGAACTGATCTCGGACACATAGCATCTTTCCGAGAGAGTATTGCCGTCTATATCGCAGATAACGACCTTGGATTGTTTCTGATCATATATATAATAAGAATCGGCACCCTCCACCTTTCCTGCGATAAGGGGCGGCTGGTTTCCCGAATAGTATTCATGGTCATAGCAGGTGCTGTAGAAAATATTGTAATTCTTTGTTTTCGGCTCATAACTCATAAGCACAAGAACATAATCGCTCTTGGCATTGATCGACTTGCCCGGTGCCGGAACATCGATACCGTCTGCATTTCCGCTCTTTGCTATGGAAAGACCGGTCGTATCGTCTACCTGTGTGGCACCGTCGGTGAATACCGGGGTAATATAAGCATATACGAATCTGTTTTTGTTCTCGCTGTATCCCACCACTTTAAAATCCGCCATCAGCGCATCCTTGGTAGGATCATCCATATTATAGTTGATATAAATGGGATTAAGATGAAAAGGCGGCATCCAGAAAGCGGACTCCCCATCAATGTTGTACTTCTCGAAATCCACATCGTTTAAGAGCGCATCATGGATACCCGATTTCGATGACATGGGTGAAACGGGATCATAAGCCTTAAAGCTTAAGTTACCGTTTACGAGGATTGATTTACACCCTGTAAGCGAAAGCGAGATCAGCAGAAGTACTGATATAAGGCGGCGCAGTCCCTTAACGGAACTGCACCGCGATATTCTTTTTTTCCTATTCTTAGTTTGAAGCATCGGGAATTAAGATATTCTTGTTTGCTGCGCCGTTCATCCACTCGGTCAGCGGGCCTGTAGCTACGTTTAATACAACGATAAGGACAAAGATAAGGATGAAGCCTATGATAGCATTCTTGAGCTGTCCTTTTGCCTTCATCTTGTCCTGAGGCTCCTCAGCCTTTGCAAGCTTAACGCCCAGAAAGATGGAGTAGATGGCTCCCAGTGCCACTACGATGGCGATCAGGGGACCTGTAGCCTGGTTGATCAGGCTGATAATGGGATTAGCTGCCTCTAAGAAAGGGTTTGTGAGTAACATTTTTGTTTCCTCCTTTTTAAAAAAAGTTTTTTTGTTTTTGTTTTAATATTATAATACCTGCATATTCTTCCTCGCATAGATGAGGACTATCCCCCCCGCTATGATCAATATGACAGATATGATAACCACTCTTTGTGTGGGAAAGGGTACCCCGTTCTTTATTGTGAACTCGTATTCTCTGGAATTGCCGGCTCTGTCGGCTATCTTCAGCGTATACCTTCCGTTCACCTTTATGCAGCCTTCCCTGGCTGCTACTTCCACACCGTCTCTTTCGATCTTCAGTACCGCTATATCTTCGTTTCCCGAAAAATACAGCGTTTCCTTTATGACCTCACCCTTTGAGAACTCCGGTGTGAACCTTATCAGCGGCGGCGCCGTATCCCTTGAAAAACTCATCGAATAGCTTAAGCCTGACCCTGAAGTATCGATGAACATTATCTCGTAGGTGCCGTCCCTGTTTATAAACAGTTTATCCGCGCTTGCCGCCGGATAAGCATCTCCGTTTCTTTTTGCATAGGCTATGCCCATGCCCATCGGCGCGTTGATCATGCTCAGGTTCATGGTCGGATCCCTGAATATCCTGAAGCAAAAATCTATTCTGTATGCTTCGCTTTGTTCCTGTGCTGCCCCCAGGTCCCAGAAAGTTATTATATAATCACCTTCCTGCCTGTATATCTTTTCTTCTCCGGTGATGAATTCCCCGTTATACAGTCCCGATATATTTGTAAGTCCCGAAGAACAGCTAAGTTCCACTGCTTCTCTTGTATATGCTCCCTGAGGAACATTTGCCTCTATCCATTCGCCGTTCTTCAGTGTATATCTGAATTTGCCGTTTCCGCCCGAGAGTGCCATATCCGGTTCCCTTACAATGCTTATCTCGGCATTGTTGGCGCTGAGGCTCATGATGATGCTGTTTCCTTCTTCGGTCACTGCAAATCGGAATACTCCGTAATCCGTTTCGTTTCCGATATGAACCTCATAAAAACCTTTTTCCAGATATATACCGTCGGTCTCGTTTAATCTTGCCCCGTCCCTGATAACCTCCAGTATCTTTACGTCTTCATCGGGATCCACATATACAAATGCTGAGCTCCCTCCGTCCTTACAGTTGGTCTCGAAGTTTCCGACTCCGGGTATCAGGTAGGTATATCCGCTGTCCTCATCGCCTCCGGTCAGCACGAACTGCTTTTCTTCGGCGCTCACTTCGGTCTTAAAAAAGATCCAGAATATCAGCGATACCAGTAATATGGGCATCCGGGTTTTTGATCGCGTCTTCACATCGTCCTTCCGCTCTTTTCTGCCTGTACAGGCTCTCTCTCCATGGTCTTGCTGCGCTCTCTTACCGGGCGTCTGACTCTGCGGATACCGCCGGCCTCTCTTTCGATAGCCTCGAGCTGTTCTAAGTTGATGCGCTTTCTTCCCGGTCTTTCATTGACGTTTTCGCTTACTGCCTTAACGTTTGCTTCGGGTTTAAAGCCGTTCTCTTCTCTTCTTGCCCTTTCGGCTTTCAGGCCTTCAAGCTCTTTATTCCATATTGCTCTGTTTTTCGGACTGTCAAAATATGCCATATTTTTCACCTCTCCGATCTTTATCTGCATTATACTCCTGCAAGTGATGCAAAAGTGAAGCAAAGTTGAAAACTTTTTAATCCTGTGATGAATAAGGTCTGCTTCCGCCCTCAGCCAGTTCGTCATAATGTGTGCTGATAGCTGAATTTACGCGTTTTAAAAGGTCTGACTGCCCGCTGGGAAGCAGAAATACCATGCCTACCTGGGGACCGTTTCTGAGTTCCTGTATATTCAGTTCGGCATCATTCAGGAGCTGTACTGCTTCTCTCTCAGTGCACAGACCCGCATCTATGACTCCGGCCCTTATATCTATGGCCATCAGCGACATATCAATGTAAGCGGACTGTACTACGCCTTCTATCCCGGGTACCTCGCTGACGCTGGTGACCGGAATGGCATTGGATACGCCGATACTCTCGTCTTTATAAGCAGCCAGGTTATCTATATAGGAATTCTTTGCATTTACAAGATATACGCTTCCGTATCCGTAATTATCCGAAACAAGATACTGGCTTGAGTAGGTATCAAGTCTTGTATAAGAACCTGCTGCGATATCCACCCTGCCTTCCGCAAGCATCGTGGTAAGTTCTTTCTGGTCGGCGGCATATATGTATTCCATCGTTACGTTCTCGGGCAGTTTGTCGGCCAGCACGTTCAGTACCTCACACTCCCAGCC
>JAEEGL012680263.1_pt1 | contig 26371 bp, 28 predicted proteins | sample 9134231 | NCBI WGS metagenome assembly JAEEGL01 (sample SAMN16246548, study PRJNA631951) | gut metagenome | biome: gut microbiome; feature: rumen; material: fiber-attached | host: Bos | place: Iran: Karaj | collected 2018-10
CGCGTGCGGAGAGGTGATCGCCACCGGCTCCACGAAAAAGGATATCAAGGTCGAAATCTGCTCAAAGTGCCACCCCTTTTTCACCGGTAAGCAGAAGCTGGTCGACACCAGCGGCCGCGTTGACAAGTTCAACAAGAAGTTTGGCCTGGCCTGACTTGGATATTCCGAAAGCTCCGCGCCCTCGCGCGGGGCTTTTTTTCTACTTTTCGGAGGATATGAATGCAGGAAATACAGCAGGAAAAGAAAGAACGGGCCGTCCTTGTCGGCCTTGCGGCAGACAGTATGCTGCCGGAGGAACGCAGTACGGAAGTGACTATGGAGGAGCTGGGCGCTTTGCTGGAAACGGCGGGCGGCGAAGCAGTGGGCTGGTCCCTTCAAAACCGGGATACGCCGGACCCCGGCAGCTTCATCGGAAGCGGAAAGGCAGCGGAGATCAAGGAACTGATCGCTGCCAATGACTGCGAGCTCGCGGTATTTGACAACGAATTGTCCCCTTCACAGATGCGGAACCTGACGGAAGCGCTGGGCGTGAAGGTGCTGGATCGCAGCGGCCTTATTCTCGATATCTTTGCGGGAAGAGCGCAAACCAGGGAAGGCCGCCTTCAGGTGGAGCTTGCCCAGTATCAGTATCTTCTGCCAAGACTCACAGGCATGTGGACCCATCTGGTGCGGCAGACTGCCTCCGGCGGGAAAAGCCCCATCGGCACCCGGGGACCGGGTGAAACCCAGCTGGAAACCGACCGGCGGCATATCCGCCGGAAGATCCAGAAGCTCCAGGAGGAGCTTGAGGAGGTGCGCCGCGTTCGCGGTACGCAGCGCCGCCGCCGCCAAAAAAACGAGATCCCTTCCATCGCCCTGGTGGGGTATACCAATGCGGGGAAAAGCACCCTGCTGAACGCGCTCACCGGCGCGGGCATCCATACGGGGGACCGCCTGTTCGATACATTGGACACGACGACCCGTCGGCTTCAGCTGGACGATACCATGGAGGTGCTGCTGAGTGATACCGTGGGCTTCATCCGCAAGCTTCCCACGCAGCTGGTGGCGGCCTTCAAAGCTACCTTGGAGGAATTGAATTACGCGGACCTGATCCTGCATGTGATCGACGTCTCCAATCCCGATTGGACGGATCAGCTTCGGGTAACCGATGCGCTCATTCGGGAGCTTGGCGTGGAGACGACTCCGAGGATCGAGGTTTTCAACAAATGCGATCGCTGCCCGGAACAGGAATTGCCGCGAAGCAGCGAAGCGGTCTGCATTTCCGCAGCGACGGGAGCGGGGCTGGATGAGCTGAAGAGAGCGATGTTCGAGAGGCTGACGGCAGGGGAGAAGACGGTCACCTTCCTCCTCCCTTATGCAAGAGGCGGTGAACTGGACAAGCTCCATGAGAGCTGCCGCATCAAGGAAACGGAATACACAGATTCCGGAATAAAGGTCTGCGCGGTATGCACGCCTGAAATCTATGGCCGTCTGCGGGAGTTCGTTGTGGGCGATGAATGACGATTATTTGACGCCTGCCGCTTACGGAGAGGCGGAGTTTACAGAGAAACGCTCCCGCTTCATCGGCCGGGTCTGGCCTGTGGAATCGGAGGAACAGGCGCTGGAGCATCTGAAGGAAATCCGCGCGAAGCATTGGGATGCCACCCACAACGTTTATGCCTATATCCTTCGGGAGGGCGGTACGATGCGCTATTCCGACGACGGGGAACCCCAGGGGACCTCCGGAATGCCGACCCTGACCGTCTTTCGGGGTAAAGAGATTCAAAATGTGCTGTGTGTGGTGACCCGTTATTTCGGCGGGATCCTGCTGGGGACCGGAGGGCTGGTTCGGGCTTATTCCCAGGCAGCCAAGCTTGCACTGGAGGCAGCAGGGATCGCCCGGGTGCGGGAATGGGAGGAACTGCTGATCGCCTGCCCCTACGGGATGTATGAGAAGATCAGGCGGGAACTGGAACTGGCGGAAGCGGTGGTGACCGCGACGGATTTCGGGGCGGACGTATCCCTGGAAGCGCTGTTGGAGAAAGGAAAGAGCGAAGCGCTCAACCGGCGGCTGCAGGAGCTCAGCTCAGGTGCTGTGGAAGCCCTGGTCATCGGCAGTAAATTCCGAGCCGTTAGGCTCGATCAGGAGGTATAAATCATGGCGGACAAATTAATTCTGCAGATCCATGTGACGATGGACATGAAGGACTGTTCCTTCCTCAAGGGCCCGGCGGGCGAGGTGGTCATGATCCCCTTCGGCGGCACCGCAGAGGGCGAGATCTTCAACGGCGTAGTCCGACCCGGAGGCGTGGACTGTCAGCGGGTGAATCTTGCCGGAGTGCGGCATATGTCGGCGCGCTACCTGCTGGAGGGCGAGGACAGCGCCGGCGAGAAGTGCCATATCTTCATTGAGAACAACGGCTGGTTCGAGACCCAGAGCATGCCCTTCAAGACGGTGCCCACCTTCCTTACGGACAGCAAGACCCTTGCCCCCTATCTGCACACCAATAAGTTCCGCGGCGAAGGCCATCCCGATACCAAGGGCGTCCTTATCAAGTTCTTCGAGGTAGAAAATGCCTGAGGTTTGGGGGCTCTATGACGGCGAGAAGCATCCCACGGGGAAAACCATGCTGCGCGGGCAGCCGGTTCCGGAGGGTTACTGGCATATCGTCGTCGACATCTGGACCATTACGGCTGACGGGCGGCTTCTGCTGACCCAGCGTCACCCTGAGAAGCCCTGGGGAGAGCTTTGGGAGGGGACGGCCGGAAGCGTACTGGCCGGAGAAAACAGCCTGGAAGGCGCAATGCGGGAGCTCAGGGAGGAGACGGGGCTGATCGCTGAGCCGGAGCGGATGCGGCTGATCAATTCCCAGAAGACAGATCGCTTTTTCTTCGACAGCTATCTTTATCTTTGTCCCCTTCGGGAACCGGAGCTCAGTCTGCAGCCGGAGGAGGTCGTGGACGCATGCTTTGTGGAGCTTGAAGAGCTCAAGGCATGGAAGCCCCGGCTCGCGCCTCCTGCCCGGGATCGCCTGGAACGGGATTTCGCCGTGCTCGAGGAGACGGTTCGACAGTGCCGCCGCACTTGCTCTTGACAAAAGTGACAGAAGAAACACATAATGGGCCATAGGCCCATCATCCAAAGCTGCGCCGGTCTATTCCGGCGCAGCTTTTCTTCGGAGGCGGAAATGACGGAAAAACTATATGACCTGGACAGCCATCTGCGGGAATTCTCCGCCTGCGTGATCTCCTGTGTCCCGGCAGAGGAGCGCTGGGCTGTTCGATTGGACCGGACAGCTTTTTTCCCCGAGGGAGGCGGCCAGGCGGCCGACACGGGCTTCCTGGGGAAGGCACGGGTGGTGGATGTGCAGGAAAACGGGGACTCGATCCTGCATTACACGGATTCTCCATTGACGGAAGGCGAAGCTGTCGTCGGAACCCTGGATTGGGAGAAGCGCTTCCGGCGAATGCAGAATCATACGGGGGAACATATCCTGTCCGGGCTTGTATTCGCCCGCTTTGGATTTCACAATGTGGGCTTTCACCTGGGCGACGGCGACGTTACCGTGGATTTTGACGGGGAATTGAACAGGCAGCAGCTGGATGAACTGGAAACGGCGGTCAATATTGCCATTGCCGGAAATGTCGCCGTGGCCTGCTGGTATCCTGCGAAAGCGGAACTCGACTCGTTGGATTATCGCAGCAAGCTGGATCTGACGGAAAATGTGCGGCTCGTCCGGATCGAGGGTTATGACCTGTGCGCATGCTGCGCGCCCCACGTATCCCGAACGGGTGAGATCGGCAGTATGCGGATCCTGGATCACATGCGGCATCGCGGCGGGACCCGGCTCCATATGCTGTGCGGGCTGGACGCGATGGAGGATGCCCGCGCACGATACCAGGCGACCCTGGCGATTTCGGGGCTGCTCAGTGTGCCGCAGCTGGAAACGCCCAATGCCGTGCGGCGTGTTCTGGGAGAATTGGAAGAAACGAGACAGGCACTTGCGGAGGCCAGGCGGCAGCTCCTGCAGGTAAAGGCGGCGGCGCTCCCGGAAACGCAGGGGAATCTCTGCATTTTTGAAGCTGAAATGGATATGCTCTCTCTGCGAGAGCTTGTCAACATCGGAGTGACAAAAACGAGGGGGATCTGTGCAGCCTTCGCCGGAAAGGACGGGGACTGGAAATATATCATCGGCAGCCGCCGGGTCGACCTGCGCGTTCTGTCCAGGGATATCAACGCTGCCATTGATGGCCGCGGCGGAGGAAGAGCGGAGATGATCCAAGGCTCCTGTACTGCAGCCAGGGATGTGATCGAAGCATATTTCGCGAAATAACCTTCCTTGCCATGGGGTGATGGCTGTATCTCTCGCTTTTTGTCTCTAAATCGTCATATCTCTGCTTGACGCAAGATTTCAGCTTGCGTTTATCAGCACTTTGACTATTGACTGATGAAGCTTTCCTTGCTAAAATGATGAGAGCTGAAGAGAAATACACGGAAAATCATTGTAAAGGTCGTGACACCGTTATGTACATGAAGACGATTACCGTCAACAATCAGGTCGGCCTCCATGCCAGGCCTGCCACTTTCTTTATCCAGAAGGCCAATGAATTCAAGAGTTCCATCTGGGTCGAGAAGGAAGAACGCAAGGTGAATGCAAAGAGCCTTCTCGGAGTTCTGTCTCTCGGCATTGTCAAAGGTACGGATATCTCCATCGGTGCGGAAGGGCCCGATGAAGAGGCTGCGGTGATGGCTCTTCAACAACTGATCGAAACGGATTTCAGGGAATTCGCAAACTGATCGGAGTCCCGACTTTATTATGAAAATGACTGTAAGGCAGGCCGTGGAATATGGCCTGCCTTATGTTCAAATTTGATTGCCAATTCTCTTTCAGTATAGTATAGTATGATAGGTGTCAAGCGAAGGGAGAGTAACCTATGCGGATGTTTCTGGTGGGCATTGCCGCCTTTGCCGGCGGAGCCGCGGTTTCCTGGGTGAACTATCTGCTGCTTCGCTTCCTGCTGAAAAAGAAAGGGGAAGCAGGGATCGGGATGGTCAGCCCGCTGCGGACGATCCTGAGCGTGGCATATCTGCTGATCCTGTTCCTGATCGGAAAAAAGACCGGCCTGAACACCACGGCGCTGCTCATCGGCGGTGCGCTGGGACTGACCGTTATGCTGACATTCTTTACCTTCCGGCTTACGCGGGGCCTGAAGGACGAGAGAAAGGAGTGAACGATAATGGGCGAAGCTTCTGAACCGGTCATCCGCCTGTTTGGCTTTTTGGATGTGACCGGAGAAGTGATCGCGATGTGGGTCTTTCTTGCTCTGGCCGCGGTGATTTCCCTGCTTGTTACGCGAAACCTGAAAGAGAAGCCCGGAAAGCTGCAGAATCTTCTGGAGATCGCCGTAAGCTCGCTGGACAACTTTTTCGCCGGGATCCTCGGACCTGAGAACGGAAGGCGGTATCTGTTTTTCCTGGGGCCGCTGTTCTGCTTCATCCTGCTTTCCAACTATTCCGGCCTTTTTCCGGGGGTAGGGCTCAGTAAATATATCAAGGCGCCTACTTCTTCGCTCTCCGTCACCCTCGGCCTCGGTATTGTCACTTTTATCTTCCTGCAGGCGGCCGGGATCCACGCCGGGGCGAAGCATTATCTGAAGCATTTCCTGACTCCGGTGGTGCCGCTGCTCCTGCTGGATGAGCTGATCAAGCCGGCTTCTCTTGCCCTACGTCTTTTCGGCAATATTTTCGGAGAAGAAACCGTTACGGAAAACCTGTATCATCTGCTCCCCATCGGAGCGCCGATCATCATGATGGTGCTCAGCCTCTTGTTCTGCGCCATACAGGCAATCGTCTATACCATGCTTACCGCTTCCTATCTACAGGAATTCATAGAAGAATGACCCGTTTACTCAGAAAGGAGATATCGCTATGACCGATTCCGCCATCATTGCCCTTGCCGCCGCTTTTTGCATCGGCGTTTCCACCATTTTTCCCGCACTTGCGCAGGGAAAAGCTGCCCGTGCGGCTTTGGAGGGGATCGCCCGACAGCCGGAAGCTGCCAAGGATATCCGCAGCGCGCTTCTGCTGTCCCTTGCCCTGATGGAAGCGCTTACCATTTATGGTCTGCTCATCGCGTTTATGCTGGTGGGCAAGATCGGCTGATTCCGGAAAAATGACCATACAGGTCAATGTGCTGATCTGGACCGTTCTCTGCTTCTGCGCCTTTATGCTCATCCTGTGGCGCCTGCTTCTCAAGCCGCTCCTTTCCTTTATGGACGCCAGGAACGCGCGCATCGCCCATGCCCGCAGCCTGGATAAGACCGCAGAGGAGGAACAGCGAAAAGCCCTTGCGGAGGCCCAACGCCTTGCGGAGATCCGGCAAAGGTCCGCGTCCCGTAAGCAGGCGATCCAGGCGCTCCGGGAGGAAAGCACCGCAGAACGGGAATCCAGGGAAAAGAGATACCTTCAGGAAACAAAGAAACGGCGGGAGGAACTTGAAGCGGAGGCTTCGGAGCTCGTGCCGGATTTGGCCGTTTCCCTGAAGGACCATGTAGATGCTTTTACGGACAAGCTGATGGCTTTCGGAGAACGCTGAATGCAGCTTCTGTATGCTCTTATCAACTTCCTGATCCTTGCAGCCGGCTTATGGATCGTCGGAAGAAAGACGATACTCAAGCGCTTTGCAGAGCGTCGGGAGAATATTGCCCGTGATCTGGATGAGGCAGAGGCCCTGGAGGCCGCTGCCAGTCTTGGTTTGCAGGAGCCCCCGCAGGAAGAGACCGAAACGGCGGTCGAAGCATCGGAGAATGACCCGGAACTGGAAAGCCTGCGCAAAGCCCTTGCAGATGAGGACAGGCAGGCTGAGGAGCTCCATCGGCAGGAGTTGGAGGATCAGCGGAGAGAGGTCCTGGGCAGCGCCAGGGACCAGGCTGTCAGGTCGCTGGTGCTGGAGCTTCGCGCTCATTTGATGCAGGAACCATATGTTTCCAGGATCCGGGCGCTGGAACCGCTGCTTGCGGAACGGGTGTTGGAGAAGATCCACATAACCCCCGGCGATATGTGCTATCTCATGCACCATGATGTGCTGTATGTGACCCTTACTTCAGCTTATCCCCTGGATGACGGGCTGGTGGAGCTGATCGGCCAGCGCACCTCCGCGCTCCTTCGGGAGGTCGGCGGCAAGCCGTCATATTGGGTAAAGGTTGATCCCGAGCTTCTTGGCGGCCTGCGGCTGCGCATCGGCGACACTGTATACGATATGACGGTGGAAAACCGGCTTTATCATCTGGAAAAGGATCTCACCAAGCGGCCGATCGATCATCTGATGGATAAGGAAAGTATCCTGGCTGATCTGATGGAAGGCGTCCGGGAAGCGGAGCCACAGCTGGATACCTTCCAGCTGGGCCGCGTCCTCAGTGTGTCCGACGGCATATGCTGGCTGGATGGCCTGGCCGACATCATGTACGGCGAGGTCGTGGAATTCGATTGCGGCGAAAGGGGCATGATCCTGGATATCGAGCCCCAGCGCATCGGCTGTGTGGTTTTCGGAAGCTATGAGATGATCGAAAGCGGCAGCCGCGTGCGGCGCGTGGGGCGCATCGCAAGCGTTCCCGTGGGGGATGCCCTGCTTGGCAGAGTCGTGGATCCCTTGGGGCGGGCCGTCGATGGCAAAGGCCGCATCCGCACGGATCTGAAGCGGCCCATCGAGAACCCTGCTCCCGGCATCCCGGATCGGAAGTCCATTTCCGTTCCGATGCAGACCGGGGTAAAGGCGATCGACGCTCTTGTTCCCATCGGAAGAGGGCAGCGCGAATTGATTATCGGTGACCGGCAGACAGGGAAGACCGCCCTTCTTCTGGATACGATCATCAATCAGCGGGGCAAAAACGTGGCCTGTATCTATGTGGCCATCGGGCAGAAGGAGACCTCCATTGCGGAATTCCGGGATAAGCTGATCAGATACGGGGCCATGTCCTATACGACGATCGTCAGCGCGCCCGCCTCCAGCTCTGCTTCCCTCCAGTATATCGCGCCCTTTGCCGGGGCCGCAATGAGCGAGTATTTTCTGTATTCCGGGCGGGATTGCCTGATCATTTACGACGACCTTTCCAAGCATGCCGTGGCTTACCGCGAGCTGTCCCTGCTGCTCCACCGCCCCTCCGGACGTGAAGCATATCCCGGTGACGTGTTTTATCTGCATTCCAGGCTGTTGGAGCGAGCGGCCAGGCTGACGGAAGAAGCCGGCGGCGGCAGCGTTACGGCTCTGCCCGTCATCGAAACGCAGATGGGCGATATATCCGCCTACATTCCCACCAATGTGATCTCTATCACGGACGGACAGATCTTCCTGGAGACGGATCTTTTCAATTCCGGGCAGAGACCTGCGGTGAACGTGGGCTTGTCCGTCTCCCGCGTGGGCTCTGCTGCCCAAACACCGCTGCTGAAGCAGGTTTCGTCCCGGCTGCGCATGGACCTTGCCCAATATCGGGAATTGTCCACCTTTGCCCAATTCGGTTCTGATGTAGACGACGCGACGCGGAAGGTGCTGGATTCCGGCGAGCGGATGATGGCCGCCCTTCGGCAGCGGCGCTATGCTCCTCTGGAGGATTGGAAGCAGGCCCTGCTGCTTTACGCCGTCTCCGAGGGGTACGCAAATGATATCGATCCCGGGGAAATGGAAGAATACGAAAGCAGGCTCTTTGCCCACATGGAAGCAGGGGAGCCGGAGCTGCTTCGCAGGCTGAGAAGCGGGAAGAAAATGGATGCGGACACCATTGAGCTGCTGAAAAACGCTCTGGCCGGATTCCGGGAGGAGGAAGCAAATGGCGACATTGGCTAGTCTGCGCAAACGCCTCCGCGGGATCCAGACCATCTGTCAGCTGGCGGGCGCGATGCGGACGGTTTCCTCCGCGAAGCTTGCCCGGATCAATGCCGCGACTTATTCCTTCCAGGCTTATGCACAGGGCTGCCGGGATCTGCTGAAGGCTTCCGGCGCGGTGGTCACCCCCCCGTCGGAGGGAGAGAAAAAGACGCTGGTCGTGCTCTTGTCGGGCAATCGCGGGCTTTGCGGAAGCTATCACAGCGAACTGTTTGCCTTCTATCACGACCTGCCTGAGCTTGGCGATGCCTATATCATCACAGGCGGAAAAATGGCTGCCGCCCATCTGAGGGAACGCGGCACGCCGATCCTGGAGGAAATTGCCATTTCTGATGTGCCGGAGTATTCCCAGGCGGAAGCCTTGTCGGACCGGATCCTTGCCATGTATCTGAATGGGGAAGTGAACCGGGTGGTGTTTGTATACAGTGAGGCGGTCAACGCCATGAAGCAAACGCCGGTCTGCGTGGAGCTGCTTCCCGGGGAGAACACCGGAGAAGCACAGGATCTCCTCTGGCTGCCGGATCCTCAGACCGTTCATGAGGGGCTTGCGCAATTCTGCCTGCGAGCCCAGGTCTTTTATATCCTGCTGAAATGCGCGATGGGAGTGCAGGGGGCAACCCTCAGCTCCATGCGCTCTGCATATGACAACGGACGGGAATCTGCCAGGGAATTAGAGGCGCAGATCAACCGGATGCGTCAGACGCAGGTCACTGCCAGCGTCATTGAAACGTCATCCGGGCTCTGGATGGAAAGGGAGGAGTAAGAGTATGCCCGCCGGTAAAAAAGGGCTTATCACCCGCATCATCGGACCTGTGGTAGACGTGACCTTTCCCCAAGCGGAAGATACGCCGGAGCTTTTCAATTCCCTGGAGGTCGAAACAGGCGGCGAAAAGCTGGTGCTCGAGGTACTGCAGCAATTGGGAGACGGCAGTGTGCGGTGTATTTCCATGAATGCCACGGACGGCCTTTCCCGGGGAATGTTTGCCGTGGATACCGGGGATCCCATTACGATCCCGGTAGGAGAAGAAACTCTTGGGCGCATGCTGAACGTCAACGGGGATCCCATCGATCGCTGCGGTGAGGTTCCGGTTTCCCAGCGCTGGCCCATTCATCGCAGCGCTCCGCCCTTCACGGAGATCGTCCCGGGCGGCGACCTCCTGGAAACCGGGATCAAGGTCATCGATCTGATGACTCCCTATACCAAAGGCGGAAAGATCGGCCTATTCGGCGGCGCCGGCGTCGGCAAAACCGTGCTGATCATGGAACTGATCCGGAATATCGCCTTTGAACATGACGGTTATTCCGTTTTTGCCGGAGTTGGCGAGCGTTCCAGGGAGGGCAACGATCTCTGGCAGGAAATGAAGCAATCCGGCGTTCTGAACAAGACCGCTCTCGTGTTCGGACAGATGAATGAACCGGCAGGAGCGCGTCTGCGCGTACCGTTGAGCGGTCTCACGCTGGCGGAGTATTTCCGTGAAACAGCACATAAGGATGTGCTTCTGTTCATCGACAATATGTTCCGTTTCACCCAGGCGGGATCGGAAGTATCCGCCCTGCTGGGCCGTATGCCCTCGGCTGTGGGCTACCAGCCGACCCTGGCCTCCGAAATGGGACAACTGCAGGAACGCATCGTCAGCACGGTAAACGGTTCCATCACCTCTGTGCAGGCGATTTACGTCCCTGCGGACGATCTGACGGACCCGGCCCCGGCAACTACGTTTTCCCACCTGGACGCCACCACCGTGTTGTCACGCTCCATTGTCGAGCAGGGAATCTACCCTGCGGTCAGTCCCTTGGAATCCAGTTCGAGGATGCTGTCTCCCGATATCGTAGGGGATCGGCATTATCATACTGCGAGAGAAGTCCAGCGGCTGCTTCAGCGGTATAATGAGCTTCACGACATCATCGCCATACTTGGCATGGACGAGCTGTCCCCGGAGGATAAACAGATCGTTCGCCGCGCCAGAAAAGCACAGCGATTCATGAGCCAGCCTTTCCACGTGGCGGAGGGCTTTACGGGCCTGAGCGGCAAATTCGTTCACCTTGAGGATACGATCAAGGGATTTGAAGCGATCCTGGGCGGGGAGTGCGACACGCTTCCGGAGCAGGCATTCCTGATGGCAGGGACCATCGAGGACGTTTACGCAGCGGCAAAGGAGCAGGCGTGATGGGGGAAGGACTGCTGTTTCACCTCCTCACTCCTGTGAAGGAAGTGGCTTCCTGCCATTGTGACGCCGTGAACCTCTGTGAAAAAGACGGGGCAGAGGGCTGGGGCGGCGGCAGCATCGGGATCCTTCGCGGCCATGTGCCCGCTGTCATCGCTTTGGAGGAGGGCGGTTCGGTGCGTGTTACACAGGGTGGAAAGACTGTGTTTGAAGCCCGCGTCCGCGGCGGATTTGCCCGCGTAGACGGTGAAACCGTAACCGTTCTGACACCTGAGGCGGACGTGACGATGGAAACTTGATGTGATCTCCGGCTGCAATATCGGAAAAAAGACAGGAAAATGGGGCAAGGATCCTTGGATCCTTGCCCCATTTGGCATTCTGTTCAGTTCATCGTGCCCGGCGTGCCTTCCTGATCTCCGGAGGAAAAGTCGCTTTCTGAAAGGCCGTCACGCTTGATCATGGTTTCCAATACGTCGATGTCTGTGTCCACATCCAGGGTGTCCGACAGATAGAGATTATCCAGCTGCTTCCGATAGGCGGAAATGATGGTGTCCATCGTGGCCTCGATCCGTTCCTTGGTCTGCGACAGCTTATCCCCTTGAAAACCCTTTTCCTCGAAATCGGCATAGCTGTCCAGCAGCTTCAACGTGGTTGGGAAATAGTAATTGAGGAAACTGCTGATTTGCGGCTGCTTCTCAGGAGCATTTCGGACTGCATTGAAGATGGCGGCAGCCAACCCACGGATCTGAACGGCTTTTTCCAGCATATCCCGATCCTGGATTCGGCCGCAGGCTCTTTCCATTTCCTTCAGCAGAAGGTCATACTTATCTTCCTCCCGCTGAGTTTCCTCGACAGCATCCGTGACGATCTGATCCTCCGCCTTGACCTGATCAATGATCAGTAAACCCCTGGCATTGTCCAGGTAAGCGGTTGCGGGCAGATAGCCGCGCTCCACCATCTCATCCAATTCACGGATCAGTGTCTTCTGCTTGATGCCTGCCGCAGAGGAAAGCGCTTTCAGATCAACATATGCCTTTTCGCCGATGAGCTTTACAATGTTTTGGTACAGCCGCTCCTTGCGGTCCTTGGAGCGGGCGGCGACAAGCATTCCTCCGCCTCCAAGAGCAACGGCGATCCATTGAAGGATCTTCCACAGGACACCGGAACCGGCGATCCCGTAGATGGTGCCCAGTATGCCGGCGCCCAGAAGGACCCAGCCCAAAATAAACAGGGCTTTCTTGCCTTTGGAGATGTGCTGTATCCCGTCGTTTTCCGCTTCCTTTTTCCGGGCTTGGGCCGCCTGCGGTTCCGCTTGTGCCTGCTTCTCGTGCTGCGCCGGACCCGGATGCGGCTGGGATTGCGGCTGCTGGGCGGACGAAGAATTCTTCGTCTGGTCGGGCTCGTGGACGACTACCGGGCCGCTGGGCTGGCTTCCCGTCTGTGCAGCGCGGGATCGGGAAGAGGAATTGGGCGTGTAGTTCTGTGCGCGATGTGCAGAAGATCTCGTTGCATCGGAGGTCGAATTGTTTCGGAAGCCATCCTGCAGCGCCATAAACAGCTTGCCCAGAACGTCGTTTCCGGCCAGCTTCATGATCAGGAAAAAGAGACCGACCGGGAACGCGTTGACAGCCAATAACACCGCGGTCACGACCCACGAGACGATATTGGCATCCTCATTCACTTTATTTGGCTTCTTGTTCCTGTTCATTTCTTCCCCCGAATGATCGTTCTCTTTTATCCTTTACTCCGCCTTCGGACCCGCGTTCACGATGGCTTCCGGCATGTTGGAATACTTCCTGAAGTTTTTGATGAAGCTCTGCGCCAGCTCCTTAGCAGCAGCCTCATAGGCTTCGTCATTCTGCCAAAGGGCCTTCTGACTCAAAAACTCGGCAGGGACGCCGGGGCAGGATTTCGGAACGGAAAGACCAAAAATCGGATCCTTTTCGAATTCACTCTTTTCCAGATCCCCGTTCAGAGCTGCGGTGACCATAGCACGGGTGTAGGGCAGCTTCATGCGGAAGCAGCGCTCCATCCCATAGCGGCCGCCGGCCCAGCCGGTATTGACCAGATAAACGTTCGTCTCGTGCTCCTCGATCTTCTTGCCGAGCATTTCCGCATACACGGAGGGATGGAGCGGGAGGAAGGGAGCGCCGAAGCAAGTGGAGAAGGTGGCCTGAGGCTCTGTGACGCCACGCTCGGTGCCGGCGACCTTCGCAGTATAACCGCTGACATAGTGGTACATAGCCTGCTCTTTGCTGAGCTTGCTGATGGGCGGCAGAACACCGAAAGCGTCAGCCGTCAGGAAAATGACCGTTTTGGGATGGCCGCCGATGCCGGGGATCGCGCAGTTGGGGATGAAGGTGACCGGATAACCGGCACGGGTATTCTCCGTCAGGGAAGCGTCGTTAAAATCAAGAACGCGGGTGTCGGGATCCATGATGACGTTCTCAACCAGAGCGCCGAAACGGACGGCGTTCCAGATCTGAGGCTCGTTTTCCTTGCTGAGTCGGATACACTTTGCGTAGCAGCCGCCCTCAATGTTGAATACGCCCTTATCGCTCCAGCCGTGTTCATCGTCACCGATGAGCTGACGGTTGGGATCGGCAGAAAGCGTGGTCTTTCCTGTTCCGCTGAGGCCGAAGAAAATCGCCGTATCACCGGCCTCGCCGATGTTGGCGGAGCAGTGCATGGAGAAAACGCCCTGCTTGGGCAGGAAATAGTTCATGACGGAGAAAATGCTCTTCTTGATCTCACCGGCATACTGGCTTCCGGCAATAAGGACGATCCTTTTCTCAAAGTTCAGCAGGATCGCCGCCTCGGAATGGACGCCGTCCACTTCCGGGATACACTTGAAGCCGGGAGCGGCGATAACGGTGAAGCCGGGAACGAAATCTTTGAGCTCCTCTTCTGTGGGGCGAACCAAGAGCTGGTGGATGAAAAGGTTCTGGCTGGCCAGTTCGTTGACGACACGGACAGGCAGATGATAAGCACTGTCGGCACCGGCAAAGCCATCAAATACAAAGATATCGCGCCCCTGCAGGTACGCCGTCAGCTTTTGATAGATCGCCTCGAATTTCTCCGCGGAAATGGGGACATTGATTTTGCCCCAATCCACCTCGTCGTGGATGCAGGGTACGTCCACCACATACCGATCGTCGGGGCTGCGGCCGGTATACTTGCCGGTATTTACCACCAGCGCGCCGGTTTCGCTCAGAGTGCCCTCGCCGCGCTCCAAAGCTTTCTCCGTCAGCACGGCGGGGGAGAGCTGGTAGTACACGGCTTTGGGTGCAATGATGCCCAGTGATTCTATATACTTCTGCATGAGAATGGTGCTCCTTTCAGACATATGAGTTCTGACTAATTCAACATATTATATCAAAATGATCTCCAATAGCAATAGGGATTTTGCATTCCAAAGTTGCTTTTTCTGCGGCAATATGGTATAAGATAGGAAGTGTTTTATGCAGTTGATCCCGGAGGTCCCTCATATGAAGAATACAAAGCGCCTGCGGCTGGCTGCACTGATGCTGCTGACCGCGATCCTTATTTCGTGTCTTGGCGGATGTGTCGTGATCGGATCAAGGAAGCCGATCTGCACCATTCAGTTTTCCGACGGGGGCGAAGTGCGCATCCGGCTTTATCCGGACAAATGCCCCAACACAGTCAATAACTTTATCAAGCTTTGCAATTCCGGGTTTTACGACGGCAGTACCGTGCACCGCATCATGGAATATGTCCTCATTCAAATGGGGATGCCCGCAAACAGTTCGGAGACAGACGCCGGATATTATATTAAGGGAGAATTCACGGCAAACAATTACTCCAAGGGCGACCTGACCTTCGAAAAGGGGATCGTCGGCATGGCACGCCTCAGTGACAACAGCGAATCAAAACAGTTCTTTGATACCGCAAGCAGTCAGTTCTTTATTATGCTGGAGCCGAAGCAATCCATGGATGGCTACTACGCCGCATTTGGAAAAGTGATTTCCGGAATGGATGAGATCATCGCCATCTCAAAAATGGATGTGGACGCGAACAACTATCCCAGGGACGATATCCACATCGTATCCGCAAGGGTGGATTGCTACGATTACAAGCCCTCGGAGCCAAAGACCATTGACAAAAGCAAGGTAAACCTCTTTTGAAAGAATTCGGGCCTGCCGTCTGGCAGGCCCGAACGTTTTACTTTTTGATTTTCTGAGCTTGCTCCGTGACCCCCATTTCCCTCCAACGTCCGAAAAGATAGCAGGGGAGGATGAGCAAAAGCCCGGCCAGCATGGACCAGCCCCAGGTCTGGAAGATCCCGATGTAGTGCTCGAAGCCGATCTTCGCGGCCTCAGCAGCCGCCCGGTCGGCAAACTGCCCGGCAGCAACGGCCGCGTCCAGTGCCCGATTCAGCGGCAGGGCTGCCAGCAGCCAGCTGAGGGGGACGCGGACCAGCGTGGAGCCGATGGAACAGAGCGCACTGGTCAAAGCTGCGCCGGCTCCCCGCAGAGCCCCGGAAAGGGTGCTTTGGAAGGAATAGAAGACATAGAAGAAGCAAACGAAACGGATCCCTTCAGCCGCCATGTGGCGGGAGTTGGCATTGGCGCCGAAAATCAGCGTGATGGAGGGGCAGGTAAAATACAGAATGACAGAGAGGATAACCGTGACCGCAGCGGAGATCAGCAGAGTGGAATAGATGCCCTTGTTGGTTCGTTCCACATTGCCCGCGCCGATATTCTGCCCCACATAAGTGGTGATCGCGGTGCTGAAGCCCATCATGGGGAGAAGCACAAATCCGTCGATCTTCATCAGCATGGAATTTGCGGCGATGAATTCGGTCCCGAAGCGATTGGAGAAGGTCTGGATGATGAGGCTGCCCCCGGCAAAACACATATTCTGCAGGGCGGAAGGGAGGCCGAGACGGAGGATATGCTTCGCAATGCTCCCGTCGATGCGCAGCCGGCGGAAATTGATTTTCGCACCGTAAACGCCGGTGCTTTGCCGCTTCAGCATCAGGCAGCCGCTGAGGATATGGGCCAGGATGGTTGCCAGGGCGACGCCTGCCACGTCCCAGTGGAATGCGCAGACGAAAAGAAGATCCAGAAGAATATTCGTGATGCTGGAGATGATCAGCGCGTACATGGGCCACTTTGCGTCACCGAGACCCTGCACCATGCCGTTCATATTGTTGTAAACCACGTTGCCGCAGGTCCCGGCGAAAATGATGCGGATGTAGAGGGCGGCATCGTCAAGAATGTCCGCAGGCGTTCCCAGCATACGAAGCATGGGTTTTGCGCAGATAAAACCGACTACGGTGATGAAGAGACCGGCCAGCATGCTGATGAGGAAGGTCGTCGTCATGGCGTCTTCCAGCTTTTTTGCGTCCTTTGCCCCTTTGTACTGGGAAATGACGATATTGGCCCCCATACTGACGCCCATATACAGAGCATTGAAGACCATCATGATGGCAAAGCTGGCATTGACCGCAGCCAGACAATGGGTCCCGTCAGCTGCGAAATTGCCCACTACCACGGAGTCCACGACATTATAGAGCTGCTGGAACAGATTGCCGAAAATGATCGGTATGGAGAAGAGAATGATTTTCTTCGTGATCGGTCCCTGCGTCAGATCCCTTCGCTCGGCTGACCGCTGAAGACGTTCGTTTTTTGTCATAGCGCACGATCCTTTGGAGTTGATTGTTCATAATTATAGCAGGCTAGGTAATTGAAATCAAGGAGGATCTATGTCCTTTGCTATTGAGTTTTGCGCCTGCGGAAGCGGAAGATTGATCCGACTTTCCCATGTTATTATTGACTTTCCCATGTTAATAAGGTAAGCTAAAACCAAGAAAAATAAGTTAAAGGAGGAGAATCCATGAATCTTTCCGAAAAGTACGATCCCATTGCCAACGGCCTGTCCATCGGCCAGTACTGCCCGCCCCGCTGCTTTGAACTGGCAGGGAAGGAATTCCGCTTCATCATGGACACCGGAGAGGAAACCGGCGACATTCTTCTGAACTTCCTGGACGAAACCAAGGTCAGCTTCAGCGTTCAGGGAGGCAAGCGTACCGGCGAAGCGCAGTATGAGTGCCGCAAGAGCGACGACTGGACTTATCTGGTGAGCTATTGCCTGCAGGATCCCAGAGAAAACCACACCTTCGTCATCGACAAGGAACAGGGCCTGGTGACCTTCCTGCGCTGCCCCTTGGGTGAGAACCCCTATTACCCCTATCTGATCGAGAGCCACTGGACCTTCGGTTATATCTTCGAGGAGGATAAGGAGCACACCGACCGGAAGCGCCATGGCTTCACGGACGACGTGACCGGCACCTGTGTCAAATGGACTTACGGCCATAAGCTGGCGACGGTTCATGTCTACTACAGCTCCAATTGGTATCGGATCACCTATCCTCGGGATAAGTCCAAGCCCGAAGAGCCCGCCCCCACCGAAAACCTCAACAATGCGGTCACCAACCTCCTGCCCGGTCCCGACGAACCCTGCTTCTATGTAAAGATCAAAGAGGGTATGTATCTCGTCAGCTGCACAGAGCAGAATATGGAAAAGATCCTTGGCGACAAGATGGGCTTCCGCAGCGATACCCTCTGCTTCCTGGACAACTGGAATCGGATGTACAGTGTCGGCCGCGGCTATGGCACCATGACCAGGGAAGGATCTCCCGATGGCGAGATCTTCGTCATGATCGGTAAATACGGTTCTCCGGAAGAGGTAGACGAGCATTTTTTTACGGATCCCTGCCCCTACCTGGTGTAAAGTAAGGGGCACGGATCAGGCCAAATGATCCGATGAAAACAGCTCCCGCTTCATTATGAAGCGGGAGCTGCAGCTTGCTGTGCATCTTCTGCTTTATTCGCCTTCCTCGGTCAGGATACCGGCAATGCGGAGATACAGAGATTCCGCATGCTTGCGGAAGCGCTTTTCCATGTCCGAAGCCTGCTGAGCGCTGCCTGCCAGGATATCCAGATGCATCATTTCACCCAGACCGTCGGACAGGGAGAGGCTGACCGTGAAGCCGCCCTCCGGCTTCTCCTTATGGGAGGTTTTGATCATGGCCTCCCGTGCAAGGATCTTTGCCGCCCGCTCGGCCCCGGAAGAAGCCTTGATGCGGATGGTATAGGGTAGCTGGCTCTCCATTTCCGCCGCAGTACGGACGCCTTTTGGCGTGATGCGATACTTGTCGTCTTCCGTAAGAAGGATCAGGTCCTTTTCCTCCAGCTCCGTCAGGCATTCGATATAGTCGAAGTAATTCGTGGCGTTATCGATGATCGTCAATTCCGTCAGCATATTCTGGCTTACCGGAGCCGGCAGGCGATTCAGAATATAGAGGATGAGGATCTTGATGTCGATTTTTTCCCTAATGAATCCGAAATTATCCAAATTGCGCACCTCTCAGCGGCTGCATTCCCGTATAAACCGAAAAACGGCACAAATGGAACGCTCCGGCATAGATTGTTAGTGAAATCATCCTGTCAGGAGGTATGTCTATGGCAGACAGAGTAAAACCGGGGCCTGTGGATCACGCAGCCGCCATCCGGGAAGCGGTCAGCGTTCATACAAAGAAGATTTACGATTCCTGCCGAGATAAGGATTGCCTGGAGGATCTTCGCCTGTATCCCGATGCATCTTCCCAGGCTGCCATCTCCACGGCCATCGGCATCCGAGCGAAGTCCGTAGAACTGCTGTATGCCGGGATCGCGGTGGAAGAAGCCGCCTTCAACCGGGGGTATTATACCGTGGATGTTCGCTTCTTCTATCGCATCCGCGGAGAAGCCTACAGCATCACAGCAGGAAGCAGCAGGATCTCCGGCCTGTGCGTCTATGATAAACGCGTGCTGCTTTTCGGAAGCGAAGGGAACGCGAAGGTATTCTCCTCGGACGCACCGGCGGAGCTGCGCTGTGTGCGCCTGCCGGTGGCGGTCGTGGATGCGGTGGATCCTATCATCCTCAATATCCGGCTTGCAGATGTGAGCGATCAGCAGCCCGCGGAATTCGACCAAAAGGAAATCCCGGAATTCATACGCAGTGCTTTTCCTGAGGGACTTGTCTTTGCAGGGGATTCCAAACGGGTGTATGTGACACTGGGGCAGTTCAGCATGATCCGGCTGGAGCGGGATTCTCAGATCCTGATCCCGGCTTACGACTATTGCCTGCCGGAAAAGGGGTGCACCACCGGCAGCGGTGACGATCCCTATGAGCTTTTCAAGCGGATCCGCTTCCCGGTGGATGAATTCTTTCCGCCCGACACGCTCCAGACCTGTGAAACCTATCGCGAAGCGGCGGCGCAGGGAGCGCAAACCTGATTGCTGCCCGAGAGGCTGTCATGAGACAGCCTCTCGATTCTTTTATTCTTCGCCCGGGAACTCCAGTTCATCCACGAATACATCCTGGAACATGGGGTCGGCAGCCAGCTCCAGGTATTCGATCTTTCTCGACAGTGCAGCAGCACGCGTGTATTCATCGATGCTGAGCACGCAAAGCCTTGCGCCCTGCCCGGCGGCATTTCCGATGGCCATGACCTTCTCCTCAAGCTCAGGAGGAATCAGGCCGATCCCGCAAGCGCTTGCGGGGGACATATAGCTTCCGAAAGCACCGGCGATCATCACGCTCCGGATATCCCCGGTGGTAATGCCAAGACGACGGCACATCATCTGGATGCCCGCTGCCATAGCGCCCTTCGCCAGCTGCACCTCCCGCACATCCTTCTGCGTGAAGTACAGGGCTTCACCGGTGCCGGAGGCTTCGGCATCTGCCAGCAGGAAGGCCCGCTGTCCCTCGTACTCGGTAATGCGCTCTGCCAGCAGTTTTCCTTCCGAATTCTCGATCTCATCCGCAGGAAGCAGACGTCCTGCAGCCTCCACAAGCCCGGTTCGCACAAGCTCGCTGATCAGGTCGATCAGGCCGCTTCCGCATATGCCGATGGGCTTTCCGCCGCCGATCACGCTGTAAGAATACTTGCCGTCCTGCAGGCTTACATGGTCGATGGCACCCTCAGCACCGCGCATGCCACAGGTGATGAGCGCGCCTTCAAAAGCGGGCCCGGCTGCCGTGCTGCAGGCGATGAGCCTTCTTTCGGTGCCCAGGACCATTTCGCCGTTGGTGCCGATGTCGATCAGCAGAGTGATCTGCTTCTTTTCGTCCATGGAAGCAGCCAGCGCAGCGCCAACGGTATCCGCTCCCACAAAACCGGCGATATTTGGCAGCATATACAGCTTGGCAGAGGGGTTTACCGAGAATCCAAACTCAGGCGCTGCCAGCTGCATTGGCTCCGCTGCCGCCGGCGTATAGGGGGCATAAGCCAGAGAAGCGGGGGAGATACCCAAAAAGAGATGGTGCATACAGGTATTGCCCACTACGGTGATCAAATAGATATCTTTCATTTTCTGCTTTGCGGCAGCAGCACACTTCGCGGCCAACTGGTTCAGCGCTTTCCGTATATCCCCGGTGGGACCTTCCAGGCCGTTTTCCACGCAGTATTTCACCCGCATGATCACATCGCCGCCATAGGTCGTCTGAGGGTTCAGAAGGCTGGCCTGGGAGATCTGCTCACCGCTGCGAAGATCGACAAAGTAGCAGGCGACCGTCGTCGTTCCGATGTCGTAAGCGAGACCCAGCACCGGCGAGCCGACGCTCACCACATCCAGGATCTCATCGCCGCAGACCACCGCATCGACCCGATAAGCGTTTTCCTCCAAGGTGTTGTAGAGCTTGGAAATGACGCGGAGATTCGGGCGAAAATGATCGGCTGCGGTTCCGGCAGCTTCACATACGGCATCCGTAAGGCGGATCCAGCAGTCACGAAGATCGGAGGTGCTGGGTTTAGGCAGCTGCAGCGTGTATACTTTGACGGCAGGCGTAGGCGCGACCTCGCGGGTTATGCCGCCCATGAGGATACGGTGCCCCTCATCCTTGCGGGAAATATCGACTGTGATATCACCGGTGATCTTGGTCATGCAGGCCAGGACTTCCCGGGTGCCCTTTTCGTCCGTGACGAGGACCTTGCATTTCTTACAGGTGCCGTTGCCTCCGCAGGGGGCATCCAGCTTGAGGTCGTTGAATCGAATGGCATCCATGATGGACATGCCGGGTCGTGCTTCATAAATCAGACCCGAGGGCTTGAATGTTACCTTCATTTTTTCACCTCACGGAAAAGATAGCAGCCCACATAGGTGAGAGTGCCTCGGCCATGGTTATAGGCAATACCGTTATCCCTGCAAACGTCACTGATGACCATACCGTATCCTTCCATGGGGCTGCTCATCAGTTCCGGGAAGCGGCATGGGGCATCGGGAAAGGTGCATTTCTGGCAGTGCATGCACTCTCCGGCGCCCAGAGGAAGGACTTCCAGCTCGGAATGATCCCGGCGAAGCTTCTTAAGAAACTCGACGAAATGCCTGGAATGGATCTTGGAGGTCTCATCCATCGTCTCAAAATCAAAGTCATCCTCCAGCTGGCCGGTGGTTTCCACGATCAAGCCTACCTCGTAGCGGTTGACTCTTTCCTGACACTCTGCCACCGTCCCGCAGTTGGGCGGACAGCTCCAGTTGGTGTTGTAAGCATGGCATTTGTTGACGGCGCACATTTCCCGCACTTCATCACGAAGCTTGATCGTTTCGATCTTCATAGGCTCGGCAAGCGTGAAGCCGGTCTCCAGCGCCTCTTCCCGCAGCTGTGCAATATCCATCGTCGGCGTATTCCTTTCCTCTGTGATCAGATCGTTTCATACATTATATAACAAATTTTGAAATTTGCAACGGGCTATGCTATAATGTCCTCATTCAGCACCCGACAGGACCCAGGAGGCGCACCATGTTCAAGAGAAGAGTAGAAGACTCCGGCAAGACGACCGTTTTCCGCTTTGCATGCAGGATATTCTATGCCCATGTCATAAGCGTCCTGATTATGCTCGTCGTTTATTTTCTGGTGGATAATCTGTCCCTGATCGGTATTCAGCAGCCGGACGGACTGTATAATAAAGCCGTCACCATTGCCTGCCTCGTATTTTATCTCGTCTATGTTTATGTCCAGAGCTGGAGAATCGGTCAGAGGGATTATAATCAGGTGCTTTATAAGCACATTACCTACGACAAATGGAAACCGCTTCTGGCCGCGGTATTCAGCCAGATCCCCGGGCTGATCCTTGCTGTTTTGACAATGATCCCCGCCACCAGAGAAATGGGACGGGCGGTATTCAGCGTTTTCTATTTCTACGCTGCCTGGCTCCTGGCCCGGTTCAAGGACACAGCAGCCATGATATTCTTTGTCCCGCTGGTCCTTCCGCTGATCCTGGCTCCCGCCGCCTATCACATGGGATATCGCGGGATCTATCTTGCCAATAAGCTGGTCTATAAAATGCCGAAGGAACAGAAGAAGGACAGGCAGGGCAGGGCATAAGCGCAGAGCGGTCTCCATAGGATGCCTGTGGGGGTGTCTTACATGAAGTTCCGTTACTTGATCCTTGCAGCTTTGTGCCTTCTCCTGAGTGCAGCTGTGATCTCTGCGCCGTTGTCGCGTCATGTGTTCGGCACTTCGGGAGGAGGCCGTGTCGTGATCGTTGTCGATCCCGGCCACGGCGGGGAAGACGGCGGGGCTGTCAGCCCAGACGGTCAGAAAGAAAGCGATGTGAATCTGGCCGTTGCCTTGCGGCTGGACATGCTGCTTGGCTTATGCGGGATCCCCGCCATCCTGACCAGGGACAGCGACGAGATCGCCTATCCCGATTCTGCGGTGACCACACGGCAGCGGAAGCGGGCAGACCAGGAATACCGGGCGGCTTTGATCGGAAGGACGGAAAAGGCCGTTTTGCTGAGTATCCATCAGAACAACTTTACAGCGCCCGGTCCCAGGGGAGCACAGGTATTCTATGGGAGCGTTTCGGGCAGCAAGGAGCTTGCGGAAGAACTGCAGGAACAGCTGTCCCATCTGTGCGGAGATCACCGAAAGCCCGCGCCGATCTCCGAAGAAGTGTATCTGCTTCGCCAGGCAGCCTGTCCGTCCGTTCTTGCGGAATGCGGGTTTCTTTCTAATCCGGAGGAACTGGCCCTGTTGAAGACAGAAGCTTATCAAACAAAGCTGGCAATGGCGCTGTTGGCAGGCTGCATGCGGCAGTACCCCAAGCTGGAGGAACGATATGGCAAAGGCTAAAAGTATCTTTTACTGCACGGAATGCGGGAATGAGACGCTGAAATGGCAGGGAAAATGCCCCTCCTGCGGGGCTTGGAATACCATAGTAGAGCATAAGGAGAGCACCAGGAGCAGCAAATCTTCCATTGCGGTCGGGCGAGCACCGGAACGGCTGTCGCAGATGGAAACCGAAGAAGAAATCCGCTTTGCCACCGGGATCGGAGAGCTTGACCGTGTCCTCGGAGGCGGTGCGGTCACCGGTTCGCTGGTGCTTGTAGGCGGCGCTCCCGGAATCGGCAAATCCACGCTGCTGCTGCAGTTTTGCGGCAGCCTGCCGCGGGAGAAGAAGGTGCTGTATGTCAGCGGCGAGGAATCGGGGCGGCAGCTGAAGCTGCGGGCGCAGCGTCTGGGCTGCGACCTGGACAGGCTCTTTGTCCTCATAGAAACCGATCTGGATACCATTCTGGAATCCGTGGCAGCCTTTCAGCCGGACGTATTGATCGTTGACTCGATCCAGACCATGTACCATGCAGCACTGGACTCTTCGCCCGGCAGCGTTCCCCAGGTCAAGGACTGTACCATGTCTTTCATGCGTCTGGCAAAGGACGAAGGGGTTACTGTTTTTGTAGTGAGCCATGTGAATAAGGAAGGGGCAATCGCCGGACCAAAGGTCCTGGAGCACATGGTGGACTGCGTCCTTTACTTTGAGGGCGACGGCGGGACAGGATATCGCATCCTGCGTGCGGTGAAGAACCGCTTCGGCTCTACCAACGAGATCGGGGTATTCGAGATGCGCGGAGAAGGCCTGGCCGAGATCCCGAATCCCTCGGAGAGCCTGCTGTCCGGCAGGCCGATCGGAGCTGCCGGCACCTGTGTGACCTGCGTCATGGAGGGCAGCCGCCCGATTTTGGCGGAAATCCAAGCTCTTGTGACTAAAACGAATGCAAATGTTCCGAGGAGAAACTTCAACGGCTTTAATTTCAACCGATCCATGCTGCTTCTTGCAGTTTTGGAGAAAAGGGGAGGGCTCCGTCTCGGAACGAGCGATGCTTATATCAATGTTGTAAATGGGTTGGAATTGGATGAACCGGGGGCGGATCTAGCGGCAGTGCTGGCAGTTGCTTCCAGTTACACAGATCGCGTCATTTCGGAGAAAACCGCAGCCATCGGGGAAGTTGGGCTGACGGGAGAGATCCGGGCCGTGTCCGCCATGGAGCAGCGCCTGAGCGAGGTTCAGCGGCTCGGCTTTGAGCGCTGCGTCGTTCCAAAGCTGAAAAGCGACCGGCGCATCGTGCCAAAGGGATTGGAGCTGATCGAAGTGCGGAACATCCAGGAGGCGTTGGCCGCAGTGATCGGAGCAAGACGGCGCACGGAGACGGAGTAATCATTAAGGTACTTGAAGAAAGAAGAACAGAATGAAGATAAGTATCAAATATCACGAATCGGAATTGATCAGACTGGAAAGCATAAAAACCGGGGATTGGATCGATTTGCGCTCAGCCGAACATGTGGAGCTGAAAGCCGGGGAATTCCGCTTGATCTCATTGGGCATTTCCATGAAGCTCCCGGAGGGTTATGAAGCCCACATCGCCCCGAGAAGCTCCAGCTTTGCCAAATGGGGATTCCTGCAGGTCAACAGCGTTGGCGTGGTAGACAACAGCTATTCCGGCACAAATGATATATGGAAGCTGCCGGTGTACGCTACGCGGGATGCAGTGATCGAGGTCAATGATCGTATCTGCCAGTTTCGTATCATGGAGCGTATGCCGAAGGTCATATTCACAGAAGTTGAACAGTTGGATGAAACGGACCGCGGCGGATTTGGCAGTACCGGTATTCGTTGAGCAGAATCGCGGCGGTACTGCGCCGAAGGTGCAGGCCGGGGCGAACAAGGACAATGTGCGTTCAAAACCGGATAAAAGCCCTCTACTATCAACAAAATTTTTATTTTGTTGAATGATCTGAGATTTCATAATTGCCATTGTATCTTCAGCTCAGCTATCCTTCCCTGCATTGGAGGAGAAAAATTGAAGCTCCATGACTTGAACGAAATCCGGCCTCTGCTGGAAAGACACGGTTTTCACTTTTCAAAATCGATGGGTCAGAATTTCCTGATCCGGGAATGGGTCCCAAAAAAGATCCTCCAGTCTTCCGGAATCGACCGGGAAACCGGCGTTCTTGAGATCGGGCCCGGGATCGGCGTTCTGACGCAGGAACTGTGCAGTGCTGCCGGAAAAGTGATGACCATTGAGCTGGACCGCGCGCTATTGCCGGTTTTGGATGAGACGCTGTCGGGATTTGATAATCTGGAAATCGTGAACGGCGACGTGCTGAAGCTCCCCCTGCGGCAGCTCGTTGCCGAAAAGCTGCCTCAGAAAAAACTGGCTGCCTGCGCGAATCTGCCTTACAATATCACTACGCCTGTTTTGCGTGCACTGCTGGAGCTGGAATGCTTTCAGCAAATCACGGTGATGATCCAGAAAGAGGTTGCACAGCGGATATGCGCAAAACCCGGAACGCCGGAATATGGTGCGTTCACGGTTTTCGTCAACTACTATGCCTCCCCTTCCGTCTGCTTTGATGTTCCTCCGGATTGTTTCTACCCGCGCCCAAAGGTTACATCCAGCGTGATCACATTGAAAACATTTTCCAGGGATGTTGATATAGAAAAAAGAGATTTTTTCTTCTCCGTCACCAGGGCTGCTTTTTCGCAGCGCAGAAAAACGCTGGTCAACGGCCTGTCTTCCCTGACGGCCGGAAAGCTCAGCAAGGAGCAGCTTCAGGACGCCATCGTCAGCTGCGGCTTTCCTCCGCTGGTCCGGGGTGAAACGCTCAGCCTGGAAGATTTCATGAGACTGTCAAAATTATTAAATCAATTGATCGAATAACGAACAGGCCCGCAGGATAATCCTGCGGGCCTGTGGTTAAATGTCAGATATCAGATATCAGGCAACTCAGTCTTTCTTGACGAACTCGAACGCAGGAACCTGCTCCTGCTGCTCGTAGATGGGATTGTAGACGTTGCCGCGGAAGACGGTGGCGAAGCCGGGGGTGGGTTTCTCATCGGGGAAGGCGCGGAGAATGGCATTCATGCGCAGCTCCCAGCCGGGCTTGAAGTCCACATGGGTGAAGATGAACTTATCGCCGCGCTTGATGCCGCGGACAACGCGCTCGCCGGCATCGTCGGGATCACGGGACAGCTTGGAGAAGTCGATGGGATTGCCG
>JAEEGL016866637.1_pt1 | contig 26371 bp, 17 predicted proteins | sample 9134231 | NCBI WGS metagenome assembly JAEEGL01 (sample SAMN16246548, study PRJNA631951) | gut metagenome | biome: gut microbiome; feature: rumen; material: fiber-attached | host: Bos | place: Iran: Karaj | collected 2018-10
GAGCTTCCCGAGGAGGAGAAGGAGCTTGTCCTGCGCAAACTTCAACTCGAGTCGGCCAGGAAAAATGTCGAATCGGCTGAGGCGGCGGTCGAAAAGGCGAAGCTCGACCTGAACCGGACGACGCTGACTGTTCCGATGAATGCAGCGGTCGTTTCAGCCTCTGCCGAGGTAGGTTCGCTGATCAACCAGGGCTCGGCCGCAGCCATGCTCGCCGGAACGGACAAGTACTGGGTCGTTCTCTCGGTACCGATAGAAAAGATCGGGCTTTTGAGCGTCCGCGAAGGAAAAAAGCAGGGCTCGAAGGTCACTCTGAGGGCTGAAAATATATGGGGGAAAGATCTCTTCAGGACGGGCGAGCTGGTCAGGATCGCGGCTGACCTCCAGGATAACGGCTATATGGCCAAGGCGTATGTCGAGGTTTCGGACCCGCTTTCATTGAAAAAAGAGAACCTGGGACAGCCCAGGCTTATTCTCGGAACTTTGCTGAATGCCGAGATCGAAGGCGAAGATGTTGATGAAACTATAAAAATATCAAGGCGTTACGTCCGTGAGGGCAATAAGATCTACATCGTTTCCGACGGGATCATGCGTATCGTTGCGCCGGAATTTGTCTCAAAAACAAGGGATTACGTGATCATAAAAGAGGGCGGACTTGACGGCGCCGACCTCATAACGAGTCCGGTTTCGATGCCTGCGGACGGGATCAAGGTCAAAATATTCGAAGCTCGTTGACAGAAATCCGGGCTTATTTGACAAAAAGCCGCTTTTTATTATTTTCCTTTAATTTAATTGCTTTGAGTAATTTTTTTTAAGTAAGGGGGCTTAAAAAATGGCAAAAAGATTATTGGTTTTTATTGCGATTTTCCTTTTTATGGTTCCTGTTTTCGCGCAGTCGAAGATGGCTGTCATGCCTGCTGTCGGCAGCGGATCGGAAGGGACCGCAATGGCGAAAAGTCTTACCAAAGAGCTGAAAAGCGCCTACAAAATCGTTAAAGAGATCTCGCTTAACGATGCCGACAAGCTCATTGACGGCGGAAAGTTCGCAAAGATGAAAAAGTGCGAAACCAAGCTTTCGTGCGTTTCCAAAGAGGCTAAGGGCATAAATAAGGCGGATTACGTCCTCCTGCCGGTCGTCTCCTTCGATGAAGAATATACCGTAACTCTTCATTTTTATTCGACAAAAAACGGAAGGCGGCTTGACAAGCGTACCGTTAACGGGGCTTCGGACATCGATGCCGAGGATCTTGCTGCCGATGTAGTCGCTGCCGTCAAGGACGCGGTTGCTAAACTTGCGGGCGGCTCCTCTGATGATGAAGGGGAAGAGGATGAAGAGGTCAAGGAAGATCCCGACTCGAAAAAGGAGGAGGCTGCTCCTGCGAAGCTCAGCGAAATGGACAAGAGAAAGCTTGTACGTGCTGCCTTCAAGGCATACAAGGGCGGTTCGCAGAAAGAGGCTGTGAAACTTTTCAAGGATGCCGGCGAAAACTATCTTGCCGATACAGTTTCAGAGATCGTCATGGCTCTTGACGATGTCAAAACGCTTATCAAAAACGGCGATACAAACAAAGCGATAGACACGCTCAACAAGGTCGCCAAGAAGGATCTCGAGCTTCGCGACAAGGGCTACAAGGAGCTTCAGTTCATCAAGGAGACCGACAAGAGAAACCGCTACAACGAGCCGACGGATGCCGATTATTCCAAGGCTAACAAGGTCTTCAAGAGCGCAAAAAAGGAGATCAGGAAGATAACAGAGTGGCGTGATGCCGAAATCAGCAAGCTCGACAAGAGTGTCAAGGGTCAGCTCGACGGAAAGGCTGCGATCACTGAAAAGTACGAGGCAGCCGAGAAAAAGCAGAAAACTGCGGAAAAGAAGCAGGACAGAGAGCTCCAGAAGAGGATCGAGGCGATGAAGTCCGACCTCGAAAATCTTGACGCGAAATATCATAAGAAGCTTACCGATACCGAAAAAGAGGTCGACAAGCTCAACAAGCAGCTTGAGGACGACAGAGCGCCCGAAGAGATCTACAAAGAGGATATCGAGAAGGAGCTCAAGGCCATTAAGGACAAGTACAAAACCAGCAACAAAGATTCAAAGAAAAAGCTCGCCCAGACAAGAAAAGAGGCAGAGGCCAGCACAAAGAAGGCGGAAAAGGACGCTGAAGACAAGCTTGCAGCGCTCGACAACGCGAACAAGGAGCTTGAAAGAAAGATCGAAAGCCTGAACCGCGAAATAGAGAAACTGGTCTCCGAATTTGACGAGAAGGAGCAGGCTGCGGCCGAGAAGTTCGACAAGTCGATGGCTTCCGCCGAGGCTCAGGACGAAAAGGACCGCGAGGCTGCCGAGAAGAAGGCTGACAAGGCTATCGAGGATCTCAACAACCAGGGCGACAGCTTTGACGACAGGATAACGAAGCTCAACGAAAAAATCGACAAGATCGACGGCGAAATCGCTGAATATTCCGACAAAAAGGATGCCGAGGTCCAGAAAAATCAGGAGTCTCTCGACAAAAAACGCGAGGCTGCCGAGAAGAAGTTCGAAACTCAGAGAACCGCTGCCGAAAACAAGGCGGAAGAGGAGTTCCAGAAAGGTCAGTCGACTCGTGCAAAGAAGATCGAGACTCTCGAATCAGAGATCGTAAAGCTTGAGGACAAGTATCCGGACAATTACGAAAAGAATCCTCAGTACATCAAGGCGAAGAAGGATCTTCAGGCTGCAACGAACGACCTCAGCAAGTATGAGGACGGCCACGACAAGTTCATCGAAAAGGAGACTGCTTCCGCAACGAAGAGCTACAAGTCCGAAACAGCCGCTATCGACGCAGAGCAGAAAAAGATGGAGGCTGAAGCCAAGAAGGATGCAGCGGCTTATGCGGCAAAGAAGAACGCCGAGAAGAAGGCTATGCAGGCCGACATCAAGAAGATCGAAAAGGAGAAGGCTGCATTCGAGAAGGATATGAAGAGCAAACAGGCTGCGATCAACGCCACGAGAAACGCAAACCTCAAGGCGATCGACGCCCGTGCGGCAAAGAGAGAGGCTGAAAAAGCAGCCGCTGCGAAGAAGAGAAAGGCTGATTTCGACAAGCTCGTAGCTGGCAAGAAACAGCAGCTCGCGGCAGCCGAAAAACAGCTCGACGCCAACATGAAGGGCGACGAGGCGAAGAGGAACGCGATCAACGAGCAGCTTGACAAGACAAGAGCTGCAAACGAGAAGAGGGTCAACGACCTCGAAATAGCGAACGAAAACGCCAAAGAGGCGAACGAAAACGCTATGGAGAAGGAGAGACAGGCTGTATACGCGAAGTACGAGAAGAAGGCTGAAACCGACAAAAAGGCCATCGCCGCAAAGATAACGCAGCTCGAGAACAGCTCCAGAACGCTTATCGCGTCCCGCGGAAAAGAGGAGGCCAAGCTTCGTGCCGACATCGAAAAGGCTGAAAAACAGACTGAAACGATGGCTCAGGCAAGAGAAAAGGCTGCTGCCGACAGAGAGAGAAAGTACCAGGCAGACCTCAAGGCGGCCGAGGCTCGCGACGAGCAGGCTAAGGCGAAGTACGAGGCTGCAAAGGCGAATATCGAGAAACAGTACAACGCAAAAATCGACATGCTTATCAAATCGAAGTCGGTCACGGGGACATCTCAGCCCTTCAAGGTCGACAGGGACAGAAACTTCGAAAAGAGCGCCTACACCAGGCAGATCGACGCTGCCAAGGCCGATGCTTATGCTGCAAGAGGTATGGAAAAGCTCAAAAACGAGGATATCGCCGAAGCCCGCAAGGACTTCTACGAGGCTCTTTACAGCAACGCTGACAGCAAGTCTGCGCAGAACGGTCTGAAAGAGATCGAAAAGACCGCGGGCGAGATGTACAACAAGGCTTCAGAGGCTGCAAGATCGGGTGACGACGCCGCTGCGAAGAAGCTTCTCCGCAAGCTTAAACGCGAGCTCGCACCGACGAGTGAATACTATTTGAGAGTTCTCGCTCTCCTTGACGACCTTAAATCCGACGACTAATTTTTCGTGTTTTTTTTCTTAAATTTCCCGCAGAATCAGGAGTAATCAATGGAACAAAATCCTGCAAATGTACCTCTTTCTCCCGAAGACAAGTACGAGCTCGAGGACAGGGAGTGGCTCAAGAACGTCTATCAGGGCGACGCAAAGCAGCTGACTGTCCGTGCGATCGTCATGGGCATGATCATCGGCGGCCTGATGAGCCTGACGAACCTCTACATCGGCCTTAAAACCGGCTGGGGGCTCGGCGTAACGATCACCGCCTGCGTGCTTTCATTCAGCATCTGGAAGCTTTTGAGAACTATCTTTCCGAAGGTCTTCAAGACCGATATGACGATGCTTGAGAACAACTCGATGAAGTCTACCGCTTCGAGCGCGGGCTACACGACAGGCGGAACGATGGTGAGCGCGATCGCTGCCTACGTCCTGATCACCGGTCAGCACATAGACTTCTGGGTCCTTGTAGGCTGGACGGTCTTTCTCGGCATAGCCGGCGTCGTAATGGCGATCCCGATGAAAAAGCAGATGATCAACATCGAAAAGCTGCCCTTCCCTTCGGGCACGGCGACAGCCGAGACGCTGAAGAGCCTCTATGCCGGCGAGGAGAGCAGGAAGCAGACCAGGACGCTGCTCGGATTTTCCGTCATCGGCATACTTCTGACGCTTGTCCGCGACCTCTTCGAATGGATCAAATACACCTACGCGATCTTCGGCGAAAGGCTTGCTCAGTACACCGTTTCGATGGAGACGAGCCTTATCATGGTCGCAGCAGGCGGCATCATGGGCTGGAGGACCGCTTGGAGCATCCTTTTCGGCGCGATCCTTAACTACATCGTGCTTGCTCCTGTTCTGTTCGACAAGGGCATAATCACTGAGCTCGGATACCGCGGGATCAACAGCTGGAGCCTCTGGTTCGGCGCTTCGGTCATGGTTTCGTCGGGCTTCGTCTCGTTCCTGATGCAGTGGCGTGTCGCGCTCAAGGCGTTCAGCTCTGTCAAGGACATCTTCTCGAAGAAAAAACGTGAGCTCTCCGAGATCGAGAAGGTCGAGGTCCCGATGAGCTGGTTTTTCTGGGGGATCCTTGTCGGAGGAACGGGCATCGCGCTCATCATGCTCTTTGTCTTCGATATCCCGGTATGGGTTTCGGTCCTGGCAGTGATTCTCTCCTTCTTCCTCTCGATAGTCGCCTGCAGGGCAACCGGAGAGACCGACACGACGCCCGTCGGAGCTTTGGGACAGGTAACTCAGGCATTCTACGGAGTCCTTCGCCCCGGCAGCAAAGTGACGACACTGATGACGGCTTCGATCACCTCCGGAATTGCGGGTTCGTCGGCTGACCTCTTGACCGACCTCAAGACGGGATACCTGCTCGGAGCCAACCCGAGAAAGATGTTCATCGCCCAGTTCCTCGGTATTTTTGCTGGAACAGCGGTCATAGTTCCGGCGTTTTATCTCATCGTCCCGACGCCTGACGTCCTTGGCAGCGACTACTTTCCGGCACCAGCGGCACAGGTGTGGTCGAAGGTCGCCGAGCTTCTGGCTCAGGGTTTCTCAGCGCTTCACTACACCGCGAAGATAGCGATGCTCGTCGGCGTAGCTATCGGAATTATCATCCCGCTCGTCGAAAAGTGGGCTCCAAAGGCTTCAAAGTACATCCCGTCGGCGATGGGACTCGGACTTGCCTTCACGATCCCGTTCTGGAACTCGCTTTCAATGTTTATAGGCGCTCTGATAGTCCTTATCATCGAACACCGCAAAAAAGATCTTGAAGATTATGTCATCCCCGCAGCTTCAGGAATCATCGCCGGCGAATCGCTTGCCGGAGTTTTCATCATCATTCTGCAGCAGGTAATGGGAGTTTAGCCAACTGCCTGACAAGAAAATCCGTAATGGATTGATTTTATTGATATTCTTATACTCTGAATACACTTTTTCAAGGGAGTTTCCAAGTAAAAACTACACTTTTCCAAGGGAGTTTTTAGATAAAAACGACACTTTTCCGAGGGACTTTTACGGACAGGAGTAGCCGTTTCAGGTTACAGGTTATTGGATTAAAGGACGACTGATTCTTTGTGGACGCCGAAGACCTCCTCGAGCGTTCCTGCGATTTCGCCGAGTGTTGCGTATGCCTTGACAGCTTCAAGGATCTTCGGCATCAGGTTGTCGCTTGTCTTTGCTGTCTCCTTGATGACTGCGAGCAGTCTCTTGACAGCATCGTTGTCGCGGCTCTCTCTGACTGCTCTGATCTTTGCGATCTGAGCGACCTGGATCGACGGGTCGACGCGGAGCAGATTTGCCGGAGCCGGCTCTTCGATCTGGAACTTGTTGACGCCTACAACGACCTGTTCGCCGCTCTCGACCTCAAGCTGATAGTGGTATGCGCTGTCCTGGATCTCCTGCTGGACGAAGCCCTTTTCGATAGCCTCGACCATGCCGCCGAGCTCGTTGATACGCTCGATGTAAGCCTTGGCCTTTTCGTAGATGCTGTCGGTGAGCGCTTCGATGTAGTAGCTGCCTGCAAGCGGGTCGATAGTGTCGGCGATCCCGCTCTCGTAAGCGACGATCTGCTGCGTTCTGAGCGCGATCCTTACGCTGTCTTCGGTCGGAAGTGCAAGCGCCTCGTCACGGCTGTTGGTGTGGAGCGACTGGGTCCCGCCGAGTGCTGCAGCCATCGTCTGGATCGCAACGCGGATGATATTGTTGTCCGGCTGCTGGGCCGTGAGTGTGCAGCCTGCGGTCTGTGTGTGGAAGCGGAGCATCTGCGATTTCGGGCTCTTCGCATGGAAGCGGTTCTTCATGATCTCAGCCCAGAGCCTTCTTGCTGCGCGGAACTTCGCGACCTCCTCGAGCAGGTTGTTGTGCGCGTTGAAGAAGAATGAAAGTCTCGGAGCGAAGATGTCGACATCAAGCCCTGCCTTCATTGCTGCTTCGACATACGCGATTCCGTCTGCAAGCGTGAAGGCGATCTCCTGAACGGCGTTCGAACCTGCCTCGCGGATGTGGTAACCGGAGATAGAGATCGTGTTCCACTTCGGAACGTTCTGCGCGCAGAACTCGAAAATATCGGTGATGAGACGCATCGAGGGCTTCGGCGGGAAGCGGTAGGTCCCTCTTGCGATGTACTCCTTCAGAATGTCGTTCTGGATGGTCCCGTTGAGTTTGTCAGCCGAGAAACCCTGCTGCTCGGCGACTGCGATATACATCGAAAGCAGTACCGACGCTGTCCCGTTGATCGTCATCGAGGTCGAGACCTCGCCCAGCGGGATGCCGCTGAAGAGGATCTCCATATCCTTCAGCGAGTCGATCGCAACACCGACCTTTCCGACTTCGCCGTCGCTCATCGGGTGGTCAGAGTCGTATCCGATCTGGGTCGGCAGGTCGAAAGCGACCGAAAGTCCGGTCTGACCGTTGCCGAGAAGGTATTTGTAGCGCTTGTTGGACTCTTCGGCGGTTCCGAAGCCTGCGTACTGGCGCATCGTCCAGAATCTGCCGCGGTACATTGTCGGCTGGACGCCTCTCGTGAAGGGATATTCGCCCGGAAGTCCGCGGGTCTCCATGTAGTTTTCATCCTCGAAGCCAGGGACGTAAACCGGATCGATCTCCTGGTTGAAGGAGGTTTTGAACCTCTTTTTTCTCTCCGGAAACTTTGCAACGGATTTACCGTAGGTGCCCTCTTTCCAATTTTTCAAGCTCTCTTTGATTGTCATAGCCAACTCCTGATTGAATTATAAAAAACAGTGTATAAAAAATCTGAAAATGATACGTGTAAAGCAGTTCCGGTCAATTTTTCTTTACTCTCCGGCAAATATCAGTTCCGACGAGAAGGGGGCGGCAGTGAACTCGATTTTTCCGTCGTCAGCGGGGATCTTTTCGCCCGAATAGAGCGTTTGGAATCCGGATGCTTTTGTCTTTGTCGCGAATTTTTCGGTGATCTCCGTATCGCCGTTGTTGAAAACAGCGATCACGGTATCGTCTCCGGAGCTCATCCTGACAGCATAAAAATTCCCTTTGAGAAGCAGCGTCTCTCTCGAGCCTTCCTGCATCGCAGGGTGGTCATGCCTGAATTTGCCGAGCATCCTGAGGCGTTCGAGATTGCGTTTCTGGTTGACGCTCAGCTCGTCGCCGAAGAGCATCATCCGGCGGTTGTCGGGGTCGTTCGCGCCTGGCATCCCGATTTCGTCGCCCTGATAGATTATCGGGATCCCGGGCAGCGTGAAGATGAATGTCAGTCCGTTCACAAGCTTGTCGAAGGGCAGCTGCTCTTCCGGCAGTACGGGCGAGTTCTCCCAGACCCTGTCGTTCGCCTCGGCTCCTCCCTGCGATGTCACGCCGTCGAAATCACGGTTGGCAAGGCTGAGGGCGCGTGCCACGTCGTGGTTGCCGATAAAGTTGCCCATCAGTGCGCCGGAGTAGAACTCCTTTTGGTATGTGTGGTCGTTTTCTTTAGTAAATCCGTCTAGTTGCTCAAGCGTTTCGCTCTGGAGCAAAAAGGTCTTTACAACGTGGTGGTAGAGCGGGAAATCGAACTGTCCGTCGAGTTTGTACTCGCCGAGATAGGATCCGATCTCCTCCTTGCCGTGTTCGTCAGTGAAGGTCTCGCCGATCATATAAAAGAGTATGCCGGTCGTCGTGACGCGTCGCTGGATCGCGGTCTTCAGCGTGGTCGTGAAGTCGATCTCCATCAGCCTTACCGCATCGATCCGAAGCCCGTCGATATCGAACCTCTGGATCATCCAGACAACGTGGTCGATGACACTCCGCATCGCGTCGTTGTTCCGGTAGTTGATGTCGGCGAGATAGTCTGTGAACCAGCACTCGACCGGCTTTTCCCAGCCGCAGGTGTAGCCGCCGTTGCTGTTCGCGGGGTATCCCTGTTCCGCCATGTTGAACCAGCCGCTCTTTTTGTAGGTCTTCCAGAGATAGGAATCGGTGTGGACGTGGTTCGGAACGAAATCAAGCATCACGCGGATCCCCTTTTCGTGGGCCTTGTCGATAAGCTCGTGAAGCTCTGCCTCCGTGCCGAAGCGGCGCTCTATCGGCGAGTCCAGGCCCGGGACCCTGAGGTCGTCAGTCCAGCCCGTGGCAACAGGCCAGTAGGAGTGGTAGGGTGCGTAGAAACGCGGGTCACCGCCCATTCCCTTGCCAGGATTTTCTGTGTTGGCGACTGGTGAGCTTATCCAGAGCACGTCGACTCCTAGCTCCGAGAAGTAGCCGTCTTCGATCTTTTCGATGATCCCGCGGAAGTCGCCGCCCTGCCAGTTGGCCTTTTCGTCGATATCAGGAAGCGGGTCGTCGTTCGAAGTGTCGCCGTTTTTGAAGCGGTCCGTCATGATCTGGTAAAGCTGGGCGTTGTGCCAGTCGAAGGGTTTATCCTCGATCCAGACGGGCACCGAAAGTATCTCCGCCGCATAGCCGGCTGTGTCGAAGATTTTGAAGAACCATGTGTATTTTCCTGAGGCAGAGGCTTCGTGATCGAACGAGAACAGCCCCGTTTTCTTGTCGTATTCAAACTCCGCCTTTTTGTTGTTGAGCAGGATCTCCGATTTTCCGAAATCGGGTCCGGAGCCGGTAACTCCCGGCGTGTAGACGATCTTGAACGAGATCTTTCCGCCGGAGACGCTGACTCTCTCCTTCAGACGGATCGAGGGATAGCGGCAGTCTGTGACGACGAGCCTGCTGTAGCGGTGATCCTTGTCGAACATCGTGAGCGGGTTCTCCGGATCGTTGTAGTAGCTTTTCGAAGCTTCGGAGTAGAATTCGTAAGGGTAGTCGCCGGGAGCGATCGGGAGTTCGATGCTCCAGACGCCGTTTTCGTAGTGCATCGGGACCTTTATCCATGCGCTGAAACTTCCCCGGATGGAGAGGTTCTCCTCGGCTCTGCCGCGGACGGAAACGGTTGCCGGGTCACAGACGAACTTTTCCTCCCCGCCGCCGCATGAGATCAGCAGAAGCGCTGAAAAAAGAGCTGAAAAGAGACTACAAAGTCGAAAGGTATATGTGGAAAGTCCAGACATTTTCTCCCTCCCTCGGTTTTAAGTTGAAGCCCACCTGTGCCGTTATCGAGCCTATCGGCGAGGCGTAGAGCAGACCTCCGCCGGATGCATAGCGGAAGATTTCGCCATCTCCGACGTGGCTGACCTCCTCCCAGAGATTGCCGAAATCGAAGAATCCGACGATGTAGAGGTCGCTTATCACCCTGAAGCGCAGTTCGTTGCGCATAAACATGTAGAATTTTCCTTCCGGAGCCTCCTCCTTCTGATCGTTCGGCGCCAGTTCGTCGGTGTAAAAGCCGCGGATAGTCGTGTTGCCGCCGAGCTTCAGGACATCGTCGGACGAGAGTTTTCCCGAGTGGGGGATCAGAAATGCCGACTGGATGTAGGAGTGGAAAATTATCCTGTTCAGCGGCTCTCTGTCTCCTGCAAAGTTGACTCTGTATGTCAGCGGGATGTAGACCGCGATGTTCCCCTCGATCTGTGAAAACCTGTTTTTATCGCCGTAGACCGATGATTTGTTGACGTACCTGAGCGCAAGTTTCCAGCCCTTTGTCGGGAAGAAGGGCGAGTTGCGGAAATCCAGATAGCCGCGGATCTCAGGCGAAACGACGAGCCTGTTGAGCTTTTCGTAGCTGACCTCGCCGCCTTCAGCGATGTTGTAGTCTTTCTCGTACTGATAGGCGACCTCGACACCCGTCGAGATGAAGTAGTTCATGTTGAAACGCCTGAAGAAGGAGAAGTAGAGACCGTTTTTGTCGATCATGTAGGGCAGGCCGACATTGCTCTTGATGTAGTGCATGTGGAACGCGTCGATCTGGAACGAGAGCGGCAGCTTTGGTATGAAGAGGTCGGGGATCAGGAACGAAAGGTTGATTTTTCTCTCCAGATGCTGTGCCTTCGTGAAATCCTTGCTGTAGTGTTTCTTGAACTTGCTGTTGAACATGAAGAGCTCGATCTTCCTCGAAAGTTTGAGACTGAGTTTCGACGAGATGCTGGATCCGATCATGTTGTTCCACTCGAAAACACCGGTCAGGCGGGCGCCGTCGTCCGTGCTGACACCTATTCCTGGCGAGACCCTGAACCTGTCAGATTCGCTCACGAAGACGACGATATCCTTTTCCGGATTCGGTGTTTCGGGGTCGATGAAGTTGATTTCGACCATCTGGAATACGCCTGTCTGAAGCAGGTTCCGCCGGCTGTAGGTGAGGGAATCTCCATCCAGAGTGTCGTTCGGGTCGATCCTCAGGATGTGCCTTACGACCCATGACGACGTGAGATAGTTGCCGGCTAGAACGACCTCGGTGACCTTGACCCGAAAGAGGTATTCAGCCCTGAACTCGACGCGGACGCTGCTCCCGTTGAACTTCGTTTCGTAGGTCACAAAGTTGAAGAGGTAGCCCTTGTCGGTCAGGAAGTCTGAAACCCTCTTTTTGTAGGCGTCGACGATATCGTCGTTGAAGGGCAGGGCCTTCGGGAGCTTTATCTTTTTTTTGATGAGCCTGTCATATTCGGGATTGCCTGTTTCGGCAGTTATCTCCGTAAGCATGTATTGGGTGTTTTCGACGACTTGCATAGAAAGCTCGAGCTCTCCTTCCGGGGTCTCGACGATCTTTGCCTCGGAGATCTCGCACTCCATGTAGCCCTGGTTGTGGTAGACCTTTTCGACGACATCTCGGATATCCTCGAGGTATGTTTTCGGGATCCCTGTCGGAGAATCGGGGCGCTCGACCTTGTCGGTCATACTGTCCTTCGTGACGTCGGCCCTGCTGCCATCAGCGTCGGAAAAGCCGCCTCCGGTGTGGGTACGGCTGATCTTTGTCTGCGGGAAATCCTCCTCGTCGATCTTTTTGTCGATGAAGTCGGTGAGGCGCTTGACTACGATCTTGCGGTTCTCCTCGGTCGCCCCGTCCAGAACGATGTTGTTTATGAAACGCCGCCGGTTCTCCTTGATGTCGATCGTGATGATCCTTCGCGGGAGCCTGCCCGGAACGATTTTTTCATCCGTTGTTATCTTTATTTCGGCGTCATGGAAGGCGTAGGCGTTGTAAAAGTCGCTGATCTTCCGTTTGACCGATTTGAGGTTGTTCTGGTAATTCGTGAATGATTCCACTATCTTGCGTATCGTTATCGGCGCAAAGTAGTAGACTCCGCGTATCTCGGTGCGGTAGAGGCTGCCCTTCTGGATATTGAGCTGGACAACACCCTTTCCGAGTTTGGTGGGTGCGGCAGAGACATCCAGAAAGCCCTTTTCCTTGTAGTAATCCGAAACAAAAAGCGCCACTTCATTGACGTTTTTATCGGTATACGGCTCGTTTTTGAACTTCGTTTCAAGTTCGTAGGTCAGTCTGCGTTTCTCGGATTTGTACAGCTTGCCGACCAGGTCGAAGGCTCTTATTTTCGACTGCGGCCCCTCGGTGATATTTATCGTCAGGATGACTTCGGAGGCGCTGAGCTTTTCTCCTGCGATGTTTACGAGGACCTCAAAAAAACCGTTCTGCTGGTAAAAGTAGATGATCTCGTCACGGATTTTCGGCAGATTGTCCTCGAAGAAGAGACCGTATTTTTCGATCCCGGCGGCGAGCTTGATCTCTCTTCGGGTGAACTTCGAGTTGCCGGAGATTTTTGTATCGACGATTATGAGCTGAGGTTCGGCCTCGATCCTTACCGCCACCTCAGAGCCGCCTCTTTTTTCCGAATAGACGCTAACCTGCTGAAATTTTCTTGTCGCGTAGAGAAGCTTTACCGTCCTTCTGATTTTTTTGATGGAGAGAGGTTCTCCCCTTTTGATTTTGATAAGGCTTGAGAACTCTGATTTCGGCAGAGGGCTTTCCCAGATGATCTCAGAGACAGTCTCCTCTGCAAAAATGTCTGCAAAGGCAAAAAACAGCAATAAAATCAGTAGGATTTTAACTTTTCTCAAGTCTTGGACCAATCATTTAAAGAGTGATTTTTCTCTTTTCCGGATTTGCGTTCTGCCTGAAAAAGAGGAACGTGTGGCCGATAGAACCGCAGCATTCGCACTTCAAGGCGCGGACTATCTCATCGGCGATCTCCTTTTTTTCGTCGATATAGTCGATGAATTTGATCTTTATCAGCTCGTGGGCCTCAAGCTCGCCGTCGATCTGGGCGAGGACCGCTTCCGTGAGACCGTTTTTGCCTATCAGGACTGTCGGGTTCAGCGCGTGTCCGAGACCTCTCAAATACTTTTTTTCTTTTCCTGCAAGTGTCATAGATTTCTCTCTTTTTTCAGGTTTATAAACTCTTTTGTCGCCATGAATCTTTCAAGGATCACAGCTGCCGATGCCGAATCGATGGCGCCAGATTTTTTAATCTTTTCGTAGCCTCTGCCGCGAGCCTTTTTTATCTCGATCGCCTCGTTCGAGGACTGGAATTCGTCTGTCCGGAAGAAGGGAACATCCGGGTAAAGCTCCTTCAAACGGCGTTCGAAGCCTCTTACGACCGGCGTGAAGCTGCCTTCGCTGCCGTCTGCGCGGAGCGGGTATCCCAGCGTTATCGCAGCGACCTCAAAATCAAGCATCTCCCTGAGCCGGAAGAGGTCGTCGGTTATGGAGTCCCTCCTCATTAAGGTCCCAAAAATTACGGGGAAGTTCCAAGTCGGGTCGGTGACAGCAACTCCGACGTACTTCATTCCGACATCCAGTGCGACAACTCTTTCGACCATCTATTTTTTCGTTATCTCTTCAAGCTGTTCCAGAACGGTCTCTTTGATGACGGCTCTTGCGTTTTTGTCGAGCCACTCGAAAACATATTTTTTCATAGTTTCGTCGCCGCCTGCCGGTGCCGCCTGCTGATTCCCCTGCGGCTGCTCCTGTTTGTGCAGGTTGTGGATCTCGCTGAATAATTCTGCGCCGTTGTCTTCCGAAGCACCCTCTTCGAGGTTGTCGTTGAGAAGCGGTGAGTTTTCGATCAGATCCTCTTCCGGCATCTCTTTCGACTCCTTTTTGCCGCCCTTTTTGATGTTAAGGGAGTCAAGGAGCGACTTTATCGACGGGCCGTGTTCACTTTCACTGTCGTCGGAGGGCGGCGCTGCGAAGCTGCTCTCTTCCGGAGTCACCGTGAAGCCGCCGGCGCTGTCGCCGAAGAGAGTTGAATCATCGTTTTCTTCAGGTGCCGACGGCTCAATGTGCTGTTTCAGGGTAAACTCCTCAAGCGGCTCCTCTTCTTCGTCGCTGACGAGCGATGTCGGTTCGATATTCTGCTTCAGCGTGACATCTTCAGGGAAGGTTTCATCGCCGCCGCCGTTTCCGGACGGTTCGATGTGCGGAGTGAGCGTGAACTCCTCGAGCTTGTCCTCCTCGCTGAGATCAAAAACCGCCTCGTCGCCGGAATCGGTATCCTCTAGGTCTGCGAACTGTTCGGGAAGCACCCCCTCCTCATCGCTTTCCTCCTCGTCCTCCGGCGGAACAAGTTTGTTGAATGCGGCAAGAAGTTCGTCCTTGTTGAAGTTCCGCTTGATGGTCTCGACTCCGTCGATCGTGTCGTTCGACGAAAGGATGAGCGGAGTTCCGATAGATGCGATCATCTTGACGATAGCGTCCGGCAGAAGATCGGCTTCTGCGACGATAAGGTCGAAGCGATCGTCCTGAAGCTTTTCGAGGAAAGAGTTCATCGTGTCCTTGAAGAGGACTCTCCAGCCTGAATCCTGCAGATAGAGCAGATAACGTTCGTTCAAAACCGCGTTGGTTTCAAAAATCAAAGCCATTCTTTCAGCCATTTCTATTCTCCTGTTAGGTTTGTCAGATAATTCTTTATTGTCTGCATATCGCCTGGAAGCGGCGATGAAAAGGTGTAGTCGGTGCCGCAGAGCGAAAATCCGAGGACTCCCGCGTGGAGCAGCTGCCTGCCTGAAGCCGTCAGCAGTTTGTTCAGCTTCGGGTCGACAGCCTTTCTGAGCCCGCCGTAGAGTTCGTCGTTCAGGATCGGGTGTCCGAGGTGGCTCATGTGCATCCTTATCTGGTGGGTACGCCCCGTTTCAAGGGTGATCCTGAGCTCCGAAACCGACGGGAATTCGTTCACCACCTCGTAGTGGGTCACGGCTCTTCTGCCGTTTTCGACGTTCGGTGAAAACCTGAGCCTGTTCCTGGGATCGCGCCCGTGGAGAGTCTCGATCGTCCCGCGTTCGTTCTTCATCCTGCCCCAGACGAAGCAGGTGTATTCCCGTCTGATGTCGTGGCGCGAGAACTTTTCAGAGAGGAGTTCCATTGTCTTTTCGTTCTTCGCGACGACCAGGATGCCTGATGTCTCCTTGTCGATCCTGTGGACAAGCCCGGCTCTCGGCGGTTTCGCGGCGTCCGCGCCCTCTGCAGGGCGGCAGAGATGGAAGACGATCCCGTTCAGAAGAGTCGCCGACGGGTGTCCTGCCCCGGGATGGACAAGCATTCCCGCCGGTTTGTTCACGATCAGGAAATCGTCGTTTTCAAAGATGATATCGAGCGGGATATCCTCAGGCTCTGCCGAAAGCTCCTCGTCAGGCTCAAGCTCAAGTTCGATCAGCTTGCCTCTTTTCAGGCGGTTGAAGCTGGCTTTTGTGATGATCTTTCCGTCTATCGTCAGACCTTCGTTCCTTATCGCTTTCTGGATGCAGGAGCGCGAGATCCCGAGCAGAGCGGCAAGATAGCTGTCGACTCTGCAGCCTGCATCTTCGATCAGCGAGAAGGATGTGCCTTCTGAAAAAATATGTCTAGTCAGTTCATCAGCCATAAAAAAACACCTCAATCAAAGATTGATTTTACGATTTTTGGAAAATTTTGCGAAAAAACAGAGACCTAAAGCGGTGAAAATTTTGAGGGAAAAATTATTTTACGACATTTTCGACGATTTTTACGGTCACAGCCGATGCCAGAGCGATGTTTTCGAGGGCGACCCACTCCTTCTGCGAGTGGAAGTTTACGCCGCCGGCAAAGATGTTCGGGCAGGGAAGACCCATGAACGAAAGCCTTGCGCCGTCGGTACCGCCGCGGATAGGTTCTACATCCGGCTTCGCGCCGAGCTCTTCGATAGCCTTTTCAACGTAGGTGTAGACCTCCATGTGGTCCTTCATTACCTCGTACATGTTGAGGTAGCTCTCCTTGAAGACCGGGGTGACCTGAAGGCGCGGCTCCTCGGATTTGAGCAGCTCGATGATGTTGAGGATGATGTTCTCCTCGCGGGTGATGTCTTCCGGAACGAAGCTTCTCAGGATCATCGAAACCTTTGCCTCTTCAAGGTTTCCTTCGATCCCAACCGGATGGATGAAGGGCTCTCTGCCGCAGGTCCTCTCGGGCGACATCGTCTTCGGGAGAAGGTCTACGAATTTGCCTGCGTATCTGATCGCGTTGACCATTTTATCCTTTGCATAACCGGGATGGATCGAGATCCCCTTGAATGTGACTTTTGCCGAGAAAGCGTTGAAATTCTCGTAGTTTACCTCATACGGGAAACCGCCGTCCAGCGTATATGCGAAATCTGCGTCTACCTTTTCGAGGTTGATCCTGTCGACTCCGCAGCCGATCTCTTCGTCCGGCGTGAAGCAGATCCTGATTTCAGGTCTCTTGATCTCGGGGTGTTTGAGAAGGTATTCCGCCATCGACATGATCGCCGCTACACCAGCCTTGTCGTCCGCGCCGAGAAGTGTCGTGCCGTCGGAGGTGATGATCGTGTCGCCGATGCACTGCTTGAGCTCGGTCGAATCCTCCGGATCGATGACGATACCAGCGTTGAGCTTGATGGCAGAGCCGTCGTAATTCTCGTGGAGGACCGGCTTGACGCCTTCGCCTGCGCAGTCAAGTGCGACATCCATGTGAGCGATAAAGGCGACTCTCTTCTTGTTGCCGCAGTTTGAAGCCAGCTTTGCGTAGACATAGCCGTTTTCGTCCATTTCGGCGTCAGTGATGCCAAGAGACTTGAGTTCATCGACAAGCTTTGCGCCGAGAACCTTCTCCTTCAGCGATGACGGAAAGGTTTCGCTGCCCTCTACCGACTGGGTGTCGACCTGAACGTAGTCGAGGAAGCGGTTTTTAAGGTTTGTTTCTTTCAAAATGGTTGCTGTAAGCTGATCTCTTTTCATTGTCTCCTCCAAGAATGTTAAAAAAAACGCAGAATTATATTCACTCTTTTATTTTTTGCATTTTTATTCGGAGTTCCTATAATTTTGCGTTTTTTTCAGTAGTTGAAGGTTCGTGAAATGATCCCGGTAGACAGACAGACAGCTGTTCTAGCCTAATACTACTGAATCTCATATCTAAAAATTCACAGTGTTGTTGGTCTTTGGCTGGAGTGTAAAATGAAGAAATTCTGCCTCATTTTTTTTATCTTGTTTTTTGCATTTATCCTACTTGCAGACGACGATGAGAAATTGAAACTCGCTGTTATGGAGTTTGAAGATTTAAGCGGAAAACTTTCGCCGCAAATGCTTTCAGGAGCGACTGAATACATGCGCGGCGCGTTTGTCAGCACAAACAAGTATGTCGTTATCGCCAAGGAGCGGCAGGAAAAGGCGATGATCAAGGAGATGAAGAAAGAATCCTACAAATCCTGCAACGACAAAAACTGCCAGATCCCGCTCGGTCAGGCTCTTTCGGCAGATACGATCCTGCGAACAACGATCAACTTTTTCGGCGGAGTTTATACAATAACTTCCGAGCTCATCGACCTTGCAAAAGAAGCGACAGTGAGCGGCGCGAAGCAGAAGTTCAACGGAAGTGAAGAGTCGCTCATGGAAGCACTTGACCGAATCGTTGTTCAAATAACCGGTTCTGTTGTTTCCTACGATGTTTCCGCCATGCAGACGCAGGAAATCCAGGGTGTCAAACTCGGCGGAGTTGAGCTTTCAAATATGCCTAAAATAGAGATGAAGGAGGCTGATTTTGGCAAGGTCAACACGAGTTTTGCCGTTTCGGAACTTGAATCGGATGCAGGAGTTTCTCTTGATGCTGATGCCGATGTTCTGGTGCAATACGACAAATGCGTCGAAATCGACAAAAAAGCGCAGGAGATACCGGATTCTGCAATAAACTGCTGGAAAGAACTTGCTTCGATGAGTGAAGGGAATCCTTTTATTGATCAGGCAAAAAAACGTATCGCCGACTGGGAAAAATATGTCAGGACCAAAAAACTCGCAGATCTTTTTGAAAAGGCAAAAGCTGCCGACAAAACAGGACAGATATTTCCTCAGGAAGCTATTGCCGCATGGCAGGAAATCGGAAAAGAGAAAGATGATAACCCCTACTATCAGACAGCTGCTGAAAGATACCAGTTTTGGAAGCAGTATAAGGCTCAAGTTGACAAGTATAACGACCAGCTTAAAAAATTTGAGGAGCAGAGAAAATCGGATATTGCAAAATTGAAAAAAGTCCTTCCGCTCAAAGTCATAACCGACGCGCAGAAAAGAACGGTTCTCGTGCAGTATATGGAGATCTATTCGCCGTATTACGGCATTGAAGATGTGAACGATATCATTTATTCGTTTGACAAGACTCAGGCGCAGCACCTTTACGGCCTTCTTTACAACGACTATTTGAAAAAGGAAATGGCTGAAAAATGCGACAAAGGAAACGGCGCAGCCTGTTATATTTCAGCATCGCTCATCAAATCAGACGAGCCTGAAAAATCACTTAAATTCTTTGAAAAATCGTGTGAAAAAGGAATTGTTGAAGCGTGCCTTGAAACAGGAAAGTCCGATTATGAAAAAAAACAGTATAAAGAAGCGGCAAAACACTTTTACGAAACATGCGGCATGGAGTCACCGGAAGGATGCCATCTTGCCGGATATGTGACTGAACGCGGCGAAGGAGTCGGGCAGAACGCAGAAATCGCAAAGGCAATTTATAAAAAGGCTTGCGATTCGGGTTATGAAGCAGGCTGCAAACCGACGAATATTCATCAGGCTGATAAATCCGGCAGCAAAACAAAAAATGTGACAAAAGCAGATTTTTCAAGAAACGGAAAATCCACAGAAAACACCTACCGCCCGTACAACGCCGCCGGAATATCGCTCATTGTTGTGGGTGCGGTTGTTGCGGCAGCCGGAGTCGGCGGTTTTCATGTGGCATACAATAAGGAATATGACAAATACAAAAAATTCACAGAATCATCTACTGCTGCCGATTATGTTGACAACTGGTCTAAAGAGAGGTATGTAAGCGAGGCGAACAAGCACCGAAATAAATCAAACACATTCCGCGCTCTCGAAGTTGCAAGCGGAATTCTCGGCGGATCGCTTTTTATTACAGGAATAGCTCTAACGGCGGTCAAAAAAGAGAAACCGGAAGAGAAAATTTCTCTCACGAACATTTTGTTCACACCGTCAAATGACGGATTTTATGCCGCACTTGGCTTTGATTTTTAGGAGGAAGTTATGAATAAATTTAATCTTATACTTTCTTTTTGCTTGTTTTTTGTTCTTTTTTCATCGTGTGCACCTGATCTGACGGATGATGTGGAGTGGGCTTACGACGTGGCAAAAAATAATTCGGGATCGGGTTCAGGCTCAAGTTCCGGTTCCTGCACCATAATGGAAGACGGCAATATGTGGTCGCCGGAAGCCTCATCAATCATGGACTGGTCTGATGCCATTGATTATTGCAATAATCTGACAGCTTGCGGATATTCAGACTGGCATCTGCCGACAATCAGTGAACTGAGGACGCTTATAAAAAATTGTTCCGGCACAGTTACAGGTGGTTCATGTGGAGTTACAGACAGTTGTCTTTCTTGGGATGAATGCAGAAATGATGCCTGTTCCGGTTGTGGTTACGATTCAGATGGAAAATACAGCAAATTGGGAGCCACCGGCGAGTTTTGGTCTTCCTCTACTCGATCAGGTAATCCAAATAGCGCATGGTTCGTGAGTTTCAGAGAAGGGTCTGTGCTCTACGTCTATAAGTCTTACAATTACTATGTCCGTTGTGTCAGGTAGAGGTCGTATCCCCGAGACCGCATTTTTAGCGCAGCGTTAGCGAGCACTTTTGCCCGTCCTTTTAAAGGGGACGGGCGCTCCCTCTCCGTCATCAATGATGACACCTCCCCCTGAGTGGGAGGCAAGCTTGGCTCGCCCTTCGGGAGAGCTGTCGCGAAGCGACTGAGAGGGCAGATGAAATTTTGCAATCTCTCCCCAGCTCTAAGCCAGCACGTCTTCTGATTCTTTGCTTTAAACTAAAAAATTCTTAAAAGTCACCTTCTTGTGGGCTGACTACTGTGGAAAAATTTTTCTAATTTTTGTTTTTTATCTTGACAATCAGATAAAAATAGGCAAAATGTTTATTGCAAGTAACTTAGTGTGCTTGCTTTGCGTAGATTCAAAGTTCTGGGCTGGCATCCAGTCCTTTGGGGAGCTCTCGACGGGTTCGGCATTCAGCCACAAGCCAGCAACTAAAATGTCATTAAATGCTTGCTTCGTGCAAGCATTTTTTTTTGGAGTCAAAAGGTGGATATTTTATATAAAGCCGCATCTCTTTTTAAAGAACTGCTTGATACAGAGTATGTTTTTGTTCTCGGTAAAAAGAATGTCAAAGCAACAATTCATCTGATTTTTCAAGAGAGACATTTTCCTCATCTTGCAGGATTGCAGCATCTCCCTGATCTTGTATTCTTGAAGCAGGATAACAGAATAATTTTTAATGAAATTATAAACCAAAGCATAAAAATAGAAGACATTCAAAAGTCACAGTTTTACAAAAACATCGAACGGAGACTTGCTGCATTACCGTCTTTGCAAGCTTTGCTGGACAGCAATAAGACTATTTTCAAATACAACAAGCAGAACAACAACTTTTCTCTGATAGATGCTGATTATCTGCTTGAAAACACATCGGAAAAACAGACAGTTTATATTTTTCTTGCTGAAAATCAGGACAACAATTTTTTCTGCCGTTCATTCTTCCCGAAAGAGAAGAAGGATTATTCAGTCGGACAGACAAGATGGACTCTGCTTTTTAAGAAGAAAATCAATAAATCCGCGAACACGGAAGAGGTCCTGTTCAGGCATAAGAATTTCAAAGGATGATATTTCTCATCCGCAATACGATGGACCGGTTCATGCCGTTTGAACGGCATCGAGCAAAGTCGAAATGAGCAGGCATATTTTGCGCACGCGGCAGGCGTTCCCTCTCCGTCATCACAATGACACCTCCCCCTGAGTGGGAGGCAGGTTTTGACTTGGCTCGCCCTTTGGGAGAGCTGGCAGCCATGGCTGACTGAGAGGGCAGATTAAATTTTGCGACCTCTTCCCGGCTCTAAGCCAGCATCTTTTTTAGGCGGCCGTTTTCTTCGGCAAAACCCATCTTTAAGAGATATTTGCGGTGTATTTCGGATTTTGTGCTTGCAAAAAGCGCGGGAATGTGGTGAGAAGCGAGGTATGCATAAAGATACTTGCCTGCCGAGCAGTCGCGGTAGACAGGTGTGGTGTAGTCGATCTTCACGTCGATCGAGTCGTCTTCATTTTTTATTCCGAGCAGGATCCCTGCGTTATCCGAACCGTAGCAGACGAGATAGACTGCGTCGCACGGAGCGTTTTTATCGGCTTCGGGGAAGTATTTCTGAATGTCCTTTTCGTATAATTTCCAGAAATAGTTGATTAAATATTTGTCGTTGTCCAGTTTCAGGACATAGTATTTTTTCTTGTTTTTGAAGAGTTTCGCAAGGTTGTAGATGTTGATGAGGGCGAGGCAGAAGTTCATCGCGGCGGCAGGGTAGGAGGTGATGCAGAGTGCGTATCCTGTGAATATGAGGCTTCCGATCGTGTTGATGAATCTGAGCTTCACGACCGAAGTCATAAGCATAGATACGAGCACAAGCGCGGAGCCTACGTAACCGATTGCCTCGATGATGATTTTCGTGTTGTCCATATTCTCCTCCGTCCGATCAGATGATTAGCATAGAGTCGCCGTATGAGTAGAAACGGTATCTCTCTTCGACAGCCCGGCGGTAGGCCTCCATGATCAGCTCCTTGCCGGCAAAGGCCGAGATCATCATGAGGAGTGTGCTGCAGGGCAGGTGGAAGTTGGTCAGGATCGCGTCGGTAAAGCGGTATCTGTAGCCGGGATAGATGAAGATCGAGGTGTCGCGGTCGCTCGGATTTATGATTCCGGTTTCGCCGGCTGCGCTTTCGAGTGCCCGGACTGTCGTTGTGCCGATCGCAAGGATCCTTCTGCCGGCAGCCTTGCCGCTGTTGAGCCTGTTGGCCGTATCAGGCGTGATTATGAAGTGTTCGCTGTGCATTTTGTGGTCTTCGACGCGCTCTGCTTTTACTGGAAGAAAGGTGCCGAGCCCCACGTCAAGGATTATCTTTTCAACATGGCCTTGGGTTATATCTTTAGTTTTTTCAATAGTTTTATTGTCGAAGTGAAGGCCGGCGGTAGGCGCTGCGACAGAGCCGAGAGTCTCTGCGTAAACGGTCTGGTAGCTGACTCTGTCTTCGGGACGGCTCGACTTTTCGTTTCTTCTTTTGAGGATATAGGGCGGGAGAGGGATATCGCCGAACTTGTCGAGATACTCCATGATTTTGTCGCTTCCGAGTGAAAATCTTACGGTAGCGAACTGTTCGTTCCTTTCGATGATTTCAGCGGTCAGACCGTTTTCAAAGAGAACTTTTTCGCCCTCGCCGATGTGCTTCGAGCACTTTACCATGACGCTCCAGAGCTCGTCGTGCGAGAGTTTGAGAAGCAGGAATTCGACCCGTCCGCCGCTCGGTCTCCTGCCGAAGATCCTCGCCGGAATGACCTTTGTCGAGTTGAAGACGACAGTTGTCCGGCTGTCCAGAAAATCGCAGAAGTGATCGAAGGATGAGTGCAAAATTTCGCCTGTCGCACGTTTTACGACCATCATTTTGCCTGTTCCGCGGTCTGCGGGGGTGTCGGCAATAAGCTCCTCGGGGAGCGTGTAGTTGAATTCTCCGGTATCCATTTTTTCCTCTAAAGCCTTTTTTCGTAAAAAATCTGCCCTTTGCGGGTCAATCGTTCGCCTGTATAGAAAAGTGAAACTCCGGTCCCGGCGGCGGCTATCCGCTCTGCTGCGTCGTAGCGGGCGTCGTCGTAAACTGGTGTAAAGAAGAATACGTTCGACGAGTTGTTGCAGATGATCTCCTTTAATTTCACGTTGTTGTCGATTTTGACGGGGCTGCCTTCCGCGAACGCGAGCAGGTTGAGAAGCTCGTTGAGCGGCTTGGGCGCGTTTTCCGGAGTCTCAAAAATCTCTTCGCCTATCATCAGGAGCTGCGGGAGCCGGTTCTCTCTATCCAGCTGGAAGAGAAGCGACGCCGCGCCGGAAAGAAGCGGTTCGAAATCCTCGAAGTACCGCCCCGGGAAGGAGTTGTCGATGAAAAAGAGAGAGCCGGCATCGACATCCTTGTAGAACTCCTTTGTTTTGAGAGTGCCCGATTTGGCGCTCGATTTCCAGTGGATGTTGCGCAGGGAATCGCCCGGCATGAAGTCCCTGAGCGACTTCAGCTCGAAGCCGCTGCCCGTCTCCTGTGTTTCGCGGGTCTTTTCTCCGCCGGAGCTCCCCCCGGTCTGGAAGATCGAGCCCGTGTCAAATGGAATAATCTCTGGGAGCGCAACAAAACTTGAGTAATTTTCAATAATTATCCCTTTTTTGAAGATCCCGAAGAGCCCCTTTTTATAGATGTAAGCGCCGGAAAATCCTATCCTTCCGCGCCTTGCCGGAGTGAAGTTCGCGGAGAATGTCTGGACCTGCGAATCCGGCTTCACGCCGATCTCGGTCTCCGGATAATCGCCGCCGCGATTTTTCTGGATAAGCCACTTCCAGCGGTAGTAGCCCATCATACGGTCAAAGCGGTTGCGTCTCTCTTCGCCGGGTTCTGGAGTCGTGTCGAAAACCTCGAAGCTGGGAGTCGGGCTGGCCGCGATCTCCTGGAAATAGAGGCGCCCTTTGAGAGGTCTCTGCGTATCTCTGACTGTGAGCGTGACATTGTAGCTGAAGCGTTTTCTGTTCTGGCAGCTTTCCGGCAGATAGCGTGTCATTTCGATTTTCGGAAGCCTGTCTGAAAGAGAGAGAGTATCTGCCAGGATCATCGCCAAAGCGATCGAAAACATCAGGAACAGGTTGCTTGTCCGCATATTTACGAAGAGCAGAAGCGCGACGGCGACGATGCAGACAAATTTCCCGAAATTCGTGAATTTACGGTCGATTTTTTCGTTGAACCGATATGTGCGAAGGTACCAGTCGAAATTCTTTTTCTTCATAAATAAAAAAAACGCACAACCTCCGGAGAGGCTGTGCGGAAAAGGGTTAAGAGCTTAAGCGGTTACTTTTCGCCAAGGAAGCTGTAAGTGTAGTCAAGAGGAGAAACGAGGCTCTCCTTGATCGCTCTCTGGCTTGTCCATCTGAGAAGGTTGACGCTGCTGCCAGCCTTGTCGTTGGTTCCGCTGCCTCTTGCACCGCCGAAGGGCTGCTGGCCGACGACTGCACCTGTTGGTTTGTCGTTGATGTAGAAGTTGCCTGCGCAGTGTCTGAGTGCGTCCTCAGCCTGAGCGACAGCCTTTCTGTCGTTTGCGAAGATCGAACCGGTAAGAGCGTACGGAGAAGTTTTGTCGCAGAGATCCATCGTTTCAACGAATTTCTTGTCGTCATAGACATAAACGGTAAGAACAGGTGCGAAGATCTCCTCTTCCATCGTTACGAAGTGCGGATCAAGCGCTTCGATTACGGTCGGCTGAATGAAGTATCCTTTTTTCTTGTCGCCGGTTCCGCCGATGAGGATTTTTGCATCTTTCGACTTCTTTGCAATGTTGATGTAGTTCATTGTGTTGTCGAAGCTGTTCTCGTCGATGACTGCGCCCATGTAGTTTCTGAAATCGGTTACATCGCCGACTTTGATCGTGTTGATCATGTCGCACATTCTCGATTTGATCTTCGGCCAGAGAGACTTCGGAACGTACATTCTCGAAGCTGCCGAGCATTTCTGTCCCTGATATTCGAAAGAGCCTCTGACTGCCGCGACTGCGACTTCGTCAACGTTTGCCGAACTGTGGACGAATATGAAGTCCTTGCCGCCCGTTTCGCCGACGATCCTCGGATAGGAGCGGTAGATGTCGATGTTGTTCGCCGATCTCTTCCAGATCGATTTGAAGACTGAGGTCGAACCGGTGAAGTGGAGACCTGCGAATTCCGGAGAATCAACAGCCGGATCGCCGATGCTGCCGCCGCGGCCAGGAAGGAAGTTGATGACACCGTCGGGAAGTCCTGCTTCCTGGAAGATCTTCATAAGGTAGTAGTTGGAAAGAAGAGCCGTTGAAGCCGGTTTCCAGAGAACTACGTTGCCCATAAGAGCCGGAGACATCGGAAGGTTTCCTGCGATAGAGGTGAAGTTGAAAGGAGTTACTGCGAGAACGAAGCCTTCGAGAGCTCTGAATTCGACGCGGTTCCATGTTCCTTTATCGTTGTGAAGATCCTGTCTGCGGTAGATCTCCTGCATATAGTGAGAATTGAAACGGCAGAAGTCGATGAGCTCGCAAGTCGAGTCTATCTCAGCCTGGTGGCAGGTCTTGCTCTGGTTGAGCATCGTAGCTGCGTTCATTTTGTAGCGGTATCTCTGCGAAATGAGTTCGCCCGCCTTCATGAAGATGGCAGCTCTCTGGTGCCAGTCCATGTTCTCCCACTCTCTCTTTGCTTCGAGAGCGCATTTAATAGCCTTCTGGACCTCTTTTTCGCCGCCGAGATGGCATACGCCGAGAACGTGTTTGTGATCGTGCGGTGCGACGACTTTCATCGTTTTGCCGGTTTTGATCTCTTTGCCGCCGATGATGAGCGGGATCTCGACTTCCTGTTTGAGCTGTTTTGCAAGTTCGTCTTTCAGAAGTTTCTTTTCTGCAGAACCCGGAGCATAAGCGTAAACAGGTTCATTCTGCGGACGCGGAATCGAATAGATAGCGTTTGTCATTTCAATCTCCTATTAAATTTTGAAATCAATTCCCTGTGCCAACGGAAGCGTTTTGCCCCAGTTGATCGTGTTGGTCTGACGGCGCATATAGACTTTCCAAGCATCGCTGCCCGATTCTCTGCCGCCGCCTGTCTCTTTCTCGCCGCCGAACGCGCCGCCGATCTCTGCACCGCTCGTTCCGATGTTGACATTTGCGATACCGCAGTCCGAACCGGCGTGTGAAAGCCAGAGTTCAGTGTTGGGAAGCGATGTCGAGAAGAGCGCCGAACTGAGTCCCTGCGGAACTTCGTTGTTGTAAGCTATTGCGTCTTCGATCTTGTCGTATTCGATTATGTAAAGAAGCGGAGCGAATGTTTCGTGCATAACGATCGGAAGGTCGTGTTTTACTTCGGCGATCGTCGGCTCAACGTAGAAACCGCCTTCGCAGCCTTTAACGGTGACTTTCTTGCCGCCGTAAAGGATCTTGCCGCCCTGAGC
>JAEEGL010133557.1_pt1 | contig 26370 bp, 21 predicted proteins | sample 9134231 | NCBI WGS metagenome assembly JAEEGL01 (sample SAMN16246548, study PRJNA631951) | gut metagenome | biome: gut microbiome; feature: rumen; material: fiber-attached | host: Bos | place: Iran: Karaj | collected 2018-10
CAGCCAAGCTGTACATCTTCAGGTTTCTTCTCACCACAGTTCTGACAGAACTTACCAACGTTCTCAGTTCCGCACTTAGCACATTTCCATGTGTTAGCATTTTTAGGCTGCATTGTAGCTGTACCAAAACCGCCATCTGCTGCTGTGTTGTAGTTATTAGCAGGTGCCTGTCCATAATTACCCTGGAAATTGTTCATAGCGCCCATGCCTGCATTCTGAGCCATGTTCATGCCCATGAATCCCATCATAGCACCGTTAGTGTTCTTAGCAGCATCTCTCATAGCATCTGCTGTAGCACCAACCATAGTAGCCTGTGCCATACCAGGATCTCTGTTAACTGCAGATTTCTGGATATCCTTGATCATCTTCTCATCTTCTTCAGAAGCCTTTACAGAAGATACACCGAAGGAAGCGATCTCGATACCGCGCTGATTTCTCCACTTGGATGAAAGCTCCTCGTTAAGAGCCTGAGCAATTTCTGCTGTATGTCCAGGTATTGCAGAATATCTTACGCCCATGCCTGAAATCTTAGCAAATGCAGGCTGAAGAGCTGTAAGAAGCTCTGACTTAAGCTGTGAATCGATCTGTGATCTGTTGTAATCAGCAGAAACGTTACCACATACATTAGTGTAGAAAAGAATAGGATCGATGATCTTGTAGCTGTACTCACCAAAGCACTTGATAGAGATATCAACATCAAGACCAACGTTCTGGTCTACTACTCTGAATGGAACAGCATTAGCTGTACCATATTTGTTACCCATAATTTCTTTTGTATTGAAATAATATACTCTCTGATCCTTAGGAGCTTCGCCGCCAAATGTAAATCTCTTACCAATGCTTGCGAATGTTGCTCCAATGCCTTCTCCAAGACTTCCTGAGAAGATTGATGCCTCTGTAGAAGCGTCATATGTGAATTCACCAGGTTCTGCACAAAGCTCAACGACCTTGCCCTGATCTACGATGATCATGCACTGACCGTCTGCAACTGCAATAACTGAACCTGTTGTAATGATATTATCACTACCTTTTGTATTGGATGAACGTCCTGATACTCTCTTATGTCCTTTAGTTACGAGAACATCGTTCGGAATTGACTCACAATAGAAATACTCTTTCCAGGAATCGGCAAGAACGCCGCCTGCTGCCCCTGCAATCGCTTTAATAAGACCCATTAGAATTTCCTCCTTTTAATTCCACGTTAGCAATATTACTTTGCCGCATCTGTATAACATTATAGCAAAGAGAATTTATTTTTTCACTACTAATTTAAGGACTTCTCCCCATCTAATAAGGCAAAAATCGCAATTTAAACTTACTATTTTTTCAAAATTACCATTTGGATAAAAATAATAAAAATCTATAGCTCAAGGTATTTACTATATTTCAAACATTTATGATATTCCATACAAAAAATCATCATCTTCTTGTTGCTATTTTAAGCTAATAAAAACTATAATAATCTAGGTGTCTAAGTCTGAAATCTTTTTTCAAACTATGGCACCTATATATATGTTAAAGGAAAAAATGTTATGGAAAAAAATGTTCAAAACCCTTTGGGAAGTAAGAAAATCTCATCACTTCTGAAAGAATTCGCCATACCAAGTATTATTGCCATGCTTGTTGGCTCTCTTTATAACGTTGTCGATCAGCTCTTTATAGGCCAGAAGATCGGCGAACTGGGTAATGCTGCAACCACTGTTGTATTCCCGCTTGTTCCTGCCTGCATCGCATGCGCTCTTTTATTCGGAATTGGCGGAGCTTCAAACTTCAATCTTTCAATGGGAAGAGGCGAAAAAGACGGTGCCAAATATTTCATTGGAAATGCCGCTTTTATGGCCTTTTTCACAGGTACGGTATTAGCTCTGTTCGTAGAGATCACCTGCAAAGATCTTCTGATATTCTTTGCAGCTTCTGAAAATGTATTTCCGCTTGCCAAGAGCTATTTAAGAGTTACTGCAATAGGATTTCCTTTCCTTATCTTTTCATCTTGTGCAACTCACGTAATAAGAGCTGATGGAAGTCCAAAATATTCAATGAAGATGAACCTTACAGGTGCTATAACCAATATCATTCTTGACTATATTTTCATCTTCATATTCGGATGGGGAATGTTTGGCGCAGGATTTGCTACCATTATCGGACAGATCATTTCTGCAGTCATGGGTGCTGTATATCTTACAAGGTACAAGACAGTAAAGCTTGATGTATCATCTTTTATTCCAAGAGCTTCTGTTATCCTTAAAATAATGTCTCTTGGCGCTGCTAACTGTTTCAACCAGCTTGCCATGATGCTTCTTGCGATCGTTCTTAACAAGAGTCTTAAACATTATGGAAGTCTGTCAGAATACGGTTCAGATATCCCGCTTGCAGTATCAGGCGTATCCTTAAAAAGCATGCAGATGATCATGTCATTTGTTATAGGTCTTTCACAGGGACTTCAGCCCATAGCAAGTTTTAACTATGGTGCAAAGCAGTATAAAAGAGTTAAAGAAGCTTTGTTTGGCGCTTTAAAAGCCGGTGCTGTGATCAGTATCGTTGGATTTCTTTTATTCCAGGTATTCCCGCACCAGCTGATAGCACTGTTTGGAAGCGGTTCTGAGAAATACTTTGAATTCGGCGTTAAATACATCAGAATATACTATCTGTTCTTGTTTACTTATTTCATACAGCCTATAATTTCAAATTTCTTCTCAGCTATAGGTAAACCTATAAAAGGTATATTCCTTTCACTTACAAGACAGGTAATATTCCTTCTGCCGCTCCTTTTGATCCTTCCAAGATTCTTCGGAATCGACGGAATACTATACGCAGGAGCAGCTACAGACTTCATTGCTGCAACAGTATGTACGATCATGGGGCTTCTAGAGATCAACAAACCTCAGTATTCAGCCAAAGAATAAATAAAAACTTTGATACTAATTTCAGTTTTGTTTAGTATCAAAGTTTTTTATTTTCCTGTAACCTGTATTTACAATCTGAAATTCTTATATGCTTCAAGTCCTTCCATAGTCCTCTGGGCATATACGATTCCCTTATGTCCTGCTGCCTCTTTGATGAAGTTTATAGCTTCTTTTCTCTTCTCCGGAGTAAGTCCCCTGAAGGGTTCGTCCATGATAAGTACATCCGAAGGAATGCAGCAGGCTCTGACTATACATATAAGTCTTCTGATATCTCCTGGAAGATTCATTACAGGAATTCCCATATACTCTTCCGGAATCAGAAGCTTGAGCTCATCTCCGGCTCTTTTTTCAGAATATCTGTTGTTTACTAATACAATATTTTCTTCTGCAGAAAAATACTCACACAGTCTGTCTTCCTGAAATACAACACCAGCATTTACCCTGTCGTATTTATAATCTCCAAGGAGTGATACATGTCCCTTATCAGGTCTTCTAAGACCAAGTACTACATCTATAAGAGCTGACTTACCACTTCCTTCGTCTCCTGTGAGAGCCCAGGTATCATCAGAACTTATCTCCCATGTAACATTATCAAGAACGGTCTTTCCGCCTATATTAACCGTTATATTCTTAGCTTCAATAGTCATTGTGTTTTTAATCCTTCTTATTTGGTAAAGTTTTGTCTAAAAGCCTTTTCTTATACAGATTCGGAAACATTGCCGGCATATATATATACTTAACTCTGGTCATGAATGATAAATGATATATGTCAGCCATCTCTATCATCTTTGGATCTACTTTCATGTTGTCATCTCCTTAAACTCGAATTTCAAAACGCACTGAAAATGCGTATTTTGGTAATCTACATCCAAAAAGTCATGTAAAATACTTCTTGCGTGATATGCTCCAATATGCTATTATTATGGAGTTGCAAACGCCGGTGTGTCGGAATTGGCAGACGAGGCAGACTCAAAATCTGTTTGGGGCAACTCAGTGCGGGTTCAAGTCCCGCCACCGGCATTATTTAAGGAACTGCAGTATGCAGTTCCTTTTTTGTTGCACAAGACCGGCAAGCGAATGGATGCTTGCATACAAATTCATTTGCCGGTTGTAAGAACATGGAGCACGAAGTGCGGAATGTTCGTGTGCGAAATCGAGTAGGAGTCAGCCTACTCGATTATATGCATTATCTCTTTATGAAATACCCAGACTCCAGATATATCCCCATTTATAGGCCCAGGTTATCGAATCACCGCTCTGGATCCTCTCTCTGGTATCAGCAAAGCGCTTAGCTTCTGCTCCATCAAGCTCAGCCTTTTCACCATAGGAATAATCCACATTCATAGTAACTGTCATCTCATCGAATCTGTATTTTTCATATCCGAAATGTTTGTTAGAAGTCTCGGCAAGACTATCAAGATCAAAGCCCAGCAAAGTAATACTAATACGCTTGAGCTCAAAGCTTTCACTGTCAAAATAAGCTGTGATATTTCCCTTGGGAACCAGACCGTAGAGCTTGATATACTCTTCCGGAAGCCAGTCATAAATGTTTAGTTCATTGACCATCTCCAGAACTATCTTGGAACTAAGCTCGCCACTTACTGTATAGCAGGACTTTCCATTGAGTTTGGACATGTCTTCTGAGAGCTGCATACCACCATTTAAACAGGATGTACTCAGGAACATTGGTACCATGAACGATTCATACCCGTTATCAATCGAATAATTATTGGCATCACGCTTACCAAGCTTATATGTATCCCCTTTGACATGATCCATTATCATATAAGCTATATAACCCTCATCTACTGTACTGGTATTCTTTAAATAAATGCTGTCATCCTGACCAGACCATACTTCTACTGTTTCTTCATTTTTATAGCTTTCGGGATAATCACTGTAACCGCTATTGTATGCCCTGTATTCAACAGCAGTTTTGATCGTTAACTTGACATTTTCACTTTTAGTAAGATTATTGCCGCTTTCTTCTATGAGATAAGATGATGTTATCTTGGGAGCCTGTTTACTTCTTACAAACATAAGCACAGCGCAGATACAGATCAAAACGCACATAGCCGCTGCAATAAGACCTATTATTGTTTTCCTGAGCCTTACCTTCTTACCGGTGTTATTTACAGTACTATTTACGGCCTTATTAGAACCGGATACATCGACCATTCCGGTGAAACCTTCTGCCATATGTGCTTCTATCTGTTCCTTCAGGTTCAAAAGCTGCTCAGATCTTGCAACCGGAACTCTAAGTTCCATCTCGTCCGCAAGCTGCTTCATAGATCTTGTTCTAAGTTTGGGATTCAGAACAAGTCCATGCATAAGGGCATTCTCCTGGTCTTCAAGGATAACAGCGCCAAGCGCTGAGGGCTTTTCAAGCTGATCATCTCCTACTCTGTCATCGGCACTGCAGGGATTAACTCCAGTCAGCATATAATAAAAAGTTGCGCAGAACGAATAAACATCTGACCATGGGCCAGATGGCATCCCTTTCTGATACTGCTCTATAGGAGAATATCCCTGGCGCAGAACCAGGATCTCATCATCTTCTTCGACCTTATCAAAACGGCTTGCAGAGCCAAAATCAAGAAGTTTTGCTCTTCCATCCGGAAGAACCATAATATTGGACGGACTTATATCACGATGAACAAGCCCTCTCTCATGTATATGTTCAAGGACTTTGATAACCGGACTAAGCATCTTATAACAAAAATCGAAATCAACGTCCGGATTACGCTTACGGAACTGCTCAAGAGTCATTCCCTCGAGATATTCCATAACTATATATACTGTATTGTTCTGATTGAAAATATCACTGACTCTGACAACACCCGGGTCATCTGCAAAATCGCCAAGTGTACGCGCCTCCAGAAGGCACTTGCTCATTTCGTGATTGTAGACAGATTTTTTAGATGGATTGATTAAAACTACATTACCAGATTCGTTTGAATCCCTTTTTACAAGGCGATCCGGATAGAATTCCTTGATCGCAACCTTCATATCAAGGCGCAGATCACAGCAGCTATAGGTAATGCCGAATCCGCCCTGTCCTATAGCTGCTCCTATATAGTATCTATCCTGCAGAACTGTTCCGATCTGCAGCATATATTCATTGTTCTTAACGTTAACGTCTTTACCGCAAAAACCACAATGTGCAAAGTCATCAGGTATCATTTCCTGACAATGCGGACATCTGATAACCCCCATTTATGCCTTCCTCCAACAACTGCGATGTAATTCAGGCAAATTTCACACTGAGCCTGATATTACCTACTATTATTTCTGTCCCCGAGTAGATCGCAGCGCTTTCTTCAATTTTCTGGCCATTAACAATAACCGGATTAGTCTTGCTCTTATTCTCGATATATGTCTTACTTCCGGAAGGATAAATGCGGCAGTGAACGCCTGACACTGTATCATCATAATCAAGACATACCTGATTGCTCTTATCAAATCCGATAGAAACACCTGCATCTGTCAGCGGCATTTCAAATTTGACCTCTGGCCTGTCCATATCGCCTATCCAAAGCTTACATGGTGCATCAAACAAAAGCATTGTATCACCTGATGCCCTATCGCCTATCTCAACAAACTTAGTACGATGAACATTATCTGTTGCCATTACCTTCTTACCACTACCACTTTTGGGCACATTGGCATTAACATCGTTATTATTACTTTTTGTATTAGAATTATTCTTGATATATACCAGTAAAACTACAATAAATGCTATAAGAAGCACTATTATAGCAACCAGAACATACCAGTATTTCTGAGCTATTACCATCATTTTGAAGTCCTTTCACTCTTAGACAGAAGATATCTCATCTGTTCTGCAAGCTTGACTGTTTTATCAAGGTCATCTTTTAAAGAGTCAATTACAACATCTTCCTTAACACGGAACATGTCTGCTTCTTCGCCCTTCCATGAATCAAATGTCTTTTCATCACTTTCTTCAAGAACATATAATACATCCTTTTTGAGAGAATCAGCAAGTTCTTCAAACTTCATTGCTCTGTCTTTCAAAAGTTCAGGAGTGATCGAATTTTTATCAGCCATACAAACACCTCTATTTTCAGTCTAAAAGATCAGAATCGAATACTTCTGTCTTAGCACTTGTCTTTGTAACTTCAGGAAACTTGGCAGCATAATCCTGTGCTTCATCAATGATATCTGAAAAAATATCCTGATGCACATCTGCACTCTCGCTTCTCCAGTAACCATTCATACTGTTTACTGTATTTTTTAATTCTTCTATTTCTTTTTTCATATTACTCATAGACTATTACTTAATCTCCTTGTACGTTGATAGAAGAAATCACATCACGAACTTCGTTCTGCATTCTTTTGTAATTATCAGCAGCAAAACGTATGCAGCGGCTGTACTCTTCAAGTCCTGCTACAACATTATCTCCCTGCTGCTTAAGGTCTTCAGGTTCGTCTTTGCGTAAGTTCTGTATTCTTGTAAGATGCTCAGAAACCGAACGTGAATCACGTACGAGCTGATCTATATCTACAACTATTCTGCTCAATTGTCTTCTCCTCCTATATTCTGAAGCTTGTCACCACGAACAATACGTTCATAGGAAGAACGAAGAGGCTCAAGATCATTGAGGATTCCAAGTTCTCTTCCCTTGATGATAAAGCCTGTGCCGTCTGAATGATCAGCAATAAGCTTCTCTCCATCTTCGTAAATTCTGGATATGCTATGAAGCGCGATTCCTGTCTGTCTTATCATTAGAATATCCTTAATGAGACATGCATTTATTTCGCGTGCCATAGTGCAAATATCATCGAGACCATCATAGGTTTCAAGTTCCTTGATAAGTCTTTGAAGTTCCAGTGATCTGTTTTCCAGCTTCTTACAGATTTTTACTCTGCTGTCAGCTGCTTCTTTTAAGATATCTGTATCTACTCTCATATAAACTCCTAAAACAACATAAGGCGCTCTGCGCTGCGTACCCCTTGCTCGGAAAGCGTTCTGTTTTTTTTCAAAATACTGTTCTGTGTCACTGAGCAAAGCATGAGATCATCATCTTCTCCCAGCATTTCACACTGTTCCTTCTGGCACAGGATATCTTTGATCTCTGTTATAAGTTCAAGAACGCTCTTGGACTCATCCAGACTGAACTGATAATGTCTGTCAAGCGACACAACCTGCAAATCTACAAGTATCATATATTTGCCCACATCTTTTCGTAAACCGGCCATACTTCCATTCCTTCATCATCTGAAAGAATATCTCCTGCCGGGCACTCAATGCACCACTCACCATATCTTCCGCGAAGCAGCATACTGTACTTGGTCATCTGGCCATCGCTTCCTCTCATGTATGACATGGCAAATACCGGAGTAAGTCCTGAACTTTTGCCGGCATCTTCCATCCATGCTTCAAGATCCACAAGATCCATTCTTCTTACAGCTCTTAAATTCTCGCGTTCAATATCTTCAGGATCTACGGCCCTTACATAATCGTTGGTTGCCTCTTCTGACTCCGGAAGATTCTCTTCAAGATCAAATGTTGATCTGATCCACTCTTCAAAATAATCCTTGTCAAAAGAAGTAAGTCTGATCCTGTCTTCTCTGTGGCTGTCAGCTTCTACTAATGTCACTTTGGTATTAGAGAAGTAAATGAATTTCTGATCCATCTCTTTATCATGTGGAACCAGAAGTATTACTCTATCTGCAGCAATAAGAGGTTCCAGAAATTCCATAGCCTCCTCTGATGGATGTATATCATCAGATCTCATTGCTTCTTCTTTTTTATCTTCATCAAGTACATCTTCATTTACAGGAACTTCAAGAAGTCCGTCTCTTGCAAGTCTGAATGCACTTGAAAGCATCTGAAGATCATCTATTTCGTTTGCCTTTGGCAGAGCAAGTGTACATATTCTGTCCTTTTTCGCAGATAAAAGAAGGACCGAAAGATCAAGTCTGCTCATTATATATCCGCTATTCATTCTCAATTCCATACTCTTTGACTTCCTTCTTATATGTTCTTGAAACAGGTACCTGGTCACCGTTCTTCATTAAGATGTAATTCTCTGCCAATACGATGCTGTCTACGTGGAGCATATTGATCACATAACTTCTGTGGCATCTCATGAAATGCTTTGGAAGTTTGGAGATAAGCTCATCCAGTGTGCCATATATACCGTATTCCTGATCCTTGATCCTTATAAATACCTTCTTATCTCTTGCTTCCATATAATCGATAAGATCAAGCTGAAGATACTTCTGAGCGTGTCCTGTATAGACGCTTATCATCTGACCTCTTGTCTTGGACAACTTGTCAGCAATAAGCTCAAAGGACTCATCAAGGACCTTCTTAAGACCTTCCTCTTCATATGGTTTAAGTACAAGTGCGTCAGGAGCTATACCTGCTCTGACATAAAGCATGGGATTAGTTCTTCCTGAAGCAAACAGCAAAAGGAATGCAGAAGGGTTCCTTTTCCTAAGCTCTAGAAGCTGGTTACCGGCTCCTTTGACCATAGTGTCCCAGGCAATAAAGTCATGCTTGTTTACTGCCTCGACTCTCTCGATAGCATCGGAAAGGAATTCTGTATAGCAGTAATCCCAATAGTCATCTGTATATCTTGCCGCATAAGACGGAACAAGCTCTTTTAACAGACGAGTTTCCAATTTACTTTCCATCAATGAAAGATAATAAATCATTTTTACCTCATTTATTATTAACGTATTATTTCAGCATCAGCTGTGATCCACCTCTTAAGCAAGCGGAATCACAACCTGTACTGAACCCTTATCACTATATGATGATGTTACACCGCTTCCAGGCTTTCCGGCTGCTGTAAGCTTCCTGTATGGTATTCCATCAAATCTGAGTATGCTCTGAGCATCAGCCATACCACCAAGATGTATACCATTTTTGTAGGAAACAAATGATTCGTATACCGAAAGTCCGGCAGCATCTATCCTCTTTTCATCGTCATATGCCGCAAAGAAGTAAATATCTAAAAGGTTACCCTTCTCAAAGAGATTGGTAATAGCACCTGCCAGATTGTGTGTTGCTCCTTCGGGGCCATGCATCATCTGTGCAAAACTTACAAGGTCATCAATAAAAACAAAGATAGGTTTACTTGTATTTCTGATCTCGCCAAGTATCTCCTCATCGCTCCTGCCTTCGCCCTTAAGTTTTGTCTTAACAGCGTTTCTTTCCTTAAAAGCAGGAATGATATTTGTAAGCCACTCGACAGCTTCATTAACATCTGATACATATCCAAAGCCCATGTTTTCAGCATCGCTCTTAAGCTCTTTCCTTCCGGAAGTCTCAAATACTGTAACTTCCATAGGAGCTTTCATCAGACATGCTCTAAGCAGGATACGCAACAGATTGGTCTTACCACTTCTGGGTCTGCCACTGATCAGATATAAATATGTCATATCAAGGTCTATACTCTCGATACGTGCACTTGTAATATTATAACCGATAGGAAGCAATCCTGCATCAACATTTACCAATGATTCCTTAAACAAATTCCATGTCGGCTTGTCAGGAATAAATGGTATAGCCATCGCCTTAGGTCCATCATAAGAACCAGTCTGCATTTTAAGGACGTCTCGGATTGCTTCTGATCTTGAAAGCTCATCTCCACTGCATGCAAGCGCTGTCTGGAATTCGAGGGTATGGCCTGATGATAATATAAGACCTCTTCCTGCGATTCCACCCTGAGGAGTGATCTCGATCTGGGAAGTTCTGAGAACATCCATATATCCGATCTTATCTGCCATCTGGAGGCAAAAGATATTTCGAATACTGTCAGACATACGTCCCGGAATATCCCTTATTCCAAATCCGCTTCCAGAGATCAGAAGGTAGATTCCAACTGAAGCACACTCTCTTGCTATCTGCATAAGAGCATCATCGTATGCACCTTCTGTCTTCTCGCGGAACGAAGCCATATCGTCTATTACAAGTATGATCGCAGGATCCTTGAATCCCTTTTCAGATCTTACCGCATCAAAGCCTGCTCCCACATATTTCTTTCTTCTCCTTGCGATCTCATCCTGGATCATGCAGATAAGATTAGGAATTCGCTGGGAATCAGAATCATATACTACCCCACCTGTATGAGCATCATCTTCAAATACCTCAAACATTCTTCCGCCAAAGTCAAGAATATAAGCATTGAGCATTGAAGGGGCATAGCTCTGGTATAGCGAGTATATGACTGTCTGTAAAAATGTGCTCCTGCCGCTAAGCGTCATACCGCAAACCGCAGTATTACCGCCTCTTGAGAAGTTAATGATAAGCGGCATCTGATACTGGTTAACAGGATCATCAATAAGACCAACATAGGTCTTGATATCTGCGTTATTTGAAACTCTGGGCCATCTGCCGTTATGCCATGTTGATCCTTTATATCCGTCAAGCTCAGGAAGTGAGAGCTGTGAAGGAAGCTCAGGAAGCCACAATGGCGTATTACTGTGAAGTTTAAGCTTTTTAGCTGTATCGATAATATACTCAATAACAGTCTCAAGCTGGGACTTCTCTCTTCTCTGAGGAAGTCTTATATTCTCCATCTCAGATCTTTCAATGATCCTGTCTGCAAGAACATCGCCATCATTAATAAGCTCCGGCTCCTGACTAAGTATCTCATCACGGAGTCTTACAAAGTTAAGGTAGAGCATATCTTCGTATGCTGTTCCGCTTCGAAGTCCCCTGTCCTTAACAAGCCCAAGTATGAACTCATGACGAAGAGCAGCCTTACGACGGCTTTCGAGATAGTTACCAATAAGACCTTCACGACCTGTATTAGTAAGGAGTCTGGCAGTGATCTTGTGATTACTTCCATCTCTGTCGTAGGCCTGGCCTGTATATCCTGACTGGAACTCTTTATAAAGTTCATCGCTTCCAACCTGAAGGATAGCTCGTCCTGTATTTGACAAGAAGGCTGCATCAGACTTATGAAGCATCTCGATACTGTCCTTCTGGTCCTGAACACGAAGACATATCCTGAACTTGGAGTTACTCCAGATATTATCATCTACTGTTCCTGACGGCTTCTGGGTAGCCAGAACAAGGTGTACACCAAGGCTTCGACCGATCTGAGCGACACTGATAAGCTCACGCATAAAATCAGGCTCTTCAGCTTTGAGCTGGGCAAATTCGTCAATGATTATGAGAAGATGCGGAAGCGGAACCTTGGTCTCGCCATTTTTATAAAGCCTTGTATACGCATCAATATTATTAACACCGCTTTCTATGAAAAGACGCTGTCTTCTGCGGTTCTCACTCTTTATAGCCACCATGGCGCGGCGAACAAGAGGACCTGACAGATTGGAAATCTGTCCTGCAACATGCGGAAGCTTTGCAAAAGCATTACCCATTCCGCCGCCCTTATAATCGATAAGGAAAAAGGCTATATCTTCAGGGCTGTATTCTACTGCGAGTGAAAGTATCCAGGTCTGAAGAAGCTCAGACTTACCACTACCTGTAGTACCTGCAATAAGGCCGTGAGGTCCATGATACTTTTCATGAAGGTCAAGTATACATGGGCGTCCACCTGCTATCTGACCTATGCAGCCTCTGATACCTTCATAGGTTCTGTTTCTGCGCCATCTATCTTCAATGTGAAGGTCTTCAGGGACCATCACACCGTACATATCAAAAAAGCTGACTTCATCAGGAATCTCACCGCCGCCGCCTTCATTATCTACAACAACAGTAGAAAGAGTTCCGGAAAGTTCATATAAGATCTCGGGACTTATACTATCGAATTCGATCTCGCAGCCGTTACTTTTACCTTCGCGAATATAGTACATTCCCTTGAAATCATTATCATTTTCAATTACAAGGTTGCAGGCATTAGGAAGGTCTGCAACATCCTCAGCCATAAGAAGCGTGGTTACAAACGGTGCATTCTCATGATCAAAAAGGTACTTGGTTATAAGCTCTCCTTCAAGAAGAGACTGATCCTCTACTATTACCACATAGTGAGGGTGGTCTTTCTCAGGATTCTTTGAGTATTCTCTGAATACAGAGGTAAGATCATAGCATACGTCGCTGATCTCCTCCTGTTCAAAGGCAATATATCTTCTCTTTCTGTCTTCAGACCATACGTGCGGGAACCAAAGTCCGAAGGACCAGGAATCATTATTGCCTGAAATATCATTAGCTGTAAGGAAAGCAAGCTTTACATCTGTATAGCAGTTCTGAGTAGTGATCTGGGCTATAAGATCATAAACGATCTGATAAGAGCCTCTTTTACCATTGCCACCAACTATACCAATAAGATTCTCGCTTGAAAGGTCAACACATACAGGCACATCTTCAAGCATCCTGTACTTCTTGGCTATATCAAGACATCTTTTATCAAGCTCATCATCATAAAAGACATTATCGCTTTCAGGAAGCTCTATCTTCATCTGAAGCGGAATAGTGCCTTTACCGATCCTGTGATACAGAAAGTCCTTATGAGTTGTATTTCTACTCCAGAGATTGTCAGGAAGGCCTTTTCTGCAATCGCAGGCTTCCTGTGCACTTGGATATCTGTCATTGAGGATCTTTCTGTTTCCTTCACTGCTTGATGCGATCTTCTCTTCCATCACATCAAGATAATCCGAGTAATCATTACGGATACGCTTTATCTCTTTTGAAACTCTGGTATGAGGAATTACTGAATCATTAGCGATCATATGCGCATTAGAAGGAAGATGCTTTAAGATGATCTCATCAGAAAAAAGCCTGTCCATATTACGTGGTGGTCTGTGATAGACAACCTTGTAATTATCAGACATTCCAAAAGAATCCCTTACCTGCTGATCAGCAGAAAAGCCATTAGCTTCATCCGACTTGCATTTGATCTGGGAAAGCATACCTGACAAAACGGTATAAGAAGTCTGATCTATAGCAAGAACATCTCCTGCATAGACCATGTAAAGTCCCCATATATTGATCCTGTCGCCAAATAAAAGCTTTCTGGAACCATGTATAGCAATATCATTAATAAATGTTCCATTAGTACTCTTATCTGTCAGTATCCATCCGCCGTCATTGATATCAGCTTCCATTACTGCATGAACAGAGGATATAACCTCTCTTTCTGATATAAGAAAAGAATACTTGATATCACATTCATCTGAGCTTCCAACCGAAAGCTTGACTATGTTCTTAAGGTCATACTTTTTATAGGCAATAAAGGGCTTTTCTTTTTCCCTGACCATTACAGCAAGACGTTCGCCGTATCTGGTACGCAAAGAAAGGCTATCGCCCTCTTTCAGGTCGCAGCCGTCGTAATTATCTATCTGGCATAACGGAAGCTTTAATTGATTCACTTCATCTGAAGATAAAAATCTCCAGCTTCCCCCTATATTTTCCAAAAGAACCGCTACATCTTCTTCAATTCGAAACTTCCTGCTCTCTATTCGAAGCGCAAGCCTCTTATTAGAGCCAGCCGGAAGTACGAATTCTTTAAAAGCACTTTTGGAATATATCGTGATAACTATACTCATATCTTATCCTGCATATCCAATAATGTGTTTTAGCGCTTATTTTCTTTTCTTAGCCCATGTGACCTCATAACGTCCTCTGTCGAGAACTTTACTAAAATCATCATAGCAAAGAGGTTTGTCAAAAAGGAATCCCTGAGCTCTGCTGCATCCAAGTCTAAGAAGAAAATCTACCTGCTCACACTTATCAACTCCCTCAGTAATGACCTTAAGTCTTAACATACGGGCCATAGCGATAACAGAACCAACGATAGCTTCATCTTCTCTTGTAAGATCAGCCCTGTCGATAAAAGATTTATCGATCTTGATCTCACTGACAGGATATTCACGGATAACGGATAATGATGAATAGCCTGTTCCAAAGTCATCAATAGAAGTAGAGATATCGTTATCTCTCATCTGCCTAAGGAATGAAAGCAGTCTTTCCTGCTCATCGGAATAAGCTGTCTCCGTCACCTCAATAATGATCTCATCCTTGTCAATGCCGTATTTATCTATAATATCAGTAATCCTTGAAGAAATATTGGGTATCTCCAGATCTCTCTTTGAAAAATTAACAGAGATCGGAACTACAGTCTTGCCTTCCCTCTTTCTTTCTTCAAGCATCTGGCAAACCTGTCTTAATATATAAAAATCAAGCTCACTGATCCTTGTAGACTTCTCAAGTATCGGAACGAAAGCATCAGGTGCCAGCATCGTTCCTCCATAATTCCATCTTACAAGAGCTTCTGCACCTACTACCTCACCCGTTTCAAGATTAACCTTAGGCTGATAATAAGTAGTAATGTCGCCATTATTGATAGCACTTGTAAGTCCGTCATATATCTGTTTGTCAAAAAAGATCTCATCCATGATCTCAGGTGTAAGCCATACGACATTCTTACGTTTTCTTCTTGCGTAATTAAGCGCCGCACCAGGCTGACCTATTATTTCTCCTGGATGATGTATCTTCCTTGCTTCAAGATCAAATACACCAATTGTAGCTCTTATGATAACAGGTATCTTCTTTCCCTTGTATACACCATATGTCTCAATTGCTTTTATCTGGTTCAGGAAATACTCTGCTCTGTTCTTCTTTATAAAAGCAACAAAGTTATCACCGCCAAGATGACCTACTTCCTCACCTTCATCGATTCTCTTTTTAAGTTCTCTGCCATAACGTTTGAGAATTGCATCAACTTCTTTTTCACAGAATTCGTAATTAAGAAGACCAAAACCACGCAGATTAAAATAAAAAGACGTGTAGTCATCGTACGAACGCTTTTTGACATGAGCTATAACTCTTGCCATATAGCCCGCCTGATTGGGAAGCCCTGTGACTTTTTGGGTAATGTAAGCCTTTTGAAGTCCTTTCCCAAGGTACATTCTCTCTACATGTATATACATTTCAGAAAGAAAAGCTTTAAGATGCTCTGCTTCCTCCTCTGTAAAGTGTCCATCTTCTGCTGTTGATGTACACAAAAAACAGATATTATTGTCAGCAGGCCCAAAAGAAAATTTCTCCTGATAATCAGAAACAACCGCTTCCCTGTCCTTGATAAACAAAGGACGGGAAACGATCTTCTTCTCCAGGATATAATTGTTTTCCCCCGGTATTAATGTTACTTCTAATACTACTTTCCCCAATGGCAACCAGTTCGATACTATTCCAAAAGCTTCCTGTGAGATCTTTGTAGAATTCTCATTCTTCAATAAAACCTCAGAAAACTCCTGATATACCCTGCCAACTACTACCTCTTTCAAAATTACCTTTATCCTTTCCCGATAAGCTTCCAGTTATATTACCCTTCGAGAGTATCAACAATTGTCGGAAGGAACTGTTTCTTACGGGACACTACGCCTTGAAGATATGCTCCTTTATTTTTTGTTTCAACTGAAAATCCGTTTTCTATTATTGTTTCCGCTCCATTACCTGCAAACACAACATCCGACGATTCCTTTAATATGTTGGTCAGCAGGAAGAAAATCATATCAATACCGTCTGCCTTAAGAGTCTTATCCAGCTCCGGTATGACTTTCTGCTTGATCTCGCTAAGCTCTTCTGCACTCATGGAATTGATCTGTCCGATGCCGATGGTCTTGTTATCAACTGTAAATTTCTTGAAATCCTGATGAATGATCTCAGGAACAGTCTTTGATCCAAGATTACTTCCGGCATGGAACATTTCCATGGCAAAAGCTTCTGCATCAACGCCGGCTATCTTTGAAAGCTCAGCACCTGCATTTCTGTCAATCTGAGTACATGTAGGGCTTCTGTACATAAGAGTATCAGACAGTATCGCAGCCATAAGAAGGCCCGCTGTCTGAGGATCTATATCAACCTGATTCTCTTTATACATAAGGTATACGATAGTAGAAGTAGAACCAAGTGGCTGATTTCTGAAAAATACAGGCGAAGATGTAGAGATCGTTCCGAGTCTGTGGTGATCGATGATCTCTAAAAGCTCTGCAGACTCTATACCGTGTACTGCCTGATTCTTTTCATTATGATCGACAAGTATGAGCTGTTTCTTCCTTGCACCCAGGAAGTTACGACGTGAGATCATACCTATGTACTTGTCATCTTCATCAAGTACAGGGAAATAACGGTGACGCTCCTGCGCCATTACTTCCTGTATATCTTCTATATAGTCATCCATGTGGAAGGAAACAAGTCCCTCGCTCTTCATGAAATGCTCGATAGGCATACTACTGTTGACAAGTCTTGATGCCGTGAATGTATCATGTGGAGTTGTAATGATACGGCAGTTATGGGCAACAGCCTGTTTCTGAATTGTCTGCGCAACTTCTGCACCGTCACATACGATGATGCAGTCTGCATCCATTTCAAGAGCACAAAGCTGGGTCTCGTAACGGTTACCAAGAATAACAACGTCACCTGAATCGATGATATTCTCCATAACCTCAGGGCTTGCAGCAGCAACTACTACTTTACCCTTTTCAACGTTGCCGTTTTCATCACCAACGATCATCTTACCATCAAGGGTCTTAACGATGTTTCTGTAAGATGTCTTGGCATCCGACAGAATATCTGAATCATAAACATCCATGTAAGATGTAACGATATCATTAGTCGTAATAATACCCTGGAGCTGATCATCCTTGGTAACACAAACTGTTACAACTCCGGCATTACGCATGATCTCCCATGCATCTTTAAGCGAAGTCTCTCCGGATGCACCCGACAGGTTTCTGATCTCCAGATCCTTGACCTGAGTTCTAACATCAGTAAGCATCTGGGGCTTATCAACTCCAAATCTGTCAAGAACATAACTTGTCTCTTCATTAAGATGTCCGGCCCTTCTTGGCTCGAAGGCTCTTCCGGTAACAATTGTTTTAAGCCTTGCATAAGCAATAGCTGCACAAACGCTGTCTGTATCAGGATTCTTGTGTCCGACAACAAATACAGGACGTTCTTCTTTCATAATAATATCCTCATGTTTATAATGGTCCATCCACTGAAATCCAGGACCGATCTATGTTTCTTTGTTTTTAAATATCTTCAGTCAATAATCCAGACTTATTATATCATAGATTTTCGTAAAATTTTTCGTAAAAATAACGACTTAATTGTTCTTAATCTGCATAATTTATCCTAAGGCCCTTAGGATAGTGGTTTTTGAGCCTTCTTCCGTCACTCTTGGCCCAGCCTATGCTGCAGCCATCCGCAGTAATAAGATACCAGGCATTTTCAAGGCCGGCGCTAAGTGTAAGACCGGATGTAAAGTCCTTTATCTCCTGGCTGTCTGCCGGATAATCCACGCTATGCTTCACATCTTCTATTCTTAGGAAAAGAGCCAGTGAATGAGAAGGTTCAAATCTGTCTTTTTTTATAGTTCCAAGATGAAGTCCGGGACGCATGACCTTAAGCCTGTCTGTTGAAGGCATAAGGGGCGGAGCCAGATATACATTATCACCGAAGGTGAACAAAGTTCCGTAAAGTCTGGACGAACCTTCCTCTGTCAAAACTTCACCTGTAAATTCTTCCCAAAGCTTTGCTGCCATATCAAGAGCATTTCCGCCTTTGGAAGAGCCTTTGAGAGCTTTGCCTGCATTTTTGTCCATAGCTCTTCTGTCTTTGGCTTTGAGTTTCTTTTTGTTTTCCTTCTTTACTTCCGCTCCTGGCAGAGCATCTGCTGCTTCATTGCCAGTCAGATCAGAAAGCCCCTTAGAGGAATCGGTATTATTGTCAGAGCTATTCTGCTCTTTAGCACTCAGGTTCTTCTGCTCAATCTTAATGCCTCGCTGGAATCCGCCTGGGCAGTAGGTTACAGGCTCAGCATCTGCATCTTTGACCTCTGACTCATTAGCTCTTTCAAGTACTGCAAGAAAATGACCTTCTCCCTTAAGATGGTGAGGCCAAAGTCTTATACAGCTTGATAACTGCTGTGTGATTTCCTGTGAAGGCTGATCGTGCCAGGTTCCTTCATCAGCACTGTCAATAAGCGCCCATTCTGGATTACCTCTGTCCATTCCTTCAAAGAGAGGTACTTCGCACACTTTAAACTCAGGATGTCTTAATAAGAACCTGTAGATAGTTCCCTCATCTTCATCAGGAGCAAATGTGCAGGTAGAATATACAAGCCTTCCATTTGGCGCCAGCATTGCCGCAGCATTATCAAGGATTCCGTCCTGCCTGTCAGCGCAGAGTCTGACATTATCAGGCGACCAGTTGGTTACAGCATCCTCATTTTTCCTGAACATACCTTCACCTGAACATGGTGCATCGATCAGAATCCTGTCAAACCATCCTTCAAAGCGGGATGACAGATTCTCCGGAGTCTCATTTAAGACCATAGCATTAGAAATGCCCATTCTTTCTATGTTCTCAGAAAGGATCTTGGCTCTTCCTGCATTTATCTCATTAGAAATAAGTACTCCCCTACCCTGCATTCTTCCGGCTATCTGAGTACTCTTTCCTCCGGGAGCTGCGCACAGATCAAGGACTCTGTGACCAGGCTTTGGATCAAGGTAGGCAACCGGTGACATGGCACTTGGCTCCTGAATATAATAAAGGCCTGCCATGTGAAGCGCAGACTTCCCCGGCTCGTCCTCATCCTTGTACACAAAACCATTCTCTTCCCATAATATGTCTTTGGTCTCATAAGGCAGCTTACCTTTAGCCTCATCCCTTCCGCCCTGGAGCTTTAGCGGATTAAGGCGAAGTGCCTTACTTCTCTCACATTCAAAAGAGACCAGAAACGCGTCGCATTCCTGGCCCAGCATGTATTTCATTCTATTTATGAACTTATCTGGGAGCATTTAAATCCTTCCGTAAATAAACCTTTTATCTTCATTCGGCACTAGTACTGCTTTGCCGGTACTTGTCCAAAGAATTGATCGGCTTATTTACTATTCTCCTTAATGTACTTCTTGATTCCAGCAAAGGTGCTGGCACTTATTATATGTTCGATCCTGCAGGCATCTGTTTCTGCTGTCTGCTCATCAACGCCGGCAGTGAGCATCAAAAATTTAGTAAGACTGGTGTGTCTGTCATATACATTCTTGGCTTTCTCTGTGCCAAGTTTTGTAAGGACAAGTTCTCCGTCCTCGCCTACTGTCAGATATCCATCTTCCTTAAGGATACCTACAGCCCTTGATACACTTGGTCTGGAAAAATTAAGTTCGTTAGCTACATCTACAGAACGAACACTTCCATTTCTTTTCTTTAATATATATATAGTTTCGAGATAATCTTCCCCTGATTCGTGCATAATTAATGCCCCCTGTCTTTTATAATATGTAAATAAATCATCAAAAATATGTTAGCATATACTAACCATCTTCACAAGGCAATAACAGCTCTTTATTCTAAAACATTTATAAAATGTGCGCAACTTCAAATCATCATAGAATCTATCATGAATTCAGAATATACCGTAACGAGTACAAGATCAAAACAGCTATGCCATTAATTCAAAAAGAGCCGAAACAAGTTCGACTCTTTTATTGTTTTCATTTTAGGTTATGCAACTTCGCAAGCATCATTTTGCGAAATCTGTTGCTCTGCTCTCGCGGATGACATTGACTTTGATCTGTCCAGGGTATTCCATCTCAGCTTCAATCTTCTGAGAAATATCATGTGCCAGAATAACCATATCGGCATCTGTAACCTGATCCGGAACTACCATTACACGAACTTCACGTCCTGCCTGAATAGCATAAGAGCTTTCAACGCCCTTAAAGCTGTTAGTGATATCTTCAAGCTGTTTAAGTCTTGTGGTATATGTCTCCAGCGTCTCTCTTCTTGCACCAGGACGAGCTGCAGAAATAGCATCTGCTGCCTGTACCAGAACTGCAATCAGAGACTGAGGTTCAACATCACCATGGTGTGCCTCGACAGCATTGGTGATCAGAGCTGACTCCTTGTACTTGCGACAGATATCTGCACCCAGCTGTACATGTGAGCCTTCCATTTCATGGTCAACGGCTTTACCGATGTCATGAAGAAGTCCTGCTCTCTTAGCGATACGGATGTCAAGGCCAAGCTCGCCTGCCATCAGACCGCACAACTGAGATACTTCAATCGAGTGTTTAAGAACATTCTGCCCATAACTTGTACGGAATTTAAGTCTTCCGAGAAGTTTGATGATTTCAGGGTGAAGTCCATGAACTCCAGCTTCCATTGATGCTGCTTCGCCTTCTTCTTTGATCTGAGTGGCAACTTCCTTCTTTGCCTTCTCAACCATTTCCTCAATTCTTGCAGGATGGATACGACCATCTACGATGAGTTTCTCAAGAGCAACTCTCGCAACTTCACGACGGATAGGATCAAAACCGGAAATAACGACAGCTTCAGGTGTATCATCAATGATAAGATCAACACCTGTCATGGTCTCGAGTGTACGAATATTACGACCCTCTCGTCCAATAATACGTCCTTTCATTTCGTCGCTTGGCAACTGAACAACTGAAATAGTAGATTCAGAGACATGGTCTGCGGCGCATCTTTGGATGGCTCCTATCACAATCTCCTTAGCCCTCTTATCAGCTTCTTCCTTAGCCTCGGCTTCGATGTTCTTGATCATGACTGCCGATTCATGCTTAACATCATCTTCAACGATCTTGAGTAAGTATTCTTTAGCCTGATCAGCTGTAAGTCCTGAGATCTTCTCAAGTTCCTTACGTCTCTCCTCATCAAGCTTCTGAATCTCCGCGGTCTTCTTTGTAAGATTTTCCTCGCGGGCACTCAGGCTCTGCTCTCTTCTTTCGATCGCTTCTGATCTCTTCTCGACATTCTCCTCTTTCTGCTGTATACGTCTCTCAGAGCGCTGAATTTCTGCTCTGCGGTCACGAACTTCTTTTTCCAGGTCATTCTTAGTCTTCAGGGACTCTTCCTTTACCTCAAGGAGTTTTTCACGTTTCGTATCTTCTGCAGATTTGAGGGCATCGTCAATGATCTTTCTTGCTCTTTCTTCAGCACTGCCGATCTTAGCTGCGTCATTTTTCTTATGACGTGCATTGTTAACGTTAACGGTAATGATGACAGAAAGTGCAGCTACTACTACTGCTATAATTACAACCGTAGTAATACTAATACTCATTACAGGAGCACCTCCTTATTCAGTTTTCATTGTACAATATTTTGTATATCATGCCCAAAATCAGCATTTGTTTATACAATTTTACAATAACTTAAGTTTACGCCTGTAATGGCTCTCTGTCAAGGTTAGGATTATCGTCAAGTGGCATCAGAAGCACTGTTTAAGTCATCTGCTTCAGTTTCGTTTTGGCCGTTCATGGAATTTCCATGTCCACCCATTCCGCCGCCATTTCCGCCAGGAGTCATGCCTCCCATGCCGCCTCCCATGGAGGAGACGTTTCCTGAGCTTACGGAATCGAGTGTTATTTCTTCCTGCGATACACCATTTATTGAAATGGTATATGTGTTGCCAAGTTCAAGATCTGAACTACTGAACATCACTGCTGTTCCGCTCTTTGATGCAGTATACTCATAAATTATATTTCCTTCAGAATCAGTTATTGTAATAATATCACCTGATTCATATCCTTCTGAAAGTGATACAACAAAAGCGTTTTGTTCAGAAGTATCAGAGAAGGATTCAAGCATGCTTGAGCTTCCAAGTGCGATAACTGTTCCGCCTTTAACGATGAGTTCACCGCCGCTCTCTGTACCAGAATCGAGAGGTCCGTTAGCTCCGCTTTCCGGTCCATCTACAACTATGTTGCCACCATAGATGATAAGATCTCCATTCGAATCAATACCATCGCCATCTGCATTAACGTATATGTTACCACCATAGATCGCAAGGCACTGAATATCTGTTTCGGATTCTTCTGTTTCAGAGTTTTCAGCTTGAGATTCTGTTGAATTTGCTTCTGCGTCAGAGTCTTCAGCACTGTTCATTCCACCAGGGCCGCCCATCATGTTCATGGACATTGTATCTGAGCCGCCACCTGCGTTCATTCCATCATCTGATGATGTTACGCTAATATTTCCATCATAGATATTGATATAGTATGCTTCTATTCCTTCATAGCTTGTCTCGATAGTAATAGTTCCGTTCTCGATATCAAGCTGGTTTTCAGCATGAAGTCCGTCATCACCTGTACAAATAGTGATCGTGCCATCTGATATAAGCAGATCTCCATCGCTGTGGATTGCGTCGTCAGAGCTGTTGATTACTATCGTTCCACCTGAAATTGTAATCTTAGTTCCTGCTTTAATTGCTTTAGAGCTGTCGGATTCTTCGTCTTCAGTTTCTGATGCATCAACTGTTTCTACCTGGTCTGATGATTCAGAATTATCTCCGTTCATATCTGGAGCCTCGCCCATTTCTGGCATATCACCATCCATTTCAGGGGCTTCGCCCATCTCCGGCATGTCACCATTCATTTCAGGGGCTTCGCCCATCTCCGGCATGTCACCATCCATTTCAGGGGCTTCACCCATCTCTGGCATATCGCCATTCATGTCAGGTGCTTCACCCATCTCCGGTGTTTCTTCTGTGTCCGAAGATTCTGCATTATCGCCATTTCCAGGCGCATTTCCGCCATCCATATCATGCCTGCCGCCGCCCATATTTCCGCCGCCCGACATCATCTCATCTGTATGAGCTGCTGCATTTTCATATCCGCCGCCTGTTGTGATATCAAAGCTTCCACCTGATATATCCACATAAGTAACAGCAGAAATACCGTCATGATCAGCTGTAATTGTAAATTCACCACCCGTGATAGTTACATATCCTTTATCTTCATCGGAATCATTATTTGCCTTTATAGCATCATTACCCGCCGTCAGGTTTAAAATTCCATCACATATACGAACAGAGTCTTTTCCCACAAGACAATTATCATCCGCTGTAACTGTGATGTTTCCACCTGTTATTACCAGATCATCCTTACTCTTAACACCATGCCCGCCTGTTGCTGTAACATAAAGCGTTCCTGAACCATTGATCGTAAGATCGCAACTTGAATATATGGCTGCATCAACATCTGCTGCTATTGCAGCTTCTTCACTTAACCCTGCAGATTCAATTACATTCTCAGATCCTTCTTCAAGTGTTATGAACACCTTATCAGCTGCTGCCACATATATTGCTGGCAAGCTGTCATTGGTGATCGTAACTCCATTAAGTACTATCTGAACCTTTGCATCAGAAGCATTTACTATAACCTGATTGTTCTCAAGTGTGCCGCTTAAGACATATGTTCCTGCTGTTGCAATATACAGATCTCCATCAAGTTCATATGCTCCGCCACTTGTATATCCGTCTATATCACTTAAATCTATATAAATTGCTGAGGATTCTGTATAGGAAGAATCCAGATCTCTGTCTGAAAAAGCACCGTTTTCATCAGCAGATATATCAGATGTTACACTGGAAACACCTAATTTTTCAGCATTCATAAATACAATAGCAACAAGCACAGTCATCAGTGTAATTATGATACAGACTATTCCTGTGTATTTGTTATAAGACATATTTTGGTACTCCTAATCTAATGCCGCGAGTGAAACGAGTGGCTAATGATTCGATATTGGTGGAGCTCGCGACACCAATTCGCGGAGTTAGTCGTAAGATTAGCCTTTAAGTTCTTATATTACGAAATCCGCAGCAAGTGCGGATTTCTGTCTCAATGTCAAAAGAATATGTAGCTATTTTTTCTTCAAAAGCTTATTACTGATACTCACCGTTATAGCTTACAAGTACAGCGCTATCAACGTACTTCTTGTTTCCAAGAGTTGTTACAAATGTTGTGTCTTCAGAATTAAGTCTTACTTCATATGTAAGCTCGATACTGCCTTTGCGAGCTGTCTTGCCCTTAAGGATAAGTCTGTCTGTATTAGCTTTGATGAAGTCCATAACTTCTTTTTCTGCAGATTCATCTTCAAGTGATACAACAATTATATATGGTTTAACGTATGTCTTGCGGTTAACAAAAAGAACAAGAACAAGGCCGATGATAATGCTTCCGAACACTGCAAGCGGGATCATACCTGCTGCAAGAACGATACCAACTGCAATTGACCAGAACAAAAATGCTATATCAAGAGGATCTTTGATCGCAGTCCTGAAACGAACAATGGACAACGCACCGACCATACCAAGTGAAAGAACTACATTGGATGTTACTGCCAGTATTACCAGGGTCGAGATCATTGTAAGTGCTATAAGTGTTACGCCAAAACTTGGAGAATACATAACTCCCTGAAAAGTCTTTTTATAGACAAAAAAGATAAATACGCCGATTCCAAATGCCAGGGCAAGGGCGATCACCATGTCCAAAATACTTACTGATGCTACATTCTCCAAGAAACTTGATTTAAAGATATCACTGAAACTCATTTTTAATACTCCTTCTTTGAATTACTTATTATTGGTATAAAGAGATATAAATTGTATCTGCTTCATGTTTTGTATTACTTATTTCAAAATGAACCCTGATGTATTTTCGTAATCAGAACTTCATAATGCTTTAATTCATTCGAATATCCTGCATATTGCGTACTTTGAAAACGCTGTTGCTCTGGTGTCTTCAACCTGAACAATATCTCTTACGAGGTCAGGTAGGAAATTGTCCCATTTAACTTCAAGGACTATCACATCCGGAGCCACAGGGATCGTTACACAATCAGGATTCAAGAAATCCGTACATCTAAGTCCACTCCTTATGTGATGATCTAGTGTCACTCGGACATTCCCTGCCGAGTAAGTAAATGGATCTCTTGTATAATCAACTATTGTCTTAGGTCTTATACCTTCATATTTCATCCCTCGGTACAGTTCCTGAACCAGAGGATGCTCATGGTCTTTCATCCATTCAAAGTCGTTATCAACTATCCTTTGACACTGCTGCGGCGTAAGAGATGCCGATTGCTTGAAGCCTATATCTACGCGCTTACTCTTTTTCTCCAGATGAATGACGGATGTATCAAGGTTGTAATAGCGAATACGATATTTATCACGGTCTCTTACGCCGTCCAACTTCTCTTTCAAAGCTCTGTCATCATAAGAATCAAAGTAAAGGCTTCGGATCATATACTGGCCGGTAGGGCCAACATGCTTATCCTGTTTTAATACAGCCCGCAACCTTTGTCGCAAAACGTAGTAGTCTGCCAGGCTTATACAGTGTTTGATTTCGTGTCTTCCTTGCATATGTGTCTTCCTCCATGCCTTTCGTTTCACACGTTGCTCGTCTATGAATGTCATTTTACGCACCCTACCTAAATTCAACATAAATAAAATCTAAAACAATAATTATTAATTGGGCATAGCGGAGGATTCCTGAGGGTGGAAATTAAAGTAAAAGGAGCGTTATAGAAAAAAGCTCCCACGGCATGCCGGGGAGCAGTTATTTTGGGATGTATTAGTCTATATCCATAGCTTTGTATATAAGTTCTGTGCTATAGCCTTTTCTATATAAAAAGGCCATGATCTTTTGTTTTTCTTTATATTCCAGATCAGGAGAATAGTGTTTTTTATTTAGTAGGTGCTTGATCTGTTCTAGTTCTACG
>JAEEGL010201820.1_pt1 | contig 26370 bp, 22 predicted proteins | sample 9134231 | NCBI WGS metagenome assembly JAEEGL01 (sample SAMN16246548, study PRJNA631951) | gut metagenome | biome: gut microbiome; feature: rumen; material: fiber-attached | host: Bos | place: Iran: Karaj | collected 2018-10
CCGTCTCGTTATCGCGACGATGGACATCGAGGAGATCATCGCCGATCGCGACAAGTTCCTCGCCAGCGTTTCCGCCAACGTCGAGGCCGAACTCCGCAAGATCGGTCTGAAGCTGATCAACGTCAACGTCACCGATATCCGCGACGAGTCCGGTTATATCGAGGCGCTTGGTAAGGAAGCGGCCGCGAAGGCCATCAACGATGCGAAGAAGAGCGTCGCCGAGCAGAACCGTTACGGTGAAATCGGTAAGGCCGAGGCCGACAGGGACAAGGACATCCGGATCGCCGAGACCGCCCGTGACACCCGTATCAAGACCGCCGATGCCAATGCCAAGGCCGTCGAGGGTGAGAACAGCGCCAAGATTGCGATCGCGAATTCCGATGCTACCCGCCGCGAGAAGGAGGCCGAGGCTGCCCGCATCGCCGTGGCTGCTGAGAAAGTCCAGGCCGCAAAAGCTCTGGAGGAGGCTTACAAGTCCGAGCGCGACGCCGAGCTTGCCCGTGCCGACAGGGAGAAAGCGACCCGTCAGGCCAATATCGTGGTGCCTGCCCAGATCGACAAAGAGAAAGCCATCATCGATGCTGAGGCAGAGGCTGAGAAGGTCCGCCGGATGGCAAAGGGTGAGGCCGACGCCATTTTCGCGAAGATGGACGCCCAGGCCCGCGGTGCCTTCGAGATCCTCTCCAAGCAGGCCCAGGGTTTCAATCAGATGGTATCCGCCGCAGCAGGCGACCCTCAGAAGGCTGTTCTGATGCTCATCGCCGACAAGCTGCCCGAACTCGTCAAGACCCAGGTCGAGGCCGTCAAGGGTATCAAGATCGACAAGGTCACCGTCTGGGACGGCGCCGGTGCCGGCAAGGACGGCAAGACGTCCACCGCGAATTTCATCTCGGGGATGATGCAGTCCGTACCTCCGCTTGACGAACTTTTCAAGATGGCGGGTCTCAACCTTCCGGAATATCTTAAAGGAAAGCAGGCGGCGGAAGTCCAGGAGTAGGAGGAAGGTATGGCGATCGTAGTCAATATCGACGTAATGCTGGCCAGGCGGAAGATGTCTTCCCTTGAACTGGCCGAGAAAATAGGCATTACGCCCTCCAACCTTTCCATCCTCAAGACGGGCAAGGCCAAGGCGATCCGCGTTTCCACGATGGACGCCCTCTGCCGGGCCCTGGACTGCCAGCCGGGGGATATTTTGGAATACCGTAGAATGTAATTGCTTTACAATTAACTGTTTACAAAAAAGACCTTACTCGTTTTGGAGTAAGGTCTTTTTTGTAAACAACTGATAACCAGGTCGTTGCATTCCACGGGGTCACCCCATTGCGATGGGCCGGATGAGCACTTCGACAGCCTTGGCGGCGGGATCGTCGGCGGAGGCCGCATCGGTGATGAACAGCGTCTCGGCGTCGAAGCCCTCGAAGGAGACGCTGAGGGCGGCGCGGCCGTCTTCGGTCTGGGTATTGGTCAGGATAAGGTCGGAGGGCGGCATTCCGTAAAGGGTCTCGGCTTTGCGGATGTCCTTCAGGAGGGTGCCGACGCCAAAGCCTTCGGAGGTCTTGTAGCGCGGGCTGAATACGCGGATCTCCATCAGGATGTAGCGTCCCTCGTCATCGGGGAGGGGGAACGGATCGAGACGGACAAGGTGCTCTTCGTCCGCATAGAGGTCATAATGACGGATCTCGATATTGCCATATCCCTCTTCCGAGGTCATTTCCATCCGGCAGCCCGGGAAGTCGGCCTCCGAGGGAATCTGCGGCTGCTCGGTAACGCTCAGGCTGGCGAGGCAGTCGACAAACAGCAGGGCCGGGCCGGAGCCTTCGTGGTTGAATTTCTCCCCGTCCCAGACATATTTGAGGGCGAAGGGCGTCGAGTTCATCGCCATCTGGACGCCGGATTCCTCGGTGATGTTCGGGTGGATGTAATATCCCCACGGCATCGTGACGATGTGGGTGGATTTGACGTCATCACCATTTTTGATCCAGGGCCAGGATGCAATGGGATCGTAGAATTCGGTGTTGGCGTAAGGTTCGCTCTTCAGGCCGGTCTCCTCCATCGTCGCTTTTTTGGCATTGAAGTGATAACCGCCGGTCTTGACAGATTTCATCGGCATATCGTCGATCATCTCGCCGGAGTCGCAGAGGATGAACCAGTCGTCCTTGCCTTCCATCTTGTAGGCCTGCATCTGCACATAGCAGAAGACAGGGTCCTGGAAGCAGGTGATGGTCAACTCGTCCGGGAGATCCGTATCATAATTGATGGAGAAATTGCGCGTGTCTTCGTTGCTGCCGGAGATGTATTCGCGCTCTTTGAGGAGGGTCTCTCGGGCGGAGGCGTCGGAGAGGCTTTCGGCCAGAGAGGCAAAAGCATCGTCCGGAAGGGCCAGGAAGGCCCGCTCGATGAGGGGACGGTCAGCGCCGCGCTCGCAGCCTGCGAGGACGAGCAGGAGGGTGGAAAGGGAAAAGAGAAGACGTTTCATTTTATTTTGTTTTAGATTCCGGGTCAAGCCCGGAATGACGGTAAATGATGCGGAATGACGGTAAACTATTCGGTATGGCGGGAGGAATCAAACCATTTGAGGATGGAACGCAGGAGGGCGTCACGGTGGGAGCGGCTGTCGACGGCTTCGAGGGGGAAACCGAGAGTGACAGCCTTCCAGGAGGCCCCTTCGTACCAGATGCCGGCGGAGATGTTGGTGTCTCCGTAACGGAGGAAGGATCCGGCCGCGGTGCTGGCGGGGACGATGCCGTCGGCATTCTCCACGCAGTAGCAGTCGGGGTTGGGCTGGGTCTTCCACGTGGGGGAGACCGTCAGGGCGAGGGGCTTGTCGCCGTAGGGAACGGCCGTCCCGGTATGGGTGCCGTAGCCGGTCATCCACTTCCAGCCGAGTGTTTCCCGGATGAATGCCTGCGCATCCGTACGGTAGGAATTGTCGGCGGGCAGTTCATACACCGAATCCCAGGCATCCGTCCCGACCCTTGCGCCGGAAACCAGGATGTGGCACCCGGCCTTGGAGGCTTCCTGCAACCGCGTGCGGAGCTTCTCCGTCCAGACCTGGAAGCGGACGGGCTTCTCGCCCCGACCGATTTTGGTCGTGACCTGCTTGCCGCAGATAAGGTCGATGGCCAGGCAGTCAGAAGGCGTCTTGCCGGCCTCGAAGGCTGCTACGCTCGCCGAGACGAACGAGTGCCCGGCCCGCAGGATGGATTGCCCGTGGATGTAGGGATAGTCGAAGGTGTTGCCGGCGACCGTCTTGCCGCCCTGGTCGATGTAGGAGGCCCCGAATCCCGGGTTGTCGTCGTCCACCCAGGGGAGTTCGCGCCGGATTTCGTACTGGCTGCCGATGTAGTTGATTTCCCTGAGATAGGGGACGCCGCTGTCCAGCGCATTGCGGAAGCCGGCGTAAGTGCTGCCGTCGAACCAGCTTGGAGCTGAAACTCGGGTGAAATTGTTGACGACCAATATCTTCTTTGCGCCCATCGCCCTGGAAATGCCGAGACTGAGTATTTCGGAAGGGAAACTCTTGCCGCCGTCGTTGAAAGCGATGATGCGGAAACTGTAGATATGCCCTTTTTTGATGTCGACGCGGGTGGAAAGCCGCTTGCCGTCGGCGGTCGTCTCGACAACGGTGCCTTCGTCAAAGGCTCCGCCATCCAGACGGGTTTGGAGCAGGTAGCCTTTGGGCTTGGCGGTTGGCTCCAGTTTGTCGGTGGTGGCTTCCCACGACAGGACAGCCTGCCCGGTCGAATCCACGTCGGCCGCGAAGGCCTTCACCGGCAGGGGCTGCACGGCATAGTAGCAGCCATAGCGGCTGCTCAGGTATTTGAGAATGCCTTTGTAAACGCCGCGGGAGACCGTAAACCGGAAGGTGGGATCGAGCCCGTAGCGCATATCGGCGAAATTCTGGTGCGATAGGATCTCCAGGATCATCGACGGAACATTCGGCGAACGGCTCTCGCTGTAATTGCGGTTCCACAGTTGCCGGCGGTTCCACTCCGAATCGAATTCCTCCCGGACGGCTTCGACAATCTGGTCCTGCACCATTCCCGCGAAGATGCGTCCATTCATCCGGTCCTCGCCGTTTTCGTAGGTGGTTTTCCCCGGGTCACGGGAGGTCTTTTTGTCCTTGTAGGTATAAATGGCGAGGGTGCCGACGGTTGAATCATCCTTTGTCACACCGGCATCGGAGTGGAAGGCAAGGGACAGGTCGAAGGGGACCTTCATCTTCTTGACCCAAGCGCCCCGGCTCGCATATTCCTTGGTGTATTCCCGCTCCCACTCATCCATCAGGTGCATATCGATGCCGGAAAACTGCATTGAGTAGAGGGCCCCTTCCGTATAGCAGGGGAGGCCGGAGGTGGTCAGTTCGCCGCCTTCAATGCCGCGTGCGACCTTCCCCATTCCGCCGCCGAAGCGGACGCCGTCCGCCGTGACGACGCTTCCTCTCGGGTGGATTCCTTCGGGAATATCGGCTGTCAAGGTGACGCACCCGTCCGTGCCGGCTCCGAATTCAAAGGTCCCGAGATAGATCCACGTGCCTCCGCCGTATTGCTGGTTGACGGTGAATTCTGTCTCCCCGCCGAGGTGGCGGACCGTATAATGCGCCGCATTGGTGCTCTCAGACAGGGTTTTGTAGGATACATAGACGGCGTAGGAGCCCCTCGCGGGGATCTTTGGGGTCCAGACTGCTTTGGGGGCATCGTCCCCGGATACCTGTTTGGTCTTGCGGACGGTGCCCATCTTGAACGGGTTGTCGTAACCGCTGTAGGTGCGCTGGGCATCGGCAAATCCGGGGCCGGCATCTTCCCAGGCACCGCTCTCGCGGTATTTTCCGGCAATCCGCTCTCCTTCTTCCCTCTTCCCTTCGTAAGAGGGATCATTGTCGCAGATGACTTCCCGGGGCTGAATATCCCGCTCCCGGGGCGTCAGGACGATGGCGCCGGCATTTTCCAGCATCGGAATCAGGAACGGCAGGACGAAACTCTGCGTGTAGAGATCTTCTACGGTCTGCATCGTGGGGGCTCGCTGCCATTCCCACCGATTCTCTTCGGGCTCGAAATACCGCCCGTGGCTCTGCCATAGGGCGATATGTCGGCCGGAAAGGCCTCGTTTATACCACGTGCCGCCGATCTTCGAAACCAGGGGTTTCCGGTCATTCCGCCTGTCGCGGACCTTGAACTTGTTCTCGGCGGGGACGCCGTTATTGCCGGCCGGAGCAAAGGCCAGGTCCTCGATTTCCAACTCGTCCGAGATGATCTTGCCGATTGTGTAGGAAGTGTAGCCCGAGGGCAGATTCTTCTTCATCTCCTCCCGCAGCCAGGTGACCTTCTCGGGTGTCCAGGGATAATCCCACAGGTTGTCGCTGAAGACGAACTGGAGATCATTTCCGACGACAGTCACCTTCTTGATCTGGAGCGGAGTATTGACGGTCGTCTCTTTCTTCAACGTCTCCCGAAGCCGGACGGAGAAGGTGCGGAATTCGCCCGTGACATCCCGCTGGGCAAAGAGCGGTAGGGCCACGGTGAGAAGCACTATAAGGAGTGTCAGTCTTTTCTGCATACAATCGGGATGAGGATCAGGGTGGTAGAGAGGAGTCCGAGGGTATCTGCCGCGAGGTCGCGCCAGTCACCGCTCCGGTAGGGAATGAACCATTGGATGCCTTCGGTGAATACGGCCAGGACAAGGCCTAGGAGCAGCAGGCCGCCCAGGGTCAGCAGCCGTTTCCGCCTTTCCGGGCATTTTTTCAGGGAGAACCAGGCCAGGACGGGGAAGGGGGCGAACATCAGGAAGTGAACGATCTTGTCGCTGGGGATGCCCCAGAAGGAGAGGGATACCGACGGCGATTCGTCGAAACGGGCGAAGCACAGCACGCACACCGCCGCCAGATAAACCAGCAGCAGAATCCGGGCGTATGTCCGCAGCCGAGCCGTCATAGAGCCTGCATATCGTTGAGTTTCTTATAGTAGCCGTTCAGGGCGATGAGTTCGTCGTGCCGGCCGCGCTCCACGATCTGCCCTTCGTGCATCACGATGATCTCGTCGGCCCCGCGGATGGTGGACAGACGGTGGGCGATGGCGATGGTCGTGCGGCTCGACATTAATCGGTCGAGCGCCTCTTGTACGGCACGTTCGGACTCGGTGTCCAGCGAAGCCGTGGCCTCATCCAGGATGAGGATGGGCGGGTTCTTGAGGATAGCCCGGGCGATGCTGATGCGCTGACGCTGCCCGCCCGAAAGCTTGACGCCGCGGTCGCCGATGTTGGTATCGTACCCCTGCTCTTTTTCAAGGATGAATTCGTGGGCGTTGGCCACCTTCGCCGCAGCCACGACATCCTCCATCGTCGCGTCTTCCACGCCGAAAGCGATGTTGTTGAAGATTGTGTCGTTGAAGAGGATGGATTCCTGGTTGACATTTCCCATCAGGGCTCTGAGCGAGCGCAGCGAAACATCCCGGACGGAAATGCCGTCGATGAGGATGTCGCCCTCGTTGGTGTCGTAGAACCGGGGAATCAGGTCGACGAGGGTGGATTTGCCGGCCCCGGATTCGCCTACGATGGCGATGGTCTTGCCTTTGGGAATGTCGAGGTTGATGTCGGTGAGGATCTGCCGGCCGTTCTCCTGGTAGCGGAAGCCGACGCCCCGGAAGGAAATCCTCTCGGAGAAGCCCGGAAGCGGGGTCGGATCTGCCTTCTCGGTGATGGGATTATCCGCCTCGAGAATTTTGTTGATACGCTCCATCGAGGCGAGTCCCTTGGGAATGCCGTAAGCGGCCCGGGAGAGTTCCTTGATGGGGGCGATGACCGAGTAGAGGATCACCATAAAGAAGATGAAGGTCGGGGCATCGATGAATTTTTCCCCAAACAGGCCGGTTCCGCGGATGATAAGGGCGCCTCCAAAGGTCAGGACGACCATAATCATCACGGTCCCGAGGAATTCGCTGACGGGATGGGCGAGGGCCTGCCGTGTGGCGACGCGGTTATTCTTGCGTCGCATCGCGTCGGTTACGCTGTCGAAGCGGCTTCCCATCCGCCGCTCGGCGTTGAAGGCCTTGATGATGCGGAGCCCGCCGAGGGTTTCTTCCACCTGCGACATTGTGTCGCTCCAAAGCGTCTGTGCCTCGATGGACTGGCGTTTGAGCTGCTTGCCGATGACGCCCATAATCCAGACGAAGCCGGGCACGAAGAGGACAGTGAAAATGGTCAGTTCCGGGCTCAGGTAGATTAGGGCACCGAAATAAATGACGATGAGGATCGGGTCCTTGATGAGCATCTCGATGGATGCGGTGATGGAATTTTCCACTTCTCCGACATCGCCCGTGATGCGGGCTATAATGTCGCCCTTGCGCTCCTCGGAGAAGAAACCGATCGGGAGGGAGAGGATCTTGTTGTAGATTTCCAGGCGGATGTCCTTGACGATGCCGGTGCGGATCGGAATCATCACGGCGCTGGATCCGAAGTAGCAGGCGGTCTTGAGGAGCGTCATCAGCCCGAGCAGTCCGCACAGGAGCAGCAGGGTGTTGACGGCTCCGTGCATCGCGATGAACTGGGAGACCCACCAGTAGGCGTTGTTGATGAGGAGATCCTTGAATTTGTAGCCCTCTGTGCCCCAGGCGATGAATTCGTAGGTCTTGTCGTCGAGCCGAAAAAGGATGTTCAGCACCGGGATGATGAATGAGAAGGAGAATACGTTGAAGACCGCCGACAGGATGTTGAGCAACACCGACCCGCCGAGAAATCTTTTATATCGCGAAGCGTATCGCTTCATCAGCCGCAGAAAACCGCGCATACTTTGCCATTTTATAAAAACTTTCAAAAATAACCATTTTTGCTATCTTTGCAAAAAAGAATTTTGATCGCCTATGGATAAGCGGGGAATCGCCATCATTTTGCTTGCCTATCGCGGAGCCCATCTGCACAGGGCTTTGAGTTCACTCAGATTGCAGAAATATCGGGATTTCAGGGTGTACATCTGCGACGACGCTTCGCCGGACAACATTGCCGGCACGGTGTCGGAATTTGAGGATACGCTGGATCTGATTTATACCCGTTTCGAGGAAAATTATGGCATCGCCCGCCAGTCCGCCCATCTGGAACGCTGTCTGGCACTCACCCGCGACGAGCCGCTCGTCTGCTTCTTTTCCGACGACAACGAATTCTCCCCGGATGCCCTCCGGCGAATAGCCCGGGCGGCCCGGCGGAAGGAAGATGTCTCCGTATTTCACCTCAATACGGACTGGATTGACGAGGCTTCCACCGTTACCGGAAAAGGACGCCGGTATTGGCCCAAACTCAGTCCTGAACGGCTTTTCCGCCAGATTTTTGTCTCGGAAGCCCCGGCTCCGCTTTCCTCTTTCTTTTTCCGCCGCGAGGCGCTGGAGCGGGCGATGTTCCAGATCCGGGACCTGCAGCGCGCCCCGCTGACGCTCGTCTTCGCCGCAATGGGCAATCAGGGCCGGCTGTGGACGCCCTGCCGCGGCCGCCTGCTGAAGCGGCCCCATTCGGAGGATTACGCATCCGACCCCGTCATTCTCCTCGACAAGGCCCTCCAGCTGCAGTCATTCTTCTCCTGGAGTGAATATTTCTTCGAGGGAAATTATCCGCTCAGTCCCCGTCGCCGCGTGGAACTTTTCGCCCGCTTTGCCGCTCAGATGTATCCGGCCCGGAGCGAAGAGGAAATCCGGGAAAAATTCCTCACCTACCGGGTGTTCGAACGGGAATTCGGGAAGTGGAAGGGCAAGCGGATCCTTCACAGGATGCTCACCAGGTAAAGATACATCAGCCGGATACGCCGGGAAAGGACCTCGAAGTCGATGACGTCCGGGCGGTCCAGCGGTTTGTTGTTATACATCGTGATGCCGGAGGTGAACATCACCGAGGGTACCCCGGCGTCCAGAAAAGCCTTCTGGTCCGCCGCTTTCCGGTAGAACAGGTTCGTGAAATCCCGGCTCCCGTAATAGGAGAATGAGATGTCCAGCTGCGGGCCGCCCCGGTTGGCTTCGATGAGGTTTTGCCGCCGGCCGCTCCGCTCGTCCGAGAGCATCATCAGATAGTCCTTCCGGCCCGAGGAAAGGGGCTGCGATGTGCCGCCGACCTGGTCGATGTTGACCATCAGGTCGATGCTCCGCAGGGAGATGGGTAGCCCGGTCTCCGGATCGGTGATGGCGCCGCTTTGCAGCAGGCGGACCAATTCTTTGGATCCGCCCATTCCGTGCACTTTGGCGTCAAAGGCGACAAAGAGGATGCTGTGGGCGTATTGTTTGCCGTCGCCGGAGAACAAATCGGCCAGCGTCAGCATCGACACGACGCCGGAGGCGTTGCTGTCGGCCCCGGGATAGAGGGTATGGCCCAGCGTCCCGATGTGGTCGTAGTGGGCCCCGACGAGGATATACCGCCTGCGGGAGCCCTGGACGGAGCCGGGCAGCAGGCCGATGACGTTCCGGCCCTTCTCGCCGGAGGCGGCGATGAAGCCGCGGAACCACGTGCTGTCGGTTTCGGAGAGCCCGAGGCGGGAGAATTCCTTGGCGATCCACATCGCGGCAAGGGCGCCGCCCCGGCTTCCCGTCGACCGCCCTTCACAGAGGCTGTCGGTGAGGAAATGCATCTGCTCCTCCAGACGCCCGGGCTCCTGCGCGAATGCATTCGTGCAGAAAATCACCACCGCGGCAAGAATATTGAATATCCGTTTCAGACTTTCTTATTATCTTTGTAAGATGCAAATTTAGTGTTTTTAGGCGTACGATGAAATTTTTCTTCTCCCGAAAGTGGATTTTCACGGCAGTGTTGCTCCTCGTGACGGTTCTTCCCGGCCGGGCGCAGTACGACAAGGACGTGTTTTCCTTCCGCGGGAGAAGGGCGCTCGCCGACGGGAAAAATGCCGAGGCCATCCACAATTTTAACATTCTCGCATCGCTGGACACGACCGATTACCAGACCTTCTTCTTCCGGGGAATCGCCAAATACAACCTCGGCGACATCCGGGGCGCGCACCGGGATTTCTCCACCGCGGTCCGGCTCAATCCCGTCTTCACGTCAGCCTACCACTATCGGGCCATCGCCAGCAACCGCGTCGGTAAATACGACGATGCCCTCCGCGACATCGAGAAGGCCATTTCCCTCCGGCCGGGCAACATCGGCCTCTATTTCAGCCGGGGCGTGACCCACTTCTTCTCCCAGCGCTTCGACAGCGCGGTGAAGGATTTCGACAAATTTATCCGGAAAGAACCCAAAGAGGCCTCCGCTTATCTGAACCGGGGCGCCTGCTACCTCTTCCTCGGGGATACGCTCAAGGCCGTTAACGATTATAACAAGGCGATCAAACTCGACCGTTTCGAGCCGGAAGGGTATATCCGCCGGGCGCGCCTCTATGCCGAGCAAGGCAGGACCGATGAGGCGCTCGCCGACCTGGACAAGGCCGTTTCGCTCGACAGCACCAGCAGTTTTGCGTATTTCAACAGGGCCATCCTGGAGAATGATCGCAATGACCTCAATGCGGCGATGCGCGACCTGAACAAGGTGCTCGAGCTCGAGCCTGGCAACGCACTCACCCTCTACAATCGAAGCCTCATTTACGCCCGTGTCGGCAATTATGCGGCGGCGCTCGAGGACATCGACCGCGTCATCAATATCAACCCGCAGAACGTGCTGGCCTATTATAACCGGGCCGCCTTCTTTACCGGGATGGGCCGCTGGAGGGATGCCCTGGAGGATTATGACAAGGCGATCGAACTCTATCCCGATTTTGCCAAGGCGTATATGAACCGCTCTTACGTGAAGCTGCAGCTCGGGATGAACCGGGAGTCGCGCGCCGATTACCAGACCGCCCGGCAGAAGGTGCGGGAATACCAGAATGCGGTGTCCCGCGAAGGGGCCTCCTTTGCCGATACCACGCAGAAATACAGTGCTCTGCTGACCCTTGACGCCAGTTTCGCCAAGAAGGATTTTGACAACGAATTGCTCCAGCACCGGGATGTGGACGTCAACTTGCGTCCGATGTACCGCCTCGCCCTGTCGGAGAGTGGGGAGGATGTCCGTTATGCCCTGGAGCGGCGTTACGAGAATGTGGCGCTCGACCGCTTCATCGCCTCTTCGCCGGTCAGGGTCGTGATGACCTCTACGCCGGGGGATCTGCAGCACCCGGATTACGGGCGGACGGAGGAGCAGATTGCGGCTTCCTCTGTCTCTCAGGCGCAGAAGGAGTTCCTAACAGCACTAAATGAACTGGAGGCCAAGCATTTCAATGCGGCGATGATTCATTATACCGATGCCGTGGAGGAGGAAGATGCCGACAGGCTCGGGGAATACTACAAGTCGCTGTACTATATGAACCGCGGCGTCCTCCGGGCCGATATGATCGAATTCATCGCCTCGATGGATATGAACGTACAGACCCTCCAGATGGAGGACAAGGGCGCTGCCCGCGCCCGGGTGCGGGACCACGTCAGCCGCACGTACGACTATTCCGAGGCCGTGGCGGATATGCAGGAGGCGGCCCGACGGCTGGATCTGCCGTATATCTGGTATAACCTCGGCAACCTCAAATGCCTGTCGTCCGAGCCGGTGGAGGCCATCGAAAGCTATGACCGGGCGCTGAAGCTCTATCCCGAGATGGCAGACGCCTATTTCAACCGTGGCCTGGTGCTCATCTACGTCAAGGATAAGGAGAAAGGTTGCATCGACCTTTCCCGCGCCGGCGAACTCGGCATTGCGGACGCATACGGGGTGATCGCCCGCTACTGTGAGGAGGAGCCGCGATGAGCCGTTTCCTCAGTTTCACTTCCGGCAGTTGCGGCAATGCGGCCTATCTGGACTGTGACGGGCACGGCATCCTCCTGGATGCGGCCGTAAGCCCACGCACCCTCCTGAAAACCTATCCGGACTTTCATCCCGAAGCGGTGCTGATTACCCACGACCACGGCGATCATATCCGCAGCATCGGCCCACTCTGCAAAAAACTGAGTCTTCCCGTCTGGGCGACGACCGCGGTGCAGGAGGCCCTGCTGCGGCATCCTGCCTCGCGGGACTATCTCATTCCCTGCCGCCGGGACTTCAATCTCTCCGGAGAGAACGAGGTGGCGCCGGGATTTCTCGTCCGGGCTTTTGTGGTGCCGCACGATGCAACCGAGACAGTCGGTTTCCGCATCCTGCTACCGGACGGCCACAATTTCGTGCTGATGACGGACCTGGGATTTGTCACGCCCGAGGCGATGGCCTATGCCCGGGAGGCCGATACGCTGGTGATTGAATCGAATTACGACGAGGATATGCTCTTTGGCGGTAATTATCCGCCCGAACTCAAGCGGCGGATTGCCGGTGGCGCGCACCTCAGCAACGAAGCCTGTGCGGAGGCTATCCGGGAATGCTGGCATCCCGGGCTCCGCAACCTGTTCTTGTGTCATTTAAGCGGAAATAACAATACCCCGGAACTTGCGCTGACCTCAGCCCGCAATGCCCTGGCTTCCATTGGCGTGGAGCCGGGGATGGTCAACCTGCGCGTCCTTCCGCGGGGTGTTGCGACACCGCTGTTAAATCTTTAATACTATGAAAAAATCGATTTGCCTGATTGGAATCTGCGCCTTGCTGCTCTTGGCGTGTAACAAAAACAACCCGAATGGAAACGGTCATTCCGGGTCTTCGGACGATCCCGGTGGAATCGGCGTCAAGAAGAGTGCCATCGTTTCCATTACCAAATCCTACACGTTCACCTGCAATGCTGCCCTGAAGAACCTGGCGAAAGTATCGGTCGTCTATGTCGGGGCTGACGGAAAGCCATCCGCTCCGGAGACAGTAAACGGCACGAGTTGGTCGAAGACAGGCATCGAGGTCCCCCTGAAGTCGAAGGCAGTGGCGATGGATGAAAGCACGGCCGGTGTCAGTGTTATCTGCGATCCCAATAGCGTACCGGCTAATAACGAATACGATGTCAGCTATGAGTTGGACTGCACCTATACGATCACCACTGAAGACGGTAACACCTATAATATCCCTGCCTGGAACATCAATCCCCGGATGCCGGTCGTCGAAGGACGGGATGCAGCGGAGGCTTGCAACGCGGTCAGCCTGTCCTGTACCAACGACAAGGTGATTGTCTGCGACAACCAGGGCAATACGTATCTCGCCGACTCGAACTATTGGGAAGTTGAGGAAGGCGAATATGAACCCTCTGGGGATCTGGGCGGCGCCGATCAGGAGTCTCCGACGACCAGTGTAAGGGTGGACTATGCCGCTTATCCTGAAGCGGTCGATCTCGGGTTTAACGTCGACGGGGAGCCTCTTCTCTGGGCGACCCGGAATGTGGGTGCCGATTCACCCGGCGATTTCGGCGGTCTGTATGGCTGGGGAGATGCCAGCGGATATCATACCGAGACCAATCCGGTCTTCTATCCCGCCCGTCATCCGGCGAATGTTGTCGGCAGTACCAACAACAGCATTAGCGGTACCCGTTGCGACATTGCCTATTGTATGTGGGGATTCCGCTGGAGAATTCCCTCCAAGGCCGAGTGGGAGGCCCTCGTGGCGAACTGCACCTGGAAGAAGAAAAAGGTGGACGGGAACTGGGGAATGGAATTTACCTCCAAGAAGAACGGCAATTCCATTTTCCTTCCGGCGGCGGATTCCCGATACGGCGAGAATGTCTATCGCAATTCGATGTCTCAGGAGAACTGTCATGGCTATTATTGGGCCGGTGACTGGGTCACCGGGGATGCCCAGTTCGCCTATCATTTCCATTATTCGTTGTTCTCGACCGGAACCGTCTATCCTACGGGCCAGGGCAACAAAGAGCGCTTTTACGGGATGTCCATCCGTCCCGTGACCTCCACCCGGCCTCAGGATATCATTAATTAAAGACTTCCTCCCGGACGATTTTGCGGCGCATCCAGCGGTTGCCTTTGATGCGGATGAGGAAGATGATGCCGCGGATGTTGAGTTCGACAGTCATCGCAATCCAGAAGCCCGCCAGTCCCCAGATCTTCACGAGGAAGATAGAGGGGATAATGCGGATAATCCACATACAGCCCAGAGAAATGAAACTCGGGGCCAGCGTATCTCCGGCGCCCATACAGGCCCCTTCGGCCACGATGGAGGCGCCGTAGAGCGTTTCGGCAAAGGCGACGATGCGGAGCATCCTTGCCCCCAGTTCGACCACCTCCGGGTCAGGCGACATCATTCGAATCATCTGCGGGGCAAAGAGGAACATCAAGGCTGCAAAGACAGTCATCATAAGCATTCCGCCGAAGGTGGTGATCCACGCGAAGCGCTTGGCGAGGTCTTTGCGCCCGGCGCCGAGGCTTTGGCCGACCAGGGTGGTGGCCGCGTCCCCGATGCCGTATCCGGGCATATAGCAGAAGCCTTCCGCCGTTACGGCGAAGGTGTTGGCGGCGATGGCGATCGTTCCGAGCGGGGCGACAATGACGGTGCTGGCGATGTAGGCGCCTCGCATCACGATATTCTGCAGGTAGAGCGGTGCGCTGATGGAGACGGCCGTCTGCAGGAAACGTCCCTGAGGAAGCCGCAGGAAATGTTCTCCGCGGTGAATTTTCAGTTCCGGAGACTGTACCAGCAGGAAGAAGAGCATCAGCAGGGCCGTCACGCCCTCGGCGGCTCCTGTTCCGAGTGCCGCTCCCTTGACGCCCAGTCCAAGCACATAAATGAACAGGTAGTTGAATCCGACGTCCATCACGCACATCACCACGTTGAGGATGCTCGGAACCTTCATATTACCACTTGCCTGGAGCATCATCGCAGCCATCCAGGAGAGCATCATCGCGGGTTGGAAGAGGGAGACGATGGCGAAGTATTCCCCGGCGTCGGAGGCTATGTCAGCCGTTCCGCCGAGCCAGAAGGGGAGGGGTTTGGAGATGGCGAAGGCGGTGAGTCCGAGCAGCAGGCTGAAAAACAGGGCGGCGACGAGACCCTGCCCCACGACGGCGCGGGCCTTTTCAAACTGCTTAGCTCCGACGAAATGGGCTACCTGCACGGAGAATCCGCTGACACAGGCCATACAGAAGCCGCCGAGCAGCCAGGTACAGGTGGAGACGAGGCCGATGGAAGCGCCGGCTGCCGCGCCGAGGTGTCCGACCATCGAGGCGTCGATATACTGCATCAAGACCGTGCTGAGTTGGGCGAGGATGGCCGGAAGGCTCAGGATGGACGCGAGCGTAACCCGGTCCCGGAGCGACAGATCCGCCCCGCAGCGCACTTTCTCAAGGAGTATATCTTTGGCCTTCATCTGATAAGGCGCAAAGATAACACTATTTCCGGAGAATGCCGAATTTTTCGCCCATCAGGATGTGGGAGCCCTTTTCCGCCGCCGGGGTGAAGGTGACGCCCTTTTGGAAAAGGATGACGTAGTCGGACCCGCCGAAGAGGAACCAGCCGAGCTCGTCGCCTTTTTGGATCCGGACTCCGGGTGCGAGCCCTTCGGAAAAATTCACCGAGCAGATCTGTGACATCCCGATTGGAAGCAGGGCGACAAGGCCGTAGGCCTCGGTGTCGAGGATGACGCAGGAGCGGGTCTCGATGCTCTCCCAGCCGGGATCGGCGCAGTCAAGGACGTATTTTTTCTCCGCCGGGTCGAAGCGGTACACGCCTCCGCCTGCCGTCAGGCCGGGAATATGCCGCATCTCGAGAATTATCCCGTCCACGGGGAAATGGTAGCGGTGATAGTCGTTGACGTCAAGGAAGATATGCGTTAACGTGCCGCCCTTGAAAGCCTCCCGGTAGGCGCTCCCTTCGCCGATGAGGTCGGCGATGGCGTCGAAGTAGCGGGATTTGAGGCGGACGCCCTCCTTCTGCACGATATATCCCTCGTCGTCAATCTGCCAGATGCCCTGGGGATGTCCGTCGACAGGGGAGACTACGACGGAGGGATCCGCCGTCGCGGAGACGGGACGCACGGAGGCGCTGCGCAGTTTCCGGGAGAAGAAGTCATTGAAGCTTTTCCAATTCTCCGGATCTTCATACCAGTCACGGCAGACGCCGAACCCGGGATCGGCGAAGAATTCCTCCGCATATTCCGGTTTCCAGCTCTGCGGCGTGGAGAGGAAAGCCCCCCACGTACGGACGTATTCCGTCAGCCAGGAACGGATGGGCTCGTGATATTGCAGGGACGGATGATAATAGCCCTTGCCCTCCAATTCGGCAAGCGGCTGATCCAGCAGAAAATACAGGTAATCGACCCCCTGGTCGATATGGTCATAGAGTGAAGACCCCGTCGGCAACTTGAGAATAAACCTCGGAAGCGTTGTGGAAGACCATTCCACAAAATCGTAAAACTCCGTAAGACTTTGAGCCGGATTGGTATCCTTGTCGGGATTGGCGGCGGCCGCCTTCGCAATCGACTCCTCAAGCAGATGCTCAAGCCATTTGTCGGACCTGATCATATCGACCAGACGTCCAGTCGTCGGGGAAAAGTTCTTCAACTCAGTAAGGCATAAAAAAGTTCTTTGGTTCTACATATACCCATAACCGGGCAGGCGGCATACACGTAATATTGTGCCAAACCGCTTGCAAAGTTATAAAAAAATGATATTGTTGGTATTTATTTTTTGAAATAATTACTTCCAGGGATCCTCTGAGGCCGGAGTGCGGATGTCGGAGAGGTATTGGATGTCGTTGACGAACCACTGGCCGGTGCTGGGTTTCTGGCGGAGCTTGATGCTGCGCGGGTTGTCGGCACCGCCGGAGGTGAGCCAGAGAGTGGCCCAGTTTTCACTCTGGAAGGAGTATTGGTTGGAGCTCACGCGGATGGTATACGGCTTGCTCGGGGTATAGTTGTTGGCAGGGGTAGCGCCGTTGAAGTAGGAGGGAATCTTGTAGAATTTGCCTTGGAGCCGGTCGCGCATAAACTGCTTGTTGTAGGTCGATAGCGGTTCGGGCCCACGGAGGAAGTTCAACATTTCGTAGCAGGCTGCCTGGTCGTTTTCATACTGCATCAGGGCGACGACGCTCAGGGCGGCGACGGCGTAAGGATCCTTCAGGCTCGCTTCGGGGAGCGCTTTCATCTGCTCGACATTTTGCGGAAGCGTGCGGAACGTATAGGTGCGGACATTGCCGCTGCCGCTGGATGAGCTTGTGGTTGAAGTCTGGTTGAAGAGGCTGCAGGCGGTGAAGGCCAGAAGCCCGGCAAGAAGGAGTGATGCAAATTTTTTCATAGCTGACAAATTACAATATCGTGTGCAATATACGCATTTTTGACGAAAAATTGCTAACTTGCGCAGACTAAAATTAATACCGATGCCTACCCATTCCTATACGGAGGTCGCCGACCTCGCGCATTTACCCTGGCCCGACGAGACGGGAAAGATTGCCCATTACGTATTCCAATATATTGATTTCAACGAGGTCCCGCAGTATGTGGCGGCGGATCACCGCTTCAGCGACTGCTTCTTCTTCGGGTGTGAAATTCCCTCGGAGATGGAGGGGCAAATCGGCTGCACCTGCCTGGTGTTTCCCCGGCTGGGGCTGGCATACAGCACTTTCCGCGGTAAGCTCTATACGGGCGAGGAATTGTATGCAGGATACGACCCGGAGCACGAAGATTCGTTCGCGACCTGCTTCGACACGCGCGTATACAATGATTATATCGAGAAGGGGAAAGAATGCAACGACATCCGCGAAACCCTCGGCCGCAACCTGCACGACCGGGCGATCCAGGATGCCATCAGCGATTTCCTGCGTCATTACGGCGAAACCCAGATTGTTGCCATTATGGGCGGACACGCGCTTCGACGCACCGATCCGGAATACCGGGCCGTGAGCCGGCTGTCGAAGCGCCTCACCGAGAAAGGCAAACTGATGGCTTCCGGCGGCGGTCCCGGCGCGATGGAGGCGACGCATCTCGGCGCCTGGATGGCCGGACGCAGCGAGGAAGACCTGGAGGAAGCCTTCCGGATGATGGAAGGAGCCCCGACCTTCCGCGACGAGGGATGGCTCCGTACCGCCTTCGCCGTGAAGGCGAAATTCCCCCAGACCCGCTACCGCAGCCTGGGTATCCCTACCTGGTTCTATGGACACGAACCCGCAACGCCCTTTGCGACCGACATCGCCAAATTCTTCCACAATTCAATCCGTGAGGACATTCTCCTCACCATTGCCAAGGGCGGGATTATCTACACACCCGGCTCGGCCGGCACCCTGCAGGAAATCTTCCAGGACGCCGCGCAGAACCATTACCGCACCGTGGGCCTGTCGAGCCCGATGGTATTTTTCGGGGTGGATTTCTTCTCCCGGGACGTCCCCGTCTACCCCCTCCTGGAGACCCTGATGGCCAACGGCCGCTACAAGGACCTCCTCCTTACATTGACAGATGACCCCGACGTCGCCGTCGAGGCCATCATGTCCTTCCGTCCGAAGATCGGAGCGGGGAAGGTGTGATGATTTGAGGGGTATCTTCCCCATATTTTGGCTTTATACAACTTATAGCGGGGAAGGTGTGATACTTTTTATCACATCTTCCCCATTTCGTTTGAATAATCCTGTGATTCGATATATATTTGCGGTACGATATTGCGCAGCCTTGATCTATGTATTTAGCAAGCTCTGCAGACCACTCTGGTCGGGTATCTGACACCCTCTTCCTGGTTCGCGCAATAATTATTTCCCAATCAATTAATTTTAAGCACAAAACTGTGCTTGTATAAACCATTGCAATTATGAAATTACTGGAAGTGTCCATCGACGAGAATGGACAAATTGGCATTGATTCAATGAATGATGAGTTTTTGGAAAAGTTTTTGTCCGAAGCAAAGCCGGAGAAGAAAGAGGAACTGTTCCGCTCCCTCCTTGTCGAGATGACCGACAAGATGTGGAAAGACCGCAAAACCGGCGTCAGCCGTGTCATCAGGCTATTGAGTATGGCGGAAATCTGCACTTGCGCACAGCCCTATTCGCAGGCAGAGGAGTTCTGGTCTACGATGATGTTCAGTTTCATCCCGCACTATGAGATCTTTTCCTCGTCGCTCAAACAAAAGTATGGATTCAAACCCGGTGATGTCGTGCGGCCGTATACGTTTGGTGATACCAGCATCTTCAATTTGAGCAAGGCGGCAAAAAAAAGCGGCAAATGTCATTCGTAAGACCTGTCAGCCGGATTCTGCCCGATGGTAATGTGGCTGAGGTAATGCCTTACCATATCAGTTTCGAGGGGTTGGAACAGGTTATCATCTGTCGGGATGATGAGGACTGCGATGCGATGGTGAAATGTATTTTTGTCTGTGCACAGAGGAAGAATGTAATCGTCATTATTTATGCCGTGGTCTCCAATCATTCTCACATAGCCGTGTTTAAGTGCCATTGGGACGGTCAATGTGGGTGAAATGACACAAAGGCTGATTATAGCCCCTCGCAAGAAGAGTACGGATGCGGAGTTCTTCAAAGAGATAGAGGCCCTGGCCCGTCAGTGGTATCAGCACGGTGTGAACGAGCTGCCCTATACGACAAAGGCCAGGATGATCCCGTATGTCTTTCGGACAATGAAAACCTCTATCCCGCAAATGTCCAGGGGATTCGGATTGTCACGGGAGGTTGTGGCAAAGCTGCTGCGGAAGCCTTAGCGCATTCCGTTCTGCCCGAAGACGGCGCGGGAGTAGGTGACGCCGAGGATGTCGAGGATGCGGAAATGGTGGTTCAGGTTGTTCTTGAACCGGTCGAAGTCCTTGCCTGCCTCCTGGGTCCAGCCGACTTCTGCGGCGGCCATCACCCGCGGGAAGTACATATACTCCAGGTGCTTGTTGGTGGCGACGTATTCGGTCCAGAGGTTGGCCTGTACGCCGATGATGTGGCTCTGGAACTCTGCGGGGATTTCATCCAGCGGCTTGTAGCCGTAGGTCTTCTCGACCGGGAGGTAGTGGCCGATGGCCAGCGGCTCGGCATCGGTGTCCTGGCTCTGGTAGTAATCCAAATACATGTACGTGTTGGGCGACATAATGACGTCGAAATTCATCTTTGCCGCCTTGATGCCACCCTTGGTGCCGCGCCAGGACATCACCGTGGCGCCGGGCTTCAGCTCGCCTTCCAGCACCTCGTCCCAGCCGATCATCTTGCGGCCGTTCTCGGCGAGGAAGTTCTGCATCCGGGCCGTGACGTAGCCCTGGAGGTACTGCTCCTTGGTCCAGTGCTCGTCGCTCTTGAGGCCGAGTTCCTCGATCTTGCGCTGGCAGAACGCGCATTTCTCCCACTCCTGCTTGCGGCATTCGTCACCGCCGATGTGGATGTACTCGGAAGGGAACAACTCCATCACCTCCGTCAGGACATCCTCCAGGAAGCGCAGCGACATCTCGCGGCCGGCGCACAGCACCTCGGTTGCGATGCCCCACTTCTGCCGCACCTCGTACGGACCACCCGTGCAGCCCAGTTCGGGATAGGCGGCCAGGGCGGCGACCATATGGCCGGGCAGGTCAATCTCGGGAATGACGACGATGCCGCGCCGGGAGGCGTAGTCGACGATGTCGCGGATCTGATCCTGCGTGTAGAACCCTCCGTGCGGAATGCCGTCATATTCGGTGGATTTCCTGTGGTGGCCAATAAGGGTCTGCTTGCGGACCGAACCGACGCTGGTGAGTTTGGGGTAGCGCTTGATCTCAATGCGCCAGCCCTGGTCGTCGGTAAGGTGCCAGTGGAAGCGGTTCATCTTGTAGAGCGTCATCACGTCCAGGATCTTCTTGACCTCTTCGACGGAGAAGAAGTGCCGGGCCACATCCATATGGTAGCCCCTGTAACCGAAGCGAGGGGTATCCTTGATGGTGATTTGCGGCAGGACCCAGTCGGTCTTCGGCGCGGGAGCCTCGCGGAAGAAATCCTCCGGGAGAAGCTGGGCGAGGGTTGCGAGCGCGTTGACTAGACCCTTGTAGTCGGCGACGGTGACTAACGCGGCCTTGCCGTCGATCTCGAGGGTGTAGCTCTCGGCGGGCAGGGTCGCATCCTTGGTGAAGACGAATCCTTTCTTGCCGGCCTTGGCGGTTACCTTCGACGTCTTCCCGGACAGGCGCGAAAGCCTGTCAGCAAAGGCGCGGACCAGATCCAGGGACGTTTTGTCCAGCGTGTAGTCGAAACTGACGGAGGCGCCGGCCGCCTTGAAGACACCGGCTCCGTAAGTGATCTCGTTGGGCTGGGGAATGAGGTTGACGGGGGCGGATTTGGCTTTCAGGCTGAGGGCGGCCGCCAGGGAGAAGAGAATCAAGGCTAAACGTTTCATATTAAGTCAATAAAAAAAGGGTAAGCTCCTTGCATCGCACCGCTACGACCTCCTACCCTTGCTGCCTTCCGGCCCTGGGGGACTTCAGAGGGAGCTGGTCGTGCAAGACTTACCCTCGGCAAAGTTAACACTAATTTTTGAAATTAAAAAACTTCCCCGCTCTTGAGGCTGTCGAAGATGAAGGGGAGGATGTCGTCGACGCAGGAGAATTTCTGGATTTTCTTGGCCCCGACGAGGATGACCTTGAGCGGGCGTCCGCCCTTGGTCTGGTATTCGGCCATTACCTGGCGGCATTCTCCGCAGGGAGTGGCCGGGTTGTCACAGATCCCGTTCTCGTCGCTGCCGACGATGGCGATACTGTCAAAGGCCTTGTCCGGGTAGTTGGCCCCGGCCCAGAACATCGCGGTCCGCTCGGCGCAGAGACCGGCCGGGTAGGCGTTGTTTTCCTGGTTGGAGCCTTTCACGATGGTACCGTCTTCCAGGCGGAGGGCCGCTCCGACGCGGAAGTGCGAATAGGGAGAGTAGGATCCTTTGATGGCATCGATGGCGGCGGCCACGAGTTCCTGGTCGAGCGGCTCCATTTCATCTGCCGATGCGAAATCCAGATAGTCAATGACAAGTTTCCTCTTGCGCATAACAGTCTCTAATATGTGGTTAAGTCCTGCAAGTTAGCAATAAATTACAACTTTACAAAATGAATGTGGGGGCCGAAACGCTCGAAGGCGGCCTTCTCCAGCATCTCCCGGTCGTCGGGATGGGCGATGGAGGTGAGAAGCTTGGCCCGTTCCTGGAGGGAATGGCCGTAGAGGTCCACGGCACCGTATTCGGTGACGACCCAATGGGCGTCCGCCCGGGGCGTGACGACGCCGGCGCCCGGGTTCAGCAGCGGGACAATCTTGGCCTGGCCCTTGTTGGTGCGGGAGGCAAAGGCCGTGATGGATTTGCCGCCGGGAGCCATCGTGGCGCCCTTGACGAAGTCGAGCTGACCGCCGGTGCCGGAGAAGATCCGGGTGCCGATGGAATCGGCGCTGATCTGGCCGGTGAGATCCACTTCCGTGGCCGAATTGATGGCCATCATATGACTCAGGCGGGAGATGACCCAGGGATCGTTGGTGTATTTGATGTCCTTCATCAGGACGTCGGGATTGTGGTCGATGAAATTGTAGACGTCGTTGGAGCCGAGGAGGAAGGAAGCGACGACCTTGCCGCGGTCGATCTCCTTGGCGGCGCCGTTCACGACGCCCATCTTGATGAGGCGAAGAATTCCGTCGGCGAACATCTCGGTATGGACGCCGAGGTTTTTGTGGGAGGTGAGCTGGGCGGCGAGGGCGTTCGGCAGGGCGCCGATGCCCATCTGGATGCAGGCACCGTCAGGGACCAGTTCGGCGCAGTTCTTCCCGATCAGCATTTCGGTCGGGGTCGGCTCCGCGAAATTGGCCGTTACCAGCGGGGTGTCGTCCTCGACCAGGAAATCGAAGCGGTCGATCGGGACGAGGTCGCCGTAGGCAAAGGGAACGTTCTTGTTGACGACGCCGATGGCCGTACCGGCTACCTCAACGGCTGCCAGCGAGCAGTCGACCGAGGTGCCCAGGGAGACCATACCATTCTCATCAGGCAGGGAAATCTGGACCATTGCCACGTTGCAGGGGAGGGCGCCGCTGCGATAGAGTTTCTGCGATTCGCCCAGATGCACCGGGAGGTAATCCGCATACCCTGCGTTGACATTGGCGCGGACATTCGGCCCCACGAAGAAGCCCTGGTCGAAGAAAATGCCTTTGTAGCGCTCCTCGCTGTAGGGAGCCGGCCCTTCGGTATGGAAATGATGGAAATGGAGGTTCTCCAGTTCGCCTGCGTCGGCTCTCCGGCAGAGGGCCTGGATGAGGATGTGCGGGACGCTGGCTACGCTGCTAAGATGGATATGATCGCCGCTCTTGACGGCCTTTACTGCCTCATCGGCACTCACAAAATGTAATTCGTTCATAGGGACTACAAATATAGGATTTATTTTGTATTTTTGTAATATGGAACATACAAAACAGGAAAAATTGGAACAATTCGGGCGGCTGCTCGATATTATGGACCGCCTGCGGGCGGAATGCCCGTGGAATGGCGCCCAGACCATAGAGACCCTCCGTCCGCTGACGCTTGAGGAGGTGTACGAGCTGAGCGACGCCGTGCTGGAGCACAATGACGCCGATCTTGCTAAAGAGCTCGGCGATATGCTGCTTCATATCGTGTTCTATGCCAAGATTGCCGAGGAGGAGGGACGTTACGACATTGCCGATATCGCCCGGAAGGAATGCGAGAAGATGATCTTCCGCCATCCCCACGTTTTCGGGGAAGGCGTCGACAAGATAGATGCCAAGACGGTTTCCGAGCGTTGGGAGCTCCGCAAGCGGCAGGAAGGCGGAGGCCGGCATATCCTCGACGGCGTGCCGGAGTCGGCCCCTTCGATGCTCAAGGCGATGCAGATGCAGCGCAAGGCCCGGGATGTCGGCTTTGACTGGGAGGAACGGGAGCAAGTCTGGGACAAGGTCCGCGAGGAGATGGGGGAGCTGGAGAATGAACTCCGCTCCGGCGACCGCGACAAGGCGGAAGGCGAGGTCGGCGACCTCCTTTTCGCCGTCATCAACGCCGCACGGCTTTACGACATCGACCCGGAAGTAGCCCTTTCTCGCACCTGTGCCAAGTTCCGCCGCCGCTTTACCTACCTGGAGGACCACACCCTCCGCGAAGGCCGCAAGCTCACCGATCTGACCCTTGCCGAGATGGATGCCATCTGGGACGAGTGCAAGTCTCGGGAAAAATGACTATCTTTGCAGGCTATGTCAAATTATACGATAAAAGAAGTTACCACCCGACGGGATCTCCGCAAGTTTATCGCCTTTCCCGATAAGCTGTACAAGGATTGTCCCCAGTGGGTGCCGGCGCTGCGCGGTGATCAGGTCAAATCCCTGACCTCCTGCGCATCGCTCAAATACTGCAAACACAAGCTCTGGCTGGCCTACGATGCCTTCGGCAAGATCGTCGGCCGCATCAGCGGGATGATCAATCCCCGCTACAATGATTTGTACAAAAGCCACCGGGCGCGTTTCGGCTGGTTCGACACCATCAACGATCACGATGTGGCGGCCCTGTTGCTCTCCACGGCGGAGGCCTGGGCCCGGGAAGAGGGGATGGACGAGATTCACGGCCCGCTTTATTACAATACGCTTGGCAAGCAGGGAATGCTCGTCGAAGGATTCGAGCATACGCCGGTCTTCAATGTCCTCTACAACTTCCCGTATTATCAGGAGCTCGTCGAATCCCTCGGGTATGAGAAGGAATGCGACTGGATAGAGCTGAAGGTGCCTGCTTACGACGGGGCGACGGATAAGTTGCGCCGCGTCAGCAACGCGCTGATCCAGCGCTACGGTCTTCACGAGGGTAATATCGAGGATCTGAAGAAGGATCGCGAAAAGGTCAAGGAATTCTTCCGGGCCTACAACGAGAGTTTCCTGGGTTCGGTGCACAATTTCGTCCCGTTTACGGATGAGGAAATTGAAGAAGAGACGGCCTCGTTCCTTCCTTACCTCAAGCACAAGACCTGCATTGTCATCCTGGATGCCGACAACAACCTGGCGGCCTTCGGCATTTCGGTCCCCGACCTTTCCGAGGCGCTCAAGAAGGCCAAGGGGCACCTGTTCCCGTTTGGCTGGTGGCATATTCTCCGGGCGATGAAGCATTATGAGAATGTGGATATGCTGTTGAACGGGGCGGTCCCCAAGTGGCAGAACACGGGAATTTCAGCCATTCTCCACACCCTCCTCGGCGACCGCTACGTGGCCAATGGTACCCGCTGGGCCTTCAGCAACCCCCAGCTCGAGACCAACGGCGCCGCCCTCAATATCTGGTCCCGATACGCGAGCGAACTCCATATGCGGCGCCGCTGTTACCTGAAAAAGTTATAATGTATGGCAGATAATACGTTACTTGAAAAAGTCCTGAGTTTGCAGGATAAATACAAGGCGCTGGAAGCCCAGCTCGCCGAGCCCGAGGTGATCGCGGACATGAAGAAATTTGTCCAGCTCAACAAGGACTACAAGGAGCTCGAGCCGATCATCAAGGCGGGCCTCGAGTACAAGCGGCTCGTCGATGAGCTCGCCCAGGCCAAGGACATCCTGATGAACGAAAAGGATGACGACCTCCGCGAGATGGCCCGCGACGAGATCCAGGACATCGAGCCCCGGCTGCCGGATATGGAGCAGCAGATCAAACTGCTGCTGATCCCGGCCGATCCCGACGACGGCAAGAATGCGATGGTCGAGATCCGTGGCGGCACCGGCGGCGACGAGGCGGCGATTTTCGCCGGCGACCTTTTCCGGATGTATTCCAAATTCGCCGAAAGGCGGGGATGGAAACTCGAGGTCACCGACCAGGCCCCTGGTACGTCCGGCGGCTTCAAGCAGGTTGTGTTCAAGCTCTCCAGCACGCAGGACGGCGTGTACGGCGTGATGAAGTATGAATCCGGCGTGCACCGCGTCCAGCGCGTTCCGCAGACCGAGGCGCAGGGCCGTATCCAGACTTCTGCGGCTTCCGTGGCGGTCTTCCCCGAGGCGGGAGAATTCGATATCGAACTCAATCCGGCCGACATCCGCAAAGACCTCTTCTGCGCTTCCGGCCCGGGCGGTCAAGGCGTCAATACGACCTATTCCGCCGTCCGGCTTACCCACATTCCCTCGGGTATCGTCGTTCAGTGCCAGGAAGAGCGCTCCCAGCTCAAGAACCTTGACCGGGCGATGGAAGAGCTCCGTACCCGGCTCTACAACCGCGAGCATCAGAAATACCTCGACGGCATCGCGGCCAAGCGCAAGACGATGGTCTCCACCGGCGACCGCAGCGCCAAGATCCGCACCTACAATTATCCCCAGTCCCGCGTGACCGACCACCGCATCAACTGGACGATGTACAACCTTCCCGTCTTTATGGACGGTGACATCCAGGAGTGCATCGACCAGCTGCAGGTTGCCGAGAACGCCGAAAGATTAAAGGAGGCAGGAGAATGAACCGATCTGAAGAAGGCCTGCAGGCCCTGGGCCGCAAGACGGCCTACAGCCAGGACTACGATCCCGGCGTCCTCGAAACATTCGAGAACAAGCATCCCGAGAACGACTACTGGGTGCGGTTCAACTGCCCCGAACTCACCA
>JAEEGL011710555.1_pt1 | contig 26370 bp, 22 predicted proteins | sample 9134231 | NCBI WGS metagenome assembly JAEEGL01 (sample SAMN16246548, study PRJNA631951) | gut metagenome | biome: gut microbiome; feature: rumen; material: fiber-attached | host: Bos | place: Iran: Karaj | collected 2018-10
ATGACGTTCCCGGAGCGCTTCGTCTCGTCGACTATCTTCTTGAGCCTTTCCTCGAACTGCCCGCGGTACTGCGTGCCTGCGACGACGCGCGCCATGTCGAGGGCAATGACGCGCTTGCCCTGCATCTTCTCGGGAACTTCGCCGCGGTGTATCGCGAGCGCAAGCCCCTCGACGACGGCAGTCTTGCCGACGCCCGCCTCGCCGATCAGCACTGCGTTGTTCTTAGTGCGGCGGGAAAGAATCTGCACTATGCGCTTCAATTCGCCGGAGCGACCAATGACGGGGTCGAGCTTCCCCTGGCGGGCGAAGTCGGTAAGGTCCCTGCCGAAGGCGTTCAGGTTCGGGGTCTTCGCCGCCTTGCCGTTTGCGCCGCGCTTCGTGGCGCCGCGCTCAGGCTCCTCTGGTTCCTCCTCCTCGGCCATTTCGGCCGGAGACGGCCCCTGCACGCCGGCGGCAAGGAACCTGTCGAGCGTTATCCCTGCGTTGAACATGAGCTGCGCGGCGGCGTTCTCGCCCTCGCGAAGCATGGCGGCCACGAGATGCGACGTGCCGACTCTCCCGCCCTTGGCCTCGATTTCCGCAATCTCCAGAACCTTCTTCGTGCGGGCCGTTATCGGCAGCGGGCCCCGCGAAAGCGTGGTGGCGCCGCCCGTCATCGAGTTTCGCATCGACTCCGAAAGCTCCTCCGCCGTGGTGCCGAGAAGTGACAGCCTCTTCACCGCCGAGCACGACGGAATGGCGAGAATCGAGAGGAATATGTGCTCCGAGCCGATGTGGTCGTGCCCGAACTGGCGCGCGCAGCTCGCCGCCGCGTTCATCGCGTCAACCGCGTTTTTGGTGTAAGTTGCGCTCACAGCTTTGCGCCCTCCAATTTTTTGGAATCTTGCACATTCATCGGTTGCGCCCTACTGTTCGATCCCTTTTTGCATTTGTCGCTAACCGGCAATACACCAGTAGCAACCTTCAACGAATAATCCACATCTTCACGAAGCTGCTTGAGCTTCTCCGGATGCGCCTTGTAGTAATACAGGTCTTTGCCGAGAGATGTCTTCAGCTCTGCAAGGTCATCTCCTTTCGCAAAGCCTTCCGGCAATTGCCTCTTGGCGTATTCGCTGTCGCCAAGAAGAACATACAGCATCTCGGAGGCTTCCCGTTTTGAAAGCACTATGGGGCCAATGTATTCGCAGCGAGATGCCTCCAAATATGGCTCGACAACGAAAAGGCAAGCAGGATCAGCCTTCAGGAAAATAGGATTTCCAATTATACTCTTTGTTTGCGGGCGCGGAGCTGTCACCTTGTGTGTGTCCGAATACTCATTAGTCGCATTCAAATAGACTATCCTGGGCTTATGGTATACGCGCTCGCACGCCTCCTTCATGGAACCAACTTCCTCTTTGCTCATGATGTGCACACGAGCAAGAACTATTGCATCACCGGGTCCTAATGGCGGCCGATACAACAACGTCTCCACGTCCTTAACATATATGCTAAATGTGATCTTGTGAGGCTTGGGCATCTTATCAGCAAAAAAGCATCTGCCATCTCCAGAGATATTAATTACAGGCAATTTATCAATAATACAAGCTGGTCGGCAGCACATGCCCATAGTCCACGCGTAAGACCCATCCTCGTCAGAACTTCCCTTTGCGCAATAGTCGGAAGATGAAAACTTGTTTATTTTAACGAGCACCCATTTTGAATTCCTTGACGGCGGTTCAAGCAACTGGCAAATAGTCTCTTTGTTTGCGAGCTGTGGCAGCTTGTCCCACTGCGAAATGAAGCACACAGGGATTGCGGACATCCTGCATGCGGAAATAAACAATGACACTGCAAAAAAGGAAGTCATTGCCGTCTCCTTCTTGGACGTAAATCATTCTCATATCCCAGAAACCTGCATCCAGATGCAGGATTACCATATGTACAATGATACTTAAATGCAGCATTGTAGCCTGCCGATTCTTTTGCGCATTTTTCAATATACCCTCTGTTCTCATCCACATTAATTATACCCATCGATTCAGATATCTCTTCATTCTGTTTTCGAGCCACATTCTCAATGATGGTATTTACATAATCTTCGGGATTAACATAACAGTATCCATATTCGGAAAACGGAATGATTCTTTCATAACAATCAACACCAGTTCTCAAGAAACCAAGGTCATTTGTCATGGCTCGCCTCATATCAAAGAGATCTTCGCAGCCACCAAGATCGATACCGACTTGTCCAGTGATTTGCCTATAATGAAACAATTCTTCTGCCTCAATTTCATCTTTGTATTGACAGATTGAATTTGCAGTAGACTTGGTAATAACATATTTGCAATTAGTCGCAACCACACGAATTCTACCATCGGCAAATAATGTAGCCACATACACAAAATCAGGAGATATGTCTACCTCATAAGTCAACGCAGGTTCTTCCTCTGGCCAGCCAACAGCTTCTGTGTTCTGACAGACTGGATCAAAATCGCTATACAGAGTGAAAATATATTTGTATTCTTTGAAAAAGCAGTCATTGGGGTCGCTTAACCCATACCAATATGTTTTAGGCGTGTGCAAAACACATGGATTCTGTGTACGGGAAAACGGCATTGCAGTTCCAGCCTTATTAACAGGATTCTGCTCTTCAGGGAGAGCCGCCATCGACAATTGCAGAAGGTTAGTCCTTGTACAACCATATGTCCTTACTCGCGCCTCGGCTGGTTGGTTGTCAACAAGCATGTATGCATGATTCAGAGGATGAACACCACTGGAACATGAAACAACAAAATCATACCGAATCGCATCGAGTTGAAACAAATCCGTTTCTCGGATAACATCTACAACATTGCCGTTGCTTTCATCATAAACTCGCCACGTTGCAGTGGCGTTCACTACATACGACTTGCCGAAATCGGACTGGTTAGAAAAATATACAACAAACATTTCCGATTCCGATGACAAATGGCCGCCCTGCGTCTCCGGGGAAACCGACCAGGTGACGGTTCGGTCGCCAATGCGGCACTCCTCGCGCGGCGTCGGCGCAACAACATTTCCTAAATAGAAAACCACCATCGAAGTGTTTGTTGAGATGCGGGCATAGTCGTCAGCCCGTTCGATCTCGGACGAAGCGATGTCTATGGACGCCCCTGCAGCGCCGAAGAACGGCAGAGCAACTACCGCCGCAAGAGATAATGCCGATTGCGCAGCCATCCCAACTCTAGTCATTGAGATAACCTCCTGTCCCGTGAAGGTTGCAGACCTTCAGATAGAAATCCCCGTCAGACCTCAGTGCCACACTCAAGTTCATCACCTTTGCATCCCGCAGCCACAAAAGCGGAGACTCTGGGCTGTAGTCATCTTGTCGAGGCTCGCGAGGGAGCACATTCGGGCTATTGGGAAAGTCTTTCGCCGAGCGCCGCCTGGGGTCTTTCATCTGGAGGCAGGTCCACGATGCAAGCATTGCCTGGTCAAACCTCGTGCGATCGTCGTCGGTCCATATCCTCAACCACCATCTGAAAGCCCGCTGCGCGGATGAAGAGGATTGAGGGGCAGCACTTCTATATGCCGAAACGACCTTTCCGTAAAGACGGTCGTAGTCAGAACCGCAGCGGCAGTTCTCAAATCCATTTGCAATCAGCCCCGACAGCGCCTCGCATGACGATGGTTCCCTATAGACAAGCCCGCCGTAATGCGCACAAGTGGAAAGCCGGGGGGAAGACTGGCTCTCGGGACTTTCCACAATCCTGCTGATGAAAACCCCAGACAATATCGTAGAGAAAGAATTTCCGCGGGCTATTCTGAATGTAAACTTCCCGGGGCCGCGTACGGCGAACCTCTTGTACACGCCATTTCTGAACCTCCGCACACGCGCCATGGCAAGCGGGGCACCAGTAGATGTCTCGCCTTTGTATGCGGAGATTACATAATCACGCCTGAAATTCTGCTTTATCTCGCCATCCTTGTTGAAGAAATAAAACGCAGTTTCATGCCATCCAGCCGGTACTTCGGTTTGAACAACAAGGTCTGGGCCTTCTACCGCCTGCGGGTACGTCTCGCTATGGTCGTCCCACTCAGACTGCCTACGATGCCCAAGATGCGGATTGTACAGCGAATCCATCCTTGTTGTAGATATCCAATGAACCCAATACCTCAACACATCACCCTGTTTCTTGTTCTCGCCAATCTTCGCAGATACGCGATACCTTGGATCGGAACAGATCGACTCGTCTCCCCAAGGAGAATTTTGCGCACACAAAACAGCAGTGCGCAATCCGTATCTGCCACACCAGTTCCCTTTTGTCGACCAATCGTCCTTAAGGTAATAGCAATCGCTCGCCGTCCCCAGGGCATTCCAGCCTTGGATGCCAGAGTCGCGTATCGGCGTTCGGATTGGGTTGGACTTCTTTCTCCCCTTGTTCGCCTTGTCCACCAAGCCCTTCACTTCCCCAAGGACATGTGCACCTCGCCCGTACGTGCCGACAAGCACCGCACCTGAGGCAGAAGAGAGCGACGTTATCCTGAAATCTCCCATTTTGGTTCCTGGCACATCCTTAAGCGCTCCATTTGCCGAAAGCATCTTCACCCCGTTTTCCTCAAAGCCTACCAAGTCGACAGAATCCCCATGGGCAATAGCCAGCGGCTTTGGGTCTCCAGGGTTACGGCTGACGATAGTTTTCCATTTCTGCCCGTAGTCCAGGCTTTGCTCAAGTCCTTCATTTGCAGCAATTATCGTCAATCCCCCCTCACGGCAGCATATTGAGTTTATAGTTTGCGAAGCCGTCTTTAGTTTCGTCCATTTCGACCACGACTCATGCCGTCTTGCGCGAAAAACGCCATTGCACGCCGTACCAACGAACACATCGCCGCGCTTTGTAATCGCTATAGACGTAATTTCGCCTGAAAAGTCGAGCCCGTTGCTTCGGTTGTACACGGAAACAGAATTGCCGATCTCAAAATAACGACATAACCCAGCATCCGTGGCAATCCACACGTTTTCCCGGCCGTCAGACGCCAGCGCCGCGACATGCGAGCCGGGCAGTCCCTCTTCAATCGAAATTCTATTCCATTGCGCCCCGTCCCACACGCAAACCCCGCAATCGAGGGTGCCTGCCCATATCCTACCGGCAGAATCCTCGCACAGGGCGAAGACGCTCGTACCGGCAACTTGTTCAAACGCCGTGTCGCGTGTCCACTTAAGCGTTTGAGCACTACGGTAGAAAAGACCCTCTCCTTCCGTTCCAACCCACAATGTTCCGTCGGACGCGGCAAGCACAGACAACACATAGCGAGGTCCTTCCTCGACCTCCTTCTTCGCTGCGAACGCCACGGCGGACATGCAGAGCAGCGCTGCCGCAATCTTCGTGTAAGTTGCGCTCACAGCAGCTTCTCCTCGCCTTTCTCGTTCAGCATGACGTCTTCGAAAGTCTCGCGGGCCTCATCGGCCCTTTCGGCGTCCTCCCTGTCGCGGTCGCGCATGTCCACCGGCTCGCCGTGGTGCTTCGGCCTCGTCGACATGATGAGCCTGTCGATGCCGGCGGCGTCGATGCCGTCGAGAAAGCCCTCGAGCGCCGCAAGCCTCAGGGTGGAAAGCATGTCGAAGTATTCCGCAGGCGAAAGCAGCCTGCAGTTCTTGAGGAGCGCAAGCGCGCGGCAGAGCGAATCTGCAAATACGTGCGCCATGTCGTCCTGAAGGCGGGCACGCGCGTTTTTCTCCTGCTGGACAAGGCTATTCACGAAGTCGGCCGCCGTCTCCCTGCCGCATGTGTACCGTATTTCGTAGACGTGGCCGGGCGCCTTTATGCCGTCGACCTCCTCCGTCGCAAGCTCCATCCCCACCGCGCGCGCGGCGCGCATGCAGGCGTCGATCTCGCCGATGAGGTACAGCCCCTCGAGCTGGATGCACCTGCCGATGCGGTATCTCGGGGGAATGCCCGCAACTGAAAACTCCACCGGCCTCGGCTCGTGCTTCGCAGGGCTCGCCTCTTCACGGCTTGCGCTGATCTTGCCTATGTCGCCGACGATGCCGCTTACCGCGTTTATTATCGCGCCTATGATGGGCGGCGGGTTCTCTATGTCGCCGCAGACGGTTATGGAGCCGTTCTGCGTCTTGATCGTGCGCTGGCGCATCTTCTGCCGACGCGTCTTCTCCTTCGACGCGCACGACTCGCAGACATAGAGCTCCTCTTCCGAGCCGTCGCCCTTCTCGCGCCTTATCGCCTTGCGGGCGTCGGCCTCGTGGCATATTTCGCACTTCATCTTCTTTACGAGAAAAACGCCTTGTAGAGGGCCCTCACGGCCTCGTCGCGGTCCTTCGCGCGTATCGCTATCATGAACGAGACTTCGCTCGAGCCCTGGTTCACCATCGACATGGATATCCCCGCCGAGGCGAGCGCAAGGCAGGCCTTCGCGAACATGCCGGGCGTGTAGCACATTCCCTCGCCAACGACCATGATGATCGTGATGTCGCGCTCCACGGCCACGTAGTCGGGGGCGAGTACCTCCTTGATGCGGCTAACTACCCTCGCCTCCCTCTCGCGGGAGAGGTACTGCTCCTTCACGACGACGCACTGCGAATCGACGCCCGAGGGCATATGCTCGTAGGAAATCCTCTCCTCCTCGAGTATCTGCAGCAGGCGGCGGCCGAAGCCTATCTGCCTGTTCATGAGATACTTCTCGACTACGATGTTGCAGAACCCGTCTGCGCTCGCGACTCCCACGACCGTGCCGGGGACTACCCTGCGCGACTGCTGTATCATCGTGCCAGGCTCCGACGGGTGGTTGGTGTTGCGGATGTTGATCGGTATACGCGCCCGGACGGCGGGGATGACGGCGTCGTCGTTGAAGACGCCGAAGCCTGCGTACGCAAGCTCGCGCATTTCGCGGTACGTCATCGCGGGAATGCCCTCGGCTTTCTTGACCTCGGGCACTATGCGCGGGTCAACCGGGAAGACGGAATCGACGTCGGTGAAGTTCTCGTACACGTCTGCGCAGACCGCCGCGGCAAGGATGGAGCCCGTGATGTCGCTGCCGCCGCGCGGGAACGTCACGACGTCGCCTTCGCGGGTGTAGCCGAAGAACCCGGGGTAGATTACGATGCCGTCAAAGCGCGAAAACGCGCGCGAAAGCCTCGCGTAGCTGTCAGGATCGAGCTGCGCGTCGCCAAAGTCGCCCTTGAGGACCATGCCCGTGTCCTTGGGGCTCGCGTAGCGCGCCTTGATGCCGGCCGCATCGAAAGCCGCCGCGACGAGCTTGGCGTTGTTGTCCTCGCCGGCCGCCTTCATGAGGTCGAGAAACGCGGGCCATTCAAGTTCTGCCCGTTTCAAGAGCCTCCCCTTCAGGTCTTCGTGTATCTCCCTCGTGATGCCGTCGCCAAGCCCGAGCGCCTGCGCCATGGAGGCGTAGCGCTCCACGACTTCGGCAAGCGCCCTCGTCGTGTCCTCGCCGGCCGCCGCCGAATTGGCAAGCGAAATCAGGAGGTCCGTCACCTTCGTGTCTCCGTCGTACCTCTTGCCGGGGGCGGAGACGACGACTATCCGGCGGGTGGGATCCGCCTGGACGATGTCGATTACCTTCCTTACCTGTGCGGCGTCCGCAAGGGACGAGCCACCGAATTTGCATACTTTCATCTTTACAGGATCCTCAGTTTTGCGGTTTCCGCGCCCACGACGCCGGACGCCGCTATTTCAGCAAGAGCCGCATCGAGGTCTGCGGCCTTTGCCTCGTGCGTCAGCACGACGACCGGCACGAAGTCGCCGTCGCAGCTCTTCTGGCTCGCGGCGGAAATCGAGACGCCGTGACGGCCTAGGGCGGCCGCAATCGTCCCGAAGGCGCCGGGCCTGTCGGCGACGGTGAAGCGGATGTAGAACTTGGACGAAATCTCCCCCGCCGGCTTTAGCTTCATGCTTTTCGCCGCGTAGTCGGGAACCGCCCTTTCGTATCGGCGCGCCCCTCCAACGAGGTTGCGCGCGATGTCGACGACGTCGGCGACGACCGTGGAGGCGGTGGGGGCGCGCCCTGCGCCGCGCCCGTAGTACATCGTGCAGTCGGACATGTCGCCCTTCACCATCACCGCGTTGAACGCGTCGTTGACCGACGAGAGCATGTGCGAGAGCGGGATAAGCGTCGGGTGCACGCCAACCTCCACGCTGTTGCCGTCGCGGGCGACGCAGGCGAGGAGCTTTATCCTGTAGCCGAAGTCCGCCGCGTACCGCACGTCGAAGCCGGAGAGGTTCCTTATGCCCTCCACCTGCACGGCGGAGAGGTCGGGCGAGAAGCCGTATGCGAGCGAGGCGAGAATGCACGCCTTGTGGGCGGTGTCAAAGCCGTCAATGTCGAGGGACGGGTCCGCTTCGGCGTAGCCAAGCCTCTGAGCCTCCTTGAGGGCGTCTTCGAACGCGAGCGAATCGCGCTCCATGCGCGTCAGGATGTAGTTGCACGTTCCGTTCAGGATGCCGTGCATGGTTTCTATCTCGTTGGAGACAAGCGCCTCCCTGACGACGCGGATAACAGGTATGCCACCGCCCACGGATGCGCCGAAGTATATCTCGGCGCCGCCCTTGCGGGCCGTCTCGAATATCTCGCTGCCGTATTCGGCGAGAAGCTTCTTGTTGGCCGTGACGACGCACTTCCCGGCGGAAAGCGCGTCAAGCACGAACTTCTTCGCGATTCCCGTGCCGCCGATCGTCTCGACGACGATCTGGATCAATGGGTCGGAAATGACCGCGCCCGCGTCGGTAGTCAGTATGCCCTTGGGCACCGTAACGCCGCGGTCTGTCTTGATGTCAAGGTCGGCAATGCGCTTCAAGACGACATCGACGCCCGTACGCAGCGCGATTACCTCGCGATGCTTCAAGAGGCCTTCCGCCACCCCCGCGCCGACCGTACCAAAACCAAGTATCCCTATGCCAATTTCCTTCATCGTCTCCACCCCTTTCGGTTAGAAATGAGTATTATATCATAATATAGCGCAGAAATGTGCAGGCAAATGTAGCATCTGCCTGTTTCCCTTGCTGTGTCAGCGTGCGGCCACGAGCAGGGGGGATCCCAGGCTCCCGTGCCCACATGGGCGATTTGCGCGTCCTCGCCTGCTTGGTTTTATCTCACGCAGAGGTGCAGAGAGCGCAGAGTGTTTATAGCGGTGGTGCCCTTGTCCCCAGGTTTTCGCGCATCAGCGGGCCGAGGAGAAGTCTGGCGGGCTCAAGGCCGCTTTGTAGATAAGTTCAGAGAACTTGACGCCGCCGTCGTAGTGGCCGTAGAGCTTCACTGCCGGATTGTACTTGACAGCCTCGGCCCAGCAGTTGCTCGCAGTCACCCAGCGGGACTTCAGCTCTTCAACGTCCTCGTTGAGTATCTCAGGCGTCACCCTGCCGTACCTGTACTTGTCATTCGCCGCGAGGCCCTTAAGCCCCGGCTCGAGGATGGAGAACATCTTCTCGCCGAGAAGCTGCGCGACGGCGCGGCGGACCGAGCGGGCCTTGTCGTAGCCCTTCACGTTCCAGAGGCAGTCGCCGAGCGTGGAGAGCTGCGGCCCCTCCTTGGGCGTGCCAGAGTTCTTTAGATACCCCTTGATGTCCTTCTCGAAGAACCCCGGGTAGTGCCATGCGTTCCAGTCGGTCTCGTCGACGATGTACGAAAGGAGGTTGTGCGGTCCAGTGCCGTTCTGACCGACGGTTGGCTTCTGCCAGGTAAGGTCCGTAAACCAGTCAACCTGCGCCCTTGTCTTCCTGTAGCCCTTCACCTCCCCGCCAGTCCAGAAGATGTCGATGTCTTGCGGGAACATTCTCATGCTGCGCAGGTACTTCTCGCGGTCGTCTGGATACCTTGCCGCGAGATCAGGCCCCCAGTAGTAAGGCGGGCAGTAGATCATCTTGAACCACGGATACTCCGCCTTAACTGCGTTGAAAAGCGCAAGGACGTGCTTCGCGTCGAAGTCGGAGGGCTTGAGGCCCGTCGCCTCGTCGTCCTTCACGAACGTGGCGTAGCGGCAGTCGTCGTTCGGGTAGTAGATGTTCGCGCCCATCGCGGCGAACATCTTGCACGTCTCGATCTGCACGGAAAGATACCCCTTCCAGCAATACGCCCATCCAAGCCCCATCGTGTAGTTCGTGATCCCGTAGCAGAGACGAAGGCCGAATTCCCTGAACTCCCGCGCAAGCTCGGCGCACTGGTAGAGGTTTAGCGGCGAGTTGTTGCCGTCTGAAAGCGGATGGAACTGGACTACGGCGTAGTTGAGCTTCGAGAAAATGGTGTATTCCGTCGTGTCACCCCACATCGGTGTCGACTCGTAGCCGCGCCACGCCGTGTCGGGCCAGTCCTCGATCTCGCAAATGCGGACGGCCTTCTCGCCGTCCTTCAGGCACTGGATGAACGAGACGACGCCCCAAAGAACGCCTTGCAAATCCCGCGCACGCACCTCCGCGCCCTTCTTGCCAATCTCGAGCGTGTAGCCCTCTGATCTTTCTACCTTCGCCTTCGGGTCGAGCGCGAGCGTCACCTTGTATGCGCCCTTGCCGCCGATCGTGGCGGAAATGTCGCGCGCTTCAAGCTTGCGAATAAGGAGCTTCACGCGGGCGTCCTCGGGCTTAACGCCCTGGAGCTTGATGGCGACATCGGCAAGCGCCGCAAACTTCTCTGTGTAGTCGGCCTTCTGCGGCTCGGGGAACGCCTTCGCGCCAGTCCATCTCGGGAGCCCCAGCGCACAGGGCGTAGCGCCCGTCAGGAACGCATGAGCGTTCTTGCCGAGGTACATCCAGTTGTGCGTGATGTTGCCGCGCCTTGTGGTGTTGTGCCCGAGCGCAATCATCTCTTCAAGCTTCCCTACCGCCCCTTCGCGGTCGCCCGTCTGGAACTTTATCTCCGCAAGGCGGTACATCGCCTCGCAAACATGCAGCGGGTTGGGCCTCTTCTGCTTCTTGAGAATCTCCTCGGCCGTCTCGTACTCTGCCTTTGCCCTGTCGTAGAACCGCCTGAAGAAGTACGCCTCGCCGAGATCGAGCCGCGCGCGCGCGTCGTTCGTGGCGACGGCGACGATCTCGCCAAGAAGCGCAATGTAGCGGTCGCTTATCGCGTCAAGCTCCGCCTGCGGCAGGGGGTCAGCCGAATTCTTGTCGGTAATCCACTTCCTGTTGAAGTAGTCGCACCAGCAGGAGAAGGAGCTTTCGCATTTCTCGGCCTTTATCTGCTTGCGCAGGGCCTCCACCTTCTCGCGCTGGATCTGTGCCGCGCTAGGCGCCTTCGGCGGCTGCGCCTTGGTCGGAGACTTTGCGGGCTGCAGCGCGGCATTGGCAAAAAGCGCAGCGCATGGCATTGCAAGCGCAACGGCAAGACACGTCTTCAACGCATGGCTCATCGCTCACCTTTTTCTTGAGAGGACCTGGGACCTTCGGGAATGGTCGGAGCGGAGGGATTTGAACCCTCGGCCTTTTGCTCCCGAAGCAAACGCGCTACCAGACTGCGCTACGCTCCGACATCAGATGTCAGTATTATACTATATCCGCCTCGAAAAGTCAAAGGACGACGTTGTCGATAAGGCGCGTCCTGCCGCAGTACGCCGCGACAAGCACGCACGCGCCCTTTCGCGGCTTCTTCACGCCCTCAAGCGTCTCGGCGTCGACGCATTCGACGTAGTCCACCCTTAGCCCCGCCCTTTCGAGCGAGCGGCGCAGTTGCGCAAGCGTAAACGACGGGTCCGCCTTGATGCGCCGAAGGCCAGCCGATATCGCAAGCGCCGTCTTGCGCTCGTCTTCTCCGAGATACGTGTTGCGGCTCGACATCGCAAGGCCCGACGGCTCGCGCACAATCGGCGCCACGACTATCTTCACCGGGAAGTTGAGGTCGCGGACCATGCGACGCACGACCTGCGCCTGCTGGTAGTCCTTGCTGCCGAATACGGCAAGGTCAGGCTGGGCGATGTTGAAAAGCTTCGCGACCACCGTGCATACGCCGTCGAAATGCCCGGGGCGGCGCGCCCCGCATAGCCCGGCCGAAAGCCTGCGTTCGGAGACTACCGTCGAATGGCCCTCCAGATACATTGTCGCCGGAGTTGGCAGGAATACCGCCGTGGCCCCAGCGGCCCTGCACTTCGCAATGTCCGCCTTTTCGTCGCGTGGGTACTTCTCGTAGTCCTCGCCCGGGCAGAACTGCACGGGGTTGACGAATATGGAGACGACAATCTCGTCGGCCTTGAGCGCCTTCGCCCTGCGGACAAGCGAGAGGTGCCCCTCGTGCAAGTAGCCCATGGTCGGCACAAGCGCGATCTTCCTGCCACGCCGCCTCGCCGCAAGCGCCCATTTCTGGAGTTTTGCCGGATCGCTGAATATCCTCATTTTCCATTCTCCTTTTCTGGTTTCCCCAGGCCAGGGACGAGCGAAACCGTCTCAAGCGGGAAAAGCCCTTCGACCTTCCCGCAAAGCGACTCCGCTATCCCCGCCATGCATGACGTCATGATTACGGGCACGCCCATCTCCGCCGATATCCCCTGCGCGTAGGCAAGCGACGAAAGAACCGTCTCCGCGACCGTCTCCGCGCCAAGGTTCGTGTTGTTGGCCAGGGCCGTGAACTTGAGCGAGCAGGCCCCCTCTATCTCGCGGAGAACGGCCACGGCGTCGCGCACCGTCCTCGTCAGCGGGCGGCATGCGTTCACGACGCCCACCATCTCGTAGTCGCCCTCCTCGCGGATGTCGTCCACGTACCGCCCGAGCGCAAGCGCGCCGCGGTCGTCGCCGCCTACATCCATCACGACCCTCACGTCCCTGTCCGCGACGAGCGCGTACGTCTCCGACGGCATCGCCGGGAAATCGACGTTCGAATTGGCGAAGTCGGAGACTACAAGCTCTATGCCCTCTGCAAGAAGCGCGGGGGCGAAGTCCTTCGTCCGGAAATACGGATTTACGATGTCGAGGTCGGCTATGGCGACGCGCCCCCCCGCGGAGCGCCGCAGGCGCCGCGCATAGGCGAGCGCAATATTCGTCTTGCCGCTGCCGTAGTGGCCGGCGAAAAGCGTTATGCGCTTCATTTCGCGGCGGCCTTCTCCACGACGTCGGCCACTCTCTCCGCGGCATCGCCGACGGCGAGGGAACGCATAGCCGCCGACATCGCCTCAAGTCTTTTAGGGTTGTCGTATAGCGACATGAGATGGCGGGCGAGCTGCCGCGGCGAAAGCGAATCCTGGTAGCCCTCGTCTGCCGCCTTGCGCCGTGCAAACGCGTCGGCGTTGAAGTGCTGGTGGTTGCGGAGCGCCGTCGGGAGGGGAATCATCATCGCCGGCCTGCCGCAGAGAGCAAGCTCGAAGCACGTCGAGGCGCCGGCTCGGCAGATGACGAAATCCGCGGAGGCGAAGGCGTCTGGCATCTCGTTCTCGAACGCCTTTACGCGCGAAGGGAGGCCTGCCGCGGCATACGTCATCATCACGGCCCCTTCGTCCGCCGCGCCAGTCTGGTGGATCACGTGGAGCGGTCTCTTTGCGCCCCTTGTGTCGAGCTCCCTCTTGAACGAGACAAGGGCGCGGGAGGCAAGTTCGTTGACGGCGTGCGCCCCCTGCGAACCGCCGGTGACGAACACGACGAAACTGCCCTCGGGGATCGTGTCGAAACGATGCCCCTTGTCGATTCCGGCGCGAACAGGCAGCCCAGTAAGGACGCACTCCCTGCCAGGCAGGTAGTCCTTCGTCGAGTCGAAGCTGACCGCCACGCTGTGGGCGAAGCGGGAGAGGAAGTCGACCGCCCTCCCCGGAATGGTGTTCGCCTCGTGCAGCACCACGGGGACCGACCTCGACCTCGCAGCGAGAACGGGCGCAAGGGACGAATACGAGCCCATCGCGAGCAGCACGTCGCAAGGTCGCCTCTTGAGCTCCCGCCTGCAGCGGAAAAACGAACTGACAAGCGAAAAGGCGTTCGCAAGGCGAAGCTGCCGGGCGCCGGTCGAGAAGATGTCGCCGTCCCATTCCTTCATTACGCTTGACTCGATGTCGCGGCCGGAATCCCAGACGGTGACCTCGTGGCCACGCCTGCGGAGAACCTCCGCCACCGCTATCCCGGGAAAGGCGTGCCCGCCCGTTCCACCGCATGCAACTACGACTTTCAACTCACCAGTCCCTTTCGTTCGGCGGGAGAGGCGCTTTCCTCATGCGTCGCTGCTTCTCCGCCTCGTGTTCGTCATTGCGCTCCTGCGCCTTCATGAGAAGCGCCTCGACTTCCCTGTCGTCGGGCGACTCGCCCTCCTCGCCATTCTGCTCCTCGCCTTCGTCCTTGCCCTGGTCTTCCTGCGGCGGCTCCTGGTTCTCGCCGCCATTCGACTCGTTTCCGCCATTGTCCTTCTTGTCGTTCTTCTGGTCATCGTCGTTCTTGTTCTGCTGCTGTGGCGGCGGCTGTCCGTTCTGACCTCCTCCGCCGTCCTTGGGCAGAAGCTCCCTGATCCTCTCTATTATCGCAAGCGCCTTCTCCATCTCGGGCGGCAGTGGGGTTTCGCAGCATTCAAGCTGTATCTTCTCAAGCTCTGTGGAGAGGGCGGAGATTTCCGCCTGCGCTTCCGCCGTGAATGGCGGCTTGTTCGTGTCGGACTGCGCCTGCGCCTCGTATGCACGCGCCCAGGCGGGGAACTTGTCCCTGAACGCCCGGGTGAAGTCGAGCGCCTCGCCTTGCCACTTGCGGCCGTTGACCTCCTCGACGTTCATATAGGCGTTCGACTGGCAGACAAGGTCCTCGCCGATTGCAGCGGGCGGCATCGCCACAAGCTTTGCGAAGCGGTTGAAGTCCATTTCCGCCTCGGCGACAGCCGAGTATGCGCCGCCGTCAAGGTCTGAAAAAAGTTCCGCCGCGCGAATAGTCGATTCCTCCGCCTTGGCAATCTGGGCAAGTATCGTCGCTGCCTGCTCCTCGTTCGTAACGGCCTGCGAAATCGCCTCTCCGGCAGCCGGCCAGACAAGGGAAAGAGCGTCGGCCGCCGCGGAAAGCCTGTCCCCCTCTGCCACCGCATTCGCGGGCGGCAACTCGGAGAGTGCCACCGCGTCGCGCATAAGCGACCTCGCCCTACGCGTGGATTCAAGCAGCATTTCGCCGCAGTCGCGCCCCTTTGCGGCCGCAAGCGCCTTCTCGACGCGCTTGCGCCTGCGGAGTTCCGGCACACCGTCAATGGCCCGCGTGAAGTTCCTGTTGACGCGCTCGTCGTCTGGGTTCGCCCTAAGCGCAATCGCCGCGGCCGCCGCGCTTTCCTCCAGATCGCCGGCGTCATGGGCAAGCTTCGAGACGACCTCGGCCGCCCGCGTGCCGTGCGTGCGCGAAAGCATGAGGGGCCTTAAGGCGCTCATTGCGTTCGTCGTGTCGCCTGCAAGATAAGAATCGACCCCGCTATTCCAGATTTCGGAATCAGAAAGCGGCTCGGCCGCGCAGGGCGCGAGAAGCGGAATGAAGGCGGCGGCGTATGCAACCACGCGCTTCATACGGCCTCGAATATCTCCTTCACGTCGGCCATGTGGCCCTTGCCGACCGTGCCGCAGGCAAGCTCTCCGTCGACGGGCCCGACAATCTTAACGCCGCGCTCGCGCAAGACCGCGACGTTTTCGGCAGTCGCGGGGTTCGACCACATGCCGTCGTTCATCGCGGGAGCGAGGACTATGGGGACCTTCGTCGCGAGAAGAAGCGAGGTGAGCGCGTTGTCGGCGATGCCGCAGCGCATCTTCGCGATCGTGTTCGCCGTCGCGGGCGCAACCACCACGGCGTCCGCCCAGATGGCGAGCGAGACATGGCCCACCTCCCAGTTCTGCGGGTCCTCGAAGTCGTCGACCACGACCTTGTTGCGGCTTAGGGTGCGGAAGACAAGCGGGGTCACGAATTTCGCCGCGGCACCCGTCATGACGACCTTCACCTCGTCGGAATTCTTCACGAAGAGCCTTGCAAGCTCTGCCGCCTTGTATGCGGCGATCGAGCCTGTGACGCCCAGGACTATCTTTCTTTTCATTGCTGTGTATTATACCATATTTCATGCCTCTCATGTCGCACAAAAGGCATGGGTGATGAGTGAGGGGTAATGAGTAATGAGTAATGAGTAATGAGTGAGGGAGTGGGGGAGTAGAGGAGTGGGGGTAGGGCGGGAGCGGAGTGTGGCGCACGTCATGGTTCGATAGTTTGATGGTGCGGTAGTGCGAAAGCAAACCACCTAACTACCTAACCTCTTGGCCACCTAACTATTGTGCGGTCCGTCCCCGAGGGATTCTACAGGGAGGCGAAGGGATTGCAGACAAAGCCGTTGCGCTTCGGCGACGCCTCGCGCTTCGCCGTACCTGCTTGCTGAGGCCGCGTGTCCGCCTTCGACTTCGCGCTAAGCGATATCCTGCCGCGTTCGCGGTCAACCGAGAGCACCGTGACCTGTATCCTATCGCCCACCTTCACCGCACTCGAAGGATCCGAGACAAACGTGTCTGAAAGCTCGGAAATGTGCACAAGCCCGTCCTGGTGCACGCCTATGTCGACGAACGCGCCGAACTTCGCCACGTTCGTGACGACGCCCTCGAGCCGCATGCCTTCCTTCACGTCCTCGATCTTCGTGACGTCGTCGCGGAACTTCGGTGGCTCGAACGACTTGCGCGGGTCCCTGCCCGGCTTAAGGAGCTCCGCGAGGATGTCCTTCAGGGTCGGCTCGCCGACGTCACCCGTTATGTAGCGGCGAATGTCTATCTTCTTCACCGCGGCGGAATCGCCTATGAGCGCGGCGACGCTCGTCCCCGCGTCCGACGCCATCCTCTCCACGAGTTCGTAGCGTTCGGGGTGCACCGCCGAGGAGTCGAGCGGGTTCTCCGCCCCGCGAATGCGAAGGAAGCCCGCGCACTGCTCGAAAGCCTTGTCTCCAAGCCCCTTCACCTTCTTGAGGTCGCGGCGGCTCTTGAACCCGCCGTTTTCGTCGCGCCACTCGACTATCGACTTCGCGAGCACCGGCCCGACGCCGGAAACGCGCTCGAGAAGCGGCGCACTCGCGGTGTTGAGCTCCACGCCTACCGCGTTCACGCACGAGACGACAACCTCGTCGAGCTTGGAGGCAAGAAGCGTCTCCTGCACGTCGTGCTGGTACTGCCCCACGCCTATCGCCTTCGGGTCGATCTTCACGAGCTCGGCGAGAGGATCCTGAAGCCGCCTGCCTATCGATATCGCCCCGCGAACCGTCAGGTCGAGGTCGGGGAACTCCTTGCGAGCTATCTCGCTCGCGCTGTAGACGCTCGCGCCGGATTCGCTTACGCTCACGACGGTCGGTATCGCGACTTCCGGATGCTGCGCGGCGAGCTTCTTCAGGGTCGCGCGCACAAAGGCCTCCGTCTCGCGGCCCGCGGTGCCGTTCCCGACGGCTATCGCCTCGGGCTTGTACTTGGCGACGATCATCGCAATCGCCTTCTCGGCCTCGGCCTCGGCCTGCATGGGGAAGATGACCGTCTTGCCGAGGTACTTTCCCGTGCGGTCCATCATCGCGACCTTGCACCCCGTCCTTATGCCGGGGTCGATGGCGAGGACGGCCTTGGAGCCGAGAGGCGGGGCAAGGAGAAGGTTCCTGAGGTTCTCCGCGAACACCTCGACGGCAGCGCGGTCCGCCTCGAACTTCTTCTCCACGAGAACGTCGATTTCGCAGCTTGGCGCAAGAAGCCTGCGGTATGCGTCTTCCGCCGCGAGGCGCACCTCGCCGAGAGCCGCCGCGCTCCTGCCGAACCCGGCGCCCGTAGAGGAAAGTATCTCCATCATCCGCTCGATGACCGGCCCCTTGTCGATCTCGAGATGCGCGACAAGCACCTTCTCCGCCTGCCCGCGCTTTATCGCGAGGTAGCGGTGCGATGGGATGGTTGAAATCGGCTCGGAGTAGTCGTAGTACTGCTCGAACTTCGTGGGCACCTTCGAGTCGGGGTTGGCCGCAGACGACTTGTACACGCCGTCCCGCGCCATCGCGTTGCGCACGAGCCCGCGAACGTCAGCCATGTCGGCTATGCGCTCGGCGATGATGTCTCGCGCGCCCTGGAGGTCGTCGTCCGTCGTCCCCGCAGGCGGCTTTTCGCCCGCCCAGATCGAATCTGCAAGCGGCTCAAGCCCCTTCTCCTTCGCGACCTGCGCGCGCGTGCGGCGCTTCGGCTTGAACGGCTGATAGAGGTCTTCAAGCTTCGTCTTCACGAAGCACGCCTCTATCTTCTCCCTGAGTTCGTCGTCGAGCTTGCCCTGGGAGTCGATCGACTTCAATATCGCGGACTTCCTCTCCTCAAGCTCGGAGTAGTACTCGAGGCGCGACTTGATGGACGAAATCTGCACTTCGTCGAGGTTGCCGTGCGCCTCCTTGCGGTAGCGGGCTATGAAGGGAACTGTCGCGCCGCCTGCGAGAAGCTGCTCGACTGCCTGCACCTGCCTTGCGGAGGCGCCGGTCTCGGCGGACACGCGGGAAAGGACGGCGGAACCTGCCATCACCGCGGGCTGCGACTCGGGAAAAGCGTCCCGTGCCTGCGCGACTTGAAAAGCGAATTGAGGACGCGCCTGCGCCCGTTGGCGATGTAGGCGTCGATGCCGGCGTTGACGGCGGCCTTGACCGCCCTGAGCTTCGAGCGCATGCCGCCCTTTGAAAGCCCGCCCTTTTCGCCCGCCCTCACGAGGCGCATGACCTTCGCGATGCTCCCGACGGTCGCAATCGCCTTGCCGTCGGCGTCGAGAAGCCCGTCAACGGTGGAAAGGAGGACGAGCGAATCCGCCCCGACAAGACGCGCGATGAGAAACGAAAGCCAGTCGTTGTCGCCGAAGGTTGACCCCTTCAGCTCGTCGTCCGCGACGACGTCGTTCTCGTTCACCACGGGCACGATGCCCGCCTTCACGAGATGGTCGAGCGACTTCCTCACGTTCTGCCTGCTCTTCTCGACCTCGAAATCGTGGTAGGTAAGGAGCACCTGCCCGATCTTCTCGCCCTGCTCCTCGAAAAGCGTCTCGTATTCGCAGATGAAGCGCGCCTGCCCGACGGCGGCGCACATCTGCACGTCGTTCACGTCCTTTGGGCGCGCCTTGAGCCCGAGCGCCTCGATGCCCGCGGCAACCGCGCCGGACGAAACGAAGATGACCTCGTTGCCGGCCTTCTTGAGCCTGCAGATCTCGCCGACGAGGCGCTTAAGCGCCTCGTGGTCGGGCCGACCCGACCGCGAGGCGATGGCATGCGTGCCGACCTTGACTACTATCCTGCTCACTTCTTGAGAAGCGAGGCGGAATCGGGGTCGAGGAACATCCCGCAGTCGGGATGCATCTGGAGAATGGAGCTCGGCAGCATGTTCGTCACGGGGCCTTCGACGGCGCCCTTCACCGCCTCGGCCTTGCGCGAGTCGGGGCAGGTGCAGACAATGGCCTTCGACCACATGATCTGCTTGATGGACATCGAGAAGGCGTGCGTGGGCACGTCGTCCTTGGTGGCGAACCAGCCCTCGCCGACCTGCTGCATGCGGCACTTGTCGTCGAGCGGCACGACCTTGTAGGCGCGGTTCGTGTCGAAGTCGGCCGGCGGGTCGTTGAACGCGAGGTGGCCGTTCTCGCCGATGCCGACGCAGGCGACGTCGATCGGGGCCGTACGGATGAGCTTCTCGAGGCGGTCGATCTCGGCCTCCTTGTCGGCGGCCTCGCCGTTCACCTCGTTGAAGACCTTCATCGGCTGGGGAGTCTTCGAGACGAAGCGCTCGCGCATGTAGCCGCGGAACGACGCCTTGTGCGTGACGGGAATGCCGACGTACTCGTCGAGGTGGAACCCCGTGACCTTCGTCCAGTCGATGCCGGGCTCCTTCACGAGCGCCTGCAGAAACTCGAACTGGCTCGCGCCCGTCGCCACTATTATGCGCGCCTCGCCCTTTTCGGCGATTGCCTTGCGAATCTTCTCCGCCGCCGACTTCGCGGCGGCCGCCGCCATGTCGAGCTTGTCCTTGCCTATGAATATCGTCATCTTGTAACCTCCGTATTAGGGTTGAAATTTATTTGTGCGTAGTATATCACATTCGCGCCCCAGACGCAAAAGGATAAACCTGGAAATCGGCGGATGGCACAAAGGGCCAGGAGGTATGGGTCGGGGGCAGGAATGGGCAACGAGCGGGTTCGAGAGAAGAGTTCGGGTTCGGGAAAGGAATTGTTCCGCGCTCCAACTCCAACCTGAAACCTGGACTAATCACCGCTCTCGAACTCCTACTCGGACTAATCACCAACTCCAACTACGGGGAATCGGGCATTGTAGGCGGTGAATCCCCCTGCATGGAAGCCAAGCGGTTGCCTGTCGGAAAGGAAGTCGAGGTTGTTCTCGATGGAGAAAAGGGTCGCCTCCTCCACGGTCGGCCAACTAATCCCGCGCACGGCCAGGCGGCACCAGAACCGCAGCGTCCTGCAATAAAAGGTGTCGTCTCCGAAGAAGTACCACCAGTAGGGAAAGCTCGAGAAGCACTTCTTGTAGACACGGGAGGCGATCTCGCAGAGGCGTTTCGATCTCAGCGAAAAACCGCCATTGCCGACCATGTACTTCGCCGGGTAGACATCGTAGTAGGTGGCGTGCCTGACCCACGGGGCTCCCACATAGTCCCACTTGCCCACGAACTCCTCGAGCCCCGGGCGCAAGGGGAAGCCGTCGTCCTGGATGGTGAGGACGTACGGCGTCTTGATGCGCGAATGGAGATTGCACACGTAGTCAAGGCAAAGAGAGCGGATGTCCTTCCCGGGGACGAGATTGCCTGCGACTTGCAGCTCGACCGAATACTTGTCGCAGAACGCCTTCGTAAGCCTCGTCGGCTGGTTGACCACCAGCACCGACGGCATCACGCCCTGCGTCTTGAACGTCTGAAGAAACGCAAACTCCGTTATCCAGAACGATTCGTCAAGTTCCTCCGGCGTCCGCCTGTAGTGATACGCTATCGCCGTGACATCCTTTATTGCGGAATCGCAAAAGCTCTCCGCCCGAAGCGACTCGATTGTCGCCCTCTTCCAGTTCACAAGCTCGGCCGGTGCGCCCATTCCCCCTCTCCAGCTGGTTTACGCGAGCTTCGCCCAGCTCGGCGGCAGGTTCTTCAAGACCTCGATATGTCCGAAGCGCCTGGGCTCTGGAACGGCCTTCAAGGTCTTCACCCAGGCCGCCATCTTCGCAATGCCCTCGTCAAGCGGCACGTTGTGGATAAGGTCGCCAAAGACGCGTTTCACCTTCTCGTGGCTCGAATAGGCCGTCACGACCTCGTTGCGGGCGTCAAGGTGCTGGATGGCAGAAGTTTCCGCCCCCATAGCCCTGCACACCGTGGTCGCAAGTTCGTTCACCGTCCATGGCCTGTCGGCGCCGATGTTGTAGACCTGGTTCCACGTGACGGGGCGCTCGATGCAGGCGGCTATGACGGGCGCAACGTCGTCTATGTAGCTAAAGGCCCTCACCTGCTCGCCGTCGCCGAAGATCGTAAGCGGCTTCCCGGTCAGTATCTGCCGCATGAAGATGCCGATGACGTTGCGGTACGGGTCACCTATGTTCTGGCGCTCGCCATAGACGTTGTGCGGGCGGAAGATGACGTAGTCGAGGCCGAACATCTCCTTGGCCTCCCTGAGGTCAAGCTCCATCGCGTACTTGGAGATTCCATACGGGTCTTCAGGCTGAGGCACAAGCTCTTCGACCATCGGCGTCTGGTTGCGCCCGTAGACCGCGATCGACGAAGTGAACACAAAACACTTCACCGTGCCCGAGTTGACCGCCGCATTGACGAGGTTCACGCTGCCTACAAGGTTGTTCTGGTAGTTGAAGTTTTTGATGAAGTGGCTGAGCCCTTCCGCCGCATATGCCGCAAGGTGGAAGACATACGAGAACTTCTCTTTCTCGAAAAGCGAATCCACAAGCGCAGCGTCCTGTACGCTGCCCTTCACGAACTCGGCGCCATCGGGGACGTTCTCAACGAATCCGCCAGAGAGGTCGTCCAGGACGACGACCCTATAGCCAGCCTTCACGAGCCATTTGGCGACATGCGACCCGATAAACCCTGCTCCACCTGTCACAAGCGCGTTTTCCATCTTTTCCTCCTTGTCCTATCCTATCACGTCAATCTCGATGTCGGCGCGACCAGCCCTTGCAAGGGTCTCGGCCATCGTCTTAAGGGCGATTCTCGGCACGTTGCACTCGCCCGAAAGATGCGCAAGGTGCAGCCGCTTCAGGCGCGCCGAAGCGTAATGCGCCGCGAAATCCGCCGCGTCGTCGTTTGAAAGGTGCCCTCGCGGGCCAAGAATGCGCCTTTTGAGCGTCTCGCTCCTGCCGCTTCCGAGAAGAAGCTCGACGTCGTGGTTCGATTCAAGCGTAGCCTCGTCCGCAAGCGAGAACATCCGCCCGACCGACTCGACCGGCGAGCCGATGTCCGTGCCGTGGAAATACGTTCCGTCATGCGACGAGACGAGATACCCCACGGGGTCAGGAGTGTCGTGCGGGATCGAAAAAGGCCTAACGTCAAATCCCGCCGTCTCGAAAACCTGGCCGTTTTCGAAAATGACAAATGCGCCGGCATCAAGCCCCGTCGCGGCCGCGACGGCATCCGCCGTAAGCGCATTTGCATAGACGGGCACGTCGTGACGCCTGAGGAACGGCCGCAGGCAGGAGATATGGTCTGAATGGTTGTGCGTGACGAGAACGCCTTCCACGCTCCCCGCATCGACCCCGGCCTCGAGACAGCGGGACTCAACCTCCTTGAGCGGCACGCCGCAGTCTATCAGAAGCGCCCTTCCGTCGTTCTCTACGACGTATGCGTTGCCGCTGGAGGAACTTGCTATCGGCACAAACGTCAATCAGCCTCTCCCGAGCGCGCGCGCGGCTATGTCGCGGCGGCAGAACTTGCCGTCGAACGATATCGCGTCAGCGCGGGCGTAGGCGCGGTCAACTGCCTCGCGCAGCGTGCTCCCCGTGCCCGTCACGCTCAGTACGCGCCCGCCGTTCGTGACGATGCCGCCGTCAGCGCGCTTCGTGCCGCAGTGGAAGACGACCGTGCCCTCGGCCTCCGCGTCGAGCCCGCCAATCGGCTTCCCCTTCGCGTACTCGCCGGGATACCCGGCAGAGGCGAGGATGACAGTCGCGGCAACCAGGTCTTCGACCTTGACGTCGTCTTCAGAAAGCCTGCCCGTCGCGGCATTCAGGAGCGCCTTCGCGAAATCGCCGCCTATCCTCGGCAGCACCGCCTCCGTCTCAGGGTCGCCGAACCTCGCGTTGAACTCGACGACGTTTATCTTCGAGCCGCTTGAGGCGAGATGGTTCTTCACGGTGCTGTTGGGCGACGGCCCGTCGGGGTTCTCGTTCACCATGAGCCCTGCGTAGAGGATGCCGTGGTAGACGATCCCGCGTGACTTGAGCTCATGCACGACGGGCATGACGATCTTGTCGTGAATGAACTTCAGCGACCCTGAATCAACGACTGGCGCGGGCGAATACGCGCCCATCCCGCCGGTGTTCGGCCCCTTGTCGCCGTCGAAGACGCGCTTGTGGTCCTGCGACGACGGGAGCAGCACCGCCCTTTCGCCGTCCACCATCGCAAGTATCGAGCACTCCTCGCCGTGCAGAAACTCCTCGACAAGAACTTGCGCGCCCGCAGCGCCGAACCTGTTGGCGACGAGCATGTCGTCGATGGCGGCGCATGCGTCTTCAAGCGTCTCCGCGACGACGACGCCCTTCCCGGCGGCAAGGCCGTCTGCCTTTATGACGACAGGGAGCCCGTACCCGGGAAGCGCGGCCTTCGCGGCCTCGACGTCGGTGAAGACCTCCGCCTTGCCCGTGGGCACTCCTGCCGCCGACATTATCTCCTTTGCAAAGCTCTTCGAGCCCTCTATCCTCGCGCCCGCCGCGACCGGGCCGAACACGGGAATGCCGGCATTTGCAAGTTCGTCTGCAAGCCCCTTCACAAGCGGCGCCTCCGGCCCGACGACGACGAGGTCGATGCCGTTCTCCTTCGCCCATGCGGGCAGACGCTCGGTGTCGTCGGCCTTAATGTCGATGCACTTCGCGACGCCCTCCATCCCGGCGTTTCCAGGGGCAGCGAACAGCTCGTGCCTCTCCGCGTCGCGCGAAAGCCGCCACGCAATCGCGTGTTCGCGGCCGCCGCCGCCTGCAACAAGTATCTTCATCTCGCCCCTCCCTACTCGATTGCGGGCACTACAAGCTTCTGGCCCGGCTTTATGTTGTCCGACTTGAGCCCGTTCAGGCCCTTGATGATTGAAATCTTCGTGCCTAGGGCGCGGGCTATGACGGAGAGAGTGTCTCCCGATACTACCGTGTACTCCTGCGTCTTGCCCTTGTACTCGAACTGCGGCGCTGGAGCGGCGGGCGCAGGCTGGGACTGCTGTATCTTCACGATCTTCTTCGAAAGGTCGTTCACGATCTCCCCGCGCTGCGCCTGCATCTCGCGCCTCAGCTCCGCGATGGTCCCCTTGAGCGCGGCGATTTCGCCCTTGAGGCCCGCAATTTCCTCCTTCATCGCGCTTGCCTGGCGCACCTTCGACTCGAGGTCGGAGAAGTTCTGCCTTAGGACGTCCACCTCCCCGGACACCCTCTGCATCTCCGCATAGGCCTGCTGCCTCAGGAACGCCTCCTTCGCGCCCTCGCCGGATTGCGCGAAAATCGCCCCGGCCATTGCCGTGAATGCCGCCACCAACGCCAGTTTTTCCATTTCATGCCTCCTTGGTTGTTGTATGCAAAAAAGCTATGCAAGCGCAAGCACTATCCATGCCACGAGCAGCGCCGCGGAGAAGACGAGAAACCTCGTCTGCCTGCGCGAGCGCCCGTCCTCCTCCAAAGTGCGCCTGAACGAGCGCATGCCGCCGCCCGAGATGTAGTGGAAGAGCTTCCAGCCGCGCCTGCTCTCGCGCGATATCGACGCGTACACCTCCTCGCCCGCGTCTATCCTCCACGGCTCGGGCGAACGCGTGTATGCGTGCTCGTCGCACTTGAGGTTCGTATGCAGCACCCTCGTCATGGCAGCGTTATCTCCATTCCGGCGTCCACCTTGCCGTCGACCGAAATGACGGCGCGGTTCGCCTCCTGTATCTTGCGCCACTGCTTGCCGTTGCCGTAGAACCGCCGCGCGATGGCGGTGAGGGTCTCGCCTTCCTGTACGACGTACTTCTTCGGTCTCTCCGGCTGCGCGGCGGCTGCACGCTTCTCCTTCGCGGGCGCTACCGCGGCGGACGAGCCCGCAAACGGCGCGGCCGCCTTGTCGTCGTCGTCTTCCTTCAGCTTCGCAGCCTCGGAAAGAACCTGCTTCTTCTCGCCTTCGTCCCCGTCGTCTTCGAGAAGTTCCCTGTCGTCGAGGGCAATCTTCACGGGTCGCGCGGCGGCGTCCTCGCCCTCCCCGACGGCGCGCACCATCGTCTTCAGCCTTTCGCACTCCCCGGCAAGCGACGCCGCCTTGCGCTGCACCTCCTCGAGCTCGCTGGAAATGCGCTTGTTCTCGGCCTTGAGCGAGGCAATTGCGGCGGCAGCGGCGGCGTCACGGTCCTTCGTGGCGTTCCCCTCCGCGCATTCGGCCGCATAATGCTCCATGCACCTCGAAAGGCGGTTCTTCGCCATTACCGCCTTCTCCCCCTTCGGGCTCAGGCGCAGGAACTCGCGGTACTCGACTATCGCGCCGAGATAGTCCTTCTTGCTCTCCTCCTTGAGGCAGGCGAGCTGAAAGCGCGCGCTCGCGTTGAGCGGATTCGCGTTCACGGTCTTTTCAAACCCAGCAACGGCCGCCTCAAGGCGCCCGGCCTGGTAGTCGGCCATCGCCGCGCGGTAGTGCGCGTCGGCGCGTTCCACGCGCGAGTCCGGGCCTGCGATCCTGTCACAGGAGGTCGTCAGGATCGCCGTCAGCGCCATCGCCGCCAGCGTCTTCATCATCGTCCTCGTCATCGTCGTCCTCCTCGTCGAACTCATCAGGCGTATCGTCGATTTCAAAGTCTTCGTCATCGCTGCCTTCGGCGCCATCCGCCGCGAGACCGGCCGTCTCGCCGCCCTCTTCCTTCGACGCCTCGCCGCCGGCTTCGGCATCCTCCTCGGCGGCCTTTTCAAGTTCCGTCTTCTCGACCTTCTTGTACGAAGCGGCCTTTAGTCGCGGATTCGACCTCTGCAGTGTCGGGTCCAGCTCGTTCAGCTGCTGCAGGTTCGAAAGCCCGAAATGCTCGAGGAAGATCGCCGTCGTGCCGTAGAGGAACGGGTGCCCGGGCAGCTCCGACTTGCCGACTATCCTTATAAGCTGGAGGTCCATCAGCGTCTTGATGTTGGCCGAGACGTCAACCCCGCGTATCCTCTCCAGCACGCTCGTTGGGACAGGCGGCCGGTAGGCAATTCTCGCAAGCGTCTCTAGCGCTGCGCGCCCGAGGCGGCTGGGCCTGTCGAGCTTCAGCGTTGCGCGCACGTACCTGCCGCAGATAGGCACCG
>JAEEGL010261019.1_pt1 | contig 26369 bp, 19 predicted proteins | sample 9134231 | NCBI WGS metagenome assembly JAEEGL01 (sample SAMN16246548, study PRJNA631951) | gut metagenome | biome: gut microbiome; feature: rumen; material: fiber-attached | host: Bos | place: Iran: Karaj | collected 2018-10
CATTAACTTTTCAATTTTCTAGAGAATTGGTCCGTTACTCATTGAGTAATTTTCGTCAGTGGGCCAGTAATTGATGTAAGTTGTTAGATGAAAGATGTCTGATGTTGGTTTCAGTGCTACTATCAGTGCCACCTCCAGTGTAGGTAGATAGCATTGTAACCCACTGATACTCAGGCTCAGTGTAGGCAGTGTAGGTATATGTTTTTCTTACCTCATAAATTTGACGATACAAATAATTCTGGGAATTTATTCACTTTATACGCTAAAAGTATGGGGAAAATGCTAAAAAAAGAATAAGAGAGGTATTTAATACCTCTCTTAGTGATTCCGGCGGGATTCAAACCCACAACCTTCTGATCCGTAGTCAGATGCTCTATTCAGTTGAGCTACGGAACCTCCGTTCCTTTATTGCGGGTGCAAAGGTACGTAGTTTTTCCGAAACTGCCAAATTTTTTTGTGATTTTTTTCTTTTTATGTCGAAAAAAACGGGTTTGGCTTGGATTTTTACATATTTTTTCGTACCTTCGCGGCAGAAAAGAGAATAAAACAAGAAGAATGGCAAGGAAAAAGAAACCATTACCCATACTGGAAAACATCCTCATCACCGACTATGCTGCCGAGGGAAAGTCGATAGCCCGCGTCAATGACATGGTGGTATTCGTGCCCTGGGCGGTGCCTGGCGACGTGGTGGACCTGCAGGTTCGCCGCAAGAAACATTCGTTCATGGAGGCGGAGGTCATCAGGTATCACCAGTACAGCGACAAGCGTGTCGAGCCCTTCTGCCGGCACTTCGGCGTATGTGGCGGCTGTAAGTGGCAGCAGATATCCTATCAGGAACAGTTGCGCATGAAACAGCAGCAGGTCTTTGACCAGCTGACGCGCATCGGTCATGTAGTGCTGCCGCCCTTCAACGAAATATTAGGTAGCGTGAAGACGCAGGAGTATCGCAACAAGCTGGACTTCGGGTGTGCCAACAAGCAATGGCTGACCAGTGAGCAACTGAAAGATGAATCATTGGTTAAAGACACGCCGGCCATCGGATTCCACATCACGGGAGCTTTCGACAAGATTCTGCCCATTGAGAAGTGCTGGCTGATGGACGACCTGCACAACAAGATTCGCAACGAGGTGCGCGACTACGCCATTGAGCACGGCCTGAGCTTCTTCGACTTGCGGCAGCAGGTGGGACTGTTGCGTGACGTCATTATCCGCAACAGTGCCAGTGGTGAGTGGATGGTCATCTTCCAGTTTAGCCTCCCCCCAACCCCCTCCGAAGAGAGGGGGAGCTGGGATGATGAAAACGGCCAAAAAGCATTAGCGCTGATGCAGCACATTGCAGATAAATTCCCACAGATTACCTCCCTACTCTATTTAGACAACCAGAAGTGCAACGACACGATTGGCGATCAAGAGATACTCGTGTTCAAGGGCGAAGACCATATCTTTGAACTGATGGAGGATTTGAAGTTCAAAGTGGGTCCGAAGAGTTTCTATCAGACTAACACCGAGCAGGCTTACCACCTGTACTCCGTCGCCCGCGACTTCGCGTTCTCAGACATCAGACATCAGACATCAGACATCAAGCCCCTCGTCTACGACCTCTACACCGGCACAGGTACCATTGCCAACTTCGTAGCGAAGAAGGCCAAGAAGGTGATTGGTATCGAATACGTGCCAGAGGCCATCGAGGACGCCAAGATTAACAGCGAGATTAACGGCATTGAGAATACGCTGTTCTTTGCCGGTGACATGAAGGACATTCTGACTGACGACTTCATTGCTGAGCATGGCCGTCCGGACGTCATCATCACCGACCCGCCTCGTGCCGGCATGCACCCCGACGTTGTGAAAACCATCCTGCGTGCCGCTCCGCAGCGCATCGTCTATGTTAGCTGCAACCCTGCTACGCAGGCCCGCGACCTGCAGGCGCTGGACGAGCAGTACCAGGTGGTAAAGGTGCAGCCCGTGGATATGTTCCCCCACACCCCACACGTAGAAAATGTTGTACTACTAACCAAAAAATAAATGTTTATGAAAAAGCTATTTACACTGGCCCTCTTCGTGACGGGCTTTGCATTGACCGCCAATGCAGAAGACATGGAAGAGCAGAACACTTCCCAAAAGACCACTACCATAGAGGTTCCTGCCTGGGTGAAGAACGTTAAGTTCAGCGGTTACGGTATGCTACAGTATCAAGGCACCGACCAGGAGAATGCTAAGTCAAATACGTTCAACTTGCGTCTGGCCCGTTTCATTCTAGACGGCAAGATCGGTGACTTTGACTGGCGTGCTCAGATTCAGGGTACCAATGCCAAAGGACCTGGCGAACCTACCGTTCAGTTGGTTGACCTCTATGCCGAATGGCGCAAATACCCGGAATTCAAGATTCGTGCAGGACAATTCAAGCGTGCCTTCACCTACGAAAACCCCACCCACCCCATTACGCAGGGCTGGCGTGGCTATGCTGACGTCATCAACAACCTGTCGGGCTTTGGTGACCGTACCGGTGAGAAGAGCTCCGGCGGTCGTGACCTCGGCATCCAGTTCTCGGGCGACCTGTTCCCCAATGCCAATGGTCGCCGTCTGTTCCACTATCAGGTAGGTATCTACAACGGTGAGGGTGTCAATCAGAAAGACATGGACAACCGAAAGGATATCATCGGTGGTGTCTGGGTAATGCCTATCAAGGGACTGCGTGTTGGTGCCTTTGGTTGGACGGGTAGCCGTGGTGACATGCTCGATCCTATTACTGGAGTAAAACGTAGCGTGGAGAAGAACCGTTATGCATTCTCTGCTGAGTATGACAAGGACGAATATACCTTCCGTGCAGAGTATCTGCACTCTCAAGGCTGGGGTGCTGCAAAAGCGGCTAGTAATGTGCGCGAGATTGACTATAGCAAGGGCGACAAGGCCGACGGTTGGTACGTGTTTGGCATCGTGCCCGTCATCAAGTCCAAGCTCCACGCCAAGGCCCGCTACCAGTGCTACCGTGCCCAGAAGGAATGGGGAACGGCCAAGACTTCATACGAGGTTGGCTTGAACTATTTCTTCACCAAGAATCTGGAAATGCACTTCGAGTATGCGCGTGTCAACGACCGTTCGCTGGCCAAACATGACTACAACCTCGTTGACTTGGAACTGGACTTCAGATTCTGATACGCTGTTTCAGTCGTTCCCAAAGGCGCGTCTTCTGGCGCAACACATAAACGGAATAAGCCGTGCTGACCAAGGTTAGTGCGGCTTCTGTTATCCAGTAGGGCCACCCCTCCAGCAACAGCGAAACGAGATAGGCCGTACCGCCTATCGCCATCTGCACGGAAGCATAGTGGCCAATGGCCCACGAGCTGCGGTAGGCGTAGCGCCAATAGGCATAAGCCATTACCAGCAGGTATTCCACGATGTGAGCCACGACAATAGCCACGCCCGTACCGAAGATGTCCCAATAGCGGAATCCAACGACGATAGACGCCACCAGCACGATGTAATAGCTTGACTCCAGGAACAGGAAGGCCAGCGAGCGGTGGCGGGCCAGCGTGATATAGGCAACGGGCATTGACAGCACCTTGAAATACATAGCCAACACGGCCACCTGCGCCATCTGAACCACGGGCAGGAACTCGTCGCTGAACAGCATGGGAATCAGCACCGGCAACATCATGAGCAACGCCACCAGCATGGGCGACAGCATCAGCAGCGACACCTCCGTCTGCTTGTTCACCGCCTCGTTGGTGGCCTTGATGTCATGCGCCACACCCGACAAGCGTGGATAATAGTCGCTCTCCATCGACGAGAACACCATACCGGCATACATAATGGTAATCATATAGCCGACATTGTAGAAACCCACCGCGTCGAGGTCGCCCTCCACGTTCAGGAACGAGCGTATCAGCATCTCGGCGGCACTCCCGATGGCAGCTGCCAGCACGTAGGCCACACCCAGCTTTATCATGTCGGCACCGTCTGCCAGCATGCTGCGATTGAAGTCCAGGCGCAGCGGATAGCAGCGATACGAGTAAACCATCGTGGCCACCATGCTCACGGCGGCTGTCAGCACGATGGCAGGTACCACGCCAGAATGGTAGAACAGCTTGTAGAGGGGAATCGAAATCAGCACGGAGATGACTGCCGAATAAACCTGTACCTTGGCCAGCGCACCCAGTCGCCGCGTGGCTTTCAGCACGGCCACCTCGCCGCCCGAAATGGCCATCATGGCCACGGCAACAGCCAGCATGGCATAGTGGTAAGTGTGGTTACCCCAGGTAAACGACAGATTGTTGATGAGCGGACTGACAGCCACGCAGAACAGGAAACCCAGGGCGGCAGCAATGAAACTCCACAGGCGGATGACCTGGATGTCATGCTGCAACTGCGACGCCTGCTGCTGTTCGTAGTCACCCGACAGCCGAGGCACGGCACCGAAGGAAAGTCCCAGGTTTGTACATTGCGAGGCGAAGTTCTGCATGGACGTCAGCAACGAATTCAGACCGACACCGGCAGCACCCAGAAGTACGGCCATCGCCTTGTTGCGCACAAGGCCTATCAAGATGATCAGGCCCTGCACGCCACCGAACAAACTGGTATATTTCAGTATATGACTATAGCCGTTTTCGCTGCGTTCTTCCATGATTCTTTGCTTACAAAACGCAAAAGTACGGAAAATATTACGATTCTCCAAATAAATTTCGTAACTTTGCGACGAAAGTCGCGAAGTTACTACGTTTCGGAAATAAAAACAAACGAGTTTGTTTTGTATTTCGCTCAACTTTTCGTAACTTTGCATCATGAAACTGTCAGTTATCATACCCGTCTATCGTGTGGAGAGCACCCTCGACCGCTGTGTCAATAGCGTTATCGGGCAGAATCTCAGCGACATGGAGGTCATCCTCGTTGATGACGGCTCCCCTGATCGCTGCCCACAGCTGTGCGACGAATGGTCACAAAAGGACGACCGCATCCGCGTCATCCACAAGGTAAACGGCGGCCTGAGCGACGCCCGCAACGCCGCCCTGGACATAGCGGAAGGTGATTACGTCACCTTCGTCGATAGCGACGACTGGCTGGCTGACAACACCCTCGCACCCTTGCTCAACGAGATGGGTGACAGCGACATCGTGGAATACCCCATCGCAGAAAAGCTGGCGCTGACTGACCGCACCTATACCGACATCAACGACTACTGGCTGACGGAGAAGGCCTATACCCATACCTATGCCTGCAACAAGCTCTACCGCCGCTCCCTATTCGACAGCGTCCGCTTCCCCAAAGGCCGCATCTTCGAGGATGCCTACACGTTCCCCAAACTGCTGCGGCAGGTGTCATCTATCAGGACGTCACACCTCGGTGCATACCACTATTTCTGGAATCCTAACAGCATCACGGCAACGGCTGACGGCGAAGGACTTGCCCAACTGCTGGATGCCCACCTGACCAACGGCATGCCCGTAGATGACTGTTACTACCTGCATTTAGCCAACATCCAAATGGACGTCTGGGAACGGACGGGAGCCCCTATTCTGTTACCCGAAAGGCAGGTGGACACCAGCCTTTTCAAAGGCCGTAACAAACTAAAAGCATCATTACTCAATAAATTAGGAATCAGGAGATTATGCAGAATCAACAAACTCATACACTACGTCAGGAAGCCCAGCCGCTGATAACGTTCGTCATCGCCTACTACAACCTGCCGGTGCAGATGCTCTGCGAGTGCATTGACAGCATTCTGGCACTCCCGCTGCAAGCCGACGAGCGCGAGATCATCGTTGTGGATGACGGTTCGGACGTCAGTCCCATGAACGGTCTTATGCACTATGGCACGGAGATTGTCTATGTGCGACAGAAGAACAGCGGACTGAGCATGGCCCGCAATACTGGCATCAACATGGCACAGGGCCGCTTTCTGCAGTTTGTCGATGCAGACGACCATCTCATCACCGATGCCTACGCCCATTGCATAGACATCATCAGAAATAATGCGGATGCCGAAATGGTCATCTTCGACTTCACGACAACGAAGCAGGCGGGAGCCACCGCCTTTAACGACGCCGCACCCGTCAGCGGTACGGAACTGATGCGCCGTCAGAACATCCACGGCACCGCTTGTGGCTACCTGTTCCGCAAGACCACCCTCGGCCAGCTGCGCTTTACCCCCGGCATCGTCCACGAGGACGAGGAGTTCACCCCCCAGCTGCTAATCCGGGCCGAGTGCATCTACATGACCGACGCCAAGGCCTACTACTACAACAAGCGCCCGGGTTCCATCATCACCAGCTCGGATGACGAGAGCAAGCAGCAGCGGTTGAACGATGCCAAGAACATCATCCTGCGGTTGCGTGAAAAGGCTGACCGCATGCCGTCCGACGACCGGCTGGCCCTACAGCGCCGCATCGACCAGCTGACGATGGACTACATCTACAACACCATCACCCAGACGCGCTCGAAAGCCGTGCTGGAAGAACGCATCGGCGAGCTGAAGACCGTAGGGCTCTTCCCCCTGCCCGACCGCGACTACACGCAGAAATACAAGTGGTTCCGCAAGATGACCATGAGCAGCGTCGGCCGTACTCTGCTGCTCCACACGCTGCCACTATTAAGCAAGGAACGATGAAGATACTACTCATAGGCGAATACAGCAACGTACACAACACACTGGCAATGGGTCTCAGAACCCTTGGCCACGAGGTCTGCGTGGTATCCAACGGCGACTATTGGAAGAACTATCCACGCGACATCGACGTGGCACGCAAACCAGGAAAGCTCGGCGGTCTCATGTTGTTGGCCAAACTATACCGACTATTGCCGAAGCTGCGCGGCTACGATGTCGTACAACTCATCAACCCCGTGTTCTTCGAGCTGAAGGCTGAGCGGCTCTGGACCTTCTACCGCTTCCTGCGCAAGCATAACCGCAAGGTGTTCCTCTGCGGCTTTGGCATGGACTTCTACTGGGTTCACGAATGCATGGAAAGCAAACCGCTCAGGTACAGCGACTTCAACATTGGCGACCAACTGCGCACCGACGAGGAGGCGCTACGCTATGAGAAGGACTGGTTAGGGACGCCCAAGGAGACGTTGAACCGCCTGATAGCCGCCGAATGTGACGGCATCATCACCGGCCTCTATGAATACTGGGCCTGCTACCAGCCGCTGTTCCCGAAGAAGACCACTTTTATCCCCTATCCCATCATCATGCCTGAGAGCAGTCAGACGGAGCGGGCCAGCAAGTCGAAGGTGGTCATCTTTATCGGCATCAACCGCGAGCGCTCCGTCTATAAGGGTACCGACATCATGCTCCACGCTGCCGAGAATATACGGGAAAAGTATGCCGACCGCATGGAACTGCTTGTCGCAGAGTCCGTGCCCTTTGAGCAGTACCAGCTGATGATGAATGGTGCTGACGCCATCCTCGACCAGCTCTATGCCTATACGCCGGCCATGAACGCCCTGCTGGCCATGTCGAAGGGCATCATCGTCGTTGGTGGCGGAGAACCCGAAAACTACGACATCATCCATGAGACGGAACTGCGCCCCATCATCAATGTGGAGCCGACCTACGAGAGCGTCTGTCAGGAGCTGGAGCAACTGGTTCTGCATCCTGAGCGCATTCCCGAACTGAAACGTCAGAGCGTGGAATACATCCGGAAACACCATGAATACGTAAAGGTAGCCCGACAGTATCTGGACTTCTGGGCAACAAGATAACGGCGGGACGAACGGACACAAAAAAAGAATGGACACCCCAACCGGGATGCCCATTTTTTGTTGCTTTCTTCTGAAGAATTAAGCCTCGGCAGCGGGAGCCTCCTCAGCGGGAGCTTCGGCAGCAGCCTCTGCAGCAGCTTCCTCAGCCTTGGCGGCCTCAGCAGCAGCCTTCTTCTCAGCTACCATCTTGGCGATCTCTTCATTCACTTTCTTCTCCTGAGCCAGCTCCTTGGCAGCAGCGTCCTTCTTAGCCTTGGCATCAGCCTCGGCAATCTTGTTCAGACCGTTCTGCTTGTCAGCCTTCCAGGCGTCGAACTTCTTCTGTGCAGCAGCCTCATCGAAGGCACCCTTCTTCACGCCACCACGGAGGTGCTTCATCAGGTACACGCCCTCACGGCTGAGGATGTTACGAACAGTGTCAGTGGGCTGTGCGCCAACCTCTACCCAGTAGAGTGCGCGCTCGAAATTCAGGTTCACTGTGGCAGGATTGGTGTTAGGATTGTAAGTACCAATCTTCTCAGTAAATTTACCATCACGTGGTGCTCTTGCGTCAGCGATGACAATGCTGTAGAAAGCATAACTCTTGCGACCGCCGCGCTGCAATCTGATTTTTGTTGCCATTTGTAATTGTTTGTTTTTTAATTAATTAAATAGAATTTCATGCTACTATCTCGTAATAGCGGCTGCAAAGGTACGAAATTTTCTCCTAACAGCAACACCTCTTCCCCAGTCTTTTTTTACAATTAACATTATTTTTGAATTCTGCTTTTGCATTGTCACAACAAATTACGACAAAAAAATAGGCCTGAAAAGCAAATTTGTGCTTAAATATTTCCACATATTAAAAAAAAAGAGTAATTTTGCAGGCTGAAATAGATATTATTAGTTATGAAGAAAATAATTGCAGTATATGGCATAGCATATCTTGTATTGCTAATGATTGTTCTGGGATTGCAATATGTATATCCCAAGCCAGAGCTACATCTGTTGCTAAATTCTTATCACACAAGCCTTCAGGATACTTTCTTTAAGTATTACTCCATGTTGGCGGAATGGCCGTTATATATATTGGCGCTACTTCCCATACTCTGGAAGAAGATACAGATGACCATCTTCTTTGCCCTCTGTGAATTGTCGGGGGGAGCAGTATTACAGATTCTGAAGCACCTTATCAGTACCGACCGTCCGGTAAGCGTGTTCGAGCATTACCCCAACTTGATGTTGCCTTTGGTGGATGGTGTCAGTATGCACCACAGCAATTCTTTCCCGTCAGGACACGCCTCGACATTCTTTGTGTTCTGTACCTGCTGCGCACTCATATTGGCATATCACTATTCATTGAAAAGCAAAAAAGAGTACCACCGGAATTTCTTCCTGATAACCCTGTCAATGCTGACGCTGTTCGTGCTGGCTACTTTGGGTGCCTACTCTCGCATCTACCTCTCTCAGCACTTTCTGTCGGATGTTTGCATGGGTAGCATCATCGGTTTTGTTACTCCGTTTCTGGTTTTCTATTTTGGCAGAGATAAGATCCTGAAAATAAAAAGTAAAGGAGAAAAAGTAGAATCATGAAACTGTTACGCAATCTCTCCCTCTTTTCTTTTTCTTGTATTGTCAGCATTGCGACATTATTGTTCTATAACCTCCCCTTCTTCAGCTATGTTACTGACAACACAAACGAAAGCTTAGGGGGAAAAATATTCCTGCTGACATCGCTGGTGGTCATCATGCTGGCGCTTAATTTCATGATGACCTGTCTCGTGATGTTCCTCATGAGGATGGTCGGTCGTATCTTGCTGGCTATCCTTGCAATCATCAATGCTGCGGCAGTTTATTTTATCATCACCTACAGCGTGATGATAGACGCGACAACCATTGAGAACGTGTTCAACACCAGATACTCAGAGGCGTCAGGGTTCTTCAGTTGGTCGTTGTGGCTTTTCATCATCGTCCTCGGTGTTCTTCCTGCCCTGTGGTGCCTGTTGCAACCTGTTACCTATGGCAAGGTCAAGAAGCTGGGTATCTATTGTGGGAGCTCATTGGCTATTGTCCTGATCGTAGCAGTGATGAATTTCAGCCAGACGCTGTGGATCAGTCAGCACGATACGGAATTAGGCGGATTGTTGCAGCCGTGGTCGTATCTGGTGAATACAGGTCGCGTTATCAGCTTCAGTCAAGACGAACAGGCTGAGGAGATCAAGCTTCCTGACGGCAAGATTACAGACAACGAGAAGACTGTCGTGGTGCTCGTCATCGGCGAATCGGCACGAAAAGCCAACTTCCAACTCTACGGCTATCAGCGCAACACCAATCCGCTACTGTCCAAGCAGGAATCGCTGAAGGTATATCAGGCTACTGCATGTGCCACTTACACCACGGCCGGCACGAAGGCTATCCTTGAGCCTGTCAATAGCGATGACCTCAATGAGCTGTTGCCCAACTATGCCTTCAGGACGGGTGTTGACGTGGTATGGCGCACCTCCAATTGGGGAGAGCCGCCCATCCATATCGACGAATACATTACCAACGAAGAACTTGGTGAAAAATACCCTGGTGAGAACATCTACTACGATGCCATCCTCATGAAGGGACTTCGCGAACGCATTGAGTCCAGCAAGAAGGATAAAGTGCTGATAGTACTGCACACCAGTACCAGTCACGGTCCGAAATATGCCGACAAATATCCCAAGGAGTTTGAGGTGTACAAGCCTGTGGCAAAGAATGTGGAAGAAGGCGAGAAGAATGTTGGTCTGCTGGTGAATGCCTATGACAACACCATTGTATATACCGACTTCCTTCTGGACAGCCTGATCAACACATTGCGCACCTTGGAAGACTGGAAAAGCGCCATGATCTATATCTCCGACCATGGCGAATCTCTTGGCGAGAACAAGATGTTCATGCACGGTCTGCCAATGAAACTGGCACCCAAAGTACAGTATGAGATACCGTTCTTCGTATGGACCTCAGAGAATTTCAGGGAATACAAGCGTTCGTCAAACCAGCAGGAAGCTACGGACGACGAATTGCCTGCCGTTCTCGAACAGCATTACATCTTCCATTCCGTGCTCAATCTGTTGTCTATTCAGTCACCGGCCTATAACAAAGCCTTTGACATCTTTAAAACGAAAGACAACGGTGATAACAAATGATTACGCTGGCAAACGATGAAAAAGGGACTTGTACTGGAAGGTGGCGCCATGCGCGGCCTATGGACTGCCGGCGTGACGGACGTCATGATGGAACACGACATCTGGCCCGACGGACTCATTGGCGTGTCGGCTGGGGCGGCTTTCGGCTGTAACTACAAGTCGCGACAGGCAGGCAGGGCCATCCGCTACAACACGCGCTTTGCTAACGACTCCAGATACAGCGGCCTGCGCTCGCTGCTGACCAGCGGTGACTATTTCAATGCCCGCTTCGGCTATCACGTAGTTCCCTATGAATACGACGTGTTCGACACCGCTACCTTTGAGAAGAACCCCATGACGTTTACCATTGTCTGTACCGACGTGGAGACGGGACAGGCCGTGTATCATGAGATGACGCATGTCGATTACGATGAACTGGAGTGGCTGCGTGCCTCGGCATCAATGCCGCTGGCCTCGAAGGTGGTCTGTGTGGGAGGCAGAAAACTACTCGACGGCGGGGTGAGCGACTCGATACCCTTGGAATACTTCGAACGCTTGGGCTACGAAAGGAATGTAGTAATACTGACACAGCCCTTGGGGTACCAGAAAGAACATAACCGGCTGATGCCGCTGATGCGGATAGCCCTGCGAAAATATCCCAACATGATTCAGGCGATGGACGAGCGACACGTGATGTATAACAAACAGTTGGCTTACGTTGCCCAGGCAGAGCAAGAAGGCCGATGCCTGGTCATCAGACCTGATGAAAAGATACCTATCGGTCACATCAGCCACGATGCCGACCGCATGCGCCAAGTCTATGAGATGGGGCGTCAGACAGGCACCCGCTATATTGACCGCATAACCTCATTCCTGAAATAGCCAATTGAGCATTAAGCATTATGCATTAAGCACTAAGAATATGAGAATTGACATCATTACCGTACTGCCCGAAATGCTGGAGGGTTTCGTACATGAATCGATACTGGCACGTGCCGAAAAGAAAGGCTTGGCTGAGATCAGGTTGCACAATCTGAGAGACTACACGCTTGACAAATGGCGCCGCGTGGACGACTATCCATACGGTGGTTCTGCCGGCATGGTCATGCAATGCGAACCCATCGACCGCTGCATCGCCGCTTTGAAAGCTGAACGCGACTACGACGAGGTGATATTCACTTCGCCGGACGGTGAGCGCTTTGACCAGCATATAGCCAACGAACTGTCACTGATGGGAAACATCATCATCCTGGCGGGACACTACAAAGGTATTGACCAGCGGGTGCGTGACCATTTGATAACACGTGAAATCAGTATTGGAGACTTCGTGCTGACGGGTGGCGAACTGGTGGCAGCCATGATTGCCGATGCCGTGGTACGCGTAGTGCCAGGTGTCATCGGTGACGAACAGTCAGCACTCTCTGACTGTTTTCAGGATGACCTGTTGGCAGCCCCCATCTACACACGACCTGCCGAATACAAGGGATGGAAGGTTCCCGAGATTCTGTTGAGCGGTAACGAGGCGAAAATACGGAACTGGGAACTGGAACAGGCCATAGAGCGTACCAAGCGACTTAGGCCAGATTTGATTACCAATTAAGTATTTTTAATAGAAAAAAAACGGCTTGCGGAGAACAACGAGCCGATTTTTTTTGTAACTTTGCACCGCTTTAATAGAGGTATTATATAATACTATACTGAAAATCAGATAGTTATACACATTCTAAGGGAAAAAGATGAGACAATTAAAAATTCAAAAGAGTATTACGAACCGTTCGAGCGAGGCACTGGACAAGTATCTCGTGGAAATTGGACGTGCACCACTGATCAGCATTGATGAAGAAATTGAGCTGGCTCAGAAAATACGCAAAGGGGGTCCTGAAGGCGAGCGTGCCAAGGACAAACTGGTGACGGCCAACCTGCGTTTCGTAGTATCCGTTGCTAAGCAGTATCAGCATCAGGGACTGACGCTGACTGACTTGATTGACGAGGGTAACATTGGCCTGATCAAGGCCGCACAGAAATTTGATGAGACACGCGGTTTTAAATTTATCAGCTACGCAGTATGGTGGATTCGCCAGAGCATTCTGCAGGCCATTGCCGAGCAGAGCCGTATCGTGCGTCTGCCGCTCAACCAGGTGGGTAGCCTGAACAAGATTGCCCATGAGATTAACCGCTTTGAGCAGGAGAACCAGCGCCATCCTTCCGTAAGCGAGCTGAGTGACGTGACGAATATGGAGGAGGAGAAGATTGCCCAGTCGATGATGGCCGACGGTCACCACGTTAGCATTGACGCCCCCTTCCAGGACGGTGAGGACAACTGTATGCTGGATGTGATGGCCAGTGGTGACGATTCGCGTACCGACCGTCAGGTTGACCATGAGTCGATGGCCCAGGAGCTGAACTCCGTACTGCAGAAGGTGCTGAAGGAGCGCGAGATTACCATCATCCGCGAGTGCTTCGGCATTGGCTGCCACGAGAAGGGTCTTGAGGAGATTGGCGACCAGCTGGGACTGACCCGTGAGCGTGTTCGCCAAATCCGCGAAAAGAGCATTGCCAAGCTGCGTGATTCGGGCAATGCACGCATTCTGATGAAATATTTAGGCTAAAAGTTTTGCCGCTCCAAATTTTTTTAGTACTTTTGGGGTCGTGAAACGGAAGCAGCACTTCATATTGACTATTATACTGGGCATGCTGACGGCAGTACTGCCCAGTATTTGTTTTGCACGCGAGCGTTCTGACTCGTTGCTCATGAGCCGCGTCTGGAACTTCAAGCGCAACTATACGCAGTCAATAGAAGGCGTAGAGCAGAATGTCTATATACGCTATGACTTCACGACGCTCCGCCGCAATCCCACCATGTATGCCATCCCCTCGTTGTATTCCATTGCACGCGGTGACAGACAGTATGTCGGTGAGTCGTACTGCAAGGTGAAGTTCCAGGATGCCGATCATTTCGACCTGACCCGGCAAGTAGTATGCGGTACTATTCCCTACAACAGGACGGTGATGGAGAACATGCAGCAGTACATGTCACCCGATCTTTATGACGTTACGCTATACCCGAATCATCTGCTGTCGCCGTTCCACCGTCAGAACCGTATCTACTACCGTTATCAGATCAGCATGTCAGACGGCAACACAGCCGTCATCACCTTCCGTCCACACCTTCGCAACACACAGCTGGTCAGCGGAAGGGCAAACGTCGAGGTCGCAACAGGCAGGCTGACGTTCGTGAGTTTCAACGCCAATTTCGATAACATCTCCTTTAATGTCACGGCGACGATGAGTGACGACATTCAGTCACAGCTTCCCAAGCGCTGCATTACCGAGAGTGATTTCAAATTTGTCGGCAATCACATCCGCTCATCAATCATTGCCGTCTATGACTGTCCGACCGTCCTGCCCGACTCCATTGTTAACTGTAATGACCGCGAACTGATGGCAACGCTGCGCCCTATCCCACTGAAGGAGCATGAGGCGGCACTCTATGCTGATTTTGACAACCAAAACCAGCCGGACAGCACAGAGGTTGCGACTGAAAAAACGGACAGTTCGGCAATAGCGAAAAAACAGGTGATTGATGATGTCTGGGAATTCATTGACGACAATATCTTCGGCAGCATAGAGGCCAATGGTTCCCGGGTGTCTCTCCACATTTCGCCGCTCATCAATCCGCAGTATATTAGCTACAGCCACAGCAAGGGTCTCAGCTATCGTATCAATTTAGGTGCACGCTATGCCTGGAATGCCTACCGCTATCTGACGTTCAACCCGCAGTTAGGTTATAACTTCAAACAACGCAGATTCTATTATACCGCTCCGCTGCGCATGACCTACAACCCCAAGCGTAATGGTTATGCAGAATTGAGCATTGCCAATGGTAACCGCATCAGCAGCGGTCCGCTGGTGGAAGCTATTCATGAGCGAACAGGCAAAATGGACGAAGTGCCGGAATTCAAAGACCAGAAAATACAAGCCATCAACAATGTGGTGGCCTTCGACTGGCTGGAAATCACGTCCGGTATCGTGTATCACCGCCGAAAGGCCACCAACCAGCAACTGATGCGTGAGGCGAACCTGCCAGAGGAATACCGCACCTTCGCTCCCATGCTGACCCTCAAGTTTACCCCTTGGACGACAGGCCCTACCCTGACCGCCAACTACGAGTGGGGCATCAAGAACGTGATAAAGTCAAACTTGAGCTACGCCCGCTGGGAGTTTGATGCTTCCTATAAGCAAAAGCTGAGAAGCCTGCGCCAGTTAAATGCCCGTGTAGGAACAGGTTTCTATACCATGCGCAACTCCGATTTCTTCGTAGATTTCTCGAACTTCCGCGACAACAACCTGCCTTCCGGATGGGATGACGAATGGGCTGGCCAGTTCCAAATGCTGAACTCCGAATGGTATAACGAGTCGAACTACTACGTGCGCGGACATCTTTCCTACGACTCTCCCCTGCTGCTGCTGACCTGGCTGCCGTGGGTGGGCAAGGCGATAGAGATGGAGCGTCTCTACGTCAGCGCACTCTCCATCGAGCATACGCGTCCCTATTATGAAATAGGTTACGGTTTCACCAACCGTTTCTTCTCAGCAGCCGTCTTCGGTACCATATTGGGCCGTAAGTTCCAGGAGGTAGGTTGTAAATTCACCTTTGAGCTGTTCAGAAGATGGTAGGGAGGAAATGAAGAATGAAGAATGAAGAATGAAGGCGCTAACAGTATATAAAGCCAGTGCCGGCAGCGGCAAGACGTTTACGCTGGCTACCGAGTACATCAAACTGCTCGTCACGTTGCCGACGGGCTATCGCAACATCTTGGCCGTCACCTTTACCAACAAGGCGACGGAAGAGATGAAGACGCGCATACTCAGTCAGCTGTACGGTCTGTGGAAACAGCTGGATGACTCTATACCCTACCTGCAGAAGATTACTGCCGAGACTGGTTACGACGAGGCATTCATCAGTCAGCGGGCTGGCGAAGCCCTGCACCAGCTGTTGCACAACTACAACTACTTCCACGTAGAGACCATCGACACGTTCTTCCAGAGTGTGCTGCGCAATCTGGCACGAGAACTGGACCTGACAGCCAACCTGCGCATCGGACTGAATGACATCCAAGTAGAGGAAGAAGCCGTTGACCAGCTCTTTGACTCCTTGTCATCCAAAGACACGCTGTTGCAATGGATTCTGAAATACATCATGGAGAGCATCAGCGATGACCGCTCCTGGAACATCATCGGACAGGTGAAGCAGTTTGGCCGTACCATTTTCCGCGACTACTACAAGTCACAAAGCACACAGCTGCAGAAGCTGATGGCCGACGGTCACTTCTTCGAGCACTATGCCCAGCAGTTGCGAAGCATTCGCAAAGAGGCCTTGGAAGCCATGAAACACTACGGTCAGCAGTTCCGTGACATTCTGACAGAAGAACATCTTGATTCGTCCGACTTTCTGTATGCCAAGTCTGGTGTGGCAGGATTCTTCAGCAAACTGGATGACGGCACCTTCGACGAGAGCATCATCGGCAAGCGTGTCTTGGATGCTGCTGACGATGCCAGCAAATGGTGCAAGAAAGACCATCAGCGGGCCTTTGAGATACAGGCCTTGGCCGACAGCCAGCTCATTCCGCTGTTGCGCAGCGCCATCGATGACCAGTCCCGCCAGTGGCGCCGCTACCAGTCGGCAGACCTCACGCTGCGCCATCTGAACCAGTTGCGACTGTTGGGCAGCATCGAACAGAAGGTTCACGAAATGAACGAAGACGCCAACCGTTTCCTGCTCAGCGACACCCAGCAACTGCTGCACGCACTCATCAAGGACAGCGACTCGCCGTTCATCTTTGAGAAGATCGGCACCCGACTGGAACATGTCATGATTGACGAGTTCCAGGACACCAGCAGCGTACAATGGCAGAACTTCAAGGTACTCCTACAGGAGTGCATGAGCCATGAGCACTCCCACAACCTCATCGTGGGCGACGTCAAGCAGAGCATCTATCGCTGGCGCTCCGGCGACTGGCGACTGCTGAACGGCATTGAACGCGAGTTTCCTTATTCAACTGATATGCTCGACGTGCGTTCACTGGCCACCAACTACCGTTCTGCCCGTAACATCATCGAATTCAACAATGCCTTCTTTACGAAGGCTGCCCAGATAGAGTACGACAGCCAGCACGAGGAGTTTCCAGAAGGTGCTGAACAGCTGCGCCACGCCTACGCAGACGTCATACAAGACGTACCTGACAAGAGACCTTCCGAAGGACTTGTGGAGGTGACGTTGCTTACGGACGATGACTACCAGACAGCCGTACTGCAGCAGATGGCCGATACCGTTCAGCGGCTGATGGATGCCGGTGCTGAACAGCAGCATATAGCCATCCTGGTACGCATCAACGGACTCATCCCTGTCATTGCCGACTACTTCGCCGCCAACATGCCGCAAGTCAGCATCGTCAGCGACGAGGCCTACCGGCTGGATGCTTCGCCGGCTGTCACGCTGATGGTGCAGGCCCTGCACCTACTCACCCACCCTGACGACCTGCTGGCGAAAGCTACTGTGGTGAAGCTCTATCAGACGGTGGTGCTGGGAAAACCGATGGCCGACCACGAACTGTTCCTGCATCCGTCATCATTGGATGAGCTGTTGCCAGAGGCCTTTATAGCCCATACTCAGGAACTGCTGCAACAGCCGCTCTACGAACTGGCTGAACGCCTCTACGCCATCTTCCAGCTTCAGCAGTTAGCTGACCAGAGTGCCTACGTGGCTTCTTTCTACGACCAGCTCAGCCAGTTCTCGTTAGAGAACTCCACCGACATCGATGCCTTCATTGCCGAGTGGGAACAGACCATCTGCGGCAAGACCATCCAGAGCGACGTGACGGAGGGCATCCGCATCCTCTCCATCCACAAGAGTAAGGGTCTGGAGTTCTCCAACGTCATCATTCCCTTCTGCGACTGGCGGCTGGAACATTCCAACATCCTGTGGTGCCAGCCCCGTGAGTCGCCGTTCGATGCGCTGCCCGTCGTTCCCGTCGATTACAGTGAGAAGATGATGCGCGGCACCATCTACGAACACGACTACTTGGACGAGCACTTGCAGAATACCGTTGACAACCTGAACCTGCTCTATGTGGCATTCACCCGTGCCGCTGACAACCTCTTCGTCATCGGTCGCCGCGATACCCGCAACTCACGCGCTGTACTCATCGAACAGGTACTGCCCGAGCTTCGTATGGACGGAGCCTCTCTGGAGGGCGATACCGATGCCGGCGCTGCGATGGTGTTCAGCTATGGCACACTGGCCATCCGTCAGCAAAAAGATGATAAACAGCGGAAATCAGATAACGTATTCCTGCAACCCGTCAAGACCCGTCAGGTAAGTGTTACCTCGTTCGACAACAAGGCCACTTTCAAGCAAAGCAACCGCAGCCGTGACTTCATGGAGGGCGACGACGAGCAGGCTCAGAACAGCTATATCCGTACAGGCAGCATCCTGCACGAAGTATTCTCAACTATCCGCACGGCGGCCGACATTGAACAGGCACTAAGCAATCTGGAGCAGAGCGGCATCCTCTATGATGACGAGCTGACACGCTCGAAACTGACTGCCATGCTGCGCAGCCGTTTAGAGGACAAACGGGTATCAGACTGGTTCTCTGACCAGTGGCAGCTGTTTAACGAGTGTACCATCCTGCACACCGATGGCGAAGGCCGCGTGGTGGAGCACCGTCCTGACCGCGTGATGACCAACGGCCGTGAGACGCATATAGTAGATTTCAAGTTCGGCAGCAAAAAGCCGGAATACCGTCAGCAGGTGCTGCAATACATGCAGTTGCTGAAAGACATGGGACTGCCAGGTGTCAAGGGTTTCATTTGGTATGTTTATAGTAACCAGATTGAAGAAATGAAGAATGAATAAGGATTTCTTGACATACGTCGCTGAGGACATCATCAGCAAGTACGGCACACGCCTGGATCAGGTGGCCGTTGTCTTCCCCAACAAGCGTGCCTCGCTATTTCTCAACGAGCATCTGGCACGCCTTGCGGGCAAACCGCTGTGGAGTCCAGCCTACATCACCATCAGCGACCTGTTCCGCCAGCACTCTGATTTGCAGCTGGCCGACCCCATCAAACTGGTGTGCGACCTCCACAAGTCGTTCTGTGCACAGACGGGTTCACAGGAGACGCTCGACCACTTCTACGGCTGGGGACAGCTATTGGTCAGCGACTTCGACGACATTGACAAGAACATGGCCGATGCCGACCGCGTCTTCGCCAATCTCAGCGACCTCCACGAACTGGATGACATTTCCTATCTGACCGACGAACAGAAGGAGATGATACGTCGCTTCTTCAGCAATTTCACCACAGACCACGACAGTCAGCTCAGAGAACGCTTCCAACGGTTGTGGAGCCGTTTTGCTGCTATCTATCACGACTTCAACGACCGCCTGTCTGTCCAGGGACTGGCTTACGAAGGCAGTCTCTACCGCCACGTTGCTGAGAGTCTGACGGACGCGCTTCCTGCCGACACCTTCCATTATCAGCACTATCTCTTCGTTGGCTTCAACCTGGTACATCCCGTCGAGCAACACCTGTTCAGTTGGCTGATGAAGCAGGGCAAGGCACATTTCTACTGGGACTACGACCGCTATTATATGGAACGCCACGAGGCGGGCCACTACATCAGCCAGTATCTGGCACATTTCCCTAACGAACTGGATGGTAGCCGCGATGACATCTACGCCAATTTCCAGCGTCCGAAGACCATCAGCTACCTGTCTGCCGCCACAGAGAATATCCAGGCGCACTACATCAGCAACTGGCTCCGCGAGAACGACGGTCAGCGGCTGAAGGACGGTCGCCGCACCGCCATCGTGCTATGTAACGAAGGACTGTTGCAGACGGTCATCCATTGTCTGCCACCTGAGACTGACAAGGTGAACATCACCATGGGCTACCCACTGTCGCAGACACCTGTTGCCTCGCTGTTGCAACAGCTCATCAACCTACAGACCTGCCAGTACCCACCGCGCCATCAGCGCATCCTGCGCCGCCACCCCTATTCCCGCTTCCTCGACGACGACACCATGCAACAGCAACCATCAGCTGTTCAGCAACCGTCATTGCTGCTCACCTATCTGGCTGATGCCCTGCAGATGATTGGCCGTAATACCCGTGACACAGAGCCCGATGCCCTGTTCCAGGAATCGCTGTTCCGTGCCTACACCATCGTCAACCGCCTGAAAGGACTGACGGACAATGGTGACCTGACCATAGACACCAACACCTTGCAACGTCTGCTGAATCAGCTGGTACAGTCGGCCAGCATTCCTTTCCACGGTGAGCCTGCCGAGGGGCTGCAGATCATGGGTGTGCTGGAAACGCGCAACCTGGACTTCGACCACGTGCTGCTGCTGTCGTGCAACGAAGGCAACATGCCACGCGGTGTCAACGACAGCTCATTCATTCCCCATAACCTGCGCCACGCCTACGGGCTGACCACCGTTGACAACAAGGTGGCCATCTACGCCTACTATTTCCACCGGCTGCTGCAGCGAGCTACCGACATCACGCTGGTGTTCAACAATGCTACGGAGGACGGCAAGACCGGTGAACAGAGCCGTTTTATGCTGCAACTGCTGGTCGAGAGTGGTCATCCTATCAGACAATACACGTTGGAATGCGGTCTGTCAACCGTCATGCGCCACCACGTAGCCATCGACAAGACTCCTGCCGTCATGCAGCGACTCCACCGAACGTTCACCAACACCATGCTGACACCGACGGCCATCAATGTCTTCCAGCGCTGTCCCGTTCAGTTCTACTATCGCTACGTCTGTGCGCTGAGGGAACCCGACTTGCCCGACGATGAACAGGAACTCGACAACCGCATCTTCGGCAACATCTTCCATGAAGCCGCAGACATCATCTACAGCCAGTTGCCAAAGGACATCGAGCGTCCCATGCTGACCGCACTGCTACAACAGCCCGCCACCATAGCCCGTGCCGTTGACGAGGCTTTCCACCGTTTGTTGCCCGACAGACCTGTAGGTGGTCTGCATCTCATTAACCGCGAGGTCATCATCCATTATCTGCGTCAGCTCATCACCATCGACATACGGCTGACACCGTTTACCATCATCGGTCTGGAGTGTGACGTACAGCGCCCCCTCACCATCGGGTCTCTTCAAACGACTATTGGTGGACGCATCGACCGTCTTGACAGGATGAACGACGGCAGCATCCGCGTGGTGGATTACAAGACGGGCAGTAAACGTCCAAAGTTCCTGGCTGACGTTGATGACATCTTCCGACGCGAGAAGATTCACGAGCATTCCGACTACTACCTGCAGACCTTCGTCTATGCCGATATCGTGCGTAGCCAGTACAACTGTGCGGTATCACCTGCCCTGTTGTTCATACAACATGCCGGCACGGAAAACTATGACCCCACACTCTGCTTCGGCAAACAGCGCATCAGCGACGTTGCCGACTACACGGCACGTTTCAACGAATTGCTTGGCGAGACACTCGACGACATTTTCACGGCAGACAACGCGTTCGTGCCTACTGACGACCAGCGCATCTGCCGTACATGTCCATACGCCCTGCTTTGTGGAAAGGCAGAGAAATAAGGAGAGTGTTTATCGGTTTTTGTTACGCATAAACCACGAATGCGTCAGGAAATGGTACATGGCCAGGCTCACAAGTGTCAGCCCCATTGCCACGTATAGCAGCAAATGGCCCGTCAAGAAGAAACATCCATAGCCAAGTCCCAAGCCTGCAGCCAGTCCTGTTTCCCACGCCAACAGACAAGTGCTCTGTGACGTGCCGCGCTGACAGTGGCGGCTTAGCTTGATAAAGAATAACAGGAATCGCGAACTGATAATACCTACAGCCAGTCCAAATAACAGGGGGGCAACAGGCGACAAAGGTTTGACCAGCAGTACCAGCAGTGAACAACCCAGCAGGACGAGTCCCGACAGTACCTCGCTCTTCAGCTCTGCCTCACGGAACACGAAGCGCTGGGCAAGAATTGCCAGCAGGAAACCTCCCATCATCAGCGTATAGAACAGTAGCGACAATGGTCTGCTCAGCACCAGTCCGGCAACCGTTCCCACTAAAAGCAGGTTGACAAAAAGCACTGTACCCTGCGGCAGGAAGAAACGGTCCAGCGACATCACATGCAAACGGTCTTCCGGCGCACGGAAAGGGAATGCCACCAGTTTGATGAATACCAGCGACAGCACGGCACATCCCATAGCGGCTATCAGCGTGGTATGGAAACCATAGGTGGTCATCAGCAGGATGCCCGCTAACGGGCCTAACGAAAGGGCGAACCGCGAAAACCATGACGCGCTGTAGTTGGCCTCCGTACGCTGTGCCGACTCACAGGTGTCAATGATCAGTGTCGATGTCAGCACCATCTGTGCCAGTCCGAAGGTGGCACCCATAACAAGCCGCTGCACCAGTATCACCCAGAATTCCACGAACTCCGAGCGCAGACTGTCAATATACCACAGCAGCGCAATGTCCAGTGCAAGTGCCGCAACAGCCCACATGCACACCACGTTTCTCCGGTAGTGCTGAACCAGCCACGAGCAGAGGCAGCCCAACACATAGAGTCCTGAACCAAAGACCGCCATCGCCAGTCCCGTTTCCCCCGCCGTCATACCCTCAGTGGTCAGCAGCCACTGTGGCAACGTGGGAATCAGCATGGTCACCGACATGCTCATCAGCATGTCAGCGAACACCAGCAGCCAGAAGTCCTTGTTCCAGAGGTGTATGTGAAGTGGAGTGTATTGTGTGTTCACGTTAATACGATTCTTTCTCAGAGGGGAAATCCCCCGTCTTCACATCGTCCACATAGTGACCCACAGCATCGGAGATGACGGCGTTCAGGTCGGCATAGCGACGCAGGAATCGTGGCGAGAAACCGTTGGTCATGCCCAGCATGTCGGCAACCACCAACACCTGACCGTCAGTGCCGTTGCCCGCTCCAATACCGATGGTGGGACATTTCACCATTCCCGTCACCTCAGCGGCCAGCTTAGCCGGTACTTTTTCCAGCACGATGCCGAAGCATCCCACCTCGTCCAGTCGGCGTGCGTCGTCCATCAGTTTCTCGGCTTCCGCCTGTTCCTTGGCGCGTACGGCATAGGTACCAAACTTATTGATGCTCTGCGGGGTCAGTCCCAGATGTCCCATCACTGGGATGCCTGCATCCAGAATGCGCTTCACGGTGTCTATTATCTCGACGCCGCCCTCCAGTTTCAGGGCGTCGCAACCACTCTCCTTCATGATGCGGATGGCATTCGTCACACCCTCGGCGGCATTCACCTGATACGAGCCAAACGGCATGTCGCAGACCACCAATGCCCTGTTGACAGCCCTTACGACTGACGAGGCGTGGTATATCATCTGGTCAACGGTGATGGGTAATGTCGTGGTGTTACCCGCCATCACATTCGATGCCGAGTCACCTATCAGTATCACATCTACGCCAGCACGGTCCACAATGCCCGCCATCGTAAAGTCATACGATGTCAGCATCGAAATCTTCTCACCGCTTTGCTTCATCTCAGTGAGCCGGTGGGTGGTCACCTTTCTGTTGTCACTTACTAAATATCCTGCCATATAATATTTAATTTTTTAATTTATAATTTCCAAGTAATCTTTTATTACTTCGTCACAATACGGTCTGATGGCTTCTGCATCGTTGGTCGTAGCCAGCCCTATCACCCGCATATCTGCTGCCCTGCCGGATTTCAAACCATTGAAACTGTCCTCGAACACCACACAGTCCTGCCTATTTACACCCAGCCGCGCTGCCGCCTTCAGATAACAGTCAGGATCAGGCTTTGAACGCTCAAAGTCCTCAGCGGTCAGAATGGCATCAAACAGCGACGTGAATTCCGGACGTTTGCGATAGACTGCCTCCATCTTCGGTTTGTTGGAACTGGTCACAACAGCAGTCTTCACCCCCTGTTTACGCAACTGGTGGATAAAGTTCTCAAATCCTGACACATAGTCATACGACATCTGCTGCTCGTAAGCGTTCAGCCGTTCTGTGATAATCTGCTGACTATAGGCCAATGGTCCCGAGAACCACGCGTCGTAAATCTGTACCAGCGTCTGTCCCTTGATTTCATGTTCCAGTCCCGGGTGTTCGGGGTGAAACTCACGACATTGTGCTCCCCAGAACACCGTGTATTGTGGTTCTGTATCAAACACTACGCCATCCAAATCGAACAAGGCAGCTTTCATATTCTTCTCCATTATTTCAACGACTTGTTAATCTGCTCGATATAGTCGAGCACTTCTTCCCTGCCCTCCTTCTTCTCTGCGGAGGTCACGAATACGGGAGGGAGTTCTTCCCACGTTTCCTGAAGTTTCTTCTTGTATGCTTCTACGGCCTGACGACACTTGTTGGGAGTGAGTTTGTCTGCCTTGGTGAAGACAATGCTGAACGGTATGGACGACAGGCCCAGCCACTCGATGAATTCCATGTCAATCTTCTGCGGCTCCAAACGGATGTCCACCAGCACAAAGACGTTGACCAGCTGTTCACGCTGCAGGATGTAGCTGCGTATCATTTGGTCGAGTCGGTCCACCTCCTTCTTTGAACGTTTGGCAAATCCGTAGCCGGGCAGGTCAACAAGATACCATTCCTTATTTATAATAAAGTGGTTGATGAGCAGCGTCTTGCCCGGCGTAGAGGATGTCTTCGCCAGTTTGCGGTTGTTTGTCAGCATATTGATCAAGCTTGACTTGCCCACATTGGACCGTCCAATGAAGGCATACTCAGGCTTTGTGTCCTTCGGACACATGGACACCATCGGGGCTGACAACGAGAAATCGGCTTGTTTGATTTCCATAACTATATCATTTTTAGGCTGCAAAAGTAATAAAAAAATATGGAAAAGCTTGGCTATTTCAGAAAAAATTCGTAATTTTGCATCCGAAATTCAGAAAACGTGCTTCCGTCCGCGAAGCATTCTTTCCTAAAAGTTTTCAAAATAATCAGAAAGAGAATACATTTTAACCAATTACTGTATATAATAATATGTACACGAAAGAAGAATTAGAAAAGCTTCCTATCCCCGAGTTGATGGAGATAGCCAGCGAATTGGGTGTTAAGGTTTCACAGGATGACGAACTCGAGACCGTGGTATATGCCATTCTTGACAAAGCTGCCGAGAACTCTGCAGCAGGACTGGCAACGCCCAAGCGTAAACGTACACGCATAGCCAATAAAGATACCAGCAAGGTATATACTGTAACAGGCAGCGACGGTGAGAATCTCGACCAGAAGACCACCAGGAAGAAGAAGACTGCCCCCAAGCCCTCCATTGACTCGCTGTTTGCCGAGCAGGAAGCTGCTGAGCAGGCTGCCGCACAAGAGGCTGAGCAAGCCGCTGCACAAGAGGCTGAACAAGCCTCTGCACAGGCTGCCGAGACTGCTGAACCGGAAAAGCCGGCTCCCAAGAAGCGTGGCCGCAAGTCGAAGAAGGAACTGGAGGCTGCCGCTGCAGCAGAAGCCAGCAAGCAGGAAGCACCGGCTACGGAGAATACCGATGAAGTGGCCGTTCCTGAAGCTACTGCCACATCGGTTGACAACGAAGAGGCTATCGACATTGAACCGCAACTGGCAGGACAATTACAGGAACATCTGACGCAACCTGCTGAAAATGCCTGGCAGCCCGAAGGCAACGACATGCAGATGGCAGACGGTGTCTGGGAGGGTGACCCTGGCGACGGTACAGACTTCATTCCCGTGGTTGACCTGCCCATTGAGGACCAGGCTGCCATTCCCACTTTGGATATTTTCGACAGACCTGTTGTCCAACAGGCTAACACCCAGCCGAATGCTGTTCCCGCTGAACGTGTGGCCAACAATATCGCCAACGCACGCTATGACTTTGCCGACCTGATTCCTGGCAATGGCGTGTTGGAGATTCTGCAGGACGGCTACGGTTTCCTGCGTAGCAGCGACTACAACTACCTGTCGTCGCCAGACGACATCTACGTCAGTCCACAGCAAATCAAGAAATACAGCCTGAAGACTGGCGACGTGGTGAACTGCACCGTGCGTCCGCCCCACGACAATGAGAAATACTTCGCACTGTCAACAGTGGACAGCATCAACGGCCGTCAGCCCCATGAGGTACGCGACCGTGTGGCTTTCGAGCACCTGACTCCGCTCTTCCCTGACGAGAAGTTCAAACTCTGCGGCGACCCTGCCACGACGAATCCGTCCGTGCGCATCGTCGATCTGTTCTCACCTATCGGTAAGGGACAGCGTGCACTCATCGTGGCACAGCCCAAGACCGGTAAGACCATCCTCATGAAGGATATTGCCAACGCCATCGCTGCCAACCACCCCGAGGCATATATCATGATGTTGCTCATTGACGAGCGCCCTGAAGAGGTGACAGACATGGCCCGCACCGTCAACGCCGAGGTCATTGCATCGACCTTCGACGAGCCTGCCGACCGTCACGTCAAGATAGCCGGCATCGTGCTGGAGAAAGCCAAGCG
>JAEEGL010058478.1_pt1 | contig 26367 bp, 23 predicted proteins | sample 9134231 | NCBI WGS metagenome assembly JAEEGL01 (sample SAMN16246548, study PRJNA631951) | gut metagenome | biome: gut microbiome; feature: rumen; material: fiber-attached | host: Bos | place: Iran: Karaj | collected 2018-10
AGTTCAGACAAATATGAGAAAAGCCATGATGGAGCACGTTATGAAGCTTCCCATGGGCTACATTGAATCCGAAGGAAGCGGCAAGATCAGAAAAATCGTGGCTGAATCAAGTGCGGCAACAGAGACGTTCCTGGCCCACAGTCTTCCGGACAAAGCAGTCAGCTACGCCACACCGGTTGGTCTTATCGCAATGCTTCTTATCTTTGACTGGAGGATCGGCCTTATCTGCCTTGTGCCTGCGGTTTTAGCCTTCCTTATGATGGGAGGAATGATGGGGGAAAAGATGCAGAATGACATGAAGGAGTATCAGAATGCTCTTGATGAAATGTCTGCTGAAGCTGTTGAATATGTCAGGGGAATTCCCGTTGTAAAGACCTTTGGTCAGTCTGTTTTTTCTTTCAAAAGATTCAAGGAAGCCATCGATAAATATGAAAAGTGGACAATCACCTACACCATCGGCATGAGAATGCCCATGATAGGCTTTACCACAGCTGCGAATGCAGTGTTTGCGGCTCTTGTGGCCTGCAGCTTTATTTTTGCAAGAAACGGCGTTTCAAATACATTCCTGTACAACATTCTCTTTTACATCATAATCACACCGATCCTGACGGTAACCCTCATGAAGGTTGCCTATGCCGGTGAGAGCCAGATGATAGTAAAAGACGCTTTGAGCAGAATGTATGAGCTTCTTGATGTGGAGCCTCTTAAGGAAGCTTCAAATCCGCAAAATCCGAAGGACAGCAGTATAAAAATTGAAAACATCACATTTACCTACGATGAAAAGAAGGCCAACGCCATTGACGGCATAAGTCTTGATATTAAGCCCGGAGAACATGTGGCATTCGTCGGTCCTTCCGGCGGCGGCAAAACAACCCTCGCTTCCCTTATCGCAAGATTCTGGGATGTGAAGCAGGGCAGCATCAAAATCGGCGGCGTAGATGTAAAGGATATTTCCTCGGCAGATCTGATGAAAAATGTATCCTACGTTTTTCAGGACAGTAAACTCCTTAAGATGTCCATCCTTGATAATGTCAGGATGGGAAAGCCTGATGCCACAGAAGCAGAAGTGGTGCAGGCCCTTAAAGCTGCCATGTGCTGGGATATTATCGAAAAGCTGCCAGATGGCATACACACCATGATAGGTAGCAAGGGAACCTATGTCTCAGGCGGAGAAGCTCAGCGAATTTCTATAGCGAGAGCTTTCCTTAAAAATGCTCCGATCCTTATTCTGGACGAAGCCACAGCTTTTGCAGATCCTGATAATGAGATCATGGTCCAGAAAGCCTTCGCAAATCTGTCTAAAGATAAAACAGTCATCATGATTGCGCATCGACTTTCTACAGTAGTGGATGCAGATAAAATCTGCGTTCTTTCAGATGGAAAAATTGTAGAAAGCGGAAAGCACGATGCCCTGCTTGCAAAGGGCGGAATTTACGACCACATGTGGAATGAGTATAAGAAATCAGTTAATTGGAAAATGGGAAGGGAGCAGGACAATGATAGAAAAGTTACAGCATAAATACGCGCTCTCTGAGCAGGGAGCAAAAGATATGGTAAAGGCTTTCGGAGCCTGCACCTTAGCAAATCTGGCACAGATGATGCCTGTAGGAATTCTTTTCATGATGACGGGAGATCTACTAAACGGCGAGATTCCGGGAAATCATGTAAGAATATTCATACTGGGGTCCGTGATATGCCTTCTACTTGTAGCATTTACTGAATATTTGCAGTACAATGCCACCTTCTTTTCAACATATGTAGAAAGCGGCGTAAGAAGACGTTCTCTAGCTGAAAAACTTAGAAGAATTCCACTTTCATTTTTCGGAAAAAAGGACTTAGCTGATCTTACAAACACTATCATGGCGGACTGTGCCATGCTTGAAACCGCTTCATCGCACTGGCTTCCGGAGCTGGTTGGTGCCTTCATTTCAACTACCATTGTTGTCATCAGCCTTTTCTTCTTCGATGCCAGAATGGCTCTGGCTGCTGTGTGGGTGCTTCCTATAGCCTTCATTATTGTCTTTTCATCAAGGCATGTAATGCACAAAGTGAACCGAAAGGGAAGCAAATACAAGGTTGCATGCCTAGACGGTATTCAGGAAGCGCTGGAAACAGTGAGAGATTTGAAGGCCTATAACGCTCAGGATACATATATGGAGGGTCTTAACAAAAAGATTAAGGCTGTCGAGGACCACACCATTTTTACAGAGTTCGTAAACGCAGCATTTGTCAGCAGCTCCCAGATGATTCTGAAGTTAGGAATTGGAACGGTGGCTATTGTTGGCGCATCACTTCTTATGAAAAACGAGATAAATGTAGTTACTTTTTTTATGTATCTTCTGGTGGTTTCAAGAATGTATGAGCCATTGCAAATATCTCTGATGAATTTCTCAGCCCTCATCGCAACTGATACTCAGTGCGAGCGAATGGATGAGATCTTATCTCACTATGAGCAGACCGGAAGTGATGAGCTGACAAATCAGAATTATGATATTGAATTTAAGAATGTGCGGTTTTCATATGAGGATGGGGAAACAGTGCTTAAAGATGTGAGCTTCGTAGCCAAGCAGGGGGAGGTTACAGCCCTTATTGGGCCCTCCGGCGGCGGAAAAACGACGGTTTCAAGGCTTGCTGCCAGATTTTGGGATATTGAAAAGGGACTCATCACAGTTGGAGGCATGGATATTTCCAAGATTGACCCTGAGAAGCTCCTTTCCATGTATTCAATAGTTTTCCAGGATGTTACGCTTTTCAATAATACTGTTCTTGAGAATATCCGAATCGGCAAGAAGGAAGCTACAGATGAAGAAGTCAAGGCTGCAGCAAAACTTGCCCACTGCGATGAATTCATTGAAAAGCTTCCTGACGGCTACAACACACTTATTGGTGAGAATGGTTCAGAGCTTTCAGGGGGAGAGCGCCAGAGAATCTCTATCGCCAGAGCCTTCCTCAAGGATGCGCCTATCATACTGATGGACGAAGCCACCGCATCTCTTGATGTGGACAACGAGTCGCTGATACAGGAAGCAATAAGCGATCTCATCAAGAATAAGACAGTGCTTATCATCGCCCATCGCATGCGAACAGTAGACGGAGCCGACAAGATAGTAGTTCTCAAGAATGGAAAAGTGGCAGAGTCAGATTCACCTGCAAAGCTGAGGGAAGCTGACGGAATTTACAGTCATATGCTTGCAGTTCAGATGCAGACTGAAAATTGGAAAATGGCATAATTAATCTTTGTGCACAATTAGATTGGACATTGACACGGCGTGTAAGTCGGTGCTATATTCATGAAAACATCCCCTTGAGAAGGGCAATATAGGAGGAGAATATAGCATGAACGAAACATTAAAGGTATTGGAAAACAGAAGAAGCTGCAGAAACTTCAAGTCCGATTTGGTTAAGAAAGAGGAGCTTGATGCAATCATCAAGGCAGGAACCTACGCTGCTACCGGCATGGGAAAGCAAAGTCCCATAATCATTGCCGTTACGGATAAGAGCTTAAGAGATGAGATTGCAGAAGAAAACAGGAAGATCGGCGGATGGAACGAAGGCTTTGATCCTTTCTACGGTGCACCTGTCATCTTGATTGTACTTGCTGATAAGAGCGTTCCTACCCACGTTTATGATGGCTCACTTGTAATGGGTAACCTTATGAACGCTGCAGAGAGTCTTGGCGTTGCAAGCATCTGGATACACAGAGCGAAGGAAGAGTTTGATTCTGAATTCGGAAAAGCACTCCTTAAAAAGCTTGGAATCGAAGGTGATTTTGAAGGAATCGGACACTGCGCTCTTGGATATGCAGCAGAACCTGCTAAGGATGCTGCTCCCAGAAAGGCTAATTACGTTTATTACGCAGAATAAGCCCTGAGACAGCGTTGACGGAAGATATAAAAGCATTATGAACAAGTGTAAAACAGACCATCTTCAGTGTAATGATGGTCTGTTTTTTTATATTTATCGTGAAATGTGGTGCTTATACTCTCTATCCCGGAACTGTTTTGGAGTTACTCCGTTCTTTTTGCGAAAAGCCTCTGTGAAGTGGCTCTGAGAACCAAAAGCCAGAAAGCTGCTTATCTCGGAGCAGGAGTATAAATAACTTAGAAACAAACAAGGCAAGCGCTTCAAGCAATGAGCAACAAATAGAAACAAAAACAAATGAATATTATGTTTTCAAAACCGGTTAAGAAGCATAATACAGACATAAGGAAACACAAACAACCAATCAACCAGATAATAAACAATTTTAAGGAGGAAATACCATGAGATTTAACGACGTTCAGGATACAAGAAAAGCAGAAGTAAAAAAAGAGCAGAGAAATGCAGCAGTTCAGAAGATGTATTCACAGTTTATAGAGAGTCTTTTCTGCATAACAATGTGCAACAGAAAAGCTATCATGGCATTTGGAGCTACATTCACAATCTGATACAATTAAATAAAAATTGTCTACTAAGGAGTGGGTGGATGCAGGATAAAGTGGTAAAACAGATGGAAGCGGCGCTTTCTGATTATCTGTTCAAGCAGAGAGAAGAGGAATTTGTCCATGCGACACTGAGTCAGGAAATGTCCGGATTTGATTTCGTAAAAAACGGTGATATATCCGGCTTAAAAAGGTTCCTAGTAAAGCATAGAAAGGCAATATTTCCAAAGCTTTCACAGTCTCCTGTACTACAGGAAAGATACCTTTTTGTATCAGTAATAACCACATGCTGCAGAGTCTGCATCGAGAGCGGCATGCCATCCGATGAATCCTATGGATTATCTGACTTATATATTCAGAAGATGGACAAATTAAACTCGGCTGATGAAATAAAGGCTCTGTATGAGGAGATGATGCTGGATTATGCAGTAAGAATGAAGGCATATCATGAAAAGTCGACTGATTATTCGCCCAGAATCCTTCTATGCATGGAATACATCGAAAACCACATGCATGACAGAATAACCGTACAGACACTTGCAGATGAGCTTGAAATGAATGCATCATGGCTGTCTACTGTCTTTGCTAAGGAAGTAGGAGTCTCGGTATCAGACTATATCAGGCAGAAAAAGATCTCCGCTGCGAAATTTCTTCTTTCATACAATGAATACAGCTGTACTGACATTGCAGAATATTTAGGTTTTGCCGGGGAGAGCCATTTTTCTACTCTTTTCAAAAAATATGAAGGAGTCACGCCTAAGGAATACAGAAAGAAAACCTATAACAAAACATTTACAAATTTGGCATAAGCAAGCGGTATTTGTCAGTGTTTTTCCCAAGCCTTAAGTATATTTAATGCCATTTTCAAATCTACAAGAGCGTCTTCTCTGTCGTAGGTAAAGTTTTCCGGGACAGAATCGAACAACTCAATTTTTTCCATCTCATTGTCCGGGAGTTCTCCAAGGCTATTCACAAGAGCCAGATAGAAACTATGCCAGCAAAACACCCATTTATCCTGATATCTGGTTAAAATCACGACAAATTCAATGTTTTCAAGCTGTCCCAAAATGAAATTCTTTTTTCTGTATACCATATCTTCTCCCATCTCCAGTTTATGAGGCTCATTTTAAAACGCATAGGTCTGTTTTATTATGATTACTTCCCACCGATTTTCCCAAACAGCATATCAGCTGTCTTTTCAAGCTCCATCCTCTCCTTGGTATTGTCGTAGGATGTTTCCTTATCGTCAATTCCCTTAACGACATCAATTGAGAAAAGCCCATCCCTATTGCAATAGAAAAAGATTTTGCGGACGCCGTTTATCTTGAATCTGGCATCTGCGTTTCCTTCAGGATAGAGCTTTACCATCTGAATTCGATCCGGGGAAGATGCAGCAATAAAGGATATGTAGTGATCCTTGGTCATTTCGTGGTCGATTCTGACATAATACTCATCTTCAACACGTTCAATAAAAATCATGTGGTTTTCATCGGTCTGCTCCGGCTCTGCGGGGAGGAGCTGCACGCCGTGGCACTGAATTACTGCCTCGCCCATGCTGTGAATTGCATTTCCACAAACGGGACAAACATAGAATTTTGAACGCATCATGTTTGCGGATACATTTTCGTTTTTGATCTTGTTGCCGGAAATCAGCTCTGTCACTGAAATTCTGAAGGCGTCCGCAATTGGCTCAAGGAGGGTTATGTCAGGATAACCTTTTCCCGTTTCCCATTTTGAAACTGTTTTATCGGTCACGCCAAGAAGCTCAGCAAGCTGGAGCTGTGTCATTTTCTTTTGTTCGCGCATTTCCTTAATTACTGCGCCTGTTACATATTGATTCATGGTTTCTACCTCCATAAGTTCATTATCATTAAAGCTCTTATAGAAATATTAACGTAGCAAGCATATCATAACCACCTACGGAAAGTAGAGTTATTTTCTAATTCTTTTAACAATTATTGCGAGAATTTGGTAGAATATTCTGTGGCGATGGGAGAGTATTTGTTGGATTAAGGGGAAAATCATGAGTTATATCGAAGTTAACAACTTACAAAAGAGCTTTGTTGTTAAGAAGAAACGTGAAAAAGGAAGGCTTTTAAGGGAAAAAGATACGGTCAACGCCCTTAAAGGCATTTCTTTTTCTGTTGATAAGGGAGAACTTGTAGGATACATAGGTCCCAACGGAGCAGGAAAATCAACTACAGTTAAGATCCTCTCGGGAATTCTTACACCGGATGGAGGACGTGCTACTGTGGGCGGCCTTGTTCCCTGGCATGAGCGCAAGGCCCATGTAAAAAATATCGGAGTAGTGTTTGGGCAGCGAAGCCAGCTGTGGTGGGATGTTCCCATTATAGACAGCTACTCACTTCTTAAGGATATTTACAGGATTCCGCAAAGGGACTATGAATCGAGATTAAAGGAGCTTTCTGAGGCCCTTCAGCTTGAGGAATTCATGAAAACTCCCTTGAGACTTCTCAGTCTCGGTCAGAGAATGAGAGCTGAGCTGTGCGGATCCCTTCTGCATAGACCTGAGCTCCTTTTTCTTGATGAGCCTACGATAGGCCTCGATGCAGTAAGTAAGCTTTCACTTCGTGAGTTTTTAAAATGGGAAAATAAAGAGCATGGCACCACAATCATGCTCACAACCCACGATATGGAGGATATTGCGGCGCTGTGTTCCAGAGTTATGGTTATCGGCCATGGGCAGAAGCTTTTCGATGGAAAATTAAACGATCTTCTTGAACGCTTCGATACCGTGCGTAATGTGCGGGTTAAATATGATGGAGCACTTCCTGAATTATCACTTCCTGATGGAGTAATATGTAGTAAAACAGAGGATGGAATTGAGCTTAGCTACAAGCCTGCAAAGCTTCCTACTGCGGAGCTTCTTTCAATTTTGCAGGATGCGGGAAACATCAGTGAGCTTACTTTACAGCCTGAAAACACGGATCATCTGATTGCTGCCATGTACAAGGAGCTTGACCTATGAGAGCTTATTTATCTGTATTCAAAATGCGCCTTCGCATGGAATTTCAGTATCGCGGCGCAATGATAGGAGGAATCCTCTGCCAGATGTTTTTTGGGCTTATTCTTGTGGCTCTGTACAGGGCACTTTATGAGGGTAAGCCTCAGTCTGTTCCCATAGAAAGTGTAGCCACTTATGTTTGGCTTCAGCAGGCATTTTTCAGAATGATGGTGGCCTCTGATGCGGATCTTTTAGATAAAATAAGGTCAGGCGATATATCCTATGATCTTTGCCGCCCGGTAAATATGTATGGATTTTACTATATGAGGGTTATGGCACAAAAGCTCATGGGCAGCGTAATGCGTGCGGTTCCGATGCTGATAATGGCATTTCTTTTGCCTAAGGGATGGGGCCTGGAAATGCCCTCATCATTCGCAGGATTTTTGGCATGTATTCCGGCGCTGGCTCTGGGACTTTTTTGCATGTGTGCCCTTGAAAACATAACTGTGGCATTTACCATGAGAACCCTTGATCCCAGGGGGATGCAGGGGCTTCTCAATCTTTTGATGATGACGTTATCAGGGAATCTTTTTCCGCTTAATCTTTTTCCTGAGAGTTGGCAAAAGATCATTACATTTTTCCCTTATGCGCAGCTTCTTGATGCGCCGATCAGACTATATACAGGGGAATATGCCCCCGCTAGTGCTTTTAGGGTATACGGACTTCAGGCATTTTGGGTAGTTGCCCTTGTATCCCTTGGGGCAGCTATGTGGAATGCAAACAGAAAACGAATGATTGTGCAGGGTGGTTAAAGGAAAATCTAATGGACATGTTCAGACTATATACAAAATCAATAGGAATGCTTCTAAAAAGCCATCTCCAATATACAAGTTCATTTATCATGCAGACTCTTGCCCAGCTTGTAATGGAGGGAGGAGAGATGATGGTGGTCATCCTGATCGTGGACAGGTTTGAAAACCTTAAGGGATGGACCGGCGGGAATTTGTATTTCTTCTTTGGAATGATGTCGGTATCATTTTATCTCACGGAGTTGTTCGGAAGAGGAATAACAGGGGATTTCCCCATGATGGTAAGGACAGGGCGCCTTGATACCTTCCTTGTGAGACCAAGAGGAGTACTTACACAGGTTCTTTGCGGAGGAACAGATCCCAGAAGAATCACATGCATAGCAGTTGGAACGGCAGCGCTTATCATGGGAAGCCGTCTTTCAGGGATATCCTGGAATCTGCTGAAGGTATTGGCACTTGTGGAATCTATAGCCATGAGCATGCTTCTGATATTGGGATTATTCATGATAGAGGCGATATTCAGTATTTTCAGTGTGAAATCAGTGGAGCTTGTAAATGCAATAACTTACGGCGGACGAAGCGCATGCCAGTATCCGATAGATATTTACCCGCTTCCCCTTAGGGCTCTTTTTACAGTAATAGCACCATTTGCGCTTACTCTTCATGTGCCGGCATCATGGATTATGGATAAGCCGCTTTATGGATGGCCTACGTGGACAGCCTTTGTAACACCGCTTTCAGGTGCTGTGGTGTTTATAATCATGACAGCGCTGTTTCACCTTGCAATGAGACATTACAGATCGACGGGAAGCTGAGCAGTGCTCGAGTATTTCGCAAACGAAATTTTATTAAAAAAGGCTACCTACGGGATTAACCCGTAGACAGCCTGACTTGTTTTATGAAGTAATTATCAACTTATTTTAAAATCCGATAATGCTTACCGTGTATCAATCCTCAAGATATTTGTAAACGATAGCTGCCAGAGCTGCGCCTACAAGAGGACCTACGATGAATACCCAGAGAGCAGCCAGTGGAGCTGAGTTGCCTGAAATAGCAGCAAATATAGCGGGGCCTAAGCTTCTTGCAGGGTTAACGGATGTGCCTGTAAGGCCGATGCCAAGGATATGTACAAGAGTAAGGGTAAAACCGATTACAAGGCCGCCAAATGAGCCGTGATCTGCTTTTTTAGATGTAACACCAAGGATTGTAAGAACAAAGATGAAGGTGAGAATGATCTCAACAAGAAGTCCTGCTACGGGATTGCCTCCTACGCCTCCAAGACCGTTTGCGCCAAATCCGCCGGTTTTATCTACAACTCCGCCGGTTCCAAAGATAACAGCAAGAAGACCTGATCCGATAAGAGCGCCCAGGCACTGAGAAACAACGTATCCGATGAAGTCACTCTTTTCCATTCCGCCGCTTAACAGAACGCCAAGAGATACAGCGGGATTGATGTGACAACCTGAGATATTTCCAACACAATATGCCATACCAACAATGGTAAGACCAAATGCAAGGGCAGTCAGAAGGTAACCACTGCCGTTTGCTGCATCACAGCCCACCAGCATAGCTGTACCACAACCCAGGACAACAAGTACACAAGTTCCAATACATTCTGCGATATACTTCTTCATACCACAACCTCCTTAAAATAAATCATCGCATCCCCAAATAGCGATGAAAAATATACGCTTCACCATTATTTTACCCCTTAGAATTTTTCTATGGAAGCCTTTTTTAATAATTGGTAGAATTATTTATTATCAGTGTTAAGGAAGATATAATAATGAAAAATATCATTCAGATAGAAGATGATTTTGATCTTGAAAAAATAGCTGAAAGCGGTCAGTGCTTCAGATGGCAAAGGCTAGATGAAGATGGCGATGAAAAGCAGGTTACGGGGACACTGGAGAGGAAAAAGTACCGCATCCCCTATCGCGACAGCTGCCTTATCATCAGCGAAGCCGGGGATAAAAACTACGAGATTGACTGCAGCGAGGAAGAATTCAGAGAAATATGGTGGGATTATTTTGATCTTGGGACGAACTATGAGAAGGTCAGAAAGAGAATCCGCAAAAAGGACGATCCATTCCTCTACGAAGCGGCTAAGAGCTGTATGGGTATCAGAATTTTGAAGCAGGATCCCTGGGAGACACTTATCAGTTTTATCATTTCCCAGAACAGAAATATACCGGCTATAAAGCGCTCAATAGAGATACTTTGCAGCATAACGGGTGATATGAAAAAGGATTCTGAAGGCCGAGAGTACTACGCTTTTCCCGGGGCTGAAGCGATAATGGCCATGAGCACTGAGGAGCTTTCAGAATGTAAACTTGGCTACAGAGATGAGTACGTGAGACTTGCTGCTGAGAATATAAAGAGCGGAGTCCTTAACCTTGAGGAATTATCCGCCATGAATGCAGATGACGCCATAGAAGGACTTATGGCTCAGAAGGGTATAGGACTTAAGGTTGCATCCTGCGTGGCACTTTTTGGACTTCATCAGCTGGATGCTTTTCCCGTTGATGTTTGGATAAAAAAGGTCCTTGCCAACGAATATCCAAATGGCTATCCTAAGGAGAAATACGCTCCCTATAACGGCATTTATCAGCAATATATGTTCGCATATTACAGAGCGAAATAAGGCAGGAGAGAACGATGATCATTTACTTTTCGGGGACAGGTAATTCACAATACGTTGCGCAGAATCTGTTGGATGAAGGCGAGAGACTGGTCTCGATGGCAGAACTCATAAAAAGGAACGACTATATCGTTGATCTTAAAAAAGATGAAAAGCTGGGACTTGTTTTTCCGGTATATTTTTATACGGTTCCTTCGATTGTCAGGGATTTTCTGGAAATTGCAGAAATAAGCAACGCAGGCTATGTGTACAGCGTAATCACTTGTGGCGGGGGAACAGCTCAGGCTTCAGTGGTTTTAAAAAAGATACTGGAAAAAAAGGGGATAAAGCTTTCATATTTCAGAGAGCTTTTGATGCCTGACAATTCCATGCTGTTTTACCAGATTCCTGATGTAGAAGCATCTAAGGGTAGACTGGATGCAGCACAAAGACAAATCCTTGGAATAAAGAATGACTTAAAAGTACTGAAAACAACTCCTATCGGAGATAATGACCTAATATCTAATCTGATCGGTATGGGATACAAGTTTTGCTCAGGTACAAAGAAGTTTTACGCAGAGGATACCTGCATCGGTTGCGGGTTATGCGAACGAAACTGTCCCCAGCAGGTGATAAAGCTGGAAAATGGCAAGCCCGTTTGGACTAAAGCCAATTGCTGTAAATGCAGCGCCTGCATCAACAGGTGTCCTGTAAAAGCCATTCAATACGGAAGTAGTACCAAGAAGAGAAATCGCTACGTGAATCCTTTGATTTAACATAAGAATTTTTGCGAGAATACTGGGAGGATATATGAAAAAACTAGAGTTGGACAAAGAATGGATGTTTCGAAGGGGATATTTGGATAGCATTACAATGCTTGAGAATACACCCGGAACGCTTGTTAATCTGCCTCACGATGGAATGATCGGTACTCCTGTGTCCGCTGATGCTCCTGCAGGTGTGGACATGGGCTATTTTACAGGCGGAGTTTCGTGTTACACGAAATATGTTTATTTTCCCAAGGAGTGGGAGAGCGAGTGCGTAGGTCTGTTATTTGATGGGGCTATGATGAACGCTACCGTTGAGATTAACGGCAGTAAAACAGCCCTTTGGCATAACGGCTATGCACCTTTTTACTGCGATCTGACGGATTACGTGACCTTTGGCGAAGAAAATAGGATCACGGTACACGTAAATACAAGCATGCAGCCCAATTCCAGATGGTATACGGGATCAGGTCTGTACAGAGGCGTAAAGCTCCTGCATGGCCCAAGAGTCCACATTGTTCCTGATGGAATTTATGCTTATACAAAAGAAGTGGCTGACGGCTATGCTTTCATAGAAGCCCTTGTGGAGGTAGAAAATGCCGGGCTTGGAAACAGGATGGCGGAGATAACCGTGGACCTTATTAGCGACGCAACAGGCGAGACTGTTACGGAGACAAAGCGTGTTATTCAGGTATGTTCCGGCGCAATTGAGACTGCCAGAATGGCGTTTAATTTAGAAAATCCCATGCTTTGGGACACAGAACATCCAAATCTGTATCGTATTAAGGCTACAGTTAAGGATATTGGTGCCTACAGAACGCATTTTGTTGGAGAAGAGAATGGAACCACAGATGAGACTGAAGTACTGTTCGGAATACGCACAGTTACTGCGGATTCTGTGCGGGGACTTCGTATCAATGGAAAGAGTGTAAAGCTTAAGGGTGGTTGCCTTCATCATGATAATGGATTACTTGGCACAGTAACACTTCCTAAGATTGAGGAGAGAAAGATAAAGAAACTTAAGGAAGTAGGCTTTAATGCGATCCGTACTTCTCATAATCCGCCTTCAGCAGCCCTTATTGAGGCCTGCGACAGGATTGGTATGTATGTCTTTGATGAGGCTTTTGATGCGTGGTCTATGGGAAAAAGAGGTGGAGACTACAACCAGTTCTTCGAGGCTGACTGGGAAAGAGATCTCACTGCTTTTGTAAAAAGAGACAGAACACACCCTTCAGTCATTATGTGGTCCACCGGTAACGAGATTCCGGAACGCGGAGGCCTTGGCGGTGGCTATACAAGGGCTACAAGGTTAGCACAGACCATAAGATCCCTCGATGGCACAAGGCCTGTAAGCAACGGAATCTGTTCATTTTGGAGCGGCCTTGATGACGAGCTGGCAAAGGGACAGAATCAGGCTCAGAATGCCAGCGACGGCCTTAATACGAACCTTTGGGAAAAGGCCACAGAGCCTTTTACAAACGGAATGGATGTTGTGGGCTACAACTATATGGAAGACCTTTACGAGCGGGATCATGAGATGTTTCCTGAAAGAGTTATTTTGGGCTCAGAGAATTTCCCTAAGGAAATTGGCTTTAGATGGCCTCTTGTTGAAAAACTCCCTTACGTAATTGGTGATTTTACATGGACCGCATGGGATTATCTTGGTGAAGCAGGTATCGGAAAGGCTGTTTATTTTGATAAGGACGATCCAAATGCTCCAAAGCATCCATGGGATATAATGCCTCAGGGCACTTCTCCTTATCCCTGGAGAACAGCCAATGATGCGGATTTTGATATTAATGGAACGATGCTGCCTCAAGGCGCATACAGAAGCATAGTATGGGGAAGCGACAAGACTCATCTCTATTCCATGCATCCGGATACTTTCGATAAAACAGAGCTTATAAGTATGTGGGGATTCCCAGGAGTGATTTCATGCTGGAATTACAATGGATATGAGGGAAAGCCTGTTGAACTGGTGGTAATTTCAGGAGCTGAGGAAGTAGAAATCCTGGTAAATGGCACAAGTATCGGAAGGAAAAAGGTTCTGACAGAGAGACCTTTACCTAACAGCGTTCGCTTCGAGACGGTTTATCAACCGGGAAGCGTAGTTGCCATAAGCTACCGTGATGGAAAAGAGATAAGCAGAGATACGCTTAAGACCACGGGAGAACCTGCAGAAGTAAGGCTTATTCCTGAAAGTACTGAAGCTCTCGCAGATGGTCATGACCTTATTTATGTTGAAGTAGAGATTGTTGATAAGGATGGATGTGTTGTTCCTGATGCGCAGGTGCCTCTTAAGGCTCAGGTCAGCGGAGAAGGCACGCTTGCAGGATTTGGATCTGCCAACCCCATCACAGAGGAGGATTATACGGATTCTCTGGCTGTAACCTACAGAGGACGGGCTATGGCTATTATTCGCTCCGGATATGACGCAGGAAGCTGCAGGCTGACTGTAGATGCAGAGGGTATAGGACGAGCTGAGAGTGAGTTTAATATGGTCGTAAAACCGCAATAAAACAGTGATAAGAAAAACAGACAGAAATCCGAATTTACCGAATATCTGTCTGTTTTTAGTTACAATGATAGTATTTACGAATTCAGTCTTGAGAGGAACTGCTTGGTTCGCTCCTCCTTGGGATTATTGATAAGATCTTTCGCAGGACCTTTTTCCAGGATTATTCCATCATCCATGAATATCGCTTCGTCAGCCACATCTCTTGCGAAGGTCATTTCGTGTGTAACGATGATCATTGTGGTGTGACGCTCGGCAAGGCGCTTGATAACTCTTAAAACTTCACCTGTAAGCTCGGGATCAAGAGCGGAAGTGGGCTCATCGAAGCACAGAATGTCCGGCTTCAGTGCAAGAGCACGGGCGATGGCTACACGCTGCTGCTGACCGCCTGAGAGCTGATGGGGATAATTGTCCATTCTGTCGGCAAGACCCATCTGATTAAGGAGTGATCGACCGTTTTCCATGATCCATTCCTTGTTTTTTGTATCCGCGGTCATAAGAGGCGCAAGAGTTACGTTCTCAAGGGCAGTGTACTGCGGAAACAGATTGAACTGCTGGAAAACAAGACCAAAATGAAGCCTGTTTTTCCTAAGTGCCTCCGGATCTGTTATGGGTGTTGAGGCATCAAAAAGCTTCTCACCACGGACGGTAATCGTACCTTCATCCGGTGTCTCAAGGAAGTTGAGGCAGCGCAGAAGAGTGGTTTTTCCGCTTCCTGATGATCCAATGATGGATATTGTCTGCCCTTCCTCCAGGTCAAAGCTTATTCCCTTCAGGATTTCTGTATTATCGAAACTTTTTTTAATGTTTTTTACTTCTAAAATCGGCATATTTTTCACCAGTCTAACTAAATTATTATCTGAAATAGCTCAGCTTCTTCTCTATGTAACCAAACAGCAGTGTGAGAAGTCCGCTGAAAATAAGGTAGAATGCGCCTGTGTAGAACAAAGGCCAAATGATTCCGCTGCTCTTAATGAAGGCCTGACCGTTCCAAATGATCTCATATACGGCGATTACTCTTGCAAGAGACGTATCTTTTACAAGGGTGATGACCTCGTTTGAGATGGGCGGAACGATCCTTTTAATAACCTGAAGCAGGATAATCTTGCGGAAAATCTGACCCTTGGACATACCAAGTACCTGTCCGGCTTCGTACTGACCGACAGGTATTGACTGGATTCCACCTCTGTAAATCTCTGAAAAATAGCAGGCGTAATTTATTACGAAAGCCACCAGAGCTGCCAAAAATCTGCCTGAAGTGTCAGAACCCCATACATTTAGCCCCAGAAAAATACCGGGGCCGTAATAAATGATGAGGAGCTGAAGCATCAGCGGTGTTCCTCGTATGATCCATATAATAAATCGTATGGGATATTTGATCACGGCTGTTTTACTCATGGAGCCAAAACTGATAAGCAGTCCCAGCGGCAGAGAAAACAACAGTGTCAAAGCAAAAAGCTTAATTGTTCCCAGAAACCCTTCCAAGAGGGATAAGGTAACAGTCCAAAACATCTAAAAAATAACTCCTATCATCTACTGTGCGATCAGTGCATCCTGAACGCCATAAGTCTTGGCGATATCAATCATTGATCCGTCTTTATAAAATGCTGCAAGCTGATCGTTGATGTAAGAAGCAAGATCAGAACCCTTGCGGCATCCGATACCGTATTCCTCGGTTGTAAGCTCTACAGTGTGTGTAAGATCTGCGTAGCTTGTTCCCTCGCCTACCATAGCGCCTGCCATAAGAAGATCGATGATGCATGCACCTGATGTGCCTGCGTCTACTTCCATAACGGCATCAGCCTGTGATGTGAGAGAAGTGTACTCAAAACCGTTATCGATAGCTGCCTGCTCACCTGCTGAACCTGACTCAACAGCGAAGCTGAGACCTGATACAGAATCCTTGTCGCTGTAAGAAGCTGCATCAGCAGCGGGTACAACTACTACCTGTGCATTGTTGAGGTAAGGCTTTGTGCACTCCATGGCACTTGTAACCTCACTTGTGAGGGTCATTCCGTTCCAAACAACGTCGATTGACTTGTTCTCAAGCTCAAGAATCTTGTTGTCCCAATCGATTTCTACGAATTCAACCTTAACGCCAAGGGATTCAGCTACCTTTGAAGCCATATCAGCGTCAAATCCGATCCAGTTACCGTTGTCATCCTTGTAATCCATGGGTGCGAAATCTGTGATTCCAACGATAAGTGTGCCCTTATTCTTGATGTAGCTAAGGTCACTGTCAGCAGATGATGCGCTTTTGCCGCATCCTGTCATGCTCATTACCATTACAACCGCCATTGCCATAGCGAGTATCTTCTTTTTCATAATACAATTCCTCCTCTAAAAATTTAGTCTTGTAACACTTTACCATACTAAAATCTAATTGTAAACATAAGTTTTAACAAAAAAGCAATCTCTCCTAAAAAATTAAGAGAGATTGCCTTACTTTACAGCTTTTATTATGAATAATTTGCAATAAAAACCTTTCCGATTAAGAGCCGGAGTGACGGTTTATAAAGATCAGAAGCTGATCTTCAGTGCTCCGGGCATGTGGGTATCGCGTCTTTCGGGAAGGTCTACAACCAGAACTCCTGAATGCTGAGAGAAGGTTACGTTGCCGCAGCCAAGATATTCTACGTTTTTAACCTCTTCCTCAGGCTTTAATGAGGTGATAACCGCTGTGTTTCTGCCCTCATTTTTCATTACAAAGGCGTAGAGAGTGCCGTCTTTTTGTACAAAGCGGAAATCGTCGTCATTCCAGTCAACCTGATCCTCGCGGAAACCGTCGATAATTACGCTGGCATGACCTTCGCCTGATACTCGGAAAGGTCTTGTACCATAGACAGCTTCGCCGTTAACTGCAAACCAGTCTGTAAGTTCAGACAGGATGTACTCTGCCTCTTCATCGATGGTTCCATCCGGGCGCTGAAGGATGTTAAGCAGCATAGTACCGTTTTTAGCGATTGAATCAATGAGAATATCAATGATGTGGCGAGGCTTTTTGTAAATGGCCTTTTTATCGTAGAACCAGCCGCCGATGCAGGTCTCGGACTGCCACGGTACAGGTGAGATATCAGGGAGCTGACTTCGCTCGATATCAAGGGTTCCCACGGTATAGATGTTCTCATTGCGGTTTTTCTGGGTGTAGATGGCCTGGTTTTTGCCATGGAGCTTCTCAGATGTGTTGTAAAGGTGTGCAACAGCGTCAAGACCATAGCGGTAGAGGCTGTTGTCATCCGGAATATCGTTGTCTTCAAAGGGAAGAGAGCTGTCGGAGTAGAGCATATCGGGCTGATAAAGGTCAATAATCTCGTGCATAACCTTAAGCCAGTACTCATGAAAAGCGGAGTTTTGAGTAAGCCATACCCACTTATCCTCCTCGCCTTCTTTTGCCACGTGTTCATAATTATCATGGTAAAAATCGCGGTATGCAGGATCATTTCCGTCATAGGGAATTCCCTTGTAGGGGCCGTAGGAATCGGCACCCTTATTGGAACGCCACCATGCAAAGGATGCGCCAAGGTGCTCGGTTAAGCCAAAGGGCAGATTGTATTTTTTTGCAGCTTCTTTCCAAAGACCGCAGATATCCTTGTGGGGACCAACCTCTACGCTGTTGAAGCGATTTAATTTGGAAGCATAGTTGAAGAAATGATCATGGTGAGAAGCCTGTGCCACGAAGAATCTGGCTCCTGCCTTGTAGTATTTCTCCATAAGGGCATCGGGATCGAAGTTTTCTGCCTTCCACAAGGCGCATATATCCTTATATCCGAATTTTGAGGGATGACCGTAGGTGCGAAGGTGATATTCGTACTGGTCTGTGCCCTGTATGTACATATTTCTTGCATACCAGTCGCCGCACATGGGAACGGACTGGGGACCCCAGTGACTCCAGATACCGAATTTTGCATCGCGGAACCAGTCGGGACATTCGTGTTTTCTAAGTGATTCAAAGCTGGCTTCAAACATATTAAAGATCCTCTCTTAAGAAAGTTTATTTTCATTCGAGTAATATTTTAACTTATTAGTATTTTAAAAAATATGGTAAATATTATTCCAAAAATAGGGATATTTTTATAGGTGTAATGACGTGAAATGCGTGCCAATAAGCAGCTTTTTGATTTATAATTATGGAAGGAATGAAACGAAAAAACGTAAGCTTAAATTTGGCATCTGAATAATAAAGGAGAGACTGTTAACGTGAATGTTTTTGACATTATCGGCCCTGTGATGATCGGGCCTTCAAGCTCACATACTGCAGGAGCGGTGCGTCTTGGAAGAGTTGTAAATAAGCTCATAGATGACAGACCGCTAAAAAAGCTGGAGATTACTCTGTCAGGTTCTTTTGCCAAAACCTATAAAGGCCATGGAACTGACAGAGCTTTGCTTGCGGGAATTATGGGATATAAGAGCTATTCTCCGGAAATCAGGGACGCCCATGAGATTGCAAAAAAGCGTGGAATTGACTACACCTTTCTAAAGGAAAATATAAAGGGAGCACATCCCAACACAGCGCGGATTCAGTATTTTCTTGAGGATGGTACTGATGGCGTAATGCAAGGCGCAAGTATTGGCGGTGGCAATATCCTGGTTCAGCGGATAAATGGAATGAACGTTGATTTCAACGGTGAGAATACCACAATCCTTGTTATGCATGAAGACAAGCCCGGCGTAATTGCCAGTGTTACAAATATGATGCACTGGGAATATGAAGATCTTAATATCTCCAATTTTCACCTCTCCAGACAGGAAAAGGGCGGCGAGGCAATCATGACTATTGAGATAGACGGTCTGCCCCCGGAGACAATTGTTGATGAGATAAGAGGAATCGAGCACGTGAAAAATGCGATTCTGATAAGAAGGGTATGAAGAATGCTTAAATATAATTCTGTAAACGAACTTGCCCTGGAAGCAGAGAAAAGGGGCATAAAAATCAGCGAGCTAGCCATTGAAGATCAGGCAGAAAGTATGGAGATATCCCCATTGGAGCTCTATGAAAAAATGGAAGTCAATTTTGAAGTGATGAAACAATCTGTTAGTGAAGGCATGAAGAAGGATCAAAAGTCCATGTCAGGCCTTACAGGCGGAGAGGGCTTCCTTATGAATTCCTACGCTCAAAACAGCGGAGGAGGTCTTTGCGGAGACTTTTTATCCAAGGCTATTGCCAGAGCCCTTGCTGTTGCAGGCTGCAATGCTTCCATGGGAAGAATTGTTGCTGCTCCGACTGCGGGAAGCTGCGGAATTTTGCCGGGCTGCCTGGTATCACTTTATGAAGACAGGAATTTTGATGAGAAGACCCTGATAATGTCCATGTTCACAGCTGGTGCTGTAGGGATGGTAATTGCGAACCGCGCCAGCATAGCAGGTGCAGAAGGTGGATGTCAGGCTGAGTGCGGAAGTGCCGCAGCAATGGCGGCAGCTGCTCTTGTTGAGGTTATGGGAGGAACTCCGTCAGCCTGTGCCGATGCCTGTGCCATGGCTCTGTCCAATCAGATGGGACTTGTTTGCGACCCGGTAGCCGGCCTTGTGGAAATTCCCTGCATAAAGAGAAATGTATCGGGCCTTGTCATCGCTTTTTCCTGTGCAGATATGGCTCTTGCCGGAATCAAGGCGAAGATTCCCTGCGATGAATGTATTGATGCCATGAAGGAAGTGGGAGATGTCATGGCTACAACCCTTAAGGAGACCGCAGGTGGCGGTCTTGCCACCACTCCTACGGGAATTAAGCTCAAGGAAAAGGTATTTTCTGAGTAAAGGTTTATAGAAATATAATTATTTTGGATTTTCATCGTGTGCTATGATTAACGCATGAATGAGCAAAAAAAGCTGATCGCATTCATGGGTGGAATGTTTGATCAGGAAAAAAACAGCAATTTCATACGAGAACTTGAGACAGAGAGTTTGAAACAGGGATATTTCATCGTCGCCTTCAGCTTTTCTGAAACCACGGTCTGGGATCAGGACAGGGATAATTGTGAGCTTAAGCTCATCGAACTGTGCTCCCATCTTGATATCAAGGCTATAATCGTACAGCTTGAATTTATTAAAAACGATTATCTGGTGGTTGCAATAAATAAGCTGGGGCAGAAGAAAGGAATCCCTGTTATTGCTATGGAAAAACATCTTCCAGGCAGGATTAACATTTCCATGCGCTACAAGGATGGTTTTAAATCCATAGTGAGACATGTCATAGAGGTGCATGGATGCCGTAAGATCAACATGCTTGCAGGTCCAAAGGGTGACCATTTCTCAGAAGGACGTATAGAGGCGTATAAGGAGGTGCTTGCTGAAAACAGCATTCCCTTTGAGGAAAGAAGGCTTTTGCACGGCGATTTCTGGGACAGACCGGCTAGAGAAGCTACCAGGGAATTCATCAGACTTGGTGATGAGATTGATGCCATAGTCTGTGCCAATGATGCAATGGCAATAGCCTGTGCGGATGAACTTATTACTCATGGGTACAGGGTTCCGGAGGATATAATTGTTACCGGTTTTGATGGGATAAAAAGCGGTTTTTTCAATGTGCCTGCAATATCTACTGTGGAGCCGGACTATGAAAATGAAGCAAAGAAGGTTATCAGCCTCATTAGTGAAAACATTGATCCAAATACTGAATCTGTGTATAACATCGATTTCAGGTTAAAATTGAGAAGCTCCTGTGGGTGCTACAGGGCAGAGGATATTCTTTCACCAACAGAGATTAACGTGCTTTCAGCCAGCTACGCCGATGTAAACTGGGCTGTTAACAGTATTAACAATCTTATGGTTGAGGCCTCAGTCCTTGAATCCATGCGTGAATTATCAAGAACAATTTCCACTACGCTGTGGCTTTGGAAGAGACAGTTCCAGTTTGTAGGCGTTTTTTCAGACCTTTTGGAACCTGAAATGGAGGGCATAGGTGATCACAGATATATCACTATGTTCAGATCTGAAAATGGTGAGCGTTCGGGAATCGGTTCCACCTATGATGAAGCGGAATTTATTCCTGGATTTGAGGATATCATAAACGGTGATGAATCAAATCTTCTTCTCGTGCGTCTTTTGCATGTGGGAAACCAGGTTTTCGGATATCTTGTCTATGGAACTAAGGATACAACAAATCGCGACATCAGAAGATGCGAGGAGTTTGGAATGTTCCTCTCATCTGCAATAAATGCGGTTATCACCAATAGAAACCTTGCAAAAATGCGGCATGAAATAGAGAAGGTATCTGTTTTGGATTACCTGACCGGTATCTACAACAGAAGAGGATTTATGGCGGAATTGAAAAAAATGGTGGAGTCCACTAATAACTTTGGGAAGAATCTGATCATTTTTTCAATAGACATGGACAGGCTCAAATATATAAATGATATGTTCGGGCACGCTCAGGGTGACTTTGCCATAAAGAGCATGGCTGAGGCAATATCACATTTCGCCTCAAGAAACGGTATTGCAGCCCGCTATGGCGGCGATGAATTTGCATGCGCGATAATTACTGATGCAGAGGTGCATCTGTCAGCGGATGTAGTCAGAAGCAGGCTTGATCTGTTCCTTTTGGCAAAAGAGAGTGTCGCAAATAAAGAGTATAAGATAACCGCCAGCATAGGCAGTGCCAGCGGTATAATAAATAACACCATTGATGTCCAGAGCCTTATGGACAGAGCTGATGAAGAAATGTATGCAGATAAAAAGAAAAGAAAAGCGAATAGAGAATAAATCTATCGCAGGGTTCGTCGTTCTAGAAAGGATAATGTTTTACTATTAGGATGATTGTTTTCTGAGTGAAAGGGAGCGATTTTTCAAAGAAAATGATAAAACGTTCATTATTTTAACAGTTTATAGAAATATAATTATTTCGAATCTATTAGTATGCTATGATATATGCGTAAGTCAGCCAAAGAGATAGTTCTACATGGAAAAATCAACAAATTAAAATGGTGTACAACGCGTAAGGAGGCGTACGAACATGAAGCATTTTTCCGTTAAAACCAAGATCCTGGCAATAGCAATAGTTCCGTCGCTTATTATCGCGGTGGCATTGCTCATCACCGGAGTTTCATTTATGAAATCCGGTATGGAGGGGGAAGTCATTAAAGGACTGCTTTCCTCAGCGTACACATACAAAGACATCGGGGTACAGATCACCGACAGAGATGCCGGTGACAATGATGTTGAAACTAGTTTGAAGCAGAGTACCGGCTACGATTTTACTTGGTTTGACGGAGATTCACGTAAAAATTCTTCTCTTGGAAGTTCCGTAATAGGGACAAAGGCGGCAGATACCGTAATAAAGGCGGTTATTAATGGTGGTAATTCTTTTACTTCAACCAATACCCAGGTTGCAGGAGAGCCTTATTTTGTAGCATACGTTCCGGTAAAGGATGCCTCAGGTAAAGTTGCAGCCATGGCGTTCACCGGAGTTTCCAGGGCAGCTGTTCAGGCACAGATTATGAAATCAATAATTGTAATGTGTCTTATCGGTGTAGTGCTTATGGTTCTGACAATTGCAGTAGCTACCTACGCTTCTATGGGTATGTCAAATGCCATAGCAGTAATGAATGACAGCATAAGCCATCTTGCAAAAGGAGAATTCAAGAAGTCTGACAAATATCTTGATAGAAAAGATGACATAGGTGTTGCACTTAATAATACCAATGCTCTTGTAACCAAGCTTGAAGAAATAGTTACAGGAATAAGGGAATCTGCAACTCTTGTGGGAACATCATCAGAAGATCTTTCAGACATGGCCAACCAGATTTCACAGACCGCAGAAGATGTTTCAACTGCTGTTCAGGAGATTGCTTCAGGTGCCACTCAGCAGGCAGATGAGATACAGAACGCTGCGGAAAATGTTGGACTTATCGGAGAGGCAGTCGGAAATGTGCAGACATCAACAGGTGATCTGGACACCCTTGCCGGAAAGATGAAAGAGGCTTCCGAAGTATCAAGTTCTTCACTTACTTCACTAAAAGATGCATCTACTGAGATGACCGAAAAGATAGATGAGATTTCAAATGCAATCCAGAGAACACAGGATGCTGTTACAACCATTTCTTCCAAGGTTGAAGGAATAACATCTATCGCTACACAGACTAACCTCTTGTCACTTAATGCTTCAATCGAAGCTGCAAGAGCAGGAGAGGCAGGAAAAGGCTTCGCGGTTGTAGCAGGAGAGATCGGCAAACTGGCAGAAGACTCCCGTACCATGGCAGACGAGATCAGAAAAGAGATGGAAGTATTGCTTGAAGAGTCAAATGCAGCAGTTCATGCCGCTGATGATGTAAGACAGGGCAACCTGGATCAGCAGAGCGCTCTTGAGGGAACCATAGATTCTATAAATGGAATGTTGGAAGATATCAATTCCACAGTTGGTGGCGTTCAGTCTATCAGCAGAGGCGCAGACCAGTGCGAATCCTCCAAGAATGCAGTAGTTGATACCATGAGTGCATTGTCTGCTATTTCTCAGGAAAATGCGGCATCTTCAGAGGAGACAGGAGCATCCATGCAGGAGCTCTCAGCAACGGTTACAATGCTGGCAAGCAATGCCAACAACCTGAAGAAAGTTGCTGAAGAACTGAATCAGGATATAGCATTCTTCAAGTGATTACGGACGGATAATATCCATCATAAAAACATAAAGCGAATAAAATACTTCCTACATCAAAACGGCTTGATTGTCGAAATGATGTGGGAAGTTTTTTGATTGAATATAATGCCTGGCTCTTACAGAGCAGCGCTGAAAACTTTGATTTCAGAGACCAATTCTCCCGAATCATCATAAATTTCAAGTATGACATCGTGAAATTCCTTATCGCTGGTATAGATTCTGATCTTCCAGCCCTCAAGGAGCTTTGGAATATCAGCAGAGTAGTAGAGGCCATCCTCATCTATCATGTGAAACAGATATTTATCATCATCGGCCAGAGGAATGTCGTAGTAATATTCTTTACCTAATTCTTCAGGCTTCACCATGGCCGTGCCCCACACGCTTGTCTTGCGATTTTCCGGGGTATCCCTGATAATCCATACACTTGATGGAACGACATCATCAACGATTGTTACGTTTATTTTTTGAGTGAATTTTTCTATGGCTTCCGAAAAAGCCTTTCTGGTATCGCTGTCCATGCGCAGATCCCAGGCCCCATCCGGCTTTTTATCCCACATAAGCTCTGCAGAATAACTACTGTTATCCATAAAACCATCCATCACTTTGGAGCCGGCGGCCTTGTGTCTTACGAATTCACAGCCCTCTAACAGCTTCAGTGTCGCATCGTACTCTGCACCTATAATCTCAACCTTTGTAACTACCTGCTGCTTTAGTTCTTTATCAAAAATATCAGTCTCTGCATAGTATTTTTTATCTCTTTTTCTAATGGTGTACTGATCATAAATGTAGCCATAGTCAGAGCTCTGGGTTCCTGTCAGATAGGTGGCCCTTGTAATTTCATAGAGCTTTGGGTCAGTTCCCACTTCATAGGTCTTAAAAAAGCGCATATAAACAAATCTCCCTGTGAAAATCAAAGCAATCAGAATGATTATGACTAAAATGAAGAGCCTCAGTTTTTTCATTATTTCCCCCTAAATAAAAGACAAAAGAGTGTCCCTAGGCATAATTATAAGTGTGGACAATCAGTGGTTCAACCGCTTTTCCTCCTAATCTATATGAAAAGAGCAAGACTTGTGTTATCATGGACACAAGATTTTCCGAAGCGATAATGAAAATCAGTTTTAGAAAATCCACAACTTAATTAGACGGAAGGTGTTTGTGGAAGGCACAGCCTTTGCACAAGTGAAAAGGGAAGCGGGTGAGAATCCCGCACGATCTCGTCACCGTGTTTCGAGAATTTACTCTCATTACCACTGGATCGGAATTGATCTGGGAAGGGAGAGTAAGTGCCGCGTGAATCTGCGCGATATCGATCAGCCGGGAGACCTGCCTGTCGTCGTACATGGGAAACCGGGTCACGAGGAATTGGCTGTACGAAACTATTGTGGTAAATGTCATCTGGCATTTGCCTTATCGTCTTGTGTCCAAATTTCTTACAAAATCCCAAGCCCCATGAGAACACATAGGAGGCATAGTATTATGAAAAAAAAGGTACTGGTAGTGATAATGACTGCAGCACTGGTCATGTCCGCAGCAGGATGTGGCAACAAGGATGCGGTAAGCACCGCAGAGCCCGAGGCAGTAGCAACAGAGGAGGTTGCTGAAACTGCTGAAGAAACAGAAGAGGTAGCTGAGGAAACCACAGAGGAATCCGAAGAAACCGAGGAAGTAGCAGAAGAAGCGCAAGAGACAGCAGAGACAAGCGAGAGCGCAGGACTTGCAGATGGCACATATACTGCTACATTTACAACAGACAGCAGCATGTTCCACATAAATGAAGCTTATGATAATAAGGGAACACTTACAGTAGAGAACGGAGAGATGACAATCCACATCACTCTTCCTTCAAAGAATATCGTTAATCTTTTCCCGGGAACAGCTGAGGATGCACAGAAGGACGGAGCAGAGCTCCTTCAGCCCACAACTGATACTGTTACTTATGATGATGGAACAACGGAGGAAGTAAACGGCTTCGATGTTCCTGTTCCTGCAATTGATGAGCCTTTCCAGCTTGCACTTATCGGTACAAAGGGCAAGTGGTATGACCACGAGGTTACAGTTTCAGATGTAACCGAAGGCGAAGGTGATGCGGAAGGAAGCAGTGAAGATATGGCGGCAGCAAAGGAAGTAGCAGATCTTATCGATTCTATATACGTTCAGACCCGCGATGAAAACACAGATGAGCTCTGTGCTAAGGCTAAGGAAGCATGGGATGCCCTTACAGACGAGCAGAAGGAGCTTGTAGAGGGGGAAGAAGCAGATCCTGATTATTTCGGAAGAGATACAGGTGATGCATCCAAGGATGATCCGCTTAACGGCGATGATATCGGCGAGAACGAGCTTCTTGTTGTAAGTTTTGGTACATCCTTTAATGACAGCAGGGCTGAGGATATCGGTGGTATCGAAAAAGCTCTCCAGAAGGCATATCCCGACTGGTCAGTAAGAAGAGCCTTCACAGCTCAGATCATCATTAACCACGTTCAGGCAAGAGATGATGAAAAGATTGACAACGTAGAGCAGGCGCTTGAAAGAGCAGTAGAGAACGGTGTTAAGAACCTTGTAGTACAGCCCACACACCTTATGCACGGTGCTGAGTACGATGAGCTTAACGATGTTCTTGATGGATACAAGGACAAGTTTGAGTCAGTTGCAGTAGCTGAGCCTCTTCTTGGCGAGGTTGGTTC
>JAEEGL010921582.1_pt1 | contig 26366 bp, 25 predicted proteins | sample 9134231 | NCBI WGS metagenome assembly JAEEGL01 (sample SAMN16246548, study PRJNA631951) | gut metagenome | biome: gut microbiome; feature: rumen; material: fiber-attached | host: Bos | place: Iran: Karaj | collected 2018-10
ATCCGCTCCCCGTGAGCCAGGTCGATGACATTCACCTCGCCGCCGTCCACGGCATAACTGAACAGCAGGATCGCGAAGTCAGGTGATTGTGTGTAGCGGTACACGCCGTTCCTGCTGATGTCTTCGCCACTCCGAGTCTCGATGTCGATACTGATTGTCTTCATGGTGTGCCTCCTGTGGTTTAGCGGCAGGGAAGCCCCGCCGCCCCACACTATCTATTAACTGAGGAAATCTTCGTCCTCGTCGGCGAAGTCATCCTCGGCGCGGGTCTTGCCGCCCAGCGACTCGCCGTCGCGAATCTTTTGCAGATTGTTCAGGCCGCAAGCGATGCCCTTGTTACCGTTGGTATTGAAGGCGTAAAAATTGATGCTTGCACGTCCGTACACGCCGGAATACACCTCGGAACGCTCCAAGATAGGCTGACGGCTGGCGTCCACGATGCCCGGAGCCGTCGCGGAATTGGCGTTGATGAAGTAGGCGTTGGCGTATGCCTCGTCGTCGGGACGCTCCGTGTCCCCGTCCCGGAGCGGCGTTTTGAGAGCGGCCAGCGGCGGGACGGTGCGCCCGTTGCCTTTCAGCTTCGATTCGCCCTCCTTGTAGGCGGCCTCGATGGCAGCCTTTACCTTCGCCACGGTCTTGGTGTCGCTCTTCGGAATGATAAGTGACACGCTGAACTTCGGCGCCCCGCCGTTGATCGCTTTCGGCTCCCATACGTTTGCGTAGCTCCAGCGGGTATCCGGACCCGTGATAACCTTCGTCGGATTGAGATTTGCATTTGTTGACATATTGTTTTCCTCCTAATCCATAAAGTCTTTTGCTGCTGATGAACTTATGGCCGGACGCTTGTCCGTATCTGCGACGAGCGTCGGCTTTCCGGGCGGCTTTACGACGAGTCCCCCCAGAATCTCATTGAATTTCTTTTTCCCCATGAGCTTTTCCATCGCTGTTATTGTGATGATCTTGTGTTCATAGATATCCGTGTAGCCAGCCTCTTTCGCAGCGTTTGCCACGTCATCCTCGTTGGCATACTTGCGGACAGATCGGCCTTCCACCAGTTTGAATCCCGGCCATTCCTTTCCGTGGCTGATCGCTTCGCCTGTAGCATAGGCCATGATCTCATTTGCCCACTTGATCATATCGGGAAGCTGGTGGAGCACTCCGGCGATTTCGTCGTCCGTCAAAAGCGGAGGCAGGGGAAATTCCTGCTGTGCCAGCGTCATCTTCTCCGCCGCCCGCGCCCTGCAGCGAACCGCCGCACGGCAGAAAACGCACCATGTCCCGGCACAGTAATCGCCCTCGCCGTCAAAGGCCAGCTTCGCCCGTGGACGAAGCTCGTCCTCTGCCCACGTCATAAGCTCGGCGACAGAGAGCGTCCATGTGCTGACATTCTCACGCCTCGGCTGGTAGATGCTCATAGCGACAGTGTCGATGGTGTAGAGCGAATCAAAGAGTCGCAGCGCACCAAGAGCGTAAAGCATCATCTGTGGGTTGTGATCCGCGTCCACAATGATTCCTGTGCCGTACTTAAAATCAATGACGTGAAGCGTCCCGTCCCCGGCAATGATACAGTCCGCCGTGCCGAAAGACTCCGGCACATAGACCGAGAGATCAAGCCGCTGCTCAATCAACACGATAGGATCGCGGCATTGTCCCTTCACCTCGGCAAGCTGCTCCTGCACAAAAGCCACGTAAGAATCCGTGTGATCTTCCATCTCGTCAGAATCATAGGCTGATGTAGGACGCTTGCTCCGTCGCTTCAGCACTCTCTTGAGCTTGTGCTCAGCAAGGGCATGAGCGGCAGTCCCCTCGGCGGCGGCTTCCGAGGCAGTGTCCTCGAAGTCCTGCTCCAACCTCGCGGATGGAGTACAGAAAATCCAGCGATGCGCCGACGACGCCGACAAAACAGCATGCGCCTTACTTGCCATTGCCGATACCCTCCGCTTCCATTAGGAGTGGCTCATAGCACTCGCTGCCCAAGTCGCTCAGCTTCTTTGCGCCGTATCTTTCGATCAGTGCGCGTACCTTTTCGGTGTGTCCCTCCACGCTCTTCTGTGCCAAAACGCGCCGCACGTCTTCAAGAGAGACAGGTGGCTTGGCTTCGGGCTGTGGCGTTTCCTCCGCCTTGGTGGAGAGGGATTCTGCCGGTTTTGTCTTGGTTGTTGCCTTCTTCTTTGGCGTTTCCGCGCCCGCTGTCCCGTTTTTGGCGAGTTCACGGAACGCCGCTGCAAGTCTGGAATCTGCCGCTGCCTGCGCTTCATAGGCTGCGGCGATTTCCTCATACGCAGAGTTCATGTCGACCATCCTTTCTGTACTTGGCTTGCTTCGTCGGATAGATATGTTTGTGCGGCGTAGTGTGTAGCCGCAGGAGCTTTCGAGCCAACTGACGCGCTACAACACTGATTCCTGTCAGCAGGCCGATGATCTCCTCGTCCCTCTCTCGTTCATTGACCATAAGCGTTACCTCCTTCCCCGGGGCGTGTAGTGATTGCCCCTCACTCCTCAACTGGACATCCTTATGGAAAGTGGCTCACATTTTTGTAAAAAGTTTTTATCTGAAATCTGCCAGTCTCTCGGCAAGAAGCGCTTTGACCTTTTTCCAGTGACGGTGGAACGTGCCGCGGTTCATGCCCATTAACTCAGCGGCTTGTCGCTCGGAGTGACCAGACAGCAATTCGCAGATGCGTCGCCCTTCCGGATCGAGAGCGTCCAGTTCCCGCCATAAGGCATCCAACAAGGCACGATCAGCAGCGATTTCTTCTGGAGACGGGGAATCGTCGGGTATGGTATCGGCAACAACAAGGGCGTCTTCTCCTTCAACTGGCGCGTCGAGTGGAAGAGCATTCTCCGATTTCTTGCAGTACTGGCAGACGGCGCAATCCGCATCGCAAGCCCAAAGCTGACGCGGGGGGCACACGCAACAACCACTCCGTCGCATACGTTTCTGTGTACGCCAAATCTCCGGATAGACGGCGCGATAGACATCCTCACTTATCGGTTCCAAATGAACGCGGCGCGGATTGTCCGCAGAGCGGACGGGGTATAAATACTGTTTCATCCCTTTGTCCTTTCCGCCTGACGGCGGGGGCAAGGGGATATCCCATCGGCTGCCCGTCCTGTTTCCAAGCACAATAAAAGCGCAGGAAATCAGGGGTATTCAGATCGTGTGCGTCTCCTAATCGGAGAACGCAACAGCCGATGTGAATATCCCATGCCTCCTGCGCAGACAGGCTTTCGATATTGTTTTCTGAGTTAGTAGTTTTGTAGCTTGTTATTGCTCGATACTCATCACCTCCATCAAAATGTTAAATCAAAAATCTCTCCATAACATGTCGATTTTATGCAGTTTTAGAAACAACTGTTGTTTGTTTTTCGAATTTTCACTCATAAGATGTCCATAATGGACATCTTCTTCGCAAATCAAAAAAGGGCTACCAAACACCGAAGTGTCTGATAGCCCCAACTGGCTGTTACAGGACGCCGAATCGCCCTGCCGTCATGATTTAATTTCTCGTCTTACTTGGATAACCTTTGGAGTCCCATCCCTGCACTTTTTGATTTCTGCACAATCACCGCGGTCGAGTACATCTGCGATTGTGGCCAGAACTTGGGACGCCATCTGAGGATTTTCCTTGAACACAGCCCGTGTGCTCTTATAGCGTCCCACCTTGTGCTTATTAGGATTTGGCTCTTCCATTTCGTCCTCCTTGTAATTGTAATATCTACGATTGCAATAAGGAATACTGTGTGGGCATCCACGCCCGGTCTTTTCGCGTACACCCGGAAAAAGGGTGTAAAAAATAACGGGAAATTCATCCCGCACTTTTCCCGAACCGCACCATCGGCGGAATTTGGCGCTTTGCAAGCACATCGCCGCATCGAGGGTCATGTGTTCGCAAAATGCTTCCTTATGCCCCCTTTCCATTCCGGTGTTAGTACTTTCGCCGCAGAAAAGACAAGAGAAATGTTAAAGGTTTTTAGGTCTAAAGTCAAGTCCCATTTTGCGAAATATACAAAAAATTGAAGATAAATATGAATATTATATTACACAATATCCTTTTATCTCTCTCAAAATAAAGGATTTCGGGAAATCACGTCGAAAATAAAATGGAATAGGCAAACGACAATTAAAAATGTAACGCGTATGCAGGAGTTGAAGATATTATGGCCACAATGCAGGACTTGATAGCCCAAGTGCAGGATGCCTCCCTTCGGGATCGGTTGCTGGAAGAGGCGAACAAGCTGCTCAAGCATAAAAAGTTCGGGTTGGTTTTTGAAGAGCACTTGCCGGAATGTACGCCGCTTTACGACATTCCCGTGCGCGTCGGCGGTTTTGTCGCACCCAAGGCCGGATACATGAAGGACATTTACCGCGTGCTGCGTATAGCAGACAACAACGTAGTCTGCAGGATGGAGCAATCGGACGAGGAAAAGACGTTCTCGCTTGATGATGTAGTTACCATCGCGCAGTTTGGCGATCCCATCTATCCTTGCCTACAGAAAATCGACGCCGTGGAGAATGCGCCGGAGAGCGACCTTTGGCATACGCTGATTGAGGCGGACAATTACCACGCGCTTCAGCTTTTGGAGTATCTGTACGCGGAAAAGGTGGATTGCATCTACATCGACCCGCCTTACAATACCGGAGCCAAGGACTGGAAGTACAACAACGATTATGTGGACAGCAGCGACGCGTACCGGCACAGTAAATGGTTGTCCATGATGGAAAAGCGGCTGAAACTTGCGAAAAAGCTGCTGAATCCGAATGATTCTGTGCTGATTGTTACGATTGATGAGAAGGAGTATTTGCATTTGGGGTGCTTGCTGGAGGAGATGTTTCCAGGGGCGAATATGCAGATGATTTCTTCCGTGATTAATCCCGCGGGGGTCAGTAGAGGTGTGAATTTTGCCAGAACGGATGAATATATTTTCTTTGTTCAGTTAGGAAATGCGGCCATTCAAAGGCTGCCATTGTCTGATGAATGGAGATTAAATGCTGAAGATACAAGAACAACTCATTTGCTGTGGTCTATGCTTATAAGAACCGGAACGAATGTTTTACGGCAAGACCGAAAAAATCTGTTTTATCCAATATTTGTTTATAAGAATGGCAAAAAGATTCATTCCGTCGGAGAACCGTATTATGGAAATAACAGAATGGATGTGGAAGCTCCTGAGGGTACTGTTGCTATATGGCCTATCCGAAGCAATGGGGATGAAGGAAACTGGCAGGTTTCAGCAGAGAACTTAATACCTCTAATAAGTAAAGGATACGTCAAATTAGGCCGTTTTTCGGAGAGAGGAATGGCTATCTCATACTTAAAGAAAGGCGAGATAAAAAAAGTTGAGTCAGGTGTATATGAAATTTCAGGTCATCGAGAAGATGGCTCGATAATATCGGATACAGAGTTTCGCGCTATTATCCCCGGAACTCAATGGCGTATTGGTGCTCATGATGCCAGCAGGAACGGAACCAATCTATTGACAAAGGTTTTGGGCGAAAAGAGATTCAGTTTTCCAAAGAGTTTATACGCTGTTGAAGATTCGCTACGCTTTATCGTCGCCAACAAGCCTAACGCTCTGATTCTCGACTTCTTCGCAGGCAGCGGCACGACGCTCCATGCGGTGAACCTTCTGAACGCTGAAGACGGCGGCAACCGTCGCTGTATCCTCGTTACCAATAACGAAGTGTCGGCAGACGAGGCGAAAACGCTGGCGAAGAATGGACACAAGCCCGGAGATGACGAATGGGAGAAGCTGGGCATCGCCCGCTATGTAACATGGCCGCGCACCGTATGTAGCATCGAGGGACATGACGTGAATGGGGAACCGCTGAAAGGAACATATCTCGGCAGCGAGCGCCCGATGTCCGACGGCTTCCCGGCGAACGCCATCTTCTTCAAGCTGGGCTTTCTTGAAAAGACCGCCGTCGCCCTTGGCACACAATTTGTGGCGTTGCTTTCGACGCTTTGGATGAAGGCCGGAGCTGTCGGCGCTTGCCCGGAGGTGGAGGGCGACGAACTCCCGGATATGCTCATTCTCCCGAAGAACCAGTTTGCAGTGCTGCTGGAAGAAATGACATTCCCGCTTTTCCAAAAACGGATGAAGGACGTGGAGGGCATCCGCACCATCTTCTTCGTGACGGATTCGGAGCCGAACTTCCGCAAAATGAGCAAGTCGTTCCCAAAGACGACCACCTATCAGCTTTACCGTGATTATCTGTCGAATTTCCGTATCAATACAGGGAGGCAATCATGTTAGTCGAGTTATTTCCTTTCCAAAAGCAGGCGCTGGCCGACCTTCGGATGAAAAGCGCCGAGGCCTTGGGCGCGTACCGCCGCACCCACGCGCCGCAAGTGGTGTCCTTTACCGCGCCGACGGGCTCCGGCAAAACGATCATCATGGCTTCCCTGATGGAGAGCATTTTCTTTGGCGACGGCTCCTACCCTGACCAGCCGGAGGCCATTTTCGTCTGGCTGTCGGATTCCCCGCAACTGAACGAGCAATCGAAGGACAAGATCGACGGCAAGGCGGACAAGATTCCTCTGAGCCGCTGCGTTACCGTCAGCGACAGTTCTTTCGACCAAGAGCTGTTCGATGACGGGCATATCTATTTCCTGAACACGCAGAAACTCTCAAAGACGTCCAACCTGACCGGCCAGGGCGACGGGCGGACGACCACGATTTGGGAGACACTGGCGAACACGGCGCGGGAGAAAAGCGACCGTCTGTATATCATCATTGATGAGGCGCATCGTGGGATGCAAGGACGGGAAGCGGGCAAGGCCACGACCATCATGCAGAAATTTCTGAAGGGCAGCGAGGAGGACAACTTGCCGCCCATGCCCGTAGTCATCGGTATGTCCGCGACTCCGGCGCGATTTGATCGCCTGGCGGCGGGGACGACCTCCACCGTTCACAAGGTCGTCGTCGAGGCAAGGGACGTCCGTGCCTCCGGCCTTTTGAAAGACCGCATCGTCATCACCTACCCGGAGGAAAACACAGTCCACAAGGATATGGCTGTTCTCCAAGCCGCCGCCGACGACTGGAAGCAAAAATGGGATCGTTGGGGACAATACTGCACCGAGCAGCACTACGCGCAAGTGTATCCTGTACTGGTGATCCAAGTGCAAAACGGCACGGGGGACAGGCTTTCCGATACCGATCTCGATGATTGCCTGCAAAAGATTGAGGAGCGCATCGGAAAGCGTTTCGAGCCGGGACAGGTGGTTCATGCTTTCGGTCAGACGTCGGGCGCGGTCACAATCAACGGGCTGACCGTCCCCTACGAAGAGCCGTCCCAAATTGCGGGTAACCGTCAAATTCGCTTGGTCTTCTTCAAAGAGAGCCTTTCGACGGGCTGGGACTGCCCACGCGCGGAAACCATGATGTCCTTCCGTCATGCCAGCGACTCTACATATATCGCGCAGCTATTGGGGAGAATGGTGCGGACACCCATGCAGATGCATATTCAGGTGGACGATGTGCTGAACGACGTCCATCTCTATCTTCCCCATTTTGACGAGACTACGGTCAAGGAAGTGGTGGAAGCGCTGCAAAACGCCGAGGGCGGCGATATTCCAACGGACATCGACAGCGAGTCTTTGGGCAAGCGGAAATTTTCCACGCTGACCGTGAACCGCAAGAAGCATAAGCCGCAAATGCCACCCGGTACTCCGGGGCTGTTCGATGAAACGGATGCGCGTCGCAGCGAACCCCGTGGCGGAGCAATGCCAAACCATATGCAGTCGCCGCTGAGAACCCCAACACCTACGGCACCTCCTGCATCAACCGACGCAGCGACACAGGAGAAAGAAGAACCTCCCGTACCGACGCAAGACAATACATCCTCAATCACCGAGACCACGGAGACTACACCGCTGCAGCAAACAGAGATCGAGTTTCCTCGGCAGGAAGACTTATTTGACCGGGAAGCGGTGATGCGCTATATCAACGACGCCGGTCTTCTTTCCTATAACGTGCGGAAGGTGCAGATCTCAAACTATCTCGCGTCTCTGCTGGGGCTTGCGCATCTCCTGACCAATTCTTCCCTGTATCCTACGGCCATTCGCGACATCCGGGACGGCGCTACGGACATCATCCGAACGTATGTGGACGAATTGAAAGCAAAGGGCGAATACGAGGACGCGGTGAATCTGGTCAAGCAGTTCAAGCTGTCCACGCAGATTTTTGACGTATTCGGCGAGTCGGTGGACAATTACGCCGTGCATGACCTTTTCACAACCACGGACACGGATATTGACCGCCAGTTCCGGCTGGCGGAGGGAAAGCTGGAGAATGAGGGACTTGGCGTCCATTACGGAAAGAGGTACGCGGAGGAATCGGACATCGAAGCGTTCAAGGTGGATGTGATCCTGTTCGCCGCCAGCGACGAATGCATGAACCATCTCCACGCATGGGCAAAGGAGAAATACCATAAGCTGAACGATGAATACCGCCGTCGCTTTGCCGCCGTAAAGGACGAGCAGATCCGCAAGGAATACGACAGCATTGTTTCCAACGGCGATATTATCAGCAAGCACAATTTCCGTTTGCCGGAGACGATCCAAATTCCGCAGGAGGACGGAAAGGAATACCGCGACCATCTCTTTGTCGACGACGAGACGGGTGTAGCCAAAATCAAGCTGAACTCATGGGAGGACGGCGTGCTGGCCGAGGAGCAAGCGCGTGACGATTTCGTCTGCTGGATTCGGAATCCGTCACGGGGCTCGTGGGCGCTTTGCATCCCTTATGAGATGGACAGCGTCTGGCAAAGCACCTATCCTGACCTGCTGATCGTCAGGAAGGACGTGGGCAACGAATATGTGATAGACATTTTGGAGCCGCACCGCGCCAACGAGAAAGACAATCTCGGCAAAGCGAAGGGCTTTGCCGAATACGCCCGTCAAAATCCGGGCGTAGGCCGCATACAGCTCATCCGCCAAAGCAAGGATATGGCGGGCAAGAGCAAGTTCCGTCGCCTCGATATGTCGCAAAGCTCGGTACGCGAGAAGGTTTCCCGCTGCGCGACCAACGACGAGCTTGACCATTTGTTTGAAACAGACGGTTTCTTTATATGAGAGGGAAATGTAGGGAAATAAAAAGGGGATGCTTGCTATCCATCCAATAGCGCATCCCCTTTTAACCAACCAATGATTTGCTTAACGCTCAATAACCTGCACATCCTCGGCTTGAATTTTGATTTCATAGTATTCCTGATCCTTGGATGTCTCGATTTCTGCGTGAAACGTTCCGTCATCTTCCATATCCGCAGCGATAAATTCATCGCCAAAGTCCTTGTCGATTGCTCGGTTCAAGTTTTCGCACTTGCTGACACCGGAGAATACAATTTCAATCGGCTTTATTTCCGGCTCTCCTTCCACATAATCGTCCTGCATCCAGTTGCACAAATCGACAAGCAAGCGAACGGTTCTGTTTTCTTGGTCTACGATAATCTCATCCAAACCGCTGTCGTGCAAGTAATATTTCTCGATAAAATCTGAAATGGTCATGTTCAATCCTCCTCCGGAATAATATGTGATGCATTGGAACCTTTTGGCACTGGATTACCGTCTTTATCAAGGTATGGATTCTTTTTGTCGCTGGCATTGGGATTGTGAATATGGTAATGGTCTTTCCCTCGAAATCCCGGTTTGCCTTTTTGACCGGGATCAAAAGATATTAGCAGCCCATTTTCCTTATTACGATAGTTTTCCCGATTTTTTGTCCTTGGGTCTGTCACGTTTTCCCACTGCTTATGAAACGCCTTGTTTGGCCTTGGAGGGAGTGCCGAAATCGCTGCTGCGATGTCTCCTTTCGTCCCTGTAAAGTGGCCGCTGCCTGGTTTGCTCATGCTTTTCGCCTCCCAAACGCCATACTTGTTTCGCTGGGAAAGGCGATAATATTGACTCGTTTGCGGACGACGTCGAAGCAGTGGTATTTGTCCGAGCCGTAAACCACAATCGTGCGCGGATTCAGCACATCGAGCATACGGTAAAACCCTTGTTCAAAAACTGGCCGATTATAACACTCCTTCAGGCCGCTTGCCACCACTCCAATAGCGACGATGCTTTCCTGCGGAATCCCGTCAAAGCAATAGGAGAAAGTTTCCTTTGTCCCCCAGCGCACATTGTTGATGACCGATCCGCCCTGCGTGCCATACCAATAACCGTAAGCTCTCATGCGGTATGTGTTGTAACATTTTACAGGAAATGGGAAGTCAGCGCAAGTGGAGAAATCCGGTGTGATAAGGCCAGCGAAATGGCTGAGAATGTCCCAAGACCTCCGTGGAGCGTTCCACACACCGCTTACTGGACCGTCAAATTTGTAATCGTCCATATAGAAATGGACAAACGCATTGACAAAGAAATCGCTGACTCCATTCCTTCGATGTTGATTATAGATGAGACGCGCCTGTTCATAGGAAACAAGCTCCGATGGTGGCTCTTTGGCTGTGCATGGACAGATTGGAATGTCATTCGCGGTGAAGGATGCACCCTCCAGCATAAAAGCATTCCACATATCTCTGCACCCAGCTCTTACATTATTTTGGCTCATTGGTTCGACACTTCCTTTCGGACAATGATGATTTTGTTGTCATCATTGTACGTTTGCCCGTCGGAAATGTCGTTGTATGGAAGTTGTATCAAAGTTGTATCAAAGTTGCAAATCACAAGGAAAGGGGCATTTGCTGTGCAATTCCCTGACTATATATCAATTTTGAAAAAACACTTCAAGAAATCCATCTCTGTAGAGGAATTGTGTCGTATTTTGTTTGACTCCATTATCATTCCCGCAAATTTGACCGACAGCCACGGCGAGACGCTGGATATTGACAAGGCGGAAATCAGTCGCATTATGAATCACAAGAAAAACATCTCCGTCCAACTGCAAGACCATGTATACGATGATAATGTTCTCGCCGGGATGAATACATATTTTCAGGACAATATCGTTTCAGAGCTTGTTCCCGATCCATCCGATCTAATTCATCAAATGCTCCAGTCAATAGATGCTGATTCCGACATTTCAAGTGCCCATCGAGCATCACTCCATATGCAGGCGTCCCCCGCTACCGTTGCTCTATTCTTGGCGGATGTTTTTGTGTACGTTGTACGGAAGGAAAACAAGGCCACCTCCACGACTGAAATCGTTTCTCACCCTACGGAAATGACCGTCCCAACACGCCAAGAGGAGAATGTACCCCAAATCACATTGTGCGGTATTACCGATGACGGGGAAATATCCGACACCGTGTCAATAGCTGATTTCTGTGTTCGCGATAAATATAGCGTGGATGAATACGAGGAAAAAATCGGCAACTATTATGAACAAATATCAAAATTGCGATGCACACGAGAGGAGCCTCCCTCAAATCAAGCCATTATGAATCTATGGGGACTTTCAGGAATTCTGCAAAATATGATGCCTTATGAGGATATTTCTGAACCCGATAAAAGCCTTATTCGGGGATATGCAGCAAAAAAGGGAATTCGTATTTCTGATGATTTCTTCAGCCTTGGAAATCTTCGCAGGATGAATACCCTATCTCTTACTGAAACTGAATACTTGGGAACGGAGAACGAAAAGAAAAAATATGAACTCCTGAAGACCCTGCCAGATTACATCAAACGATATCAAAACTTGAAGTGCGTCGCTCGCGCCTTAAGTGATGTCCTATGCATCCGCTTGGCAATAAGCAATACCGGAACTTCAGTAGCAGAGGATGTTCGTATTCGCTTGAAAATCGATGCGAGTACATATTTTGATGCCGATGATATGGCAGGTATAGGGAATGATGCCCTGCGTCTCATTTTTGACGATTATTCCTGCGATGATATTTTTGGTATCGACCGTACAGCAAATTATCTCGATTACGATTCATCTTTGATTAATGTTGCAGCGCATCGGTATATACGTCCAAACATTCCTCTGTACTTTGAAAAACGTGATTTTGCTGAGGAATGGTCAAATTATCTTCCATATTTTATCGAGAAAAAGGGAAATGATATTTTGCTCGATTTACAAATGGATGAAGTCATGCATCATACGGTTGTAGCTTTTCCGACAGTGCTGCTATTCAAGGAATACACGCCGTCAATCGAGTATGTCCTTTCTTGTCGGCAAATGACGGAGATGAAAACAGGAACGCTCAAAATTACGCAAGCGTGAAATCTATTCCTGCAAAGTCTTTTTTCGTCGAATAGTTCCGTTTTGTAATACTTGTGGAACACTTGAACTTCACAAAAAAGGACCTGATGTCACCAACGGTGTTCATAATTCGGCAATTAGAGCTGTTTGTTTAAGGGGGATAGCGTTATTTCTGATGAAAAGAAAATGTACAAGCTGGTGGACGAAAACAGGCAAGAGTATCTTTCGCCTGAAAAAGGCACTCTTGGCGGGAACGGAAAAGATAAAATATATGGACGCTTGGACTGCCCAGCTGCCCTTCGTGCAATAAGACAAGGCGGCTATACGCAGTATCGTGTCTTCTTCAAGGACGAGGCGACCGCCATCGCCGCTGGATTCCGTCCCCGCGGCACCTGCATGAGGGAACACTTCAAACTGTGGAAGGATGGAAAAATCATTCCCGGCAATCTTGAAGAAACAAAGAATAACGTGGATTTTCTCTGATTAACACTATCCCAATAATGAATGTACACCGTTGGAGCTGGTATTGCATGGATACAATCGACTTGTTGGTGAATTCCGTCACCACCGCATATAAAAAATGGCGATTAGACCCGAACGGACGGCATCGCTCATGGGAGCATTGCTATAAAAATTTCCATGACGCAAGGCATCAAGCATCGCCCAATTACGACTATCTAAGTTTGCAGCTTGCTTTTTACCTCGCCAGTTGGGGGATGTACAGAGGGTCATCCTTCCTGCTGCAAAAAGACTATCGGGTTCATATCCCTATTGTCTTGGAAATATTAAAGCCAGAATACGACCCCCTTTCCGGGATTGAATGCATCGCATTGGAAAAACAAGAAGTCCAAAACAGTCTCAAAAAACTGGAAAGCGTCATCGAAAAGAATTATGACGGAATTCGCAGGGGTATGAAAGGCCCCCATCTCAAGTACGGTTTGTCAACGACGCTGATTACAAAAATCCTGATGGGTACGCTTGGGTGCGTCCCTGCTTACGACAGATATTTTGTAGATGGAATCAAAAGCCAGCGTGTAACAACTGGGAATTACAATATCTCTTCTCTTCTTGGGCTGGTAGATTTTTATAAAACCAACCACTCCAAACTGGAAGCGACAAGAAAGCAACTCAAAGCTTACGACCTTTTATATCCGCAAATGAAGCTCTTGGATGTCGGCTTTTGGTTGATTGGCATTAACAGAGACTTGGATAAAAATAGCGACAAAAAATGAGGTGTCAATTTGGCACCTCGTTTTCATATCTTCGTCAATTTTCCTTTTCCCTGTTCCTCTCATGCCTTTCTATTCATCGTCATCTTTTGACCGGATAAGGGAACTGCTTTCTCCATCGCCGAAGAACATCCTTTAGCGGCTCGTCCAAATAGGAAATTGCCTTGTCCCGTATTTTTTGAGGAATGCCGTAGGCTGCCTCGGCAATACTGCCAGTGATAGCCGCTAAGGTGTCGCTGTCACCACCAAGAGAGATGGCGTTCCGTATGGCATCTTCAAAGTCCGTGCTTTCCAAAAATGCGATAATAGCCTCCGGCACGGTGCCTTGACACGTTTCGTCAAAGCGGTACGTAGGGCGAATCTCATCGAGTGTACGGGACAAATCGTAGCCGTATTCCCTCTCGATGTGTCCCTTGATGCGTTTTTTGCATTCCGCAGGATTATCATCGATAGGCTCACCGTCTTCGCAATAATATCCGCCAAATAAATATCGGCACATGAAAATCGCATCCGCCGTCGCCATCGCGCCCTTAATTCCCTCCGGGTGATTGTGTGTTACTTCGGCTGACAGCTTTGCCATTGCCCTCCCGTTCGAAGGCCACATCCCCGTTCTGGCACAGAATCCGCAATCCATCGCCCATGCGCAAGGAGAAATTCGCATAGCCGAGCCGTTTCCATAGCTGTTGTAAGGCTTGCTGTTTTTTGAAGTGAGCCATTCCCTAAATCTGCCGCCGTATCCAGCGCGAGGGTATAGTCTGCCGTATTTTTTCATGGCGTCGATAAAATCGTCACATTCGCCGCCATTCATGACAGCTTCAGCGACGGCGCAGGTCATAACTGTGTCATCCGTAAAAAAGCAGTCATCCCGAAACAAAGGAAAATCCTTTGTCTTGATATTATTCCATTCATAAACAGAACCAACAATATCACCAACGATTGCTCCCAACATTATACTCCCCCTCCTTGTGATTAATTTTCCTGCACTTTTTCCTTGATTTTGCGATTCCACGGGCTGAGATTCATGAAGAGCTTTTTCAAGAAATCCGCGTCCTTGATGTGGCTACTTAGATGCTCCAACAACCCCTCTTGTCGCGATTGCCCCAGTGTCAACCGATAAAGCGAAAGGATCTGGATGAGCCTGTCGTATTTCAATTCGTCTTGGCTCATAGGGTACATCGGGACAATGCGCTCGACTTTCACAGGCTGATCACTTCCCGCGCACCAATATGGTACAAGCTCCGATTGGCATGCATCGTCCTTTTCCGTAATCGCTTTATCAAACATTTCCTCCCACACGCTCTTTTGGAAGGGAATGCCCCCGTATAATTGTGCAATGCTCTGCCTTACGGCAAGGCACTTATAGCGATTGACACGGCCTTCCCGCTGCTCAATATCGATGGGATTAGAGGGCAAATTCCAATGCATGACTTTCCGGCAATAGGAGTGAAAATCCAGCCCCTCCTGCCCGATAGATGTTGTCGCAAGCACAAAGGGTCTGAGTGGAGAGTTGAACGCGCTTCGGAGACTTTCCTTGCGCTGCCCGCTGGATTCTTTATCACCCTCACTTTTACTGAACGCGACGGCAAAATGCGTGCGCATGCGCATTCCTTGTTTCGCATTTTCCTCATTGGCAATCCGTTTCTCAAAGGACGCATAATGATCGACGACGTAGGTTGCGCTACGGAATGTCAGAGCCCCCATCATTTTTTGATGGATTGCGGCATCCTTTTCTTCAGCCACACTAAATTTCAGTCCGTCCGAGACAATATGGTAATATTCGTCAATCATGGCTTGGAAGCATCCATCTTTTGCATAACGGAGCAGCTTCTTCCAAAACGGCTCATCCACTTGCTGCTGTGAGAGCTCGATGATAGCAGTCGCTTCCGGCTCATTGAATCTATGGATAAATTGCGTGGCAAGCTCTGAAGCTCTCCCCGCGAATCCTCCGTTGGCGCGGAAGATGCAAATTGCAGGAGACGCGATTGCTTCATCAACCATAACACGAAGCAAATCGTCGGGCATCTGTCCCAGATCCGGCGCAGCCATTTTGCTATCATCATAGCGCCAAAAGCTGTCAAGCTCTTCACGTAAGCGTTCCATGTGCTTTTCTTTCCCGCGCTGTCCGCGAGTTTCCGCGTCTTCGTCCTGTACGCTGGAAAACGCTTGCAGCCAATCCTCTACGGCATCCGGTTCGTCCAAGAGCATCGGTGCCAAGTAATACCAACGGGCATCGGCTCTTTGGTTTTTGGCGCTCTGATAACGCCGCAATTCCTTCAACGCCGGTTTCAATGCGTTTTCAATTTGATGTTCCAACGCCTTTAAGGACAGCTTTTGATTCAGGCAATCCGCAGGAGAAAAAAGCCCAGCCAAATAGCGCGATGGGTAGAGCAACGTGAACAAGCTCATGCCTCGCGGCTCTCCCGATGACACATTGAACCTGAGTCTTGGCGCGGGAAGCCTTTTTTGCTGGCCGTCCACAAAGTACGTCGCTTTCTCCCCAGCGGAGTTTGCAAAATTATGGATTGTAAGACGTTCAGCTTCATAGGAAAGCATCGTGCCAATCATGCGCGGCACCATTTCCCAAGCCGAAAAAACCAAGATTTTGGAATACCCTTGACTGTTTTTGTAAACACCGCGCATTTCATAGTATGGCAGTGAAGGAGGAATCCAAAGGAAATACGCTGCTTTACCGTTCAACGCCACATCCAGCAACGCAGAAAGGCGGGCGTGAACGGGCGGCAGGGGCTGATAATTTTGAATGTTGTCTCTTTCAAGCCACAGCAGTTCACGCTTGGCTTTCTGCACCTCGTCGGGATGCTTTTGAAAATATCGCTCGATTTTCTTTTTGGCTTGATAATTGTGCATGAACGACAGCAGATAAGGCGAGCTTTTGACATAATCCACGGGCAGGCTGAAATCCGCTCCAATGTCCGTCAGAAGGTTCCCCATCTGTAAATAGGAGCGAATGTCCTCGACGTGAATGGGGAGCCAGCGTTTTGCTCCCGTGTCATCCATATAGTCGCCAAATTCCATAGCCGAAAGCCGCTCCGTGCGGCATACGCCTTGATAGAGCGCGTTTTCAGCAGCCTCCTTGCTTACGAGGATTGTCAAATTCTCCGTCTGAAGCTCATGCAGGCTTTCAGAATAATTTGTCCAGACCTCCTTAAACTGTTGCCTCTCTTCTTCCGTATGGAAAAGGAAGTTTATGACGGTAAAAAATTCGTAGTAGTGCTCGTCCAACTGGCTTTCTTCGATTTCCTCCAGCGTGGAATATAGCTTGTACGGCGTCGCGGACAATAGCAGCACACGCAGATTTTCCTGCCCGAAGAAGTGCTTTGTCAAAAGCCCCATTTCACTGTCTTCATCTGCGTCCAGCAAGGAGCGGAACCGCTGGAATTCGTCCATGATGACCAAATCCGGCTCCAGCATGCCGACGCTGATTTCAGCGAACATTTGCCGGAGTTTCCTAATCACAGCGGAGTCGCTCTCCTCGGGCTCGTCGCCGTTTTCTTTCGCCTCCAAATGACGAAGCAGGAGTTGGATAGTGCCTTTTTCCGCATCGTATTCTTCAATCCGTTGCAACAGACGCTTCAAGTATTCACCACCGGTTTTATCATTCGCAACTTCAACTCGCACATTCATCTGGTTTATCCAGCCGTACCAATTTTGCACCTCATTATGGTGGAGAAAATCATCGAGCACATCATAATCGAACGTATCATCTTCTTCAAATTGCGGCATACGGGAAAGGACAGCGTACATTAAAGCGCGTTCCTGAACGGTTCCGCCGCCACCGGACATTTTGAACGAGGTCTCCGGAGTCAAGGGAATAAGCTGGATAAAGTCTTTCTTTAGCTGCTCGTCATTTGCTTGCTCCGTGGCGAGTAGATGCTCCATCGAAAGCCTTGTATTCCCTGTTTCAACGCGAGTGCTTGCCGTTACCCGCAGTTCTTGAATATTTTGGTTGGCAATATTCTGATTGGAGCAGATGTACACGACGCGGAAAAGATCATCGCCCTCCTCCTGCCGAATGCGGGCTGTCTTGACAAGAACGCCTCGCGCAACGAGCGTCTTCCCCAGCCCGACCTCGTCCGCCACCAAGACCCGACGCTGGCCTTGCCGAAATAGCGTATCGATTCGTTCCACCGTAGCGCGTTGAAAGTCCTTTAACGTCGCCATTGTACGTCTTTCTGTAGCCGCCAAGTCTAAGGGAGCTGCTTCTCTACTTCCGAGGACATTCTCGATGGTCTTACGAGAAAGATGATTTTGATTGTTTTGGACAAACTCGCGCATCTCGGATAACTTGCCTGATGCCCGAAGTACTCGAACAATATTTTCGTATGGCATTTTGCTGGATAAAAGGCCGATACTTCTGCGAAACATCCGTTCAGCCTCATCATATTTTTTCTGGCGAAACAAGGAATCGCCTAAGTTGTTATATGCCCAGCCATAACTCGAATCAATTTTTATATACTCTCTGTAATACTTTTCTGAAGAAATATGATCCTTGATTTTTCCGTATCCCCATGCCAATCGCCAAAATAATGAGGCATTATCAATGCGTCGATCAGGAAATTCATGCAACAAATGTTCATACGTCTCAACGGCATCTTCGTACGATTCCGTCTCATATTGCATATCGCCCAACACTTCCCATGCCATCTCGCACTTCGGTGCCATTTGCGACAGACTTGTTGCCAAGCGTATGACTCGATCCGGTTGTGCGTTGGAATGAAAACTCTGCAACATATCACAGCAAAGTAAGTATTCTTCCGGCAGATTACACTCCACAAATGCCTTTTTAACATCAGAATAATAGTTTAAACCACTGTGAATCATGCAGAACCAAATCCAAAGAACCCACTGCCATTCTCCGATTACGCAAGGGGGATTCGATTTTTGCAACATATCCGTGATGGTTCGGCGCAATTCCATTCGCTTCTTTGATGCCGCGAAATACATAATACACATAAAATAGTATTCCGGCGGAAAGATTGACCCGGATTGGCGGTAACTGCGTTCTATTTCTTTCCCCATGCGCTTATAATAGTCGGACTTCTTCAGCGCTTCGAACCAAGAATCATCAACGCCATACAAAGCGAATCCCCCGGCAGTTTCTATTGCGCGTTCTATCAGGAATTCATAAAACGACTTATCAGCATACTCCTGTTGGTATTCGTTATATTCCTCGTCAATTCTACCCATGCGTTATCCCTCCAGAGCTTGCCGAAATGTCTTATACATCTGCCGAAACTCCTCGGTAACTATCTCGCTGTCCTGAATCTTCTCAATGAAGGAATGCAGCGCGAGAAAATCGTTTCTGTGGTTTTGCGCCGCTTTGAGCATACGCTCGTAAATAGCCGAGTAGGTTGGCTGTCCGCGTCTCGTATATAGCCCGCTTTTCGATGTAAAATCCTGCTCAATCGCCGTAGCCAGCACGTCTTCATGAAGGGAAAGAGCGAACCATGCCATAAAGGATCGTTTATCCTTCAGGATTGATTGGATAAGGATAGTCTCACGATTGCTTGGCATATTATCAATCGGAATCATAATGACACGGGATACTTCCGTTTCCCCTTCGCCAACCTTGAGCACGAAAAACTGCGAAAGCTGCCGCAGCGTAAGCGGAGCAAACTCCATCACCGACGACAAGGGAACAAAGCGCTGTACATTCAACGGGGAGACTTCGACGGAAAATTCCTCGGGTTCAACCGGCTCAACTGAAACCGTAATCGCATAACGCCCATTCTCATCTGCGTGGATTCGCGCCTGCCACTGAAGCCTGCACAGCTTTTTTAGAAGCTGTTCCATGCGTTCTTGGTTGTCGGTTGCCGGTTCTTCCTGATATTTGTCCAAATTAGAAATATCGAGAAGTTCGAAGGGATTGTCCTTGCCATCGGGATCGCCGCCGCAGAAATCCCGTAGCAATTTGCTGGCGTCCATATACTGGCGCTTCATTTGAAGCCGTGCCATGAATTCCACGTTGTGCTCAACAGCCGAAAGAGAAGCGTTCATGGAACCCAAATAAAGAAATGATTTCACATGGTCTGAAATCATGTAAATTTTGGCGTGGATGTCCTGCTTTTGGGGTGTGAACGCTTCCGTGTCCTCTGACAGATACTCTTCGCCGTCAATCAAGGCATCTTTTAGGGAATAGACCGAAAAACGGTTGATGTCCTTTTCTTTCAGCTTATGGAACTCGGTCTTTCTCGTAAGAAGCGTCCGCGTCGTATTCGAGGTATTTCCCCCTCGCTCATTAAAGGCGCGAATGATGCTCCCAGTGAGAAAGGGCGACATGATGGCAAGTTGTTCAAAATCAGAGATGAACAGCGCATCGCTTTTGATGGGATAACTGCTCACTCCAATGCCCAAGGGAAGAAATGCCACTTCGGTGATGTCTTCATCCTCTGTCTTGAATTGTACATTTTCCAAGCCTCGATGCAGTCCATCCAGCAGCGCTTTCTTTTCCCGCGAAGAAGGAGCCTTGCTTCCTATCTGCTTTTTCAAGAATGAGAGGAATCCGGCAAGATGCTGGGAGGCTTTATGCACACGATCTGTCATGGTTCCATCAAAAGAAGCTGATACATCCCAGCTGTGATCGGCTGTGAGATTACGGCTGAGAACGACGACACGATACTTCCGCTCTCCGTTTTCTGCTTGGAAGCACAGTATCCACGTTTTAGGATGGAAAGACGGGTAGCGGTGGATTTTCTCGTGGTATGGCAGCTTCACTTCAACAATCATATCCTCCAAGAAGCCATACAGCGGATTGGATTTCATCGGCCATTTGATTTGCCCCGCTTCGCAAAAGACGAGGAGTTTTTTGGAGATTCTTCGCAGTGCTTCCAATAGACACACAGGGCTTTCCCGCAAAAGATTGTCGATATTCTCCGAGAGGCCAAGCGGAATGGCGGCAGCAATCAGCGTTTCCAAATCAAGCGAATAGGTGGTTGCAACAGCCCGCTCAAGGAAAAAACCTTCGGGCGGTTTCAAAGCCTCGCTGTAAGACAGGCGGTCTTTATCCGTTCTCAGCATGGGGGTGGCTCCCTTCCAAGATATCATGGATGAACGTCGTGGCGGTCGGCATCCGATAGTTCAGGCTATAGCCTCCATACCATTCATCCACATCAAATTCGCCGGGATGATTTGTTTTGGCGCGTTCTGCGCCTTTCAAATGACATTCTCTCGCCTTTATAAGTTGATCCGTTGTCTCAAAGTCTCTCGCAATCAACGCATTCTGACATTGATGCAGGAATGAGCGCAACAGCGGATTCCCGATGCCCATAAGCAAGAACAACTCGTCTATGTCGACAATGCCAGCCGCTTCCTGCACATGATGCGACAATTGTTCCCAAATTTCCACAGCCGTCGAATTCTCACCTTGCGACAGGATAAGATTGTACCGCACCCGAAGCGGAACCAATAGTTCGTTGAAATCGCAGGCCATTTGCATACGCTTTCCCATATCGTCAGGCACAATGTCACGGAGTCCTTCCGTTAGGGCAGCGAAATCGTTGTCAAACGGAAGGATATCCATCTCCCGCTTAAGCAGGAATGCCAGCAGGCTATCCGGAAGCGCCGTCAATATGCATTCCTTCAGGAACAGCGCCTCATCAGCCGTTAATGTAATGTCCGCTTCTTCCATCCAGTCCTCGGAAAGTTCACGAACCGGAAGATTCCATAAGGATATGCTGAGAGCGTTTCCGGCGTCCCTGTCATCCCCTTCGTTTTCTTCCATATCGTCAGAGCGATTTCCCAAATGCTGTGTCTTCGCCGCACGTTTTATCAGGGATAGTTTCAGATAAGCATCGACGCTCATGTTTTCCTTGAAAATGCCCCACGTGCGTATGCCGCTCCAATAGATGGACAGAGGCGTTCTGGCGACCCATTTACTTGGCAGATTCCGTGAGCCAATCACGCCTGCGTTTTTCCCATTCTTTTTTAGGAGCTGAAGCGCACACCTACGTTCTGCGCGATCAATGTTCTTCTTTATCTGCGGCACCGTATTGCCGTATTCTCCCTGCGCCGCCTCTCGAAGAATATACGGAACCAAAAGAAAGTACTTGGCACGGGTCTGAACCGTGGATGTGCCCGGAAAAAAGAAGTTGGCAAAGGCGTCCCGCACTGCGCCTGTCCCCAATTCGTCCAGAGTTCCTTGTTCCTTGAACAAGTTAAGCACATCCAAAGCTCGACCGCGCTCTTCCTCCGAAAAATCGACCCATCCAAGTTGCACGTCAAATCATCTCCTGCAATCACGATTCCCAATCGGCCTCTTCCGGCAAGGTATGCCGTTGCAATATCCCCCCTGCTGGATTACTCGTGCAGATAAATCTTGATGTCAATCTTAAGCCAGCCACTCTGCCACTCCTTGGAGGCAATCCGCCCGAAAAGGAGTTTCCCAGCGTCCATGAGCCGAGAGAATACGATGTTGTCCCGTCTTGGAACGTACCCGATTTTTACGCCGTCGCCATTTTTTATGACGATGGCTCTTTTGTCGTAAGCATTGTCTGGTTCACGGAAGAATTCCAGCTTGTCCCCCTCCGAAAGATGAGGCTCCAACTCCTCGATTCCCTCCACATAGCTTGTCCCTGCCACAGTTGTGTCAAAGAGGAAAATATCACGCTCGAAGGGTGTCGGCATAGCGACTTCGCCGCCTTTGCCGTGCAGTAAATTCACAAGATTCGTGTTCCCCGGTGCAATCAATTCGCCCATAAGGCTTCACCCCACCATTTCGTTAATCCGATCTTGGTAATACGCGGTCATTTTCTGATATTGCTTGATGATGGTTTCCAGTTCCTGCTTCTTTTCATTCACTTGCCCTTCATCGGACAGCAACTCCTTCATCGTGTAAGGAAACTCTGCTTTAATGGACGCCATATCGTCTTGAATCGATGACACGACCTTTTCCAACCTTTCTTTTTCACGCAATAATACCTTCATGGCATCCTCATGAACATCGGGCAAGAGCAGTTCTTCGCTCATGGTGTGGATGACGCGGAGCGTTTTCAAATCCCCATGCTCGTATGCCTGCACCGCGTTCTGAAACATTCGTCGATGCGCTTCCGTCAAATCCGGATGCAGATCGGGATGTAGTGCTTTCACGATGGCGCGGTATAGTTTCCGGCATTCTTTTGCTTCCTCTGTAGTAAGGAACTCCCCTTTGTTGTGCTCAATCGCTCGGTTCATTTTCTCGATTTGCTCATTCAGCTTTTGCTGGTATTCGGCAAATTCCACATCCAGAGCCTGCTCAATCTCAGCCATCACAATCTTTTCCTGACGGTTGCGCTTGGCTTGCAACATCTCGATTTTTCGTTTCAGCCGAAGCGTCAGGCATTGCGCCTCATAAGCCTTGTGCTCCAACGCTCCCAACGCCAGCATATAAGCAGTTTCGAGGTTCTTGCATTCCACAAGGCGGAGATGGTCTCGCTCCAAGACCAACATGGATATTTTAGTGCGGAGCTTTTCAACTTCGCGCTTCAATGAGTCATATTCCGGGAGACGGATGATGTTGCTCTCGGCTGAAGTCTCCATATTATGGGTCATGTTGCTCCCCCCAACGAAAATACGAAAATTGCGGCCTTAATTCTCGGGCAGGGCATCTAACCGCGCTTTGATTTCATCAAGATATGTCAGGTCGTAGGCAATACTGTAAAAATATTTAGCAGCAGCAATCTGGCCTGCCTTCTCCGATTGCTCCCCAAAACCTATAGCAATACCAACCACATCCCGATTGGCTCCAAGCGGGATATTGTATTGCTCTGCATAAGTTCCAATTTCCTCATGCGACGGCATAGAATAGTCTGCCCCTGCGTTCTGCTCAATGTACCAGAGTTCCGATTGAGCCATCGATGAGTCTTGATCAAAATGAAGGCTCATAATGAAGCAAGAGGCGGCGACTTTCCACAGTTCCTTCTCCACAAAGTAATAACCAAAGTTCCGGTAGCACCGCGCTATATGCCTGCTTTGATAGATATTGGGAAAAATCTGCATAGTGAGCTTGAAGAATTCGTCCATGTCGCCTTTTTTCTTGAATAATTCCGCATGCTCAAATCTAATGGCTGCATCCATCGGATTCCATCGAATAGCCTTTTCCAAAGCATGCTTAGCTGCATCTATGTCGTCCAATTCAAAGAGGACGCTCCCCAAGGTCAAATAAAGTTCTGAAAGTGGCTCCGGCGCTTGCCGTGATGTTTTCTCCGGCTGATAGCGATGCTTATAAAGAATGTCCTCCATGGGCTCATTGAAAGTATGGTACTCGCTGACTGCATCATCTTGATACATACCAAGTTCTTCTACTTTTTTGACTGCGGCAGTCAATATGTCTTTTGCCACATCGTATTTCTTTCGGTAAATATTGAACTGTGCTTCTTCAACCACCGATTGAATACCCAACGAATGGTTAGCCGCAATTCTATCGGCTTTTTCTTTTGCTTCCTCCGGCAACGCTTCGTATATTAATCGTCCGCAGGCGCGGGTTATTTCTTTTGCATATTTGTGATTCTTGTACTCTTCACACTTGCCATTGAGATAATGAAGGTCTTTTTCATGATTACCAGTCAGCCCAGCGGTAATTTCCTGCATGATACTGTCAAATTCTACCTTTGCCATGTTGTTTCCTCCCTTTTTTGTAAGTAGAGACTGCGACCACAAAAAAACCTCATCTCATTCCTGCCAACACAGCATCATGAACAATCCACTATTTTCCTTGCTTCCCGTATCCATTGCTGACGCAGCGTTTCAGGTTTCAAAACTACAACTTGGCTGCCCTGGCTGAGTAGCCATATAAGAACACCGTCACCATAAACCTCCGCTGTGATATCATAAACGCCATCCGCTATTTTCTTCGCGCTTGCCGTCGGTAAGCGATCCAAAACGTGTTCAATTGATGCGCCCAAGAAACGAAATTGGACTTTCTGCAATTTCCCATCGTACATAAACTGTACTCGCTTTCGGAATTCGCCGTCATGAAACTTCTCGCTGTGCGGGATTCGAAAGGTATTCCCGGTTTCTTTCAACCCCGACAACCGATCAATGCGGTAGGTACGATAGACATCCCCTTCATCGGAAGGATAGCGGGCAATCACGTAAAAATAGAATTCAGAGAACAGAATAGACAGCGGCTTAACCGTGCGGTTATGAGAAACCCCGTCTTGCCGGGTGTAACGGAAACTGATTTCTCGATGGCGATGGATGGCCAAGGATATCCGCCATAGGGATTCCAAGAGCTTTTTCCCGTGCCGCAGAGGGACATAGGCCGCATATTCGCTTCGTATGATGTCCTCGGCAATGGCGCGGTCACTTGGAGACGCCTGCGTCAGAAGTTTTTCAATCAGTCCGCGCAGCTCTGTCTTTTCCAGTGCGCGGCTCTCCAACAGTATTTTGCATAGCGCCAGCGTCTCTTGATTGGTGAGCCACTCCCGCTCGAAGCGCGTCAGTCGATATCCCTTTGCGCCCCGGTCGTATTCGATAGTGGCGCTCACGTGCGCATCATGTCTGTCAGCCAGATAGTTGCGAATATCCTCGATGTCGCGTTGGATGGTTTTCTCACCCACACCGTAATAATGAGATAGTTCTCGCTTGTTCAGAAGTTCCCCGCGATTCAGCCGTTCAAAGATATCCAGCAACCGTAGCCCACGATCCCCTTTATAATCCAATATCGATTCCATTGAACAAAACTCCTCACTTTAATATTGCTTAACGTAGACACAAACTCATCATGCCAATTGGCGACCTTCTCCACAATCATTTTCACTGTCGTCAATGGAGGCCGCCCACAGCCGCCACGATTGTTCCTCTTTGTCCTCGGCAATTTGGGCCAGCAGCATATCAAAGTTTGCCAAGAAAGTGTCATTGTCTTCCTCTGTCCGTTTACGAGCTTTGTGAAAATGTCTCCAGTTTAATCTTTGAATCGAAGAACGCTTAGTCTTGATATTGTCCACATATTGCCATCCGTCCTGATGGATAGCAAATGCGCTCTTTCCCAACGCCATAGCAGCCACACCGCGATCCTGCGTAACCACCACATCTCCAGCTTGGCAGATATTGGCAAGCACGTAATCCACAGCATCCTTGCCAGCGCTAACGACCATAACATTGCTGTAATCGGAGACAAGGACATGATTCGTATCGCAAAGCAATGTGACAGGAACTCTATGCCACCGCGCGACAGATTCCACTTGTTCCACAACCGGACAAGCATCCGCATCCACTAAAATTCGCATCGTCATCACCTCGTCTTCATCTTTTCTTAATTATATCACTCTGCATGGACACGATTCGTCTATATGTAAAAATTTTTATGAAAGCAATTCTGTCCGACTATATTCGTTAAAATATCTGCATTCCAACTAAAAAAGCGTGTAACCCCTATTTACACCGCCTTCTTCTGTGTTATAATACCCGTAAAGCGCACAAATACGCGCAATAAATGAAAGAGGGGATTCTTTTGAAGAAAGCAGATTTCATCAAGGCCGTCGCAAAGCAGGCTGGCACATCGCAGAAAGAGGCTGACGCGGTACTCGCGGCTACTCTCGCAACGATTCGCGATGCACTGAAGAAAGGCGATTCGGTAGCGTTCCTCAAGTTCGGCACCTTCAAGATTTCGAAGCGTGCTGCTCGCAAAGGCCGCAACCCGCAGACGGGCAAGGCAATCCAGATTCCCGCCACGAAGCTCCCGGTCTTCAAGGCCAGCGCTGCATTCAAGGAACTCGTCAACGGAAAGAAAAAGAAGAAATAAAGGAATACGCCCCATGGCTTTGGCCATGGGGCGTATTTGTATAATGGATTTACCTGCTTCTCATCTGTGGGGAAAGCATCGTAACCCCAGCATTGTATAATACTTGCATGTATGATTTGATATTTATTGGTTCCAGTAGATGGGAACCAACTGAGTGCCGAGCAGTTTGCGCGGCTATTATAATGATTTGATCCAAAACTTTTTTGTTGGATGAAGTTGGAGAAACATGGAGTATTCGTAACCCCAGCTCATAA
>JAEEGL011409312.1_pt1 | contig 26365 bp, 22 predicted proteins | sample 9134231 | NCBI WGS metagenome assembly JAEEGL01 (sample SAMN16246548, study PRJNA631951) | gut metagenome | biome: gut microbiome; feature: rumen; material: fiber-attached | host: Bos | place: Iran: Karaj | collected 2018-10
CCATCACATAAGAAATAATCTAACTTTTTCTTCGACCATCTTTATATCCAGTGGCCGTTCTAGTGTTTCCAGCGTTATTATCAAATTATCCCCAAGAATACACTAAGTAAAGATCTACAGACAAAGATATTCGGTTGAGTTGGTCACACATTTTTACCCATTTAGTCACACATTTTGATAAATGGACACAAAAAAACCGCTCAACTGAGCGGTTTTTGACAATCGGAGTGACGTGATTCGAACACGCGGCCCCTACCTCCCTAAGATAGTGCTCTACCAACTGAGCCACACCCCGACGACGTTCTCAATTATATAACGTTCTGAAAAGAAAAGCAACTACTTTTTTTAATTTTCTTTTTCATTCACCATTTTCAGGTATTTTTCGACATTCTCCGAAGATATCTTAATATAGTCACAGCCGATATAATGCTCATTGCTAAGCCCGTCTATATAATTTATTGCTGCATCCGCAGCGCTATGGGACTGACTGATAAAATCATTGAAGACGGTTCCTGATAGGCTGCCGTCCATTACGCTCTCGAGAGCTTCAGGAAGGCCATCCACGCCAACGATAAAAACATCGACACCTGGTTTAAGTCCAACCTCCAAAGCTGCATCCTTGGCTCCAAGAGCCATGGCGTCGTTGTTGCATATAATGAGTTCAGGCTTATCTGCGCCGATCATTTCCTTATATGTTGCAAGTCTTGCTGTGGTCCTATCCCAATCAGCAACATCCTGAAACAAACATTCCAGCTTCATTCCGGCATTTTCAAGAGTCGAAACCGAATAAGCTGTTCTGTAGGTGGAATCGCTGTTCTCGGGAGCACCTTCCAGCATATAATACTCGATCCTGCCATTACCGTTTACATCAAGTTTCTTTTCTCCGATATCAATGATTATTTCTCCCTGTAAAATACCGGACTGTCGTGCGTCGCACCCCACATATGACACATCCAGCTCATATTCCTCCCATTTATCTTCCTCATCAGCTGAAGGCTCACGATTTATATATACGCAGGGAATCTTATTGGCAATTGCCATATCCGTCATGAGCCTGACCACATTGGAATTAACAGGATTTACAATAAGAGCATCTACATGAGACGTTACAAGTTCCTTAAACTGCTCCATCTGCACATCCTGATCATTCTCACTGCTGTATATCAGAATATTATCCCTGGAAAAGCCCTTTAAAACCAGATAGTTCACCAGTTCATTCCTGAACATGGCCATAAACTTATCACTTTCAAGATATATGCAGATACCGACTTTTCTATCAGCGTAGGAACCTTCACCGGATGCCCTGTCCGTAAAAGATGAATGACTTTCCCCGGCATCGCCGCAACCTGATAAAAAAGCTAAAACCATCATGGCCGTCAAAATAAGACCAGAAAGTCTCTTTCTCATTTATCATCTACTCCTTAACCAATTTAACAAAGGAAATACCAATTACTCAGTATTTCCTTAAATCAACCAATGAACATTATATCAGTGAAAAATCAAAAAACAATAACAATATCACGACTTTTTCTTGTGAATACGATCAATAGCAAATAAAAGAAAGAGCAAAATGATAATCCCACCTATGAAAAGATGCTGTGACTTAATATGAAAGCTGTTCTGCTCCCGGAAAATTTCCTCTGCATCCACGTCCTGATATAGGACCAGTCCGGGATTAAAAGTATGAGTATGGATTGTGACCACCTCAGCTTCAGGGCTGGCGTCACTCATAAGTTCACAATTTCCCTGATAATTGGACAAATAGTAGTAATTTCGGTTCTCCGCCACAAGATAAAGCGGCAAATACATTTGAAGTTCTACATCATCCATAGAAGTTTCAAGTTCAAAGGACGTTTCCGATCCCAGGCTTTTTGTGGCATTTATATCAATATAGATGCCCTCATTCAATAACCCATAATTCGATTCATTCTCCTTTTTGGCTATCTGAAACTGGGACGCAGTAATTTCATCCGTTGCCTCATCCGACATAACAAAACTAAAGGTGAGTCTTGCAGATTCACCCTCAGATATTTTTTCTAATTCTTTTTGTGTAAAGCAGCTGGTAACCAGCTTAGAATAATCGCCAAATCTAAAATCCGGAGCCTTTACCTCAGATAAACTCGAGGAATCAAGCACAACCTCTACCAAGCCGCTTCCATAGGAAATGTTAGTCGTCTCATGCATAGTGTTATTCTATTCCATAGCTGCCATCGGAATACTTTATTACCCAGTAGCCCTTTCCCGTACCACAGTCCTCATGGTAGGTTTTCTCTACTATTTCAAGTTCCGTTTTATTATCATTTTCCTTTTCCGCTGCAGTTTCTGAAGTCTTTGTTTCCTCTGTGTTCAAAAAAGTCGGAGCCAAAGCCGTTTCATCTGCAGTTTCATTAAATGTAACAACATCATCAACATTTGCATCTTCAACAGCATGATTCTTCAAAACGATTTCATTTTTATCGGCGTCCTCAACAATGACCGTGGGAATATCACTTTTTCCCTGAACAGCCTCGGAAAGTGCATCATGATACGAAGGTACCAGCGCAAAAAGAATAATATTAAATACGAAAAGACTGAATAACGTCCCTGTTATCATAACCGGGAGAAACATGATTTTCTTCATAATGCCTCCTGCATAATCCTTTATATTTGTCTGATTCAAAAACTCACTGAAAAACTGCCCGTCTTCTCAATAGGTCCTGCGGGGTATTGATCGTAAGTGACTTTGTAATATCCGCTGCCCTTGGCATCCTGCATTTCAGTGTCGAAAACATACCATTTACTGCCGATTTTTACCTCAGTCCAGGCATGGGCTGTACGGCCCCCCAGAGAGGATTTGATGGTGCCGGTGCATACTCTTGCTTCATACCCCAGTCCCTTTGCAACATAAGCAAAAACCGCTGCGTAGCCGTAACAGTTTGCTTTTCCCGTAATCAGAGCATTTTCCGCATATACTGACGTCCAGTCACCTGATGGAACCTCCATGCTTCTTTCATAGGAAAGAATTGTTACTACATAGTTAAAACAGCTTTCAATCTGCTGTGAACGTTTCATGCCCCCAGTTGTGCAGTCATTTACTATTGAAGCAACCAACCCCATCAGTTCCGAATTTGGAAAAATAACTGAGCCGTCAGCCTTTTTCCACTTCACAATGCCATCCACGTGAACAAAATGTTCTCCGGGAATATCCCAATCAAGACCGTTTTCAGCGGCATGGCTATTCACCGCATCTCTGATACCCTCCTTAAGATTCTCCGGCACTCCATGAAGCGCATAGGTTCCGATTGATACCACCGACTCCGGGATATAGGCTCCGGAAAGGGCAGGCGGAAAACATAAAAGCTCAGTAAAATCCTTATCATAGAGACATCCGCTGTAGGAGGCATATTCGGGATTATTGCTGCTTACAGTTATAGATCTAAGGTTAATAAGATTTCTGAATGCAGTAGCTGTTATCTCGTAAACATCGCTTCCCACATGAATCGAAGTAATATTGTAATTACTCCCGAAGGTGGAGGAATCAATTTTTTTCCCGATATTTCCGCCATAAGCCTTTGATGAAATTGTATTTGTGCCCAGAAAAATAATCGTCATGCACAGGATAATACTTTTTTTCACAATACTTTTCATTGTATCCACCGGTTGTCACAGTTAATTAAACAATTAATTACGGCCAATTATAGTCATTTGCTATCCCGGACATAGGATTGGTATTCTTAGGAAGATCCTCGCTACTCTTCTGTCCAATATCCGTAAACGGAGGTCTGGAATTGATAATCTGTGAAAGAGTAGCATAGTTTACATACTGCTGAATATCCTGTTCAACACCACCCTGAAGAGGATGTTTGCCATATCCTGCTATTCCGTTGAGTGCATCCGCATATGCTTCGTGGTTATCGCAGGCAAGCTGGCAATATTGCAGTCCCCAGGTATTTGCTCCTACATGGACCCATTTTAGGGGAGCTGCATCCGGAAAATTCTGATGTATTATCTCATCAAGATAATCAACTATAAGTCCCAGGGCCCTTGTAGCTCCGGCACTAGTGAACTCATGGGCACAAAAGACTCCGTAGGCTGTTCTGTAGACCTTACTGTTAGTCTGTTCCACCTGTACCCTTGTAAGCTCAGTTCCGGCTTTACAATAAGCATTTACGATACCTGTCGCATATGCAAGCATCTGAATCTCCGAAATTACCGGAGTATTGTTAGTATTATTGTTAGTATTATTGTTGTTATTATTGTTATTCACGGGATTATTGGCCAGCATAACTGTAGCGTAAATGCTCTGTGCCAGCTGCTTGGCCACGTTCCTTGCCTCAGTGTCCTGGCGTCTGTTCATCCCGCCGTTATTATGAAGCTGCTCCGGAATAACAACCATTCCGTTTTGCTGATTTGAAGTCAGCTGATAAGAAGGAACAATATATTCGTTACTGCTGCCCCAGGAATGTGCTCCTCTTGTAATCTCCTGATTTGCTACACGTTTTTCCTTTATACCGTAGAGAGCATAATGTTCCACAAGCTTTGCCGGATCTGCGCCAAAGGCAGCTCGCAGATCCGCATAATTCAGGAAATAATAGAGGGGATTATAATAGTAAGGTGCCTTTGAATAGTCGACGCCATTATACTTCGTAGTACCTTTAATAAGTGTATTATAGGTATCTTCCGTCAAATCCACGGTGTCATAATTGGCAGCAAAAGCAGTCCTTGTATTTGCCGGCAAAACCGCCATAAATATTGCAGTCATAATTGTAATAAATATCCCTAAACCTCTTCTCACTGCAGCTTTCATAGGAAACACGTGCCTCCGTTAAAAAAATCCATTAAAATTGCACACAAAAAAATGCCAACAAGATTTCATACAATAATCTTATCGACACTTTTTTGAAAAAATATAACAGTATTTTTTTAATAACTTTATACTTTTTTACATACACGGGGTGTCTGCCTGTTACCGTCCCCGAAAACCGGTAACAAATATTCCCCTTTTTCCACCTGCCGCCCGACTATATAACCATTCCCCAATGTTGTCGCTTGGCTCCCCTAAGGATATTTAGAAATCTATAATCAACATACTCATACATAGTAGCAGAGCACCAATCAGATACCCTATCATATTTTGTGAAAATTTTGTGTCCTCCTATTATTTTTAACAGAAAACCACAATTCAGATCAGTTTCATGGCATCCGCTACAGAGGATACACCTATTATCTCAATATCGCTGTAGCTCTTTTTAAGCTTACTCTCCAGTGCCTTCGGTACAATGCAGGTTTTAAAGCCCATTTTCTGTGCCTCCAAAACTCTGCTCTCGGCCATATTCACGCTTCTTACCTCTCCGGAAAGCCCCACTTCGCCAAAGGCAATAACATCATCGCTGATGGGCTTATTACGGAAGCTGGAAATGATGGCAAGGCATATCCCCAGATCCAGGGATGGCTCTGCAATCTTCATGCCACCCGCAAGGTTAATGTAGGCATCAAAATCCCCCAGGGACAGTCCTATTCTCTTTTCCAGAACTGCCATAAGAAGATTAACCCTGTTATAGTCGGTTCCGTTTGCCTGTCTTCTGGGGAATCCGAAATTTGTATGACATACAAGAGCCTGAACTTCAATAAGAATAGGGCGTGTTCCCTCTACAGAGCAGGTAACTATGGAGCCGCTGGCATTTTCAGGTCTTCCCTCCAGCATAAACTCGGAAGGGTTGGAAACCTCCACAAGCCCCTGCTCCTGCATTTCGAAAACACCAATCTCGTTTGTGGAGCCAAATCTGTTTTTAACAGCCCTTAAGATTCTGTAGGATGCATGCCTGTCCCCCTCAAAATAAAGCACTGTGTCAACCATATGCTCCAATACTCTGGGCCCTGCGACCTGTCCTTCCTTGGTCACATGTCCCACTATAAACACAGTGATATTCATGCTCTTGGCAATTCTAAGGAGAACCGCGGTGGATTCCCTGACCTGTGAAACACTTCCCGGAGCAGAAGATACGTTTTCATTGAACATAGTCTGAATCGAATCGATTATGATAACCGAAGGCTTCGTTCTGGTAATAGTTTCTTCTATAGTTGAGAGATTTGTCTCACACAGAAACTTAAGCGAATCGGAAAAAGAGCCTATTCTTTCGGCTCTGAGCTTTATCTGCCTAAGGGACTCCTCACCTGATATATACAGGACATCCCTTTTATCTCCAGAAAGATTTCCTGCAACCTGCAAAAGAAGCGTAGACTTTCCGATTCCTGGATCTCCTCCCACAAGAATGAGGGACCCTTGAACCAGTCCGCCACCCAAAACTCTGTTGAGTTCTCCTATATGGGTGTCCGCTCTGTCCTCCTTTGTCATTACTATCTCGGAAAGAGCCATTGGCTTAGTATATTCGTTTGTAACCCTGACAGCTGATTTTGCCTGAGCCTTTACCGTCTCCTCCGCCATGGTATTCCATTGTTTGCAGCCCGGGCACTGTCCCATCCACTTGGATGATTCATAACCGCAATTCTGGCAAAAAAATACTGTTTTTATCTTTGTCCCCATTTTTCCTCCTCAAATTTCAATCAAAAAAGTGCTATTCATTATTCTTATTACATGAAAAAAGGAGCTTCCCAAATTTATCGGAAAGCCCCTTCAATAAATCCATATTTTACTTTTCAACCTTAACCTTGGTTGCAGCACCTTCCGTAAGTTCAACACTTATATTCAGCTTACCACCCAAGTTAGTGCTCATCTTACCGATACTGCTTCCGTTTATAAACACGCTGTACTCTGTATTTTCCAACAGACCAAGAGTAATCTGAGCATCGCTTTCGCCTTCGACACTGAACTCAACACCATTTTCCGTCTCTTTAAATCCGGTTACTGCTGTTCCCGGCACAGATTCATAAACGAAGTTTTCGTTATTCTCCAGCTTGGTAATGTCCTTGTAGGTCTTTACCTTCAGCAGATCTCCATTGTGTTCAAAGTTCTCAAGTTTCTTTTTCTCCGAAAGCTCGTAATTACCAAAACTAATGCTTCCATCACTCTCAGCGCGTATCAACTGTTCAACGACAGCCATAGTAAAAACCTCCTGAAATCTGAAAAGTTGAATAAAAAATATTATTAAGTTACTAATATTATAATTCAAGTAGTACTTATATCAAATTAAATTTTTCTTACTTTTTAGACTTTTTTGCAGCAGGCTTTTTGGTGGTAACTGCGGCTTTCGTTACAGTCTTTCTGGTGGTCTTGGTAGTCTTAACGCTGGCTTTTTTTATTGAAGTTCTGCCTTCATTTGTGGTAAAGACAATCTTGTCATCCTTAAGTCCTACCGTGACATCACTGTCAGCTTTGATATTTCCCTTGAGGAGCTCTTCTGCCATGGCATCTTCAATAGTGGACTGAATAGCTCTCTTTAAAGGACGTGCTCCCATCTTGGCATCTGAATGCTTTTCCACAAGATACTTCTTTACCGCAGGAGTAATTGTAAGGTTTATACCCATCTGCGTCTTGCAGCGCTTACTGAGGTTCTGTGACAGCAATGTCACAATATCCATCATTTCACTTTCTGTAAGTGTATGGAAAACCATTATTTCATCGATTCGGTTTATGAACTCGGGCTTAAAGAGTTTTTTAACCTCCTCCATGACTCCGGATTTCATGTCCTCATAATCCTTCTTGGCATCACTTCCGGCACCGAATCCCAGTTTCTTGGGATCCACAATTCTCTGGGCACCAACATTTGATGTCATGATAAGGATAGTGTTCTTGAAGCTCACCTTTCTTCCCTTTGCATCGGTAATGTGACCATCGTCGAGAACCTGCAAAAGAACGTTAAAAATATCAGGATGGGCCTTCTCTATCTCATCGAAGAGAATTACCGAGTAGGGGTGCCTTCTGACTTTTTCACTGAGCTGACCTCCCTCATCGTAACCCACATATCCGGGCGGTGAACCTATCATCTTGGAGACGGAATGGCCTTCCATGTACTCTGACATATCAACTCTGATAAGAGCATTCTCATCGCCAAACATAGCCTCAGCCAGTGCCTTGGAAAGCTCTGTTTTACCAACACCGGTTGGCCCCAGGAAAAGAAATGATCCTATAGGTCTGTTGGGATCCTGTAGGCCGACACGTCCTCTTCTTATGGCCTTGGAGACAGCCTTTACTGCATCCTCCTGTCCGATCACACGCTTATGAAGAACCGATTCAAGTTTAAGAAGCTTCTCGGACTCTTTTTCCGCTATCTTCTTTACAGGAATCCTGGTCCACTCCGCAACAACCTCAGCTATATCATTTTCTGTAACCACGTAGCCCGAAGTCTGCTCTTTCTTTTTCTCGGCAGTCTTAGCTCTGTTGAGCTTTGTAATAAGCTGATTTTGTTCCTTGTTAAGCACCCCGGCCGTCTTGAAATCCGACGCTTTAAGGGCATTTTCAATTTCCTGATCCAGTTTGGTGATATTTTCTTCTATCTCTTTAATCTTGGGTGAAACTCCCATTGTACGGAGTCTCACGGCACTTGCAGCTTCATCAACAAGGTCTATGGCTTTATCGGGAAGATTTCGATCGTTAATATATCTCTCCGATAGATCAACAGCAGCCTTTATTGCTTCGGGGGTTACTGTAACCTTGTGATGCTCCTCGTATTTACCGACAATTCCCTTTAGGATCTCCGTAGCCTCTTCCTTAGTGGGTTCATCCACATTTACAGGCTGGAAACGTCTCTCTAATGCCGCATCCTTTTCCACGTACTTACGGTATTCTGTAATGGTGGTGGCGCCAATCATCTGTATCTCGCCTCTTGCAAGGGAGGGCTTTAAAATATTGGAGGCATCAATCGCACCCTCTGCGCCGCCTGCACCGATGAGGGTATGCATCTCATCCACAAAAAGAATGATATTCCCATCATCCGCAACTTCTTTTATAACTTTCTTGATTCTCTCCTCGAATTCTCCTCTGTACTTGGAGCCCGCTATCATTCCGGAAAGATCCAGGGTCATAAGCCTTTTATTCTGAACAGTCAAAGGAACATCTCCCCTGGCAATTCTCTGGGCCAGCCCTTCAACTACCGCAGTCTTACCCACGCCGGGTTCACCTATAAGGCATGGATTATTCTTGGTCCTTCTGCTGAGAATCTGTATAACTCTCTTTATCTCCCGCTCTCTTCCGATAACAGGGTCCAGCTTGTTCTCAAGAGCCAGCGCAGTCATATCCCGGCTATACTGAGACAACATGGAAGCCTTCTTACCTGTCTTTGGAGCATTTTTTCTGCCAAGATCCTCTTTTACAAGATTTGGATCCTCTCCCATTGCAGCAAGAGTCTCCGCATAAATTTTCTGCGCAGGAACATTTAATGTGCTGATAAGCCTTACAGCAACATTTTCTCCCTCTTTTATCAGAGCCAGAAGAATATGCTCCGTTCCTGTCTTGTCTGCATGGAAGCGCTCAGCCATCTTGTGAGCTTCCTCAAGAACCTTCTCAGCCCTTGGTGAAAAACCATCTTTATCCAATGTCCTTACGTTGCTGTCCGGCACAATAAGATCACGGATCATATCCATCATGCGGTTCTCATCAATTCCGTTATCAATAAGGATCCTTGATGCAACACTGCCGTCTTCCAGAATAAGTCCCATAAGGATATGCTCGGTTCCCACATAATTAAGTTTAAGACTTCTGGCTGTTCTCTTGGCGAGCTTGAGGGCATCTGCCGCCATTAATGTAAACTTGGAATCCATATTTTTTCCTTTCTTATAATCATTTTACAAACCTTCTAATCTGCTTCTTACAATAAAAACGTTCACTACATAGTAGTATTCCGCTCGTAATTATCATAAAGCTTGTCCACAAGTCCGTGTATTTCCTCACGTCCGATTCCCTTGCAGATTGCCCGGGCAAGTACTACAGCCAGCTCCGACTGGGCTTCCTGCAGCGCCTGAAGCTTGTTAATATCAATGGCTATTATGGCTCCGCGCCTTCTGTCAATCTTGACAAAACCATCCTGTTGCAAAATAGAGTAGGCTTTATTTACGGTATGCATATTGATGCCTATGGTTTCTGCAAGCTGTCTCACACTGGGGAGCTGCTCACCCTCGCGAAATTGAGACGTAGCAATGCCCAGGATTATCTGGTTGCAGAGCTGCACATAGATCGCTTCATCACTGTTAAAATCAATCTCTATGATCATGGACGCCTCCTTTTCTGTGATATCTTTATTATAACAGATATTACAATTTTTCCAAGTATATATAAACGGGACGGAAGCAGAAAGGCGGAATGAAAGTTGTCTTCTCGTGAGCAGGTATAAATGCTTGTTTTCGTCTGCGCAGTAATTTTCATAAACTCATAATCGGATAGAGCCCTCATCTCAGCGTTGTTCGAAACACTCGGGCTCTATCCGATTATGAGTTTTGAAAATTATCTTGCTCGTACAAGAACTGCACATTTATGCCTGCATCACAATACGACAACTTTCATTCCGCCTTCCTGCTTCCTGTTCTACGATATCTTATAATACTATGTAAAAATTGTTTCTGTAGTTTTCTATAAATAGTAAAGAAAAAAGGCCACCGCACAATGCGGTAGCCCAATTTTCATATTAGTCGTCGAGATCAAGGAACTCGAATTCGAAATCGTCGTCATCTCCGATGAAGTTTCTGCTTTTGCGCTTAGGAGCCTGCTCCTTAGGCTGCTGGTCAGCAGCTCTCTCAGGTCTTCTGGAAGGAGCTGCCTGTCTGCGGGCATCACGCTCTTCAGATACAGGTCTTGCCTCACGTCTTGGAGCTCTCTCAGCCTCGTAGTCATCATTTCTTTCAGGGCGTCTTGCAGGTCTTTCCGGCTGTGCTGCGCTCTCAGAACGCTCGGGACGCTCAGCTCTTCTTACAGGACGCTCATCATACTGCTCCTCGCTTCTTCTGGCAGGTCTTGCAGGTCTTTCCTCTGCATTCTGTCTTCTTGTAGGTCTTTCAGGCTCAACAACTCTTGATTCCTTAGCTTCTGCACGTTGCTTACGCATTGAACGATCATCATCAGCATCCCTGTTCATATCCCTGTCTCTGCTCTCTCTTCTGGAAGGAGCTGAATAACGATCATACTCTTCTTCCTCTTCATCCTCATAATATAGAGAATCTCTGAGTTTGAGAGCCAGGATCACGATTCCGGCAATAAGAGCAGCAATCACAATTGCAAGTGCAATAATAATCTTTTTGAAGTTCTTGTTGGTCTTACGAAGATCATTTACCTGGGATGAAGCCTGAGCTGCTTCGATAAGCTCATTTACTTTAACCCTGTAGCCTTCGGCATTATCATAAAGGTACCAGATACCTGCTCCGGTCTCATCTGTTGTATATACCAGTGAATATGTACCGTCTCCGCTGTCTGAAACAACTGTAGTTGTAGGCTGCTCCTGTGCTTCACCCTCGCCGCCTTCGGTATACTCTTCTCCGGAGGCCTCGCCGCCCTCTGTATTCTCCGTGTTCTCTGCAGGAGCTGCTTCACTTACGGAAAGAAGGTCGCTTCTGATAAATCCGGTCTTTCCGTTTCCAAAGGTTACCTGATACCAGGTCTTATTATCGGTTCCCGTTGCCTCGCCTGTGATGGTAACAGTGTCACCCTTTACCACCTTGCCAACAGACTCATACGCCTTGCCGGCACCCTGTCTGACATTTGCACTGTCCGTTGTAATAGTTCCGGTCCTCTGCTCTGTTGATGTTACGCTTGTGTCCGGAAGAGAAGCCGGTGTAGAGGAAGTTGATGTATTTGAATCAGTTGAACCACCTGCTTTTTTAACCAGGTCACTTCTCACATAACCGAATTCATTCTTGTTTACATAAATTTTGTACCAGGTATAACCTGATGCATCAGTTGCTTCGTCAACTATGTCAACACTGTCACCGTTCTTCAGGCTTGATACCTGTGAAGCTGTGGTGCTGGCCGAGGATCTGACCTTAACATTATCTGATGTTACAGTTCCGGTGGTCTGTGTATAGGCCATGGAACTTACACCTGTACCAAATAAAATGGTAGCAGCAATTGTCATAGACAATGCCAGTCCCGCAATTTTCCTTCCCAACATTTTTCTCATTTTACCTCCTTCGCTACATTGCGATCATACTCTTTTCCAATTCGCAATCAGCATTTTATTTTATATCATCAATAGCCTTACCTATGTCGTGACGCATATATTTATTCTCAAAGTCAACCCATTCGGTTGCCTCATAAGCCTTTGCGCGAGCCTGTGCCAAAGTATCCCCTTTAGCGGTTATCCCCAGTACTCTTCCTCCGTTTGTAACAATACCTTCCGGAGTCATCTTTGTCCCCGCATGGAAACAATAATAGCCTTCCTTGCCTTTAAAATTTTCAAGGCCTGTAATAAGCTTGCCTTTTTCGTAGCTCACCGGATATCCGTCGCTGGCAAGAACCACACATACAGCAGCCTTGTCCTCAAACTTTAAGTCTATCTCATCCAGCTTGCCATCAATGCAGGCATTAAATACATCTATAATATCTGTCTGAAGTCTCGGAAGAACAACCTGAGCCTCGGGATCTCCGAATCTGGCATTGTATTCCAGAACCCTTGGTCCCTCCGGAGTAAGCATAAGTCCAAAGAAAATAACACCCTTAAACTCTCTGCCTTCAGCCGCCATTGCCTCAACTGTCTTGCCGAAAATATTTTCACGGCAGAATTTATCAACTTCATCTGTGTAGAAAGGACTTGGTGAAAAATTACCCATGCCACCTGTATTAAGCCCTGTATCGCCATCTCCCGCTCTCTTGTGATCCTGAGCTGAAGACATGAGCTTGTAGGTCTTTCCGTCAACGAAAGAAAGAACGGATACCTCCCGACCGGTCATGAATTCTTCGATGACCATATGATTTCCGGCATCTCCGAACTTTTTATCTTCCATTATCTCTTTAACGCCGGCCTTTGCCTCCTCAAGATCCTGGCAGATCAGCACTCCCTTGCCCAGGGCAAGTCCGTCAGCCTTAAGAACAATAGGAAACTTCGCATTTTCCAAGTATGCAAGAGCCTTTACAGGATCATCAAAGGTCTCGTACGCAGCTGTAGGGATTCCGTATTTCTTCATGAGGTCCTTGGAAAAAGCTTTGCTTCCCTCAAGAATAGCCGCATTTTTCCTTGGTCCGAAAACCCTGAGTTCCTCAGCCTCAAAGGCATCAACAATTCCGCCCACCAGCGGATCATCCATTCCTATAACAGTAAGATCGATTTCCTTTTCCTTAGCAAAAGAAACCAACTTGTCAAACTCCATGGGTGTAATCGGAACGCACTCTGCAAGTTCGGCGATACCTCCATTTCCCGGAGCACAGTAAATCTTGTCAACCTGTTTACTTCTGGACACAGCCTCTGCTATCGCATGCTCACGTCCGCCGCCTCCAACAATCAATACTTTCATTTAAGCCTCTTCCCTTCTGCAATCACAAATTCTCATAGCCATCGATAACTACTTTTCGACCTTCTACCTTAACCTTGCCGTTGGCAATCAGATCTATGGCCATGGGAAGTATTTTCCACTCGGCCTGTTCCATAATTCTCTTCTGAAGAATTTCAGGTGTATCATCCTGTCTTATCATGACAGGCTTCTGTAAAATAATGGGGCCCGTATCCGTGCCTTCATCCACAAAGTGGACTGTCGCTCCCGATACCCTCACGCCTCTCTCCAGAGCCTTCTCATGAACCTTAAGTCCATAAAAGCCCGTTCCGCAAAAGGATGGGATCAGAGATGGATGAATATTGATTATCCTGTTGGGGAATGCCTTGACCACCTCATCCGGAATGACCACAAGGCAACCTGCCAGAACAATCAGATCAGGATCAGCCTCTTTGAGAATCTGCAAAAGAACTTCATTAAACTCTTTTCTTGTGGCAAATTCCTTGGGACTTTTTACTGCGTATCTGATACCGGCTTTTTTGGCCCTCTCTATTGCATAGGCATTTGGGTTATTGCTGTAAACCAGACAGATTTCCGTATTGGTTATGCTTCCGTTTTCTATGCCGTCTATAATTGCCTGAAGATTTGTTCCGCCTCCGGAAACAAGAACTGCGATTTTCATTTATTCGGTACCCTCATAAATGCTTGCATGCACATGAAAGTTGCCTACGACATGGTGCATGCTCACACCCTTTTCACATTAGATAAGCTCTACACCCTTGTCACCGCTCTCGCAGCTTCCCACAACATATGCCTTATCGCCTGCAGCTTCTATGGCCTTCAGTGTAGTTTCCACATCGTCCTTATCCACAGCCAGAACCATGCCAAGGCCCATGTTGTATGTGTTGTACATCATCTGCTCCTCGATACCGCCCTTCTTCTGCATAAGTGTAAAGATAGGAGGTATATCATAGCTGTCTTTTTTCACAACAGCCTTAATTCCATCCGGAAGCATTCTGGGAATATTCTCATAAAAACCGCCACCTGTGATATGGCTGCATCCTTTTACCTTAATTCCCGCATTCTTTATGGATTTCATCATTTTGACGTAAATTCTTGTGGGAGTTAAAAGAGTCTCTCCGAGAGTAGCTCCAAGTTCATCATAATATGTATCAAGACTCTCCTTAGTCATATCAAATACTTTTCTGACCAGTGAAAAGCCGTTGGAGTGAACACCGGAAGATGCAACACCAATGAGAACATCACCGGCTTTAATAGTACTTCCGTCGATCATATCCTTCCTGTCCACAACACCTACAGCAAAACCTGCAACATCATATTCATCCTCAGGCATAAGTCCGGGATGCTCAGCTGTTTCACCTCCGATAAGTGCAGCGTCTGACTGCTTGCAGCCTTCGGCTACTCCCTTAACAATTGCGGCAATCTTCTCAGGAATATTCTTACCGCAGGCTATATAATCCAGGAAAAATAATGGCTCACCGCCGGCACATGCCACATCATTGACGCACATGGCAACAGCATCGATTCCGATGGTATCGTGCTTATCAAGAAGGAACGCCAGTTTAATCTTTGTTCCTACACCGTCAGTTCCCGATAAAAGAACCGGATCCTCCATTTCTTTTATCCTGCTCAGAGAAAATGCTCCGGAAAAGCCACCCAATCCTCCCAGAACCTCAGGTCTCATGGTGCCCTTCACATACTCTTTCATAAGCTCGACAGATTTGTAACCTGCCTCAATGTCAACGCCTGCCTTCTTGTAATCCAGTGCCATAATAACTCCTCATTTCTTCATTGGTGTATGAACTGTATATTGTTACCTTGAACGATCAGAATCGCTCTCAATAATTAGCGTATCCAACTTCCTGAAGTCTTGCATCTTTAGCTACGACGCTGTCCTTAAGAGATGCTGTATATTCTTTTAGTCTTGCCAGCAGCTGGTCATCACTTGTGGCCAAAATCTTTGCTGCAAGTATTCCTGCATTTGCTCCTCCGTTTATTGCAACTGTAGCTACAGGTATTCCGGAAGGCATCTGAACAATGCTGTATAATGAGTCTCGTCCACCCAAAGATGTGGTATGCATAGGAATTCCGATAACCGGCATAGGGAAAATAGCTGCGCACATGCCGGGAAGATGAGCTGCCATTCCGGCCCCCGCAATAATTACCTTAAAGCCCTTCTCTTCTGCCGTTTTGGCATATTCAAAGAACTCATCCGGTTCTCTGTGAGCGGATATTATCCTCATCTCATAAGAAACACCAAGCTGATCCAAAATATCGGCTGCCTTAGCCATAACAGGCATGTCCGAATCGCTTCCCATTACAATTCCTACCTTAGCCATTTTAGTCCTCCGAGTAGTCTGATGAACGAAATTTTGATATATTGTGCCTTTTTATCCCTAGTATCATATCATACCACAAGATATAGTTCCATACTTTTTATATTTTGTTAATTATTTGTTAGTTACAAGGTTACTGTAACGGCGCATTTAATTCTTCTGTACCCGGAAGAACAAATCTTCCCTTTTCTATGATGACAATGCTGCTGCCATCAGCTCTCACAGCCCTTATCTCTCCCAACTCATCATAGGGAATCGTTATATCCGTATGACAGCTGAAATATGCCTTGTCAGGCTCTGTCTTTCGCTTGATGGAAATTTCATTATCCCTTGCAATTATACTCTTTCCGTCAGGATTGTAGGTTATTGTATCCTCTTCATAGGAATAGCAGGTATCCCCCACAGCAAAGTGCGGTCCTGTCTTTTCTGCGATGAGAATCGGAAGCTTGTCTGCAATATTGTATTTTCTGGCCACAACATATGCTGTGGTATTGGTACCGATGGCAAACTCGCCAATAGGAAGAGTCTTGTGTCCGAAAAGAATATTATCGTTAATGTACTTTTTGTTCTCTTCCTCAGTTTCAAGATTACTGCAGCTGTAGTCCGTAATGCAGCCATCCTTGAATTTAATCTCCAGATTCTTGAAAAACAGTCCTTCCAGATATACTCCTGTCACATGAAGAACGCCTTCCGTTCCGGTAAGAACAGGAGAAGTAAACACCTCGCCCACCGGTATATTAACGTCAGCAACACAGTTTTCGAAGTTTGTCTCCTTGGACTTATCTTTGAGCTCATGGAGCATTACCTTCATATCCGTGTGGTTCTCACCCATTCCCTTTACGGTCACGTACTGCGCCTCATCCAGAGCATCTATGATTTTCTGCTGGATTCCCTGATACAACTTGTAATCCAAAGTGTTTATCTTGACGGTTTCATCAAAGATTTCCCTGAAATTATCTCCAATCTCGGGAACAGGGAAAGAAATAATAGTAAAACTTCTCTCTTTTCCTATAATATATTCATTTGTAATAAGGCTGTTCTGAACCTTGTATTCGCTGAGCATCTTCTTCTGGGCCTTCGTCAGATGAACCGCCTTCTCATTGGTCTTTGGAGAAAAAGGCACTTCTCCGAAGGTTTCAATAACTGCAGGTCCGCCAAAAAGCTTAGCCTCTGCCTTGTATTTCTCTCCTGCTGCCCTCATGGCCTCCAGCTGCCTGGTGACAAGACTGCTGTCCAGGAAAAGAGCTACATCCTCCTTGTGGTCGTAATCATACTGCCTGTTGGGAATAGCTCCGAAAAATCCGCCTCTGCGGGAAGTTGCCGCCATGTTATAAATGCTGCCGGCTCCCAGCTGAATGGTAGTCTTAAGGTCAATCTTAAGGAAATTATCAATAGCCTTTCTTACAATTCTCTCAAAACCCAGGTTAAAGTGTATGGAAGCAGTCTTCTTGATGGTAATGTCCTTGCCGGTCATCTCAAATCCGATTCTGTAGCCTTCGGTAAATGTGGTAGCCATCCTGTCGATGTCTTCCTGAGAAAGAGAATTGAGATGCTTTGCCATACTGATTTCGTTATCGGTTACGTACTCACCGAATCTGTAGAGATAGCGAAGATCTGTAAGATCACTGGAAAGAACAATATCTCTTACAAAGTTCTCGGAAGAAACAACAGTCTGTGCAAAACCGTTAATCCTTCTCTCCTCTGCGTAGTCGCTTCCAAACCAGTACATTATCTTTCTTATCTCTTCATAGGAAGGAAGAGCCTTATTCATGTCTGCAGAAAGAAACGCTCCGTAAACCTCAAGGAAGAGTTCCAATGTAGTAGTAAGCCTGAAAACTCCGTTTCTGAAGGCCTCGGGAATAAGTGATCTCATCTCATAGTAAAGAGCGGAAAGAAGCTGTCCGAAATCATCTCCCAGTTCCTTGCAGGCATAAGTAGGATTTCCATAGCTTTCGTGGTAATTTTCCGGAAGTATATCTTCATAAAGCTTTTTGTTTCTCTCGGAAAGTTCCTCAAGGCTTGCCTTTTCAAAGCCGCCCCGGCAGATCCACTCTCTGGTCTGTGTTACCATCAAAAGAAAATCTTTTACCTCATGAAAATATCTGTCAAAGTTCTCATTGGACAGATGCTCGTTTTCCATCTCCGAAAGCCTGTCTGCAGAAAGTTTGTATCTTTCTTCCATCACTTCATTTCCTGATTCAAATTCATATATAAGTTCTTCGTTATTTGTCATTTTCCATTATCCTTTAAGTTATAGTAAAAAGCCCAAAACCAGTATGGTCACCACAAAAATAACCGCCATGGCATTTAAAATAATGCCGATGTTGGGAAAAAGCTTAAAAATATCCCGTTCAAATCTTGACATTATTCCGAGGATTAATCCCACAACAGAAAATATCGCCGCAACAAAGCTAGCTGCGGCGTATCTCATCTGAGCCTGTCCTCCGTCACGGAAAGTGAATATTACAGCCACTGAAAGAGATGCCACCGCTATTACTCCCAGCGCAGCTGACATTATCCCTCTTTCAGGATGCCTGTTATCGGTAAACATATACTTATCCCTGACCGGTTCAAGTCTTTTTATGTGAAATTTTCGTTTCCTTTTATTTTTGGTAGAATTGGAATCCATTATCTATTCCCATTTAGTTCTATATTTAATCAGATGATTATTCTCTTACGGCTTCCCAAAAGCTTTCCGCCGCAGATGATAAGAAGCACTCCGGATGCTATTCCGAACACAATGGAAATAACACCAAAAGCAATGTCTACTCCTCCTATGTTCCCCATTAATTTATATGTTTTCTCGTCCATAATCCGTACCCTCCGCAATAATGTTCAATCAGTTTTTGGCAGCACCGTACTCAGCATAGTACTCGTCAATTGCCTTTTTGATATCCTTGGTAAGAAGCACTTCACCGTCAATAGGTCTGTTGTAAAGATAGCTGACAACGTCCTCCATTGTTACGATGGCTCTTGCTCCGAAACCATATCTGTCCTTTATCTCGTCAAGGGCGCTCATGTCACTGTCCTGTCCCTTCTCCTGTCTGTTAAGAGAAACCATGAGACCTACGATATCACAGTCTGCCTGTGCCTTGATAATAGGCACTGTTTCCTCTATGGACTTTCCTGAAGTAGTAACGTCCTCTATGATCAGGACTCTGTCACCATCTCTTAGCTTAGAACCCAAAAGAATACCCTTATCACCGTGGTCTTTGATCTCTTTTCTGTTGGAGCAGTATCTGATCTCCCTGCCGTAGAGCTCGCTGATAGCCACGCTTGTCACAACAGAAAGCGGAATCCCCTTATATGCCGGTCCAAACAAAACATCAAATTCAAGCCCAAAGTTATCATGAATAGCTCTTGCGTAGTATTCGCCAAGCTTGCGAAGCTGTGAGCCTGTCACATATGCTCCCGCATTCATGAAAAACGGTGACTTGCGTCCGCTCTTTAAAGTAAACTCTCCAAACTTAAGCACATTGCTATCCACCATAAACTCGATGAACTCTTCCTTGTATCTTTCCATACCCCATCTACTCCTTTATTCATCTATCTTTACGTTACAATTACTAATTTCTTGGAAATCACTAACTGATTATAACACCTCGCCTTAATAATCACAATTTAAAAGAAAGAGTTTTGCTTGGGACGCATTTTCCTATTACATGAAAAAGGGAGCGGCCATAGGTCACTCCCGAAATCACATTCTCATAAATTGCTCAGTGCTGAAGCTATATCTTCCTTCATATCAAAAACTGCAGCTCGTGCTGCTTCTCCGACCTTGCCGTCGGCAAACTCACTGTACTGTTCGCTCTTCCAGGCTGCAATGATACCTCTTGATGAGTTTACTATAGCGCCAAGACCATCCTTATTAAAGAAATGAACCAGATCTTTTCCTTTTCCGCCCTGTGCTCCGTAGCCAGGAACAAGGATATAGGCATGGGGCATGATATCTCTTAAAATCTTTCCCATCTCGGGATAAGTGGCACCAACTACTGCGCCCACATTGCTGTAGGAGCCGTCCATGGAATCCGCGCCCCATTTTTCCACCTGCTCTCCTACCCATTCATACAAAGGACGGCCGTCAATAAGTCTGTCCTGAAATTCTCCGCTGGAAGGATTTGAGGTCTTAACAAGAACAAATATACCCTTGTCTTCCGCATTACAAACATTTATAAAGGGTTTTACACCATCCGAACCAAGATATGGATTAACTGTCGCAAAATCTTCATCAAAGCCTCTGAATACCTTGTCTCCAATTTTTGTTCCTCCAAGGTGTCCAACAGCATATGCCTCGGAAGTGGAGCCTATATCGCCTCTTTTTATATCTCCAATGACTATAAGTCCTTTTTCCCTGCAGTAGTCAACAGTCTTCTTGAAGGTAATAAGTCCAGGAATCCCCAGCTCCTCGTACATGGCAATCTGTGGTTTTACAGCGGGAACCACGTCATAGATATGGTCTATGATCTCCTTGTTGAACTGCCAGAAAGCTTCGGCTGCTCCCTCAAGGTTTTCTCCCTTTTCTTCAAAACATTTCTTCTTCATGTCTTCCGGAACAAATGAAAGCTTTGGATCAAGCCCCACAACAATAGGTGCCCCGGTGTCTGTAATTCTGTCAATAAGCTTTGAAATCATTTTTATCTCCTGTTCGATCTTGTTATAAAGAAGTCATCGATTGCCCCGGTGAGTTTTTCCTTGGGCATTGATTTTAAAAGATATTTCTCGGGTTTTAGTCCCACAACCTTCATTACACTCTCTTTGTCGTCCTTGGCTGTAAGGAAAATAACCGAAAGGTCCTTGAGATTAGGATCGTTTCTTATCTCCTTAAGTATATCCGGGCCGCTCATGACGGGCATTTCATAGTCAAGAAGCACCAGATCCACAGGATTCTGAGCAAGGAAGGTCAGCGCAATCTTGCCGGAGCTGGCCATATAGACTCTGTACTTAACAGACAGCCAGGTCTTCATCATTCTCAGCATAGCTCCGTCATCATCTACTATAAGTATCGTCTTGCGAAGGCTGTCATCTACGGTGCTGTAGTCAATGATGGTATCGAACTGCTCAGCCAGCATCTTGACATCAAGAGGCCGCAGATATGATTCCTGCACCTTTTCCTTGCCGATAAAGGACAGCGCAAGCGCTAGTTCCTCTTTATTTCCCAACAGATAAAGAAGAAATCTCTCTGAATCAATAGCCTCATTTATATACTGCAGGAGATTTGCATTATCCTTGTTCATTTCACCCATATAGAGCAGATAAATATCAGGTCTGTTGGGAATCTCTTTTATCTTGTCGGGATCTGTTCCTGCATTTATAACCTGATAGCCCTCTTTTTGAAGGCCTACAACTATTGCATTTACCATGAAACTTTTCCCGTTTCCGATGAGCAATACTCGTTTTTCCATCTTTATGTCCTTTCGCATTACTGCCTGTCGGCAGCAAAATGCTCATTTGGGGCCCAATATCAACCGGACGCACTAATTTGTGCAACGCCCACTACATTACAATATATTTAATAGTCCATCTCTGTCAACTGCTGCCATGAGTCTTTTTACTTCTTCATGCTTTTGCCGCATTTCATCGGGTATCCTGTACTCATCCAGCATTTTCATGATATCATCCGCACTGTCAAAAAACGATCCCGAAATAAATTCCTTCATGGAAGCATAGGCTCCCTCAAGTTCCGAAGGATCTATAAGTGGCTTGCCTTCGTCATCGGCCTTAGTAAGAATCTCCAGCTTGTCCAGATAGCTTCTGTAAAGTTCCAAAAGCTCAGGAGTCATTTCCCGAATCTTTTCAACATCGTTTTCATTGCCGCATTTTTCCAGATACTCGGCCTTTTCCGACAGTTCAATAGCTCCTACGGCCTTGGCGGAGCTCTTTAAGCCATGTACATAGATGGTGTAATTGGCTATATCCCCGTTCTTTTCATATTTTTCAATTAGTCCCGAGCGCTCATCTATAGCCATTCTGAAGTCCTTCATGACATTGACGGCCGCTTCCGCGGAGCCGCAGCGCTCTATTGCAAACTCAATGTCCACCCCGCTTAGGGAAAGAAGCTCCTGCATAGCCTCTTTTTCCAGCTCATCTTCCTCTTCACTGTTGGAAACAAAGTCCTTATCTCCGGGGCGTACCACTTTATCCTCCGGAAGATACTGCAGGATAATATCCTCCAGTTTGCCGGGATCAACAGGCTTGGACAGATAATTGCTGAAGCCCTCCTTGTAATACATCTCTCTGGATCCGGAGATAGCATTGGCCGTCAAAGCAATGACCGGAGCATCTATGCTGAGATTATCGGTCATCTCCCGCATCGCATGGAAGGTCTGGATACCATCCATCTCGGGCATTCTGTGATCCAGGAAGATTATGTCGTATTTATTCTTCTTTACAAGCCCCAGGGCCACCATTCCGCTAAGGGCGGTATCTATCTGAATTCTGGTCTGCTTAAGAAGTCCCTGCACTACAGTGATATTTGTCTTTGTATCATCCACCACAAGAATTTTAGCCTCAGGGGCATGAAAAGCTTCTTTATAATCCGCCCTCTCCGCCGAAGCATTGCGGAATTTACTGTTAAAGTCCCCAACAGGCTCAGGATCCACCACTCTCTGGACAACATCGAAAGAAAACTCGGAGCCCTCACCGTATTCGCTCTTCACATTCAGCTTGGAGCTCATCATGGAAAGGAGGCTTACAACAATGTTAATTCCAAGGCCGGTTCCCTCTATGGTCCTGTTCCTCTTTTCGTCTATTCTCTCAAAAGCAGAGGTTAGCTTGTCTATATCCTCTTCTTTGATGCCGATACCGGTATCCGTCACCTTTACCTTGATGATTACATTGTCATCTTCTTCAAAGACATTCTCATCCTCAGGTTCATCCAACTCATATTCCGCGTAGTCAATATCCAGTATAACTTTGCCCTTTTCGGTGTATTTCACAGCGTTGGTCAGAATATTAAGTATGCACTGCTTGATTCTTATCTCATCGCCATACAGAATATGGGGAATATTAGGATTTACATTCACCAGCATTTCCAGGTCTTTTTCCCTGGCCTTCATGGCCGCCATGCTCACAATGTCGTTTATGGCAGATCCAAGTTCATATTCCACGGGAATGATTTCCAATTTCCCGGCTTCTATCTTGGAGAAATCAAGGACATCATTTATAAGGGCCAGAAGAGTTTTACCTGAGCCCTGGATATCCTTGGCATAACCCAGAATTGTTTCATCCTTACTCTCCCTTATGATCATCTCATCAAAACCTAAAACCGCATTAATGGGCGTTCTGATCTCATGGGAGATATTGGAAAGGAATCTGGATTTCGCCTCATTGGCGGACTTTTCTATTTTAAGCTGATCCTCAATGCTCTGCCTGGTCTTTACCAGATCAATGTACTCCATAAGCCTGTAAAAGGTAAGATCCACCGCGTGGTACAAATCTTCAATCTCGTCCCTGGTTTTGATATCCAGTTCATGAACCTCAGCAACCTTCTCATTAATCTGCAGGTCATTGGAGTTATAGATATTGGAGACAGATTTGGCAAGAATTTGTATGGGATCTACAATTCTATGCTGAGCATACCTGTTAACAAACACCGCCAGTGGAATAACTATAATGGCAATGAGCATCGCAAGCTTTACGCTGAACTGGGTATCCCTAAAGCCTGTATTAAGAGAGTAGGTCTGCTCAAGCTGTGCTGAATTGATGCTGTCTCTCTCAAGCCTGAAACTCACTCTATCCTCCAGGTTCTCTGTATTGTATATCCCGTCCCAATCCTCTTCAATGGTTATAAGTGTATCCTTGGTGGAATATACATATTTGATCGTAGGTACAAGAGTATTCGAAGCAACTTCCGCAGAAATGCCAAGGATAAGGGCTTCAAAAATAATAATATGCATCACAACACGCCCTATCTTGGATCTTCCTTCCAGGGCGTATCTGTCATCTCCATCAAGAAACTTTGGATCAGTATAGTATTTGGCATTTTCAAACAAAAGCTTTTTTCTTACAGGCAAAAATCTCAAGAGAAGATATATAATAACTGTGGCAATAAAGCATCCCGGGAATTCATTGAGAAAATAAAAAACCAGCTTCACCAGATCAAGGTTTCCTATGCCCCTACCGGACAAAAGCCACAGGATGACTCCCCATACGTCTCCAACCACCAGCTGCAAGACAAGTATTACAGCGGCCAGTTTATACCATTTGTTGTAAAAGCGCTTTTTGGAAAAAAAGTCAACAATACAAACCACAATAAGGTATATAAATGTAAGATAGGAAAAACTGCTGGAAATAAATGATTTAAAGAAGAAAATAACAAGAACACTCATCATGCCCGGCACTGCTCCGCCGAGAGCAGTGCAGACCATGATAGGAATATACTTAAAAGAAAAAACAAGGCCAACAATGACATAATTGTCCAGGTCCGAAACAAATGAGACATGTCTGTCATACATGATTGACAAAAAAGCCGCCATAACTATGGAAAAAATGTTTACCAGCATTTTTTCCGTAAATTTTCCTTTTAGAAAGAAATAAGACAGGGCTTTTGAATTATTAGTCTCCATATTAAGCCTTTCGCATTAGATGCAAACAGAATCAAATATGTCCATCTCTGTGCATGGAAAACTTATCCATAGGGTAATTCTTAAGGTTCTCCAATACTTTTCTGTCATCAGCCTTTGACAAAAGCGATTCTCTGGCTTTATTAATCTCACTGATATGTCTGTGTCTGGAAGGTCCTCCCACGCATCCGCCGGGACATACCATTCCTTCTATGAAATCCTCCGGGAGCTTACCAAACTTAAGGAGCGTCAAAGCTTTCTTACATTCCATTCCGCCTGCTGCCTTAAGGAGTTTGATCTGAGAGGTGTCCACTCCTCTTTCCTGCATGCATTCGATAACAGCATTGGCAACGCCTCCGCTTCCCGCAAATCTCTTTCCCCAGATTGAGGATTCCTGGTACTCGTCGGTAACAGGCTCAAACTTAACATCCTTGGATCTCATAAGAGCTCTGAGCTCACCATAAGTAACAACATAATCCGCATTATCCGGAACAGATTTATCCTGCGCTTCAGCCTTTTTAGCAATACATGGTCCCACAAAGACAGTCACGCAGCCGGGTTTAATAGTCTTCAGATATCTGGAGATGGCGCACATGGGGGATACTGTTGAAGACATGTTGTTTTCGTACTGGTCGGGGAAATGCTTTTTAAGCATGTTTATAAATGCAGGACAACAGGAGGTAGTCATCTTCTTTCCCTCCTTGAAAGCCTCTGCCCACTCCTCCGATTCGTAAGCAGCTGTCATATCACCGCCAAGTCCCACTTCAACCATATCGGCAAAACCAAGCTTAATAAGTCCCTGCTTAATGGAAGCCATGGAGATGTCCTCGCCGAACTGTCCCTCAGTGGCAGGAGCGCACATGGCGATAACTTCCTTTCCGGCCTTGATGTCTTTGATGATGTCCACCAGGAATGTCTTACTTCCGATAGCAGCAAAGGGGCAGCTGTGGATACAGTGTCCGCACTGGATACACTTGTCCTCATCTATTTTGCAGTAGCCGTACTCATCATAGGTAATGGCACCTACAGGACAGGCTTTTTTACAGGGTCTTTCAAGATGCACAATGGCATTGTAAGGACAGGCCGCAGCACACTTTCCGCATTCCTTACACTTTGCAGGATCGATATGCATATGGGTATCACCGGGAGTGATGGCACCGAACTCACAGGATTTAAGACATGCCTTGCCCATGCAGAATCTGCAGTTATCTGTCACAGAATAAGCGGCAATGGGACATTCGTCACAGGCCGGATCAATTACCTGCACAATGTTTTTGGAATCCGGATTATAGGTGGGATTCTTGGCCATTGCCAGGTTTATTCTCTGTCTTACAATCTCTCTTTCTTTATAAATACAGCATCTGTATTCCGGCTTCGGTCCCGGGATTGTCTTAAGCACAAGCTGCTCAATGTGATCGGGATCATTTTCACCGTTCCACTCAAGACGGCAAACCTCCTCCATTATTTTGTGCTTAAAGCTGTTCATGCTTTCGTCATTGGTTATCATAATAATCTCCTCTGTAAAAAATGCTATTTATTTGCCTTGCCTGTTGATCATGCCCGCAAGAAAACCTGCGCCAAAACCATTATCAATATTTACCACGCTGACTCCGCTGGCGCAGGAATTGAGCATGGACAAAAGCGCCGACAGTCCGCCAAAGGATGCGCCGTACCCCACACTTGTGGGAACTGCGATCACCGGGCAGTCCGCAAGTCCGCCCACCACGCTGGCAAGGGCACCTTCCATTCCCGCCACCGCTACTATGGCATTTGCGCTCATAATTTCATTCATGGCATTTTTTTCCAAAAGTCTGTGTATTCCTGCAACTCCCACATCATATAGGCGAACCACGTTGTTACCCATAAATTCTGCCGTCTTAGCTGCTTCTTCCGCAACGGGTATATCGCTTGTTCCCCCAGTTGCCACAACTATTTTGCCGACTCTGTGGGATTCATCGGGCATCTTGCCCGCAATTGCCACTTTGCTTAATTCATCATATTCAAAATCGATTGGATTCTGTGTATTACAGGCTCTGAAATAATCAGCCGCCTCCCCCGACATTCTGGTTATAAGAACCCCTTCCTGTCCTGTGGATATTA
>JAEEGL013092657.1_pt1 | contig 26364 bp, 22 predicted proteins | sample 9134231 | NCBI WGS metagenome assembly JAEEGL01 (sample SAMN16246548, study PRJNA631951) | gut metagenome | biome: gut microbiome; feature: rumen; material: fiber-attached | host: Bos | place: Iran: Karaj | collected 2018-10
ATACCAAGAGATGTATAAAAGTATTCAAGGAAACTTAGCTAAGCCAAAGGCTGACGCAACGAATATAACCACCGCCCTTTTTAAGCTCGGTGACGTCTGGCGTGAGGCAGATAAGGCCACGTTTTTCGAGTTCGGCTTGAAGTTTCGGGGCTTTATTCGACATGATGACGTGCTTGCCGGTACTGACGAGATTATTAGCAAAGCCTTTAGTGCACTCGTCAAAATCGACAATGATTTTATCGAGATCGCGAATATCTTCGAGCTTGCGGTTAGACTCCTCGTCAAGAGCGCCTGGACAATAAGCGATGGTGTGTTCGTCGATGACGGAGACGGCAAGATCAAGATCATACCAGAAACTATCGGCATGGTTGGTGTATGGGTTGATATGTGGGCTACCATCTGAATCGAGTTGCGGTTTGGCATGAACCTGAATTAACTCAAGACCGAGAGTTTCGGCGGCGAATTGTTGCGCTTCTGGGGCGGAACGATAACCGCGGCCACCGATGAGATATTTGCCGCAGCGGAGCGAATCGCCTTGGCCAGAGTATAGGTAATCGCCTGGCACTTGAACAACTTTAATTCCCTGCTCTTGTAAATAATTGCATGCAACGGCCTCTTCGGCGCGACGAGCTTCTGGCAGACGTGCCAGTACGGCGACGCCGTCTTTGACGAGTGCCCAGTTGGCAGTATAGACGCCATCTTGGCAGCCTTTTGGTGGATCAACTTTAACTAATTCAATACCAGCCTCTCGGAAGCAATCGAGAATTAAGGCATGCTCAGCTTTGGCCTTTTCGACATCGATGGTGCTTTGAGTGTAGTAAGGGTTGATTTCGTACGTATCCGCAAAATAGTCGGCACCGGAAACCATTAGTTTTTGGTTAATCATATTGTCCTTTATAAATTATTTTTTTGATTCTTGAGGCTCGTAATCTGCAATGCCGTCGGTAATATCGGATGAATTGAGACCAAGTGCGAAGGCGGCGAGAGCGGCAGCTGCCATATAGTGAGTAGATTCTTCACCAGTAATATATGTTGCAACGTCGAATTTTTCTTCCTTATATTTGAAAGTAGCCTCGGTGCCAACTTTATAGACTTTGTGACGTTGGATGCAAAGATCGGAACTGCGTTCGTGGCCGTAGCTGAGCATAGCGGTCTTCGTTGGATATTTAGCGAAGAAGTCGTAGTTGGCATCGTCGCGATTAAGGATGCTGAAAGTAGGTTGCGTATTGAAAAGAATACCCTTAGCGTCATCGGTAGAGATGCTATCGGTAGCGATAGTTTTCGGCTCGGTGGTATCCGTAAGAACAGCGGCATAAATTGGCATTCCATAGAAGAGGTGGTTGGCAATAGCGGCGCTATCGGCAGAAATAACTACATGGTCTGTACCAGTTTTCCAGATTTGATAGAGCTTCTTATAGAGCTCGGAAGTAGACTTCGGATCAAGAATAATGCCGGTTTTTTCATCTTTAGACTTAAGAATGCTTTGAAGATAATGCGCAGTAACGTCACGGCCATGATCGCCGGTAACTGCGATAATGCGAAGATCCTTGGCGGGATTGCTGTAGTATGTCTGTAAAAATTTAGCTTTGGCTTTTTGAAGTTTTGGTTTGATTCCACCTGATTTATTCTTTGGATCTGCCATGATAAAATAAGTATAGCACCTCTTGAAGATTTGTGCTATAATAGCTACGTCGCATCTATGGTGCGATGGTCTTTTAATCTTTGACGGTGGAATAATATCAGTCTCAACGACTGATGTTATCCACATATGTGCCCGTAGCTCAGTTGGATAGAGCGTCAGCTTGCGGAGCTGAAGGTCGTACGTTCGAATCGTATCGGGCATACCATGTATTGTTTTAAAAAAATGCCTCCTTGTGGAGCATTTTTTGTTGTGTTTTACTCTGCGATTTATCGGGTAGTAATAAGGAGGACCAGGCTAGCAATGGCCGCTACGAAAAGAAGGATGCCGATTAGGATAATAATTAAAACAATGCTGTTTTTGCGAGATTTTTCTTTTAGATAATCGCTAAGATAAGTTGCGGTTTTTATTCCGCGAACTGGTTGATATTGTTTCGACGTTTCGAGCGGATGCTTCGTGGGATAGACGGTGGAGGTCAGGACTTTATTGCCCTTCTGGGCAGCTGAGAGGCTTTCTGATGCATTTTTATTTGGTTGTACGTTCTTCATACCGTTTAAGCTAATTTTAGCATACAGAGCGTGCAGAGTAGCTTTAAATATGATAAGATAATACGTGGAAGCGTGGCCGAGTGGTTGAAGGCGCACGACTCGAAATCGTGTGGGCAGCAATGTCTCGGAGGTTCGAATCCTCTCGCTTCCGCCAGAATTAAAAAGACGACCCTTGTGGTCGTATTTTTAATTTTCTGCGAGAGGATGAGAGCCCAAGGTTCGTCCAATGCCCGGTCGCTTGCGACGACGGCGCATTGTTTATATCCTCTCGCTTCTGCCAGAATTAAAAAGATGACCCTTGTGGTCGTATTTTTTAATTATGCGCCCCCCCATTACGGAGGGCGCTCGTTTTTATTTCTCTTTGCAAGTAAAACCGTCTTCTTGGAATATTTGAATTACTTCTTCTTTGCTCTTTCCGATCCGGTTTTCGTTTAAGTTCGTAATTCGAAGTGAACCTTCAGTAATAATGCTATTGCCTTCTACGCGAACGTTAAGATTGTCGTATTGGCCGCTTGTACCTTCTTTATTAAGAGCGTTGCGGTATTCTTGAGCGTAACGTTCGTTAATGCGATAAGGGAAAGTGATTTTTTGATAGGTACTACCAGAGTTTGCGACGAACATCTTGAAGTTGACGGTGTGTTCTGTGTAGTAAGTGATATTATTCTCAGTTATGGTACTAGTGCATGAAATAGTGCCGCCGCTGTTTGCGAAAATGATTCCAATAACAATTCCAGCCAAAGCTAATACCCCGACAATTGTGAGGACGGTAATAAGGATGACTTTATTGTGTTTTTCTTCTGGGGTGTGATTGTCTCCATAAGTGGTTGGAACGACTGCTGGAATTGGCGCCGAACTCGGCATTGGCGCTACTCCCTGCGGCTGAGGTTGTTGCGGCGTAGTGCCCATGGCACCGGCCGGAGTTCCGATGGTCATAGTGCCCATTGGCGGATAGTTAGAAAACGGGCTGGCGACAGGAGGGGCCGCTGGGTTTGGTTGAGGATTAGTGGGGGTTGGATTAATTGGATTCGTATTATTGTCCATGCTTAAGCTTATTTTAGCATACGTGCCGTGATTGATTTAATGTATTAATTATGTTATAATAATAATAGATAGCGTTAGCTATAGCTTCATTGGAGGTGAGTGAAATGAAATTTTATGACGGAACTAAGATTGACAAGGCCGGTCGCGTTAGTTTGGGCGGATATCTTACTGCCGGGAAGACCTATGTGGTCTATATCGAAGACGATCGAATCGACCTGGTATATATTGAACCCTATACCGACCAGCCCGTTCCGGCGAAATGCACGCGAAAATGCGACTTGAAGGGGCGTATATCTCTGTCAAGCTTCTTCCGCCGAGAGGCGAAAGTTGCTTTCGTCCGTAAGGACGAAACCGGTCGCGTCGTTTTGCTCTTAGTTGAACCCTAACAGCCGGGCCGTGAGGCCCGGTTTTCCCTGCTCTGTTATAATGAAGGTATGGCAAGTATTTTTACGAAGATTATTAACGGTGAAATTCCGAGTTATAAGATTTACGAAGACGAGAAGACTTATGCGTTTCTTGATATAAATCCAGAAGCAAAAGGTCATACCCTTGTAGTACCAAAAGTTGAGGTGGATAAGATTTATGATCTCGAAGAAGACGATTGGAATGCGCTTTGGGCCTCTGTTAAGAAAGTGGCAAAGCACATGGAGGAAGTAACCGGTCGTCGTGTAGTGATGAAGGTTGTGGGTACGGATGTGCCGCATGCGCACGTGCATTTAACGCCACTGAGTGAAACTTGGGAGTATGGAAAGACTCTCAAGCTGCGCGAGGATGAATTCGAAGAAATTCGCGCTAAATTAGCTTTCTAAGCTTGAGCTATATTGACATTTTTGCCAAAGTGTGATATAATCTAATTATTGCCTGTCATCTTGTTTTTGAAGGGGGTGGTTAAGATGAATGGTGTTGTTTTTGACGAAGCACTCAAGAAGAAAATTTATTTCTTTAATGGAAATACGCGCGAGGAATTCGAGCGCGTTACGATTGGCTCCACTGTGGAAGTGGAGGTCAAAGACGTCCAGAAGAAGGCAGTAACGGTTTTAAAGTTTCGCGTAACGCGAAACGCGCACCTTGGCACGCGGCAGCGTTGGGTCTACGGTAAATTACTGAACGACCCTGCGAGCGAATATTATCAGGAGGTACAGATTCGTCTGCATATGGACGAACCCGAATCTGATAGTATTTGGGTTTTTCCTAAGGCGCCGCCAATAAGCTCTGCTAGTTTTTAGCGGAGCTTTTCTTTTTACTGGATTGTTTATTGTTGATAAGGATCAACGGGTTCGCGGTTTTTGATATCTTTCTGAATTTCCGCGTAAGCATTCTTTGGCATTCCTGGTTGCTCTCGCATGAAAACTACGCCCTGCTCTTCGAGACGCTCGAGCCATTTATCTGTATCGTAGTGACTTGGCGCCGGCATTATGATATGTCCAGCATCCCATTCTTTGCGCATGGTTTTAATTTCTTTAGCAAGCTCACGCGAGCGTTGGCCTGGTTCTTTGGCGAGATTTATGTATTCGCCCAAGACGATGGCGCCAAATTTTTGAGCACGAGTTTTAGGTGTTAGATACTGTTCATGGCGCTCGGCAAAGAATTGCTCGTTTACGTCGCCAATACCACGTCCGGCAAGAGAATCTGAGTCATACCATACTGGTACGCCGCGCATTTGCTGTTCTCCGCTGCTTGAAATTTGCACACCGGCATCCCAGTAAGTATAGCCATTGACGCTGGCGGCTTCCGGAATTGCGCGTGAGACAAGATATTTAGCGATGTTAAGCGTGGAGCCGCTACGACCAACTTCGTCGATGACGGTGATATTCTTCCCGTCAAGGCCGGTTGGGGTGTTCATAATTTTTTCAACATCTTCGTCTTCGATACCGCCCGGAATATAGAGAGCACGAATGCGGGCGATATCCTCATCGGTAACGTTTTCTTTTAAGAAATCTTCGAATTTGGCAAGGTGAGACGATTCGCCGTCGGCATCTTTAATATAGCCCATGGCATCAACAGGAGTACCCGTACGAGTAAACCACTCCATGCGGTCGATAGCGAGGTAGGAATGTTTCGGGCGCGGCTTATCTGTAAAAGAATCCCAGAAGACATTGTTTAGCCAGCTAACTGGGCGAGCAGATTTATCCAGATAGATAACATGATCGGCGGCTGGGATTTTGGCGGAACGAACACCCTCATCTTCGCCGGTAATTACCGCGATACAGTCGGCAGTAGATTTAACGAAACGCCCCATTGTCTCATCGAGCGGAAGGGTTTCAGCTCTATCGCCCCAATTGGGACCCATCTCGGCTTGTCTTGCGAAGATTGGGAAATCTTTCGGATTAACGTGATAACGTTTGGCCGGGTCAGCCTGTAATTCTTGCTCGGTGTATTGGTTTGGATCTTCCGGGAAGCGTGGTTCTTGCATACCGTGAAAGAAGCTTGATTCTGGATTTCGCATGTTTTTTTTGATTGTGTTTGTTTTTTGTTGATTCCTATGGTGGAGTATAGCATAGACAGTTTATTTTGTCAAGACTACAACAAAAAGCCACCTTTCTTTTTGAGGTGGCTGTTTGTAATTAGCTAGATGTAGCTGAATTCGGCTTTCATCTTACCAAGGAGATCTTGCTTTTCGGCGAGGGTATTGCGCGTTTCTTCGACGAGCTCTTTTGGCGCCTTTTGGACGTAGTTTGGACTACGGAGGCGCGCTTCGAGAGTTTCGATTTCGCGACCAAGTTTCAAGATACGATCTTCGAGGTTAGCCTTGTACTTCTTGTGGATATCCTCTGGAATCTGTAGATAGATATTGTGTCCTTGGACGGCAAGGCGGAGGCCTTTAATCTCGTCGAGGGTAATCTGAGGTACGCATGGGCACTTCGTGAGGTGTTGAATGAGAAGCTGATTCTTGTACATTAGTGGGTCGTCATGGAAGGCAACTGGATATTTTTGGGCGCCTGGGAGAGCCTGATAGTGGCTACGAATGTCAGTGATGATAGCGATAAGCTCATCGAAGTGGCCGGCCATAGCTTCGTTGTACTTGTATGGAGTTGGCCAGCTTTGGTTGATGAGCATACCTTCGGTCCAGCTGAGCGTCTGCCAGATGGTTTCCGTAACAAATGGCGCGAACGGATGCATCATGATAAGGATTTGCTCAAAAGTAGATTTAAGCAAAGCGGTATCTTTCCAGAGCTTCTCGCATTCGATGAACCAGTCAGCGTATTTGTTCCAGATGAGATCATAGATGAGGTCGCCGGCTTCGGCGAAACGATAGTGCTCAAGGAGCTTTTGCAACTCTTTGCTTGTTTTGTTGATTTCGCGGCAAATCCAGTCTTCGCAGAGGTTATCGACGACGACTTCGTTGGATTCTTTGCCCTTATCTACGAGATCTTGGATCAGGCGAGCGATATTCCAGAGCTTATTGCAGAGGTTGCGACTTGCGATGACTTTGCTAGTACTAAAGGCTTGATTTACGCCAGCCGAACGGCTTGCGATTAAGCCAAGACGAAGTGCATCGGAGCCATACTTCGAGACAACTTCAATAGGATTAATGACGTTGCCTTTAGACTTGGACATCTTTTGGCCTTTTTCGTCTAAGACCATGCCGTGCATGTAGACTTCTTTGAATGGGATGTCGTCAGTGACGTAGAGGCCAAGCATGATCATGCGGCCTACCCACTGGAACAAGAGGTCGGCACCAGTTTCCATAACGGATGTTGGATAGTGCGCTTCTCTGCTGCTAGTGGTGATATATGGCCATTGACCAGAGCTGAACCAAGTATCGAAGGTGTCGTTATCGCGACGGTAGGTTTTGCCTTTAACGGTGATTTCTGGTTGATCGACACGAGTATCAAAAATCCAATCTGTTGGATCTTCGGTATTTACGAAGGCAGGAATCGGAATGCCCCATGGAATCTGACGGGAGATGTTCCAATCTTTTAGTTGGCTAAGGTAGTTGATAAGAACTTGCTTTTTGCTGGCAGGATGGAATTTGATCTTCCCTTCCTTAAGAACCTTAATGGCGCGCTCGGCAAGTGGTTTAACGTTAATAAACCATTGCTCTTTGAGGAGAGGCTCGATGACAGTGTCGCACTTATAACAGTGGCCAACAGAGTGCTCGATTTCGGTCTCGCCTCTTAAGAGGCCCTGATTTTTGAGGACTTCGAGACATTTCTTGCGAGCTTGCTCGGTAGTGAGGCCCTCATAGTTGGCGCCTGCATTCGCGTTCATCTTGCCGTCGTAACCAATAACGGTAATCATCGGGAGATTATGACGTTGACCAACTTCATAATCGTTCTGATCGTGGGCTGGGGTAATCTTAACGACGCCGGTGCCGTATTCCATATCGGCATGTTCGTCGCCAATGATAGGAATTTCGCGGTCGGTAAGAGGTAATTTGACCATTTGTCCGATTAGGTCGTTGTAACGGTCGTCCTTCGGGTTGACTGCAACGGCAGTATCGCCGAGAAGTGTCTCTGGACGCGTAGTCGATACGATTAGCTCTTTGACGCCGTGCGTTTCTTTGACGAGCGGGTAAGCGATTTGCCAGAGTTTACCCTTTTCGTCTTTATGAGTTACTTCGATATCGGCGAAGGCGGTTTGATGCTTCGTGCAGAAATTGACAAGCTTTTCGCCTCTGTAGATAAGGCCATCATGCCAGAGTTTTTCGAAAGTGCCGTAAACGGTGTCGATAACCTTTGGATCGAGGGTGAAAGTAAGACTTTCCCAGTCGCAGGAGGCGCCGAGAGCGCGAATTTGCAGCTCCATGTTGCCGCGTTGCTCGTGGACGAAGTTCCAAACTTGGTTATAGAGGTCGTCTCGGGAATAATCGAAACGCGTCTTCCCTTCTGATTCGAGACGACGTTCGTAAACAACCCAAGTTTCGAAACCGGCATGGTCGGCGCCTGGAATATACCAAGCATTATCGCCCTTTAAGCGGTGATAACGGATTAAGATGTCTTGCAATGCGATTGTTAAGCCGTGGCCAATATGGAGATTACCATTGGCGTTTGGAGGAGGCATGACGATAGTGTAAGGATCGGCGTCAGGATTGTCTTTTGGTCTAAAGGCGCCGGATTTTTCCCAGAGTGCGTATACGTCTGGCTCGTATTGATTCGGCTCATAGGTTTTACTAAATTTCATGGGTTAATTATACCATAATTTAGCTGTTTTTACCCCTGTCTGCCCTGCCCCGCTTAACGTTCGCCTACAATACCATAAAGTCCCAGTCAATCAAGTTTCTGAAAATATGTTCTAATATGGTTTTTAAGGTTTTGATTATGTTACGGCACCTCTGTTACGGATTTAAAAATAGCCCTTTCGGGCCAAATTTTTCACAAGAAAATACTCGCGAACCTTAAAATTTTTCACGTGGAGAATTTCGCAAATTTTCTTTTTTGTGTCGTGGTAGTTGCAAACCACACCTTTTTGTTTTCCCAAACAGCTCATGCCATTTGTTGGTTTAATTTTATCGTAAGTGGGATGCTAAGTCAAACGGTGGCTAATATAAAGATAAGCACTATAATAATGATTTGCACTTTTGTGGGGAAAAGTGGCAAAATAGATGTGGATATGGCGTTTATACGAAAATTCAAAACTGCGTCTGGCGCGACTGGCGTGCAGGTTTGTTGGAAAAAGGGCGGGGAAGTGGTCAAAACTGTGCATATCGGCTCCGCAAATTCGGATTTAGGCCTGGAGAAATTGTTGAAAAAAGCTCAAAAAGTCATAGACGAAGGGAAGCGTCCGCTTTTTGATCTACGCGATTTTGATAAAAAATCCGAAAAATAGGGGTCGGTTTTTCAAAAAAAATTTTTTTGCGCTTCGCGCATTAAAGCTTATTGGTTTTAAAAAATTATTTTCGGCGTTGCCGAAATTATTTTTTTTTAACAGATGGTGTCAAGAATTGACAAAAAAATTTTTGCCTGTGGCGTAATTTTAACTAAAATTTAGTCTTGATTTCTATTTTTCCGATAACTTTTAGTATATTTTATTAGATTTTAGCTGAAAATTCAAAAAATACCGCCGATGTGACGGTAATTTTTTATGCATTTGGTGATATTTTTGCTATTTTTGGGACTTTTCCACAGATTTTGAATTCTTTTGCACAGGGTTTTCCACTGGGTTAAGGATTTTAATAATTTTTCTAGTGTCGGTAGCGGAATAATTGGTGGGGAGGCAAAGAATTCGAGCGGAGATGTCTTCGGCAATCGGCGCCATGCGCGGTTCGTAGTAATAATAGCGGTTTTGAGCTGGACCTGGATAGAGCAGTGGGGAATACCAGCGACGAATAAAGAATCCTGATGCAGTTAGCGCTTGATAGGCCTCTGTGGCCTTTGCGGTATTTTTAAAAACGATAGGGAAGGCGAGTAATGCGGATTTTTCATGCACTAAAAGCTTAAACTTGCGATCATGGTGAAGATTCTTTAAGTAAATATCGACATTTTGCTCGCGTCGGCGGTAATTTGAAGGTAGCTCGTCGATGTGGTCTAGGATGGTTTTATTGACGAAATCATTAGTAGTATAAGCTTTGCCTTGATCGGCTTCTTGCTCAATAGCGGAAACGGCTGGCTCAAAAACATGCGCCTTAAGCAGGGCGGAACGAACGCCGGTTTTTAGTCCGCCAGGGAGGCGTTGAATGACTGCATTTTGCGCGCGATAAGTGCGAATTTTGAAATTTAGGCTAGCTGGCGGTTCAGGCAATTCTAGTAGTGCAGTAACGATATCGTTATAGAGTTTCGGATTGCGATCTTTGAGTTTTGGATTGACGTAGACGGCGCCTCCGAATTTGGTATTTTGAAGAATCTTTTCAACGCCAAAAGAATGAATTGACACGTCTGCTAGCGGCTCAAGTTTATGAGTGAGTGACATGCGGGCGAGACAGTGCGCGCAGTCCTCGACTAATACAATGTTGCGATCTTTAATAGCTTTATAGACGCGTTGGATTTCGCGATTCATAATGCCGAGCGTATGCTGAACGACGATAGCTCGCGTGCGCGGTTTGATTAAATCTGAAGCACCGGTTAAAGATAGGGTGGATGGGTCAATATCGCAATAAATAGGTTTAAGCCCGCCAACGATAATCGGGTTAACGGCCGTAATGCAAGTGTAAGGACAAGTAATAACTTCGCCGGCGCTCATGCGATCATGGATGGCTTTAAAAACGGTAGCCATGCCATAGCGTGCCTTGAGGCAGAGGAACCAATCGTCAGGATTGGTGTTAGAATATTTGGCGAGTTTTTTGCGCACCTCGAGATTAGATAAACTAATATTCATAACTATTATTATTTTACCATTTTAATAAATGACTGAGCGTGGGGAAATGTCGAGTTGGTATGGGTCGGTCGGTTGGTCGCCAGCTTGGGCAGAGAAGTAAGCGGCGGAGGCGACCATGGCGCCATTATCGGTACTGTATTGCGGTTCAGGGAAGTAGACTTGGTGGGTTTTATGGAAAGCTTTGGTTAGCTCGTCGCGTAAAATTTGGTTGGCGGAAACGCCGCCGGCAAGCAGTACGGATTTGGCGGGATGGGTCGTGCTAGCTTTTTGTAATTTTTGAATAAGAATTTTTACGGCCGTGAACTGAAAACTTGCTGCAAAGTCGGAAATTTGTTGCTCAGTGAGATGGTCCTTCAATTCGTGGCTTGGTGTAGTGATTGGCAGACCAAGCTCTTTTTGCACAGTGCGCAAAACGGCAGTTTTGAGACCGCTAAATGAAAAATCGAGGTCGCTAACTTGCGGAATCGGCAAATGGTATTTATGCGGATCGCCGGATTCGGCCGCTTTGGCAATGGCTGGGCCGCCAGGGTAGGAAAGACCGAGAATTTTGGCGACTTTATCGAAACATTCACCAATTGCATCGTCGCGGGTAGTGCCAATGATTTCGAAATGATCATGGCGCTCCATATATATTATTTGTGTGTGACCGCCAGAGATTACGGCCGCAAGTAGAGGAAACTCTGGTTGATGGCCACTAAGCCAGTTGGCGTAGATGTGAGATTTAAGGTGATGAGTCGGATAAAAAGGTTTATTATGCAAGATGGCTTCCGTGCGGGCGGCTAAAGTGCCGACGAGCAGGGAACCGACGAGGCCCGGCGTATGCGTAACGGCGATTGCGTCGATGTCATCCCAAGTGAGATTTGCGTCCGCAAAAGCTTTTTGAATAACTGGCTGAATGGCTTCAATGTGAGAACGAGCGGCAACTTCTGGAATAACTCCACCATAAGAGGCGTGAATATCGATTTGCGAAACAACAACGTTCGATAAAATTTTAGCGCCATCTTCAACAACGGCGGCGGCGGTTTCGTCGCAACTGGACTCGATTCCCAAGATTTTCATTGAAGTAATTATAACATCAAAAACGCCAATTAGCCCACTCTGAGGACCAGCGGTCCATCGGCCCGTCGTTACGGGCGATGGCCGCTTTCTTCTCGACCGTAGTCTCCGAAACATCCTCAGAGTGAGCTAATTGGTGCCCTGAATAGTTATAATTTCTTCGTTTATTTAAAAGGTTTTTAGACATGAGCGGGATGTGGTAAAATTAACATAAGGATAAAAATATCAAGAGAGGTCAAAAACAAATGGAAAATGTCGAGGATTTTATCGATCAGTTGATTGATGAAAAGGGTTATTCAGATTTAGACGACGATGTGCGTCATGAGCTGAAAGTTGATATGATACAGCGTCTGATGGATCAAATCGATCAGGCCGCGATTAATGCTTTGCCGGAAGATAAAGCGATTGAGCTTGCTAATAAACTAGACGATGAATCGTTTGATGACGAGAAGGTCGCACAGTTCATGCAAGATAGTGGCATCGATTTGCAACAGGTTGCGCTTGAAACGATGTTGCAATTTAGAATGCTTTACTTAGGCGAAGCGGAAGCTCCTAAAGCGGAAGAAAACACCGAAGTTGCGGAATAAAGGAAATAGGCAATGAGCGAATTGAGAGGAAGTAACGAAGGTAATCCGAATACCGGCGGAAACGGATTCGTTGATCAGGAATGGCCGCCATTTAAGGACTCAATGGGGGAAGAGATGTCCGATGAAGACCGCGAAAGGTACGATAAGCGTTTAAGTGGTGAAGCAGCCGAAGAGGAAGGAGAATTTGGCGGCGAAAAGAATGAGACTTTCGCTACTAATCATGGTGAGATTCTGCAAGACGAGAATGGTGACCCGATTATGCGCAAGCGTTCTGCGACTGGAAATCCTTTTGATTACACGCCGCGACAGGAGGGCGAGTCGAATAGCCAATACGGTCAACGTTTAAGATGGCAGAAATTGATGGCCGAGAAAGCGATGGAAAGCCCACTCGAAGAGGGCGATTATCGCTATAAAGAAAACGGCGAACGCGATGCTGCGGCTACGGAAGCAGCTTGGCGCGAACGCGTAGGCGCGCCAACACTTGCTGAATATATGAGCAACGACGGCGTAGATGAAGGCACGTCTGCCGAGGATGTATCCGCTGAAGTCCCATCCGAAGAAGACAATGAAGAAGTGAAACAGGCTGAGCAAGATTTGGCGAGCGTACTTGAGCAAGTTGCGCGTAAGAAAGCTGGTCAGGAATTAGTTGATATTCTTAGCCAGGCGGCGCAACAAAAAGCCGAAGAAGAAGCGGCGAAAAATGGAACTCCAAATGAGCCATTTGACACGGCAAATGTAGAAAATCCAACCCAAGATGACCTCTCTTATGAAGCATGGTTGAAATCTAATGCAATGGTTGAAGAGGAAACCGATTCTTCGGATATTGATGGCGAAAATCCAGACAAACCGTTTGATACGCGTGATGTTGAAAAACCGACTCAGGACGACCTCTCTTACGAGGCATGGTTGCGTTCAAATGCTAACCCAGATCAACTCGACGCGGACGGCAATCCAACTGGAGCCGTTACTCCAGATAAACCTTTCGACACTCGTGATATTGAAAACCCGACCCAAGACGACCTTTCTTATGAAGCTTGGTTAAAGTCGAATGCTAACCCAGATGCGATTGGTGAAGATGGTCAACCAAACCTCGGTTCGGAAGTGCGTCCAAATGGGGAAGATAAAGATGGCAAAGAATATGACCCAACGAAATCTCGTTGGAGCCAGATGTCTGACGAAGAAAAAGATGCCCTGATTCATAAATATCCACGCCAAGAGGGGGAAAATACGAATGATTGGGGTAAGCGCATTGAAGCGTCAGAGGGCCATCGTATTTTTGGGGCCGAACAAGAAGCTGAGAAACCTGAAGAAGAGCCAGATAATCAAGAGAATACCGAAAAGAAAGAAGACGAGGAAGACGAAGAAAAGCGTAAGAGCCGTTTAATGCGCGAATTGTCTAGCGGGGCCATTGCGGATTGGGTTCAGAAAGAAAAAGGCTTAACGCGTGGCGATTTGGACAAGATGTCGGCTGACGAATTGCAGGCATTAATTGATGAATATGAAAAGTCTGAAGGAAAAGAAGACGATGAGGCATTGAAGAAACGCCTAATGCGCGAATTGTCTAGCGGGGCCATTGCGGATTGGATTCAGAAAGAAAAAGGCTTAACGCGTGGCGATTTGGACAAGATGTCGGCCGATGAATTGCAAAAACTTATCGATGAGTATAACAACCGTAACGCGACTGCTGGCGGTATCGAGAAGGCTGGCGATGGTGACGACAAGGATAAAAAAGAACAAGAGAAGCCGAAGACGAAAGAGCAATTCATTGTTGCGTCGATTGATCTTCAGAAAGATGCTAAAGATGCTGCTCGCTTAATTGCGCAGAATAGGTTGACTGAAAAATTGTCACAGGGCAACAAGCTTGGCCGCTTTATAAAAGGAATCATTTGGGGACAAATGTTCCGTGAGGGCGTATTGCAACATTATCAAAAGCAAGCCTATGAAATGATTCTGGCTAAACAGCGCGGTGAGTCGACAGCCTTAGACGCGCAAGACTGGTCTGGTTCTAAAGAGGGTATTGAGCGTTTTGTGGGGGCCTATGTCGAAGGCATACAGGATGAATTAATTTCGGCCGATGCGGGTGAAAAGATGGATGTCTTTGGCCTAGAAAAAGACGAAAATGGCACAGAGCATGTTTTTCGTTATGGCCGAGATAAAGATGGTAATCGTACGAAAGAACGTCTCATTGATGGCTCAACGGAAGCTAGAGCCACTAAGAGTATGCATGATGCAATTGCGCAGTATGCTCAGGGCAAGCTAAGTAAAGAGCAATTTGAAAACCAGATGCGCTTAGTTCAGAAGAGCATGAATGACGAAGGCGCTAATACTGATTTGATGATTAGCAACTATATGAACGTTGCGGAGGCGGCAAAGGAACGCTACGACCATCAGGAAAGTATTGAATCAATTATGGATGGCTTTACCTTTATTAATGGTGAGGCTCGCCGAAATGTACGTACGGAAGCTCATCGTGACGCTTTGGATAAAATTACGGAAAGATTATCGAACGGTGCAATCGGTCGTGTGCTTCCGCCAGAAATTATCGGTAGTGCAGCTAGCTTGGCGACGACTCTCGGTAAGAGTGGTCTTCGTACAGCATTAATCAGCGCTGGTTCTATTGTAGTCGGCACTACGATGGCTCCGGCTGTTGTTCCGGTAGCGGTCGGTATGATCACAACTGGCGTATTGGCAAGTATTCGTGAGCGTAGCCGTTCGACGACTGATCGCGAGACGCAAGCTCGTCGTATGGCACAGGGTGAAAGTGCTGGTAATACGAATTATGATAAACGCATGGAGCGCACGCAATATGAAGCGCGTAGCGCCAAGGCTTACACTGAGGACTTAGAGAATGCGCTGAAGAGTGGCAATACGGATCAAATTAAGGCGGCATTAGCATCTGCCGAAGCAGCAACTCGTTTAAGCGATCGCGGAAAGATTGATTTGATTCGTTACTCGAGTGGCGATACGGCTGTAATTGAAGATGAACGTTCTAACCTTGCAATTCAGCGCGCAAAGGCGAAGGCTGAGTTGAAGAAACAGGGTATAGCTTTCGATAGCGAAGTGATGACGAAGGCGATCGAAAGCGCTACGCAAAGTTTTGAGAAGGATGTTTCCGCGAAAGATAAAGCTTTCAGGAAGTTGCGTCGCGGCCGTATGGCAGGACAAGGTGTTATGTCTGCCGCAGTAGCAGGAGTAATGTCTATTATGTCGCAAGAAGTAGTAGCAGCTCTAAGTCCAAAACAGTACGGTATTTTCGATAAAGTATTCCATTTGAAGAATGAAGACAACGCACAAGCTACATTGTTATCTGGTGCGCTCGGATTGAATAAGAGCGAAACGTTTATCGACGTCGAGGAGGCTGTGGGCATAAAGGACTCCGATATGACTCCTCAGCACAAGCAAGAACTCGAAGAAATGGGGTATACGGTTAAGAGTCGCGTAGTTACAGAAACTCGCAAAGGAGAAGTTTCTGCTTCACAGTACTTTAGAGAACGCGGTAACGCATCTTGCGAAAACTGGCTTGATAATGGTACGAGCGGATCGGACGGTACGGAATTACAAGGTTACTTCCGTCCTGGCGAGGGGCCTTACACGATTGCGCGTGGTACGGCTTCTGGCGGTGGCGAATCGTACGATTTGAGCCAAATGGCCGATCAGATTAAATTCTATATGCGTGCAACGCCAGACAGTGCGCCTATTGCGATTGATGGTATGGTAAATAGCGCAGGCGAAATTATGCCAGATACGAATGGTATGGATGATGTTATTACTAATATGCTTCGCGAGCGCTCTTTCTATCAGCTTCAGGGCGGTATTCCGACTGGTGTCGAAAATGGCAAAGAATTATTCTCGTCGATTTGGACCTTCGGTGGTTCTGGCTCCGTTCCGGATATGATTGAGACGCAAGTTGAATCGTCGGAGACGGTATGGGATGTGTTTGGCTTTAATAAGCCAATTGAGCTCGCCGTTGCAGGCTTCCCGACGTTGGGCGCGGCTAGACGTAAGAATCTTACCCGTGGCAGAAGGGGGAGAAGCGATTCTGTCACTATAGAAGTACCAAGAGGCAGGAGGGTGGAAATTGACCAGAAGCCTAGCGACGATGGCAATACTCCATCGAGCGTACGTAGAGGTGATGGTGGTACGCCTCCATCGAGCCTGCGTCAAGGTGGTGGCAATACGCCACCTAACAACCGTCAAGGTGGTAATGGTGCGCCGTCAAGTGTACGCCAAGGTGGTGAAACTCTACCGTCGGATAATAAAGAAGAACAGGATGCCAATGTCCGCACAAATCGGCCAGCTGAAGTTGTTACTGGGGCGACTGGTAATAAAACGGAAAATAAGAGCTCGAACGACGCCAATGAAGCCAATGCCTCGAACAGCGTTACGGTAAAAAAAGTCAATCCTGGCGAAGTAGAACTGCCTAATGTATTAACAGATGAATACGAAATGATAGAGGGTAACTCTCATTCGACGTTGATCGACATTAGTGATGGCGATTTAGCGAAGATTGTGCCGGCAGATAAATTATCGATAGCATATGCGGCAATTAATCGTTGGAACAGTCTTCCTGTTGATATGAGGCGAAACTATTTGCTCGCTGAAAGTGACGAAGAATCTGGTATGGATGCCGATTCTTTAGATATCGCGAAGACCTTGGAGGCGTTTGGCGTTATTAAATCCAATCATGGTAACGGGGAGTTGGCGGAAGGCATAAAAGCAGCGCCTGAACATAGTACGCATGCTGTTGCACTAGAAAAAGTCGACCCTGATGCACACTGGGCTCCAGATATGTATCCAGACTTTAAGGATACGATTGGGCTATATACAGATGGCGATATTCGCATTAGCGTCACGGATGATCAGATTCGTCAATTAGCGCATAATCCGATTATGGAACAATCCGAAATTGATAAAGTTCGTTCGGCGCTTGCTAAATGGAACTTAGCTTATGAAGAAGAGCAGCGTAGAATTTTGGCTAACTCAAATTATCGTAGCGAAGATATTAGCGAAGAAGAAATTGAAAACCTTGAGAATCTTGGTTTAATCAAACGCGAAAACGCTAGAATGACCTTTGTAATTAAGGACAGTAAGGGGGAAAACCTGAAGTTTTCGCCAAGCTTTGAGCGCTCAGTAAATAATATTAGTGCCTTTAAGCCAGCGAGCGGACGCGCAGCGTAATCCCAAGCTAATAAAAAAATACCTCCGTTGGGAGGTATTTTTTTGAGTTAAATTAACGGTAGAACTTAAGGGAAGTGATTGGATCTTTGCTGGCGGCCTTAATGGCAGGATAGATGCCAAAGATGATGCCGACTGCAACCGATACGCCACCGGTAATACCGAGAATTTGCCACGAAATATGTGGGGCAAATGGCGTAATTAGGGAGATGAGGAAGGCGAGGATATACCCGAGAGCAAATCCCATTAAGCTACCCAAGACGCTCAAGATGAGTGATTCGAAAAGGAATTGAAGTAGAATATTGCCACCAGATGCGCCAACAGCTTTGCGAATACCTATTTCGCGAGTGCGTTCCGATACGGAGACGAGCATGATATTCATAATACCGACGCCGCCTACGATGAGCGAGATGGATGCTACGAGAGTAAGCATGCTAGAAACAATTGATAATAAGCCGCCAGCTGGATGTATATTAGACTCGCCAGTAATGACGGAGAAGTTTTGATCGCCATTTTTGATTTGAGTGAGCTTGTTTTTAATGTTATTTGCAACATCGCCGACAGCGTCGGTCGTAGCGGTGCGAACATCGATTTGCTGAATTTGAAGCGAGGACTCAAAAGTGCTGGCGTATTTAATATTAATTAAAATTGAATTATCGAGATCGAAGTTGTTGTAATTAATTGGATCATCAACTTCGTCCATGGCGCCTATAACCATGAATTGTTTGCCATTATACTTAAAGGTTTTAGTGATAGCTTCTGGACCACCAAACATTGTAAGGGCAGCTTTGTAGCCAATCACGGCAACGTCATCACGAATATCGTAATCGAGGAACTGGCCGTTCTTGAGGTGAACGTTCGCCATTTTAGAGAAGTCGGAATTAGTAGCTACGACAGTCATAGATTGGTAAACCTTATCGTTTACGGTGACCGGCGAATTCGAGATGGCAAGTGGCGCAACGGCGGAAACGTTATCGATGCGTTTAAGCACGTCGACGTCGTCTAGTGCAAGGTTAGACTTAACGTATTGCGCATTCGAGGTAAGCTCGTCGATGATATTTTCGGTGACATTTTTGCCATTGCTTGGACGGACTAGGATAAGGTTGGCGTTGTCGCGATTAGTATTAGTACTAATTAAGCGGTTAATGCCACCAGTAAGGGAAAGAATGAGAACGATGCTGGCGACGCCAATCGCAATGCCGAGTGCAGATAGGAAGGTGCGTCCACGATTGCGACGAAGGCTATCGATGGCGAGATGGAAGTGTGTATTAATTAGTAAGCCCATGTTTATGATTCCTTCTTCGTAGTTTTAGTGTTTTTAGACTTTTCCGATTTTACTTCGATTTTGGTCTTTTTCGGAGCTTTTTCGGCTTTTGCTTTTTTGGCTTTATTAATAATATTGCCGAAGCGACTACGAGTGGAGCGGGCTTTTTTCTCGGTTTTTTCGGAATCTTTAGGCTTAGTTTCGGATTTTTTGCTATCTTTCTTAGTGGATTCTGCAGGTTCATCTTCGTCGTCGAGACCGGCGATAGTGATATTGTTGCCAGAAACGATAACTGGAGAAGAGGAGTCGACCTCGAGCTCGACGGCTTTCTTCTTCTTGGAAAGGACACGAACGGAAATCTTTTCTGGATCGCCTGGCTTTGGTAAATCTTGGTCGGCAACGGTCTTGATATCAGTGTCAATTTCACCATCGAGCATGTTGATGACGCGGGTGGCGTAGGTGGTCAAGGCAGGGTTATGCGTGACCATGATAATGGTATTGCCAAGTGCATGGATATCTTGAAGCTCTTCCATGATAATGTGGCTACTACGACTGTCAAGGTTGCCAGTAGGCTCATCGGCAAGAATAATGCTTGGATTAGCGATTAAACTACGAGCAATTGCGACGCGTTGCTGCTGACCGCCAGAAAGTTGAGACGGCATGTAGTACTCGCGCTCGCGAAGGTGAAAATGTTCAAGAATCGTGTCGGCCATTTTAAGACGACGAGTTTTGCTGTAACCGCTATAAATGAGTGGAAGGGAAACGTTTTCAATCACGGAAAGATTCGGAATAAGGTTGAAACTCTGGAAAATGAAGCCGATTTCTTTGGCGCGGAAGCGGGCTTTCTTGCGGGAAGAAATACGGTCGACAGCCTTACCGGCGAGTTTGTATTCGCCAGAAGTGGCTTTGTCTAATAGGCCGATGATGTTAAGCAGGGTAGTTTTACCACAGCCGGACGGACCCATGATCATGATAAATTCACCGCGTTTAACGGTTAAATCGAAGTTGTGAAGCGCATAAGATTCTGCGTCGCCAAAGCCGTAGCGCTTCGAAACGGCTTTAAGCTCAATTATGGTTTCATTATCTTGATTTGGCATGCTTTTATAATTATATATCTTAAAAACCCGAATTAAAAATGAATATGTTAAAAAGTATGATAAAAAATGCCGAGGTGCGAAGCCTCGGCGAGTGAGCGGCTATTCTTCCACGAATTCGCGAACAACTTCCCAGGAAGTACGAGTCTTATCGGCTGCGATTAGGCGTTTGGAAACTTTTTTCAGGAATTTATGGTCGGTAAAGACGAAGAATCCGCGACGAGTGTCGCTTTGCTCATAGAAGATTAGCACGTGGTCCGGATGCAGGTTGTCGCCTAAGCGATAGGCAGGTATCCAATCCTTGCCCTCCATGTAATGATATTTGACATTGTCAGGGTCATTGAGTATGTTGGGTAGTTGATCTTTGATTGATTGGTCAACAATAGAACCATCCTGAGTGAGGATGTATATTCTACGTGTTGGCATAAAAATCACCTCTCTTTCGTTAAGGATCTATAGACATGAGCTATCTTATAATTATATCACGGCTCGTGCTAAAAGTCAAGATAAGCGAGTGGGATGACAAGAGAGGTTTTTTATGCTAGAATGAGTGGAGCTGGAGAGGTGTCCGAGTGGTTGAAGGAGCACGCTTGGAAAGCGTGTATGCGGGCAACCGTATCTGGGGTTCGAATCCCCATCTCTCCGCCATTTTTAAGTTAAAAGCCGATATCTCGGCATTTTTTGTGCTCGTCGCTCTATGAGAAATAGCGCGAGAGCAAAATAATTTATATCAAAGTGAATACGTTTATGGTAAAATATTACTTAGTAATACTCTATTAGGAGAAATAAATGAATCCAAACGGTGATATTGTTACGCCAAATTCAGACGTTGGAAACAGTGGAAATTCTGGGGATGGCTTCGATGGATTTGGTGGGCCAAATATTTCTTACGAAAGCTTTAACTCGCCAGAAGAGCAAGCAAAAATCGACACAGAGAAGAAGGCAGAAGAAGTTACGATTTCTTTGACGAACGCTAACGGCGTCGTAAGTGGCCGTCCAACGGTTGACTATTCCTGGAAGAATATTGCAAAGGCTTTGATGGGCGTTTCGGCAATTTTCTTGGTAGGTATGGTAATTTCGGTCGTGATTTGTGTTATGCAAATCGATAACGCCACGCAAGCCGATAAAGAAAAACAAAATACGAAGTCTCAGATTTCTCAATTATACGAATTGATTGGTGCCGCCGATCAAGCAAGTGCCGCTGAGGCATTATCGCTCGAAAAGCAATACATGAATGGTAGCGATTTTACGTCCGTAGATAAGCTATTGACCACTCGTTTTGGTGCCAACTATGTAATTGATTACGACGAATCGAATATTAATTATTTGCGAATTAACGGTAAGTACAAAGTACTTAGCTTGGGTATCGTTCAGGTTACTGGTACGAAGCGCGTGGTTCTTTATCAGAAGATTGCGAATGGCGAGTGGATGATGGGTAAGTTTAATACAGACGAACTTAAGCCATGTGCTGACGTAGAAGGTGACGAGGCCAAAGCAATCAAGGGTATTATTGACTGCGAAGAACTTCAGGAAGAAATAGACGAGGAGCAGAAAGAAGCTACTAAGTCTAGCGAATAAAAAGAAATCTGAAGAAAAAGAGACCAAGACTGAAGGGTGAAAAATGATTGACGGATTGCTGAGCTTGATTTTATCAGCGGAAGTGAACCGTACTAATCTAGAGCTGCAGCAGACTAGCGATAGTTATGCTGCAGCTATTTTGTTGGAAAAGCAAAAAACGAGTGCTCCTAAGGTTACTACTAAATATATAGTAACTTATGATGTGAGTTATCGCGGAACGATTCAGGCGGATAAGGAAGAATTCCGAAATTTAGTGCGCGAGACTTTAACTTCTCCTAATGGGTGGGCACGCGCAGGTGTGACTTTTAAAGAAGTTTCTTCGGGTGGCCACTTGCATGTTGTATTGGCATCTGGCGACCAGGTAAAAGCCGTTTCGCCATCCGGCTGTTCGGCTGAACTTAGTTGCACCGTGAAGCCATACGTGTTGATTAATGATACGCGTTGGCGTTTGTCGACGGATAGCTATAATAGTGCCGGACAATCGTTAAAGAAATATCGCCAAATGGTGATTAATCATGAAGTTGGACATTTTCTCGGTCATGATCATGTGACGGGATGCGTGGGTGGCTATGCGCCGATAATGTTGCAGCAATCAACTGGATTGCGTGGTTGCTTGGCGAATGAATGGCCACTTAATAATGAATTATGGGTAAGAGGTCTGTAAGATGAAAAAGACAGTTGTTGTGGGGTCTACGGTTGGTGCGGCTTTTATTGCGGCGGGAATTGTATTCAGTATGCTATTGGTGGGGCGAATTCGAGCTAATGATGAATGCCGGGTGAGTTTAGCTGAGGTGGCTAGTACGCGCAGTGCGGTTGAGAAATTTATTGACTCAAAGGCCGAAGATGTGAAGTTGACTGATGAAGAGTTGAAGGTTTGGACGGATTTTGAGGAAGCTTATAACAAAGCTAACAATAGCTACAATAAAGCGCGCAACTATGACTTGATGAAGTCTGAGCGCAATAAAACAGACGAGAAATGGAAGCGAGTTGAGAAATTATATAAAGCCGAGCAGGTAATTAAACTCGCGACTGATGGTGAATTGAGCGATGAAGATATCGCGAAAATGAAAGAATCGGAAATTGGCACGATTTCGGCCTATGCGACGGATTTGGGCGACTATAGGGCAAAAATTGCAGAGTTTTATACGCAATATAAAGATGTTGATATTAGTAAAAATGATGAGATGAATACCGCTAAGGATTCGCTGGTGAAGCTCGGCGAAGAACTGATGCAACGTTACGCCAAAATGAACTTGGCGGACGTCCTAGAAATGTCAAGAGATGACATCTTGGCGTTTTATGACACAATAGATTTGTTAAAGAATAAAGATTGATATTATGATTAAACGAAAACGCTTGATTGTTGTTTATAATCCGCGCAGCTCGCATTACAGATTAGTGAAGCGCGATATCTTGAGCAAAACCGCAAAGCTAGAGGGCTGGATGGTAGGGAAATTTGAAGTCGCGGATACCGATGTTGATGATAATGCTAAACGTCTGGCGATGATTTTGAACGATGAAGATTTAGTAGTTGCCGCAGGTGGCGATGGCACGGCAAATATTGCAATTAATGGTATTATGCTTTCGAAGGCTACGGATGTACGAGTGGGCGTGCTTGGCTATGGTAATTTTAATGATACGGCGCGTACTTTCGGCGTGCAGAAATTTGAAGATATTCTAAAGGGCGATGCTCAAGAGGTGTGGCCGCTTGAATTGTCGATTAATGGCAAGCATTGGCGTTATGGCATGTGTTATTTTACGCTCGGTATGTTTGCAGAGGCTTGTGCGGTTTTCGATCATCCGAAGACGCGTAAAGCTTTGCAGAGTGGTCGTAAGCGAACCTTCTTTAGTCTTGGCGTCTTGGCGCGTTGGTGGATGAAGCAGCGCAAAAAGCATGCCATGCCAGATTATGTATTAGGCAACTCTTCGGAAGAATATCTCGAGATTAAGAATACTTCAGACTATATGGCCGTGAACGGTCGTACAGTGGCGAAGATGATGAAGGGCGGCAAGTATTTCTTGCAGAATGAGACCTTTCTGAGCTATAACGGCTTAATGACGAAATTCTTTCGTCTATGCGGCATGATGTTTAAGAGTATTTTTCATCGTGTGCCTGGGACGGAAAGCGAATACGATCAGCTAGTATTTAAGAAGCCGGCCAAGATTATGTTTCAAGCCGAAGGTGAATATCAGAAGATTGATGGCGTAGAGTTGGTGGAAGTGCGCAAGGCGAAGAAGCCGCTACTTGCTATAATGAAGTAAATGGTAGTAGGACGAGCAGAGTATAAATTAGAGGGCGCTTTAAGAGCGTTTCGGGTGGATTTGCGTGGTAAGACCGTGCTCGATATTGGCTCATCAACGGGTGGTTTTACAGAGATGGCTTTACGTGCCGGTGCCGCGAAAGTGATTGCGGTAGAGAAGGGCACAAACCAAATGAAGGCGCCGCTTCGATTCGATTCACGAATTGAGTTGCACGAAAAGACGGATATTTTTGAGTTTTCCGGCGTAGAACCGGATGTAATTTTGGCTGATGTAAGTTTTATTAGTTTGCGCGACGTGTTAGCTTACGCGGGAAAAGTGTTCGCAACGCGAAAAACGGATTTCTTAGTAATGCTAAAACCGCAATTTGAGGCGCGGCCGGATCAGCTCGTGAATGGCGTGGTGAAAAACAACAAGATGCGTCGTGAAATTATTGCAGATTTCGAAAACTGGTTGCGCCGAAATAAGTTTGTCGTGCTGGGGAAGAGAGATAATGAACTGGCGGGGCGCTTTGGCAATGTTGAACGGTTCTATTATCTGAAACTTGGAAAATAAAAGATACCCCAGACGGGGTATTTTTAGTATGGGTTAATATGATGGACGATTTAATTTTCGTTTTCTGACAGAGTGGAATCTTTTGTCGGGACGACGGCGAGAAAACGGGGTGGTTTAAAGATGAGAATTATGAAAATAGCCGCATCGTCAGCGGGGCGGCGTGGTAAAATATTTATATGAGTACGGAGGAACATCTAAAACCAAGTGATTTTGTGCATCTGCATAATCACACGCATTATTCTTTGCTGGACGGTCTGACGAAAGTTGATGAGTTGGTTAGTTTTGTAAAAGAAAAGGGCATGGAAGCAGTGGCGGTAACCGACCACGGCACGATGTCTGGTTTGATTGACCTCTATAAGACTGCTACGGATGCGGGAATTAAGCCGATTTTAGGCTTGGAAGCTTATGTGGCGGCACGTCGTTTGGAAGATCGTGATCCAGCTTACGATAAGGAGCGCTTCCATATTACTTTGCTTGCGATGAATGATAAAGGCTTCGAAAACCTCTGTCGTTTGATGACGATCGCCGAGACGGATGGCAAGTATTATAAACCGCGTATCGACCATCGCATTATGGAAGAGTATAACGAAGGCATTATTTGTTGCTCGGGTTGTGCTGGTTCGGAAATTTCCATGGCGATTCGTAATGACGATTTAAAGAAAGCTCGTGAATTAATTGATTGGTACGCTAGCGTTTATAAGGATCGTTTCTATCTGGAGATGCAGGACCATGGTCATCCAGATTCACCAACACACTGGTCGGAGCAGACGAAGATTAATAATGCTTTAATGGAATTCTCGAAAGAGACTGGCTTGCCATTGGTAGTTACTTGCGATGGCCATTATTTGAAACACGAAGACCAAGATGCCCACGAGGTGTTGCTTTGTGTGGGTACGGGTAGCCGTATTACGGATACAAACCGCATGACTTTGAAGGATTTCCAGTTGAATGTGATTCCGCCAGAAGAATTAATTCCACGTTGGGAGAAGACTTGTCCGGAGGCAATTCGCAATACAAAGGTGATTGCGGACCGTTGTAATGTGAAGATCGAGTTGGGTAGGATTTTGATTCCGAAATTCCCGATTGATACTGGCGAGACGGAGAAGGAATACCTAGATAAAATGGTGTTCCGAGGCTTAGCAGAGCGCTTTGGCTATCTGTCGAAAGAGGAAGCGCAGAAAAAGACCGTAGAAGAGATTCGCCCGTTGCTTTCGAAAGAAATTTTGGATCGTATCGATTATGAGCTAGCAACAGTCGATCATATGGGCTATAACGGTTACTTCTTAATCGTGCAAGATTTCATTAACTGGGGTAAAAGTCAGGGAATTATTTATGGTCCGGGGCGTGGTTCGGCGGCTGGTTCGTTGTTAGCTTATGCGATTCACATCACGGACTTGAACCCGTTGGAATACGATTTGCTCTTTGAGCGCTTCTTGAACCCAGACCGTATTTCGATGCCAGATATCGATACCGATATCCAAGATAACCGTCGTGATGAGGTGATTGAATATTGTACGCGAAAATACGGTAAAGGCCGCGTGAGTAACATTGTGACCTTCGGTAAGATGATGGCAAAGAACGCCGTGCGCGATGTGGCGCGCGTGTTGGATGTGCCGTTTGCAGAAGCTGACCGTATTGCGAAGTTGGTGCCAGATCCAGTGATGGGACACCATGTGAAGTTGAAGGATGCGATTGTAAATGAGCCGGATTTGAAACATGAATACGAGACGAATCCGACCGCAAAGGAAGTGATCGATCTCGCAATGAGGCTTGAAGGTACGATTCGCTCGCACGGCGTACACGCTTGCGGTGTGGTGATTGCGCCAGATGATCTTGTAAAGTTTATGCCACTTGAAGTCTCGGCCAAAGGTCCGCTCGCGACGCAGTATCCTGGCCCACAAGTAGAGGAGCTCGGCTTGCTTAAGATGGACTTCTTGGGTCTTTCGAACCTTTCAGTGATTCAGCAAGCGTTGCGTATCATTAAGAAGGTCCACGGCAAGCAAATCGTGATGAGCGATATTCCGCTCGATGATGATAAAGTTTACGACTTATTCCGTAGAGGCGATACGACGGGTGTATTCCAGTTTGAATCGGCGGGTATGAAGCGGTATTTGCGCGAGTTGCAACCGACGCATTTTGACGATTTGATCGCTATGAACGCGCTTTATCGTCCGGGCCCAATGCAGTTCATCGAGAGCTTCATTAAACGTAAACACGGTGAAGAGCCAATTACATATTTGCACCCTGGTCTGGAAAACTCTTTGAAGAGTACCTATGGTATTTTGATTTACCAGGAGCAGTTCATGCAGGCGTC
>JAEEGL016984938.1_pt1 | contig 26364 bp, 34 predicted proteins | sample 9134231 | NCBI WGS metagenome assembly JAEEGL01 (sample SAMN16246548, study PRJNA631951) | gut metagenome | biome: gut microbiome; feature: rumen; material: fiber-attached | host: Bos | place: Iran: Karaj | collected 2018-10
AAGCTGAATGCGTACTGCAACGACGATGAATACATTACCAGCGACGATCTGGCTGTGATTCTCCAATATCTGGCAGGCATCCTCCCGCAGATCGGCTGAATCAGTCCAAACGCCCCGTTCCGGTATCACCCGGAGCGGGGCATAGCTTTGTGCAGGAAAGCGCCGCGGTCCCTCTTGCAAAATGTCGGCGGCTGTGCTATAATAATAAGAGTGCATTTTTATCCGCGAAAGGAGTCTGATTCCCATGCAGGGTATCCGCAAGCGCACATGGGCTGAGATTGATCTCGACCGTGCTGCGTTCAACTATTCGCAGATCCGCAGTGCCGTCGCCCCGGAGGTCAAGGTCTGCTGCGTCATCAAGGCAAACGGCTACGGGCACAATGCTGTCCGCCTTGCCAAGCTCTATGAATCTCTCGGCGCCGACTGGTTCGCCGTCTCCAATCTCGAGGAGGCGCTCCAGCTGCGGCAGTCCGGCATCACCAAGCCCGTGCTCATCCTCGGCTATACGCCGCCCGAGTGCGCTGCCGTGCTCGCCAAGCAGAATATCTCGCAGTGCGTCTATTCGCGCACCTTCGGCGAGGCGCTCTCGCAGGCTGCCATGTCCGACGGCGTCCGCGTGAAAATGCATATCAAGATCGACAGCGGCATGGGGCGCATCGGCTTCCAGCACCGCGGCGGGCATTCCGAGCTCGCCGATGCACTTGCCGTCTGCAAGCTGCCGTGTCTGATCCCCGAGGGCATCTTCACGCATTTTGCCGTTGCCGACGAGGGCACCGCGGGCGACGCCTTCACCGCTGAGCAGTACAGGAGCTTCATGGACGCGGTCGGACGCCTGACCGCCGGGGGCGTGCAGTTTGCCGTCCGCCACTGTGCCAACAGCGCAGCGATCTTTGACAAGCCGGTCGTCCCGGGTCTCCCCGATGTGCACCTCGACATGGTGCGCGCGGGCGTCGTGCTCTATGGGCTGAAGCCCTCGGGGCTCGTGCGGAATCTGCCGGAGCTGCGCCCCGTGATGGCGCTGAAAAGCGTGATCTCGCATGTCAAGACGATCGAGCCCGGCGATTCGGTCAGCTACGGGCGCACCTTCATCGCCGACAGCCCGCGCCGCATCGCGACCGTGCCGATCGGCTATGCAGACGGCTTCTGGCGCCTCAACAGCAACGGCTGCCGGATGCTCGTGCGCGACCGGCTCTTTCCGCTGGTCGGGCGGGTCTGCATGGATCAGCTCATGCTCGATATCACCGGCGCCGAGGATGTCAATGTCGGCGATATCGTGACCGTGTTCGGCGACGCGCAGGGGCTCTGCTCCGCCGATCAGATCGCGGAGACGACCGGCACGATCAATTATGAGGTCGTGTGCGCGGTCGGCGAGCGCGTGCCGCGGTTCTTCCTCAAGGACGGCGTGCCCGTCGAGGTTTCTGACAGTATCTGGACAAGATAACAGGAGGGACAACGATGTCTAACGAAAAGCTGCGTCATTGGATCTATACGGCGATTTTCATCGCGCTGCTGGGCTGCGGCGCATGGTTCTTTCTGCTGCGCGATTCCGGCATCACGCAGGAATCGGTCGCGGAAATTCTCAGGGCACAGGAGAAATCCTTTGCGGATGTCGCGGATTATCTCATTGCAAAGAAGTGTCACGCGGATATTCTCGACCTGCCGACCATCGACAATCACGGCTTCGGCGTTCCCACTGAGGACACGAATGAATACCGCGCCTATAACGACGGGCTCTACAAGCTGATGGAGAAGGAGGGCGCGCTGACCGTGCATTCAGACGGCAGCTATGTGCTCTTCAAATTCCCGGCACAGGGCGGTCTGCTCACACGGCAGTATTTCGTGATCGCCAAAAACGCCGATTACCGGTCGATCCCCGGCGAAAACCCGGCACAGCTGACCGGCGACTGGCAGTATTATATCATCGAAGGGAAGCCGTGATATGGTGCACATCGGCAATGACTGGGATGCGCTGCTGGCGCCGGAATTTCAGTCGGAGAGCTATCAGCGGCTGCGGCAGTTCCTGATCACGGAATACCGCACCAAGCAGATTTACCCGGATATGTACGACATTTTCAACGCGCTGAAATACACGCCCTATTCCGCGGTGAAATGCGTCATTCTCGGGCAGGACCCCTATCACGGAGAGGGGCAGGCGCACGGGCTGAGCTTTTCGGTGCGTGCAGGTGTGCAGCCCCCGCCCTCGCTGATGAATATATTCAAGGAAATATACGACGATCTCGGCATCGACAACCGCGGCAGGGGCGGCGACCTGACGCCGTGGGCAAAGCAGGGCGTGCTCCTGCTCAATGCCGCGCTGACCGTGCGCGCCGGGCAGGCAAATTCGCATCAGGGCATGGGCTGGGAGCAGATCACCGATGCGGTGATCCGGCTGCTCAATCAGCGCCCGGACCCGATGGTCTTCCTGCTCTGGGGCGGCAATGCCCGCAAAAAGGCGGCGTTCATCACAAATCCGAAGCATCTGGTGCTGCAGTGCCCGCACCCGAGTCCGCTGTCGGCATATCACGGCTTCTTCGGCTGCCGGCACTTCTCCAGAACCAATGCCTTTCTCGAACAGCACGGCATGACGCCGATCGACTGGAGCCTGTAAAAAAACGGGAGGCGTATTCCGCGCTGCCCGAATGACCGAGGTGTGTTATGCGATTCAGATTCTGCCCCGAATGCGGCAGCCCGTGCACGGAGCGCCAAATCGGCGATGAGGGACTGATCCCCTTCTGTGACGGCTGCAGCCGCCCGTGGTTTGAGATGTTCAGCACATGCGTGCTCTCCGTTGTCATCGGCAGGGACGGCAGACGCCTGCTGATCCGGCAGAGCTACGGCGACACCGCCCGCTATGTCGGCGTCGCGGGCTACATGAAATGCGGCGAGACCGCCGAGCAGGCTGCCGCGCGCGAGATCGCCGAGGAGACCGGCATTGCCGTCAGCGGCGTTCGGCTTCTGTTCAGTGCGTGGCATGCACCGCGCGGGCAGCTCATGCTCTGCTTTGCAGCCTTCGCCGAGGGGGAGGCGCTGACGCTCTCGGGCGAGGTCGCCGAGGGGAAATGGTTCACGCAGGAGGAGGCGGAAGCCGCCGTCAGACCGGGCAGCATCATCGCGCAGCTCGTAAAGGCTCTGAAGAATTTATAAAGATACGTCAAACCACTTGAAAATCTACGCGAAATTTGGTATAATGAAAGAATCAGAATCCTGTTGTTCAGACAGATTGACTTCGGAATAAGGAAACCCGGCGCCTGCGCGGCGCTTTGATATGAGGGGAACACACATGATCGGCTATTACAGCTACACAGTCATCTTAACATATGTCGGCTTCGTCTGCGGCTCGATGGGTCTGTATTTTTCAGCGACCGAGCACACCAATGTCGCGATCATCATGCTGCTGCTTGCCGGCTTCTGTGACATGTTTGACGGAAAGGTCGCACGCACCAAGAAGGACCGCACCCCGCAGGAGTGCAAATTCGGCATCCAGATCGACTCACTCTCCGATATGGTCTGCTTCGGGCTGCTCCCGCCGATGATCGCCTTCTCGTCCGGGATGCGTCACGCCTATCACATCGCGATCTACAGCTGCTTCAGTCTGGCGGCGCTGATCCGCCTCGCCTACTTCAATGTCACCGAGGAGGAGCGGCAGGCGCAGACCTCCGAGCACCGCAAGCTCTATGAGGGACTGCCCGTCACATCGACTGCGCTGATCATTCCGCTGCTGTTCTGCTTCCGCAGAGACCTCGGCGCTGCATTCCCGATCGTCGGGGCATGTGTCTACGCGCTGATCGCGGCGGCGTTCGTGACCAAGTTCCACCTGAAAAAGCCCGGTATGCGCGCAATGGTGCTGTTCATCGTGATCGGCGCCGCAGAGCTCGCGCTGCTGATCTTCAAGCATTTCCACCGTTGAGGGCAGCGATATGGCAGCAACCGTCAACGATCTGCTCTATTATCTGGAGCACCGCTTTCTCCCGCAGACCCTGTTCAATGAGAAATATGACCTCTTCCGCACGATGTATGAGAACCCGCGTCTGCTGTGGGATGTGTTCAATGATCTCTGTGCGCAGGAGGGGCTCGAAAATCCGTTCACACATGCAGATTTCAGCATCACGCTTCGCAAAAGCGGCGACAGATGGCAGGGTGCGCTGCTGAAATTCCCGATTCCCGAGGCAGAGGCGCTCTGCTTTGAGGAGTATCTCTTCTCCGACGGCGACCCGGCACACAAGGGCTGCTATACGCTCGAATACGGCGTGACGCAGACCGTGCAGGGTGAGGAGGTCGGCGGGGTGCTCTGTGCCTGGACCGCGGACCGGCAGCATATCAGCTACGGCAGCCGGACGCTCTTTGCCGACAGCGATTTCTTTGAGGAGGCGTTTCAGCTTCATCTGCAGCGCCTGCCGCAAAACGAATAATATAAGGAGGGATCCGCTATGTCGGAACCGCAGGAAGCAAAAAAGGACGCAGCAGCGCAGATTTGTGACCGCGACGGGAATCCGGTGGCGGATTCCTGTGCTTCTCAGGGAAAGCTGCTCGCGCTGCTCTACCGCACCAAGCCCGGGCGCGCTGCCCTGAAAATCCTGACGGACCCGCTGGTCTCAAGGCTGGCAGGCGCGGCACTGGAGCATCCGCTCTCGACCGTTGCGATCCCGCCCTTTGTGATGAAAAAGCACATCCGCATGGCGGACTACGCGCAGGAGAAATTCCGCAGCTTCAACGATTTCTTCACGCGCCCGGTCAAGCCCTCGGCGCGCCCGATCGACCGCGACCCCGACGCGCTGATCGCGCCGTGCGACGCCAAGCTGACCGTCGTGCCGGTCACGGAGCAGACGCATTTTGCCGTCAAGGGCGCGGATTACAGTCTGGCTTCGTTTCTGGGCTGCAAAAAGCTGGCGAAGCGCTTTGCGGGCGGACAGTGCCTGATCTTCCGGCTGACGCCCGACGACTATCACCGCTACTGCTATCCCGACGACTGCTGCCCGGGAAGGACGCGCTGCATCGAGGGCGTGCTGCACACGGTCAACCCCGTGTCCGCGGAGACCGTGAAGGTCTATCACGAGAATACGCGGACGGTCACGCTGCTGAAAACCGCGCATTTCGGCGACATGCTGCAGATTGAGGTCGGCGCGATGCTGGTGGGCAAAATCGTCAACCATCCGCATGGGAAGCGGGTCGCGCGCGGCATCGAGAAGGGCTATTTTGAATTCGGCGGCTCAACGATCGTGCTCGTGCTCGCACCGGGCGCGGCAGAGATCGACCCGCAGATCATCAGGAATACCGAAAACGGCGCCGAAACGCTGGTGCGTTACGGCTCGCGCATCGGGCACCGCGGATAAGCGGATGATATTGTGGGCGCAAGCACGCTTCGCCAGGCGGGGGCATGGGACACTGTCCCATAAGAATCTCATTATAGTGAAAATAACGTATTATCGTAAAAATCACATATAATGGGATTCCAAAGGGGTAGTACCCCTTTGGCAGGGGCTTGGGGACGGAGTCCCCAATATAATCCGTCGGAGACACCTTTACTATACAAACTAAGAGCACCCGAAACATCGGGTGCTCTGTTCTGTTTATTGCTCCTTTGCCTGCGAAACGGTTTCCGCAGTGTCTTCCGTTTCTGCGGCGATCGCCGTCTCGCCTGTCTCCGCAACGGAAATATTCGCCGCAGCCTGCTCCGCCTCGGAGACCGCCTTTGCGCGGTTCACGAGCTTTTTGATGCCCTTGTCGCAGAGGTCGTAGAGCCCCTGCAGCACCAGACCGCAGACCATCGCGCAGCCGAAGGTCGCAAGCACCGTCTCATACCAGTGTGCGCAGCGCTCGCCCATTTCGGCGTGATCCGGCAGCTGCGGAATGCGCGCGACAAAGTCGCGGTAGAATTTCTGGTCGAAGATATACGAGATCAGATATGCCGCGAAGGTCGCATTGCCGAGCGTTTTCAGCACGGAGCGGACGACCTTGTTCTTGCAGGTGATATCGAACATCAGCAGGAAGAGCATCGCCGAGCAGACCACGACCGGCCAGGAGCCGTAGTCGTTGTAATGCCATGAGAGGAAGATGTTGTTGTTCTCGGTGTTTTTGAGCGACTGCTGGAAGGTGCTGGTCGAGAGCCATGTCAGCGACACGACAAACACCGCGAGAAAATAGAACTTGTTGGAGAGTGTGCGCTTGGGCGGGTAATCGCGGACATACGCGCCGATCAGATAGTAGGCGAACGGGTAGCAGCGGGAGAAATAGCCCGGGAGCAGACGAATCTGCGTGTCGCGCTCAAACCCGAAATAGAGGCTCTGCGACACGGAGGTCAGCAGAAACACCGTGATCAGCATGATGACCTTTTTCTTGTGCGTGTCCATGCCGTTCCATGCCATGTTGATGAACGGGATCATCAGGAAGATCGTGAAGTAGTATTCGACATACCACGCATACTGCGCGTCGGTATACATGAACAGACCGCGGATGAAATCCCACGCGGTATAGGCGCGGTGATTGTAGTAGTGGTTGAAGATCACGCAGATGATGCTGATGATGATATACAGGATCAGCACGCGCAGCGCGCCCTTGTAGAAGCCCTTGGCGAGGGTCTTGTTTTTCATCAGGTAGCCCGTCGTGATCATGAAGAGCGGAACGCAGCAGTAGCAGATCCAGCGGAGATAGATCTGCACATGCCCGAATTCCGGGGTAATCGGCGTGCTGTAGAAGCCTGAATAGAGGAAGAAGTGGACACTGACCACAAGGAAGCACGCGACGATCTTGACAATGTCAATGCCGACAAAGCGCGCCTTTTCGGCGACTGGGGTCTGACTCATGATTGAACGCTCCTTTTCTTTTCTCCGTCACGCGGAGAGCAATACCAGTACATTATATCACATTTCTTATGAAAAAGCAATGGGGAACGAGAGGAAATGAGAAATGAGAAGTGAGAAATGCGGAGTGCTGCGACACCTTTGTATTCGCAGAAGCCTTCATGTTCCTCACATGGTATGTCGGCAAAACTGTGCAGGAGGTTACGCTTTACACGGCAGAAATGAAGGAGACGGAACAACTTATCACTCCTCACTCCTAACTGCTCCCTCCTACCTGCTACCTCCTACCTGCTACCTCCTACCTGCTCCCTCCTAACTGCTCCCTCCTACCTGCTCCCTCCTACTTCCTCCCTGCGCCCTCCGCCCTGCATCCCTCGCGGTAGGGACATTCGGTGCAGTCGCAGCCGCAGCCGAAGCGCCGGGCATCCTGCACGGGACTGTGTGACAGCCCGATCAGCGCGGTCACCGACTTCATCGGGATCATCGTGCTGTGCGGCGTGACCGTCAGTCCGATCTTGCGCGTCGCATCGAGCAGCTGCACGAGCGCGCCCTGCTGCGTCAGCGGAAAATCGCCGTAGCCCGGGCTGAACCGCTCCGTGAAATACGGGTAGGGGAGCGTGCGGTGCAGCTCCGCGGTCAGATCGTTGCAGACACGCTCGATCGCTGCCCCCGCGATCGCGTCATACATGACCGCGCGCAGCATGTCGGTGTGCTCGGTGCGCCGGATGAGCGCATCGACCCCGGCAGAGAGCGTCGCGCCGAGCAGCACTGCCTCGCCGCAGCCCGAAAGATGCTTTGCGATATCCTGCCCGCCGAGCGCCAGCCCGCCGAGCGTCACGCCCGATTCCGTATGCGTGACCGGCAGCACCCGCCAGATGCTCCGCTCCCGGACCGCCGCGCAGAGCTCCGCCGCTGCTGCGTCGAGCATCGCGGAAAATTCTGCGCCCGGGGCGGGCGTGCGCAGATATTGCAGGATCTCGGCGCGGTCAAGCTGTTCGGGGGTCATTCGGCAGCTGCCTCGGTGATGTAGCGCGCCACATCGGGATTGTTCATCGTGTAGAGGTGGATGCCGTCGACGCCGTTTTCGCGCAGGTCGAGGATCTGGTCGATCGCGTATTCGAGACCCGCTGCCTTGAGCGATGCCGGGTCGTCGGCATAGCGCGCCATGAGCTTTGCCAGCCGGTGCGGGATCGACGCGCCGCAGAGCGAGACCATGCGCTCGATCGACTTCTTCGAGGTCACCGGCATGATGCCCGCCTCGACCGGCACATGGATGCCGGCGGCTGCGAGCTTGTCGCGGAAGCGGTAGAAGTCGCTGTTGCGGTAGAACAGCTGCGAGATCAGGTGTGAAGCACCCGCACAGACCTTTTCGCGCAGATGCGCAATGTCCGTGTCAAGATCGGGCGCCTCGGGATGCCCCTCGGGATAGCAGGCGGCGGCAATGTCAAATTCGTCCTCGCTGCTGTGCTCGCGGATATACGCGATCAGGTCGGACGCATAGCGGAAATCGGTCTGCGGCGGCACATTGGGGCTGCGGTCGCCGCGCAGTGCGAGGATATTCTGCACGCCGTACGCGCGGAATTTTTCGAGCCGCTCCAGCACCGACGCCTTTGTTTCATTGATGCAGGGCATGTGTGCGATTGACAGAATGCCGTGCTCCTTCTGGATGGTGCTGCAGATCTCCTCGGTCGAGGCGCCCGGCACGGAGCCGCCCGCGCCGTAGGTCACGCTGATAAAGTCGGGATGCAGCCCCTTCAGCGCCGAGAGCGTCTGATAGATGCTTTCGATCGGCACATTGGGCTTCGGCGGGAATACCTCGAAGGACCAGACCTTCTTCTGCTCAAAGAGCTTGACTGCTTTCATGCTGTGTTTCCTTTCGGTTGAATTGACTGCGCATTCGTGATCCCCAAACGGGATTCCAAAGCGGCAGCGCCATGTGATCATCCGCCGGAGATACCGCTAGACAAACTCGGAGCCGTCGGCGCAGAGGATCGCGGTGCGCTCCGCATGGAGCATCCCGGTGCAGATGCCGGGCGCGTGTTCGGGCAGCCACGCCGTGAAGGCGTCGGTCAGCAGCCCGGGGTTGACATTGACCGATGTGCCCGCGGGCATCCGCAGCCGGAGCCAGAGCCCGTCCTCCAGCGTCGCCGTCATCAGAATCTGTGCCTGCGCCTTGACGTCGACCTCAGCCGTGCCGCGCTTGGTCTTCTTCTCGACCGGAATCTCGGGCTGCGCGATAAAGCGGTCCCACGCGGCGCGCAGATCGTCTGCGGCAGTGCCCTCGGCGCAGTCGAGACAGACCGCGTAGTCGGCAAAGGCAATGTCGGTGTGCTTGCGCACGGGCGGCGCAACGCGCACGATCTGCAGGTCGGGCGGCAGGACCCGGTTGAGCCGCGCCATTGCCTCCTGCATCGGCATGTCGCCGTCGATGCGGAAATCCATGCACTCACACCCGCTCTCATAGCCCAGCGACAGCGCCAGCGGGAACATCAGATAGGCATGGGGATTGAAGCCCTCGGTATACCAGATCGGCACGCCGGCGCGCTTGAACGCACGCTGCATGCAGCGCATCAGGTCGAGGTGCGAGATATATTTTGCTCTGCGGCGCTTCTCAAAGGTCGCACGAACCGGTATCATACTGTCACTCCTTCAGCGGGTAAAGCGGATGAACCTCGTACCTCGGCAGGTCAGCATGCCGCTGTCGCCCTCTGCAATTTTGGCGTAATATCTGCGGGGCAGGCGAAGCTCGGTGCATTCGCCGCTCTGCAGGGCAAAGGTCGCGTAATAGGCAGTCTGTGCAGGGTCGTCCGTGACTGCCCTGCGCTTGGCGGTCACACAGGCGGGCACTGTGATCTGCGGTGCCTGCCCGAACCGTGCCGCAGCATAGGCGACCGCCGCAAGCAGCACCGTGATCAGCAGGATCAGAAACAGAAAGATCAGAATGCGCACGATCACAGAGGAAAACTCCAGATACGACAAAAAGCCGTCAAGAAACGAGTGCACGTTCTGCATGACGGCGCTCCTTATCTGCGGGCAAAGCTGACCAGCTGCTTGCCCTGATACACGAGCGTACCCTCGTCGCCCTCCGCGAGCATGCCGTATTCCGCGCCGGAAAGCCGAAGCTCAATGCGGCTGCCGTCGGAAAGCTCAAAGGTCGCGTAATAGAACGTGTGGGCGTGACTGCCCCAGATCTGCATGCGCTTCGCAACGACGCGCGCCTGCTCGGTCGACTGCGGCGCATCAGTATCGCTGCCTTCCTCCGTCAGCGATCTGATCCGATCCTTGACGATTCCCCGGATCGGCTCGATGATGTCTTTGCGCGCTTTGTGATATTCCGCGATCATGCGAATCATCTGAACGACGACGATGACAAGAATCATCGCGATCATCACGAGCCCCACGATAAAGATCGGGGGAACCTCTGCATAAGCTGCTGTAGCTGCCGAAATCATATCTGTTCCTTTTTCCTTTCCAATATAAACAAAGCCGCTCAGGAGAAGCCCTCAAACCGCGTGCCCTTTGAGGTCAGCGTGCCGTTCATGCCGACCTGCATCTGCTTCCAGAGCTTCTGCGGCACCTTGAATTCCTCGGTGCTGCCGTCCGGGAAGCGGAATTTTGCAAGGTAAATTGTCGAGGAGACGGGCATCATCGCGCCGTCTGCGCCCATCGGTGTCATTGTGGTGTCGTCGCGGCTGGTGAGCTCTGCGATGACCGCCTCACGGTTCAGCACCGGCGCCCTGCTGTCGGCAATGGCTGTCTGTATCCATTTTGCAAGCAGGCAGCAGAAAAGAACCGCAACAGCTGCAAAAATCAGGATCGCAATCCCATCCATACGAATTTCCTCCTGTCCGTTCGGTTTCACATGCGCACAAAGGAGACATATTCTGTCCCCTGCCGCGTCAGTGTGCCCTCGTCGCCCTCCGCGAGCATGCCGTATTCGCTGCCGGCAACACGCAGCTCGACACGTTCGCGGGAATCGAGCTCAAAGGTCACATAATAGCGTGTTGTCGTCATCTCGCCGGATACGGCGGTGCGCTTTGCGACGACGCGGGCGTGATCGTTCTGCGGCGGAAGGCTCATATTCCGCCGGTGCTCTGCCGCATTCCGCAGAATCGCTGCGATCACCAGAATGAACACGACCAGTACGAACGCTGCCGCTGCAGCGATCAGAATGAACAGCGGGACCGGAACGATCCCGAACACATATCCCGGATGCTTCATGTTATACTCCCGATTGCTTATTGCCGGATCGCGGTTACTGCAGACGCATGCCGAAGCCGCCGCGCCCGGCGCTGCTATCCGCATCTCCGGGCTCTGTCTGCGGCATCACTGCGTCATAGGGCAGCGCCTGCGGGACAAACCCGAGAAACAGCCGTCCCTGCACGCACAGGTCGCCGCTTTCGCCCTCGCGGAAGGCTTCGTAGACATCGGCGGGGACCTCCAGCTCGAGCACGGCGCCCTCCTGTGTCACAAAGGTCATGAAATGCCGGATCGGCGCGCCGACCTGCGTCTGATTGACAAAGGACTGCTTTTTGGTGATCTGCGCTGTGAGCGTGACTGCCGGCGCCTGCGTCCCGATCTGCTGCTGTTGATTCTTCTTTGCATTCGCCGCCGCGATCGCTGCGATCGCCGCGCCCGTCACCGCGAACATCAGGATCGGCAGCAGCATAATACCTGAAAACATCATATTCATTCTCTCCTTTTCGCGGTGTTACGGCATACCCTGCCCGGCGCTGCCCTGCGGCACAAAGCCGTGAAACCGCGTGCCCTGCACCGTGAGCTCGCCCGATTCGCCCTCATTGCAGGCGTGATATGCCTGTGCGGAGACCCTCAGCTCCGAGACGTCGCCGTCGAGGGTCTGAAAGGTCAGATAATAGTGCACCGGCGCACTGACGCTCTTCCGGTTGGTATGATACCGCTTTTTGATCAGCTGCGCCGAAAGCGTCACGACCGGCGATGCGTCGTTCAGCGCCTCCTGCTTTTGCTGTGCCCGGAGCGCAAGAATGATGACAACGGTCATGACCGCCCCGAGCCCCAGCATGCTGAACAGCATCACCTTGAACAGAAAATCGGAATCCTCCATCACTTGGCTCCTTTCAGAAGCAGGGATGCCCGGTGACCTTCGTCACGCCGCAGCCTGCACACTGTAACCGGCAATGCGGCGTCGTTTTCGCCAGCTTTGCTTTCTCGTTCTCGCGGATGAGAAACGCCTTGTCCACATAGTAGTCGATGTGATCCCACGGGAAGACCTCGTCGTAGGAGCGCGGGCGGTTCGCGTAGAATTCGACGGTCAGCCCGGCTTCGGCAAATGCCTCGAGCCAGAGGTCATAGCGGAAATGCTCGCTCCATGCGTCGAAGACCGCGCCGCGCTTCCACGCGCCGTATACCACGTCGCAGAGCCGGCGGTCGCCCTTTGCCAGCACCGCCTCGAGAATGCTCGTCTCGGGGAAATGCCAGCTCGCGCGGATGCGCTTGTGCCCGGAGACCGCCTCCTCGAGCAGCTTCTGCTTGTGCGCGATCATCTCGCGGGTGTCCTGCGGGTGAAATTCAAACGGCGTGAAGGGCTTCGGGACAAAGGTCGCGATCGAGCAGGAGATCTGTACGGGCTTGCCCTTGCGCTTTTCGGTGTAATAGAGGTCGACGACGCGCTGCGCCAGCTCGATGATGCCGACGATATCCTCGTCGGTCTCGGTCGGCAGACCCATCATGAAATAGAGCTTGACCGAGCTCTGCCCCGCATCGAAGGCGATCTTGCAGGTGCGCATCAGCTCCTCCTCGGTGACATTCTTGTTGATGACGTCGCGCAGACGCTGCGTACCGGCTTCGGGCGCAAAGGTCAGACCGCTCGAGCGCACGCGCCGCAGACGGTTCATAAGCCCGGTGCTGAAATTGTCGACGCGCAGCGAGGGCAGGCTCAGGTTGATATGCTCGGTTTCGGTGAAGGTCAGCAGACCGTCCATCATCTCCTCGATCCGCGAGTGGTCGGAGGTCGAGAGCGAGCAGAGCGAGAGCTCCTCATAGCCGGTGTTTTCGATCAGCGTTTTCGACTGCGCACAGACCGTCTCGGGGCTGCGCTCGCGGAAGGGGCGGTAGAGAAATCCCGCCTGACAGAACCGGCAGCCTCGGAGGCATCCGCGCAGCACCTCGGTCACGGCGCGGTCGTGCACGATCTCGGAGAACGGCACGACAAACTCCTCGGGCGCAGGGCACTTGTCAAAATCGCTGATGATGCGCTTGCGGACCCTTGCCGGAGCGCCGTCCTTCGGGGTCACGGCTCTGACGGTGCCGTCGTCGTTGTAGGTCACGTCATAGAGCGAGGGGACATAGACGCCCTCGATCTGTGCGGCAGCGCGCAGAAATTCGGAGCGGGTCGCGCCCTCCGCCTTCATTCTGGTGTAGAGGTCCATGACCTCGAGGTCGAGCTCCTCGCCCTCGCCGAGGAAGAACAGATCGAAGAAATCCGCCAGCGGCTCGGCATTGCAGCAGCACGAGCCTCCCGCACAGACGATCGGGGAGATGGATTCGCCGCGGTCGCGCTGCCGGACGGGCACGCCGGCTAAGTCGAGCATATTGAGAATATTCGTGTAGCAGAGCTCATAGCCGATCGTGAAGCCGATGAAATCGAAGCCGCCGATCGGCTCCAGGCTTTCGAGCGCGTAGAGCGGCAGACCGTTTTCCCGCATCAGCGCCTCAAAATCGGTGTCGGGCGCAAAGACGCGCTCGCACCAGTATTCCGGGCGGGCATTGATGCAGGAGTAGAGAATTTTCATGCCGAGGTTGCTCATGCCGACGTCGTAGCGGTCGGGGAAGCAGAAGGCAAAGCGGCATGTTACCTGCGATTTGTCCTTCATCACGCTGCCGGGCTCCCCGCCGATATAGCGTGCGGGCTTCTGCACCTTCAGAAGCAGCGGTTCGATTTTTTCAAAGAGGTTCATGTGCAGACGCCCCCTTTTTTCCGTATCAGTAATTTTGCGGGCTTTCCTTCATATAGCGTTCCAGACACTGCTTTGCTTCCTCGATCAGACTGAGCAGCATGGCTTTTCTGCGTGCATACTGCTCATCGTTCAGCGGTGTGCCGCACCACCAGATCCAGCTTTCCAGATTATCTTCGATATCCTTCAGAAGCATCTCGGAAAAATCCTTTAATCCGATGTAAACCTTCGTCACCGCAGTACCGATGTGCTCCCTGATAATAAATGTGGCGAACATATCGGATACGATATAATACTCCTCGCCCTCTGCGTCTGTATAAAATGCAGCCGGGATTTCATATCGAAGTCCGCTGATACAGGCTCTCAGCCAGTCAAAGGGAATGTCGGTCAGATAGCTGATTGTTCCCTCATATTCTCCAATTTTGAATGTACTCCAGCCAGCGTTTGGCTGTGACAGCATGGTTATCACCTCTGTATGACGGAATCCGGACAACAGGCCGGTTTTTATTCCTCAATCTGCTTTCTCACAAAGGCACCTGCGGGAATCTCCGTCAGGTCACAGGCAAAGGAGCAGTCCATGACCGCATGATTTGCCGCTTCAATCGGCTCGCCCTCGCCGTTTTGCAGATTTGTGACGGTCAGAACAGGCGGCTTCACACCCGGCATGAGAATTTCCACGGTATCGCCCGCGAAAAAGCGGTTGCGCTGGCTGACAAACAGCCTGCCGTTTGCCCATTTCTGCACGATGCCGACGACCTCGCAGTCGCGCAGATAGCCGTTGCGCTCGTGCCAGATCAGGTCCTTTCGCTGCCCGAAGGCAAATCCGACCGTATAGGGGCGGTGGCTGACCGCGTCAAGCTCTGCCGTGACCCATTCCGGGAGCGGCTGACCGGCTTGCAGGCAGTCCAGCGCGGTGCGGTAGGCATTGGTCACGCCGGCTGTGTAATAGGCGGATTTCGCTCTGCCCTCGATCTTCACCGAGTCAATGCCCGCATCCGCGAGCTCCTTTAAGTAAGGCAGCAGACAGAGGTCCTTTGCATTGAGGATATAGCTGCCGTCCTCCGTCTCGCCGACCGGGAAATACTGCCCGGGGCGCTTTTCCTCCACGAGCGCATATTTCCAGCGGCAGGACTGCGCACACGCGCCGCGGTTCGCATCTCTGCCGGTCAGATATTCCGAGAGCAGGCAGCGCCCGGAGACGCTCATGCACATCGCGCCGTGCACAAAGCACTCGAGCTCGAGCGCGGGCGGCGTTTTTGCGCGGATCTCCGCGATCTCCCCGACTGACAGCTCCCTTGCGAGCACGACCCGGCACACGCCCGATTCATACAGCACGCGGGCGGTCTCATAGTTGACAATGCCGGTCTGCGTCGAGGCGTGCACGGGCAGACTCGGGCACAGCCGCTTCGTCATCGCGATCAGCCCGAGATCTGCCTCGATCACCGCGTCGATGCCGGTCTGCGCCGCCTCCCTGATAAAACCGGGAAAGGCGGCGGCTTCTGCATTGCGCGGCAGGATATTTGCCGTGAGATAGACCCTCACGCCGCGCTCGTGTGCAAGCTGCACGGCGTCGGCGAGTGTCTGCATGTCAAAATTCTTCGGGGCGGTGCGCATCCCGAACTGCTTTGCGCCGAGATAGACCGCATCTGCGCCGAACTGCACCGCCGCCTCAAGGCTTTCCCGCTCGCCGGCGGGCGCGAGCAGCTCCGGAATGCGCATCAGTCGTTCTGTGCAGCAGCGGCTTCCGCCTGCTCCTGCTTGACCTTCGCGATATTCGCCTCGTGCTCCTCGTTGGTCGTCGCGTAGTAGGTCACGCGGGTGTCGACATTCGCAACGAAGAAATAGTAGTTGGTGTCTGCGGGGTAGAGCACTGCCTCGATCGCCGCCTTGCCGGGGTTGTTGATCGCGCCGGGGGGCAGACCGGTGCCCTCGTAGGTGTTGTAAGCCTCCTGCATCAGCGTATTCTGAATCTGCTGATTCGGGCGGATGACGTCCTCGACGTATTTGCGGGTCGGGTCAGACTGGAGCTTCGTGAACACCGCACTGTTGAGCAGACGGTTGTGGAAGACCGACGAGACCTTGCGCATCTCCTCGGAATAGGGCGCCTCTGCCTGCACGATCGACGCGAGCGTGACGACCTCGTCGAGCGACATGCCGAGCTCCTGCATGCGGGTGTAATACGCAGCGCTGATCTTGCTGTCGAAGTTCTCGTAGATCTTCTGTGCGACGATGTTCGGGTCCTCGTTGACATAGAAATCGTAGGTGTCGGGGAAGCAGTAGCCCTCCATGCGGTAGAATTTCAGGCTGGAGGAGCCGGTGAGATAGTTCTCGAAGTTGAAGCCGTAGCCGCCTGCATTGAATGCCCAGATGAAGGCATCCGCCTGACAGACCTCGTTCTCCTGCAGGATGCGTGCGGCGTCGAGCAGCGTGATGCCCTCGCGGAAGGTCACGCGGACATACTCGCGGTCTTCCTCGTGGTTTTTGCAGAGCTCGTTGATCATCGCCTGATAGCTCATCGACGGGCTGATGACATGCTCGCCCGCGATATAGCTGCCGTCCATGCCGTTCATGCGGGAGATCAGGCGGAACATCGTCGGCAGCGAGATGATATTCTCGCGCTGGAGCTGCTCGGCGATATCGGTGGTCGTCGCGCCCGACGGGATGCGGATATTGCGCTCGTTGACGTCCTTTTCAATGCCGTAGATCTCCTTGACGACCGTGAGGATGACCACGGAGAGCACGACGGCAGAGCAGATGATCAGCGTCAGCAGCACGAGCGAGCACGAAAGCCCGCGCCCCTTTTTGCGGCGGCGGTGCTTTCTTCTGCGGCGGCGGCGGTCCTTCTCGCGCGCCTCGATCTCGTCGTAGTCGTCGTAGTCGTCGCCGTCGTCGTATTCCTCCGCGTCCTCCGCGGGTTCTTCCTCCGAAGGCGTGTCCGCGCCGTCGCCTGCAAAAATGCGGTCGACCTCTGCGGTGGTGCCGGAAATGCCGGCTTCCTCCGGAGATTCCGGCGCTTCGGTCTTCGCCGTATCCGTTTCCGCGGATTCAACAGGCGTATCGGTCACCGCGGCAGGATCAGCAGGCTCTGACGGTTCAGCAGGCTCTGACGGTTCGGCAGGCTCCGACGAATCGACAGTCTCCGACGGTTCAGCAGACTCCGCCGAAGCATCAGACGCGGGCGAATCGGGCACATTCTCAGCTGCGGGCAGATCGGCGTGTTCGGTGCTGTCGGCGGCAGATGCGTCGGGCGCTTCGGTGGTCTCTGCATCGGCGGACTGCTCTGCGGTCTCCTCCTTGCCCGATGCCCCGCTGTCGTCCTGCGGCAGCAGCCAGTTACTCTTCTTATGCTTTGCCATTGTATTCCTCCGTATTGTGTTGGGTGATGCAGTGCGTCAGCCGCCTGTCGTAGCGGTCGCGCGGAAGGGCGTCGACGCGGCACTGCGCATAGCAGATGCCGACTGCCGGGAGCCCGGGATACTGTGCGAGAAATCTGTCATAATAGCCCCCGCCTGCGCCGAGCCGGTAGCCCTCGCGGTCAAAGGCGAGCATCGGCACGAGCACGACCGTTTCCGCATCGGGCTGCAGAATGCGGCTCTCCTGCTGCGGCGGCACGGGAATGCCGTATGCGCCGGCGGTGAGCTCCGCAGGACTGTCAAGGCGGTAGAAGGTCATCATGCGGGTATCCGCATCGCAGACCGGCAGCCCGAGTGTTTTGCCGTCGGAGAGGCAGCGCGCGAGAAATTCGCGGGTCGCGACCTCATGCGGCATCGAGACATAGGCGAGCACGGTCTTTGCGGCTTGATAGAGCGGGTGTGCGCAGACGCGCTCTAAAATCGCGGCATCTGCGGCAGAACGCTCATGCAGCGGCATATCTGCGCGAAGCTGCCGCATCTGTGCACGGAGCTCCCGCTTGCGCGCGTTCAGCTCGCTCATACGAATTCCATCTTGCTGCCGAGGGCATCCGCGACGGCGACGCCGCAGAGCGCCTGCACCAGCGCGAGCCCGAATTCAATGGCGGCGCCAGCCCCGCGTGCGGTGATATAATTGCCGGAGATGCAGGCCTTTTCGTGCCCGACCTCCGCGCCGAGCAGCTCGTCCTCAAAGCCGGGGAAGCAGACCGCGCGGTGCCCTTTCAGCAGCCCCATTTTGCCGGGGACAGAGGGCGCGGCACAGATCGCGCCGATCTTTCTGCCGTTTGCGGCGCAGAATTCGAGCGCGGCGTGCACGGTGCTGTCGGCGTCAAGATTGCGCGTGCCGGGCATGCCGCCGGGCAGCACGACCATTTCGAGCGCGTCGTCGAGCACGACCTGCTCGGGCGTGATATCGGCGGTGACGGGGATGCCGTGCGACCCGGTGATCACCTTGCCGCCGATGCCGACGGTCTGGACGGTCAGTCCGGCTCTGCGCAGGCAGTCGATCGGCGTGATCGCCTCGGTCTCTTCAAAGCCGTTTGCGAGAAAAACATAAATCATGCGTGATGCCTCCTTAGACAGATTTTGAGAATGGATAAGTTCGGAGTGCGCAGTTTTTCAGCGGCTTGCGCGTATCTGCCGCATTCCGGTTCGGCGCAGAGCGCGGGGGATGCGGAACAACTCCTCACTCCTAACTGCTCACTCCTCACTGATAAAGCCGCATATTATATCACGTTATTATACCACAGAAACTGGCATTTTGTCAACCGGAACCGCGCAGAATTCATAACCTGCCGACAGTTGACAAAACCGGGCAGAATGTGGTATACTAACAAAGTATGACTTTTCAATGCTTTTCAACAGAAGAAAGGAAGAATCCCAGAATGGCAAAAAAACCGCAGGAATACGGCAACGACAGCATCACCATGCTCAAGGGTCCGGACAAGGTGCGCAAGCGTCCGTCGGTCATCTTCGGCTCGGACGGGCTCGACGGCTGCGCGCATTCGGTCTTTGAGGTCATCACGAATTCGATCGACGAGGCGCGCGCGGGCTTCGGCAAGAAAATTCTCATCACGCGCTTTCTGGACGGCTCGGTCGAGGTCGAGGACTTCGGGCGCGGCTGCCCGGTCGACTGGAACCCCGGCGAGCAGCGCTATAACTGGGAGCTTGTCTACTGCGAGCTCTACGCGGGCGGCAAATATGACGCACAGGGCGAGACCTACGCCTTCTCGCTGGGCCTGAACGGCCTGGGACTCTGCGCGACGCAGTTTGCCTCGGAATATATGGACGTCACGGTCATCCGCGACGGGCAGCAGTATACGCTGCACTTTGAGAAGGGCGAAAACATCGGCGGGCTGAAAAAGGAGCCCGCGACCCGGAAGCAGACCGGCACCCGCACCCGCTGGAAGCCCGATCTCGAGGTCTTCACCGATATCGCCGTCACCGACGAATGGTTCAAAGACGTGCTCAAGCGGCAGGCGGTCGTCAACCCGAATCTGCTGTTCGTCTACAAAAACGAGACCGCGCCGGGCAGATTCGAGACGACCGAATTTCTCTACGAAAACGGCATTGTCGACTATGTCAACGAGATCGTCGGGGAGAAGCCCCTGACGCCGGTGCAGTTCTGGCAGACCGACCGCAAGGGCAGGGACCGCGCCGACCGCGACGAATACAAGCTCAAGATTTCGGTCGCGTTCGCATTCTCCAATCAGGTGCAGCGGCTCGAATACTATCACAATTCCAGCTGGCTCGAGCACGGCGGCTCGCCCGACGACGCGGTCAAGCGCGCCTTCACCGCGCAGATCGACGCCTTCCTCAAGAACGGCAACAAATATCAGAAGAACGAGAGCAAGATCAATTTTCAGGATATTCAGGACTGCCTTGTGCTGGTCTCCTCGAATTTCTCGACGCAGGCGTCCTATGCGAACCAGACCAAGAAGGCGATCACGAACAAGTTCGTCTATGAGGCGATGACCGAATTCCTGAAGCATCAGCTCGAGGTCTATTTCACCGAAAATCCCGACGACGCCGCCCGGATCGCCGAGCAGGTGCTGATCAACAAGCGCTCCCGCGAGAACGCCGAGCGCACGCGCCTCAACCTCAAAAAGAAGCTCTCGGGCACGCTCGACCTCTCCAACATGGTCGCGAAATTCGTCGACTGCCGCACGAAGGACACCGACCGCCGCGAGCTCTACATCGTGGAGGGCGATTCGGCTCTGGGCTCGGTCAAAATGGCGCGTGACGCCGAGTTTCAGGCAGTCATGCCGGTGCGCGGCAAGATCCTCAACTGCCTCAAGGCCGATTATTCGCGCATTTTCAAGTCGGAGATCATCACCGATCTGCTCAAGGTGCTCGGCTGCGGCGTCGAGGTCACGGCAAAGGCGAACAAGGAGCTGCAGACCTTCAATCTCGCGAATCTGCGCTGGAATAAGATCGTCATCTGTACCGATGCGGACGAGGACGGCTTCCACATCCGCACGCTGATCCTGACGATGATCTACCGGCTCGCTCCGACGCTGATCCGCGAGGGCTATGTCTATATCGCGGAATCGCCGCTCTTTGAGATCACGACGAAGGACCGCACCTATTTTGCCTATGACGAGAAGGAGCGCGTCAAGATTCTCGGCATGATCGGCGACAGAAAATACACACTCCAGCGCTCGAAGGGTCTGGGCGAGAACGAAGCCCGGATGATGGCGCTGACGACAATGAATCCCGAGACCAGACGCATCATCAGGGTCACGCCGGAGGACGCGGAATCGACCGAGCAGATGTTTGACATGCTGCTGGGGGACAATCTCTCCGCACGCAAGGACTACATCGCGGAGCACGGCGGCGATTATCTTGATCTTGCTGACATTTCGTGAGGTGGAATATGGCATCGCTTACTAAAATCTGGGACGAGGCGGAGATGTACCGCACGCTGGAGCCGCTGCTGCTGCCCGGCGAATCACTGGAGGCTGCGGTCTACTGCAGCTATCAGGACACCGGCTTTTTTGCCTCCCGCTATCCCACGGCGGGCTTTCTCGGTCTGACCGACGGCGGGCGGCTCATCGGCGTCAAGGTCGGTCTGCTCGGCGAATCGGAGATCTCTGCCGACCTGTCGACCGTCACAAAGCTCAGGCTGCGGCAGAATATTTTCCAGAAGCTCGGCAACCAGACCGAGGTCTGGCTGGAATATTTCAGCGGGCAGGGGAACGGCAAGCTGAGATTCACGCTGCTGCCGAAGATCTACGGCGGAAAGCTGCCGCATCAGGCGGAGAACGTGCAGCGCATCCTCGCGGAGCTGAACCTGCTCAGCGGCGGCATGAAATGAAACGAACGGTCATCGTCGCCTGCGCGTGCCTGCTCCTGAACGGCTGCGGGCAGACGGCGGATACCGGGGCGGTGCAGAGCATTGCGCAGTCGGCGGAGGATTTCTGCGGCAGCTGGCAGTGCGGCACCTATTTTCTCACGATCGAATCGTTTTCGCCGGGCAGCTATGCGGGCGTGCTGATTCGCGCAGAGGGCATGAAAGCCGCCGAGATGTGGGAATACGAATCAATGAAATTCGCAGACGGCAGGCTCATCTGCACAGACGGCACCCGCTATGACATGGACGAAGACAATACACCGCCCGTGACCGCGTACGATCTGCATCAGCAGGCGGAATTTCTGCTGACGCCTCAGGGCATTCTCTGGCACGATCTTTCACTGAACAAGGGCGCGGGGCTCTGCTTCACCGAAGGACAGCAGGAGCCCGCGGACGAACAGGCAAACTGAAAGGAGTATATCATGCTGACAAGCAAGCAGAGAGCGCAGCTTCGCGCCCTCGCGAACAATATGGATACCATTCTGCAGGTCGGGAAGGGCGGCATCGGGGAGCAGCTTCTCAAGCAGGTCTCCGACGCGCTGCTCGCGAGAGAGCTGATCAAGCTGCGCGTGCTCGAGACCTGCGAATATTCGCCCCGTGAGGCGGCAGAGCTGATCGCGGAGCAGACCGGCTCCGAGCTCGTTTTCGTGATCGGGTCGCGCTTCGTGCTTTACAAGCGTCACCCGAAAAAGCCGGTGATCGAGCTTGTGCCCGCAAAGGACAAGTCAAAATGAAGCAGCTCGGGCTCTTCGGCGGCAGCTTCAACCCGATTCACAGCGGGCATCTGCATCTGGCGCTGGGCGTGCGGAAATATCTGCAGCTCGACGGCGTGCTGCTCATGCCGACGGGGGAGGCGCCCCACAAGGATTCCTCCGCCTATGCACCCGCCGCCGACCGCCTTGCCATGTGCCGGCTGGCGGCGAAAAACCGCCCGTGGCTTTCGGTCTCCGACTGGGAAATGACCCGCCCGGGGCGCTCCTACACGGTCGAGACGCTGCGGCATCTGACGCAGACGCAGCCCGATGTGCAGTGGACGCTGATGATCGGCAGCGACATGCTGCTGACCTTCGATCAGTGGCGTTGCTGGCAGGAGATCCTCTCGATGGCGCGGGTCTGTGCGGTCTCGCGCGAAACGGGCGACCGTCCCGCACTGCTCGAAAAGGCGGAGATGCTCTGCAAGGTCGCACCCGGCGCGGAGGTCACGGTCTGCCCGCTCGGTGCAAAGCCGGTCTCCTCGACACAAATTCGCACAATGCTGCAAAAAGGGCAGGATGCCTCTTGCCTTTTGCCGAAAAATGTAGTACAATATATACAGGAACACAGACTCTACGGAACAGGGGGCGCCGGTCTTGGGCAAGGCAGCACAGAATGATAAAATCCGCACACTGACGGCGCTGCTGAAGGTGCGGCTCTCGAAAAAGCGCTTCACGCACTCGGTCAATGTCGCCCGAGCGGCATGGGAGCTCGCGGAAAAATGGGGCGCGGACCCCGCACGCGCGTATCTCGCGGGGCTGCTGCACGACTGCTGCAAGGAGCTGCCGTTTCCGGAGCAGCACGCACTGATGATGAGCGGCCCGTTTCCCGTCAGCGACGCGGAATGGTACGCAAAGCCCGTGTGGCACGGCATTGCCGCGGCTGCCTACATGCACGAGGAGCTCGGCATCGACGACCCGGAGGTGCTCAGTGCGGCGCGCTGGCACACGGTCGGACACGCAAACATGACCAGGCTCGAGGAGATCGTCTATATGGCAGACCTGATTTCCGCAGAGCGCAGCTACCGCGACGTCGACCGCTTCCGCAAGCTGGCACACACCGATCTGCAGCGTGCGATGCTCGAGGCGTTTTCGTGGGCGATCGACAGCGTCATCCGGAAGGGCAATCCGCTCCCGGTCTGCACGGTCGAGGCGTATAACTACTATCTCGCGGTCTGCGCCGAGAAGGACAGGCAGAAAGCCAAGTGAGGAGCGAGGAGTTGTTCCGTAACTTCTGGCTTCTAACACGCACATTAGGGTTGTTCCGAAAATCAGCTTACAGAAAAAAGGAGGAATCAGTATGACGACACAGGAAAAGCTCGAAAAGATCGTGAAAATTCTCGACAGCAAGAAGGCAGAGGACATTCAGGTCATCGGCATCACCAATCTGACCATCATCGCGGACTATTTTGTCATCGCGAACGGCACGAGCACCACGCAGGTCAAGGCACTTGCAGACGAGGTCGAGTTTCAGCTCTCGCAGCTCGGCGAGGAGCCCAGAGGCGTCGAGGGCATCCGCACGGCGAACTGGATCGTGCTCGACTTCAACGATATCGTCGTGCATGTGTTCCTGCGCGATACCAGAGCGGAGTATCAGCTCGAGCGGCTCTGGGCGGACGGTGAGCAGGTCGATATCTCGCATCTGCTGATCGACGAAGGCGGTGCGAACGCATGAGCGATGCCCCGCAGATGTCACGCGGGCAGAAGCTCGCGCTCGGCGTCGCTGTCTATATGTGCGTGAAGCCCGTGTTCAACTGTCTGGTGCTCGGCGGCAGTCTGGCACCGCTGGCGCTCGGGTTTGCGGCGCTGATCTGCTTCTGGTTCGGCGTGAAATGGAGCAATACGGTCATCGCGATCCTGCTGATGCTCGTCGCCTGCATCAATCTGCCGACCAATATCAAGGGGCTGTTCACGCAGGTCTCGCCCTATCTGTTCTATACGCTCGAGGGCGTTGCCGACATGCTATGTGCCTGTCTGCTCGCATTTCATCCGGAGATCCGGAAGCACTGCGGCAGACCGTGAGGTGCGCTTATGATTCCGATGACAGAGCTGACCATTCAGACCGGAACCGGTGACAAGACGATCGGCGTCTATCACGCGGATATCGCCGCGCTGGATGAGCCGGTCGATGTGATGACCGTCTCTGCATTCTACAATTCGTATACCCCGACGCCGCGCACGGTGCATGCGGCGCTGGACCGCTGCGGCATCTCGACGCTGCAGCTGTCGTTCGAGCCCGAGATCGACCTGCGCGATCACGGCAATATCTGGCTTTCACGCGCGGTCACGGACGGAGGACTTCCGATCGGGCGCATCGGCTGCGTCGAAATGAGCCCGTTCAATCCCGCAAGAGACGGCTGGAAGCAGACGCAGGATCAGATGCTGCGCGCACTCTCTGCCTATTTCCGCATGCTGGAGATCGCGGCACTCTCGGGCATTCCGGTCGGCACCGTCGCGATGCCGCTGCTCGGTGCAGGCTGTCAGGGCATTGACACCCATCTTGTGCTCTATCCGATGATTACCGAGTGTATCGGCTTTCTCAAGCACTGCCAGCAGGCACAGCGCATCATGTTTATCGAATATCATCCGCGCAAGGCATATCTGATTGCCAAGACGCTGGAGCAATCCTACGCGGTGCGCGGCGAGCAGGAATCCGGCGCACTGAGCATACCCGGAATCCGTCTGCCGGAGGGTCCGCTGGCGTTCATCAGCCATTCCTCAAAGGATCAGGCGCTGACGGAGCGGCTCGCGGACATGCTCGAGAACGAGGGCTTGAATGCGTGGTTTACGCCCCGCGACGTGCAGACCTCCGATTTTGCCGGTGAGATCGTGACGGCGATCCGCCGTTCGCGCGAATTTGTGCTGATTCTCAGCGAGCACAGCCTCCGCTCGGAGCATGTGCTCAATGAGATCGCCGTTGCCTTCAAGGGCGGCGGCATTCACCCGTGCTTCCGCATTCTGCGCATAGACAAGACCGAGCTGCCGCCCTCCTTTGAGTATTATCTTGAGCGGCAGCACCGTATTGAGGCGTATGACAGCAGCCGTCTCGAGGAGGGGCTGCATTCATTGCTCTCACAGACCGTCGGGGCAAATATCCGCCCGGACAGTGCAAAGGGTGAATCGCCATGAAGCAGCAGCGATCAAGCCGCTTTGCCGCGTTTATGACGGCATTGCTCGCAGCGTTCACGCTGGTGAGCTGCGGAAAGGATGCGGTTCGGACTGAGCCGTCCGAGATATCAGCCCATACAGAGGAGCAGACACGGTCAGAGACCGAAACGGCGGTCACGGCGCTGACGGAGCAGGACAGCACGGCTGCGGAAAGCACGTCGCCGACTGCCGCGGCAGCAACGACGACCACGACGGTCACAACAGGAACGACCGTTACAACAACGACCGCCGCCGCAACAACAACAACGACTTCCGCCGGAACAACGCTCCCGCGCACAACAGCGACGCAGAAGCAGACGACCGTTCCGCGCACAACAACGACTCAAAAGCAGACCACGGCGGCGCGCACGACAACAACGAAAAAGCAGACCACGACCGCGCGCACAACGACGACTGCACGCACAACAACGACTGTGCGCACGACCGCATCCACCACGGCGACTGCCGCGTCTGCCGGTCCGACGGAGGCTTCGGTCTATCAGGCGATGCTCGCGATGCAGAAGGTGCTGCCGGAGGGCACGCCGAACACCAACGCGGATTATTATGCGTGGAAGGGCGGCATTTTCCGGGGCGGCTACGGCTGTGCGTCATTTGCCTTCCGGCTGAGCGATGCGGCATTCGGCGATCTGCCCGCGCGGAAATATAATGACTATACGCAGCTGCGGGTCGGCGACCTGCTGCGCGTGCTGAATGATACGCATTTTGTCGTGGTGCTGGAGATCCGCGCGAACGAGCTGGTGCTGGCAGAGGGCAATTACGACGGCAGGGTGCACTGGTTCCGCACGATGCCGCTGTCGGAGGTCTTTTCCGGCGAAACGGCGTATGCGATCACGCGCTATCCGAAGCAGTGAGCATCTGAATTGTTTATCCTATTTCACGAAAGTGAGGTTTATTATCATCATGCAGGAGTATAATTTCTCTGCGGTCGAGCAGAAATGGCAGCGCTACTGGGAGGAGCACCAGACCTTCCGCGCCGAGAACGGCTCCGAAAAGCCGAAGTTCTACGCGCTGGTCGAGTTCCCGTATCCTTCCGGGCACGGCATGCACGTCGGGCACATCAAGGCGTATTCGGGGCTCGAGGTCGTCAGCCGCAAGCGCCGGCTGCAGGGCTACAATGTCCTCTTCCCGATCGGCTTTGACGCCTACGGTCTGCCGACAGAGAACACCGCGATCAAGACCGGTGTCCACCCCAGACAGGTCACCGACGAGAACATCAAAAAGTTCACGGGGCAATTAAAGCGCGTCGGCTTCTCGTTTGACTGGTCGCGCGTCGTCGACACCACCGAGGAGGGCTACTACAAGTGGACCCAGTGGATCTTCCTCAAGATGTTCGAGCACGGGCTTGTGTTCCGCGACAAGACTCTGGTCAACTACTGCCCGAGCTGCAAGGTCGTCCTCTCCCACGAGGATTCGCAGGGCGGCAAGTGTGATGTCTGCCACAGCGATATCGTG